>JAABUZ0100002419.1_pt1 | contig 30976 bp, 28 predicted proteins | sample 5562091 | NCBI WGS metagenome assembly JAABUZ01 (sample SAMN12813069, study PRJNA571459) | rock metagenome | isolation source: Antarctica rocks | place: Antarctica: Victoria Land, Linnaeus Terrace sud | collected 2015-12-21
AGCGGGTCAGTTCTCGCAACTCACGTTGAGGGGCAGGAGGAATGAAACTGCTCGTCAGCAAGCCATGCTGCAACAAGTCTGCGATCCATTCCGCATCGCGCACGTCCGTTTTCCTCCCTGGGACCGCTTTGATGTGGCGAGCAGTGACGACGAGGAGTTCCAAGCCGCCTTCCAGCAGGTTATAGATGGGTTTCCAATAGACTCCCGTTGACTCCATTGCCACATGGGTACAGCCTGCCATCACGAGCCAGTCCCGTAGCAGCAGAAGGTCCTGGGTCGTGGTCCGAAACGTCTTGACCTCTTTGCGCCGTTGTCCAACTCCATCCAGGGTAATCAGACATGCAACCACCATCTTCTTATGCACATCGATGCCACAACAGCGTTCGTAGACCAGTTCCATTGCGTTCCTCCAGAGTGAAAAGATGTCTTGACGTGATTGGACGATCCACGGGGAACCTCCTGTTCAAAATTCTCTCCTACGTGCTTCTCGGCAGGACTCCTGCGAGAGCGACAGCTGGTGGTACCTTCCAGTTCCCAGATCAGACTCTTCTTCGGGCTCAGAGCACCAGAGTATCAACCGATCTTGTGGCGTTGGGACCGTCCACTCACCATTCTACCCCTTTTTCATGGCTGGTGGTGCGCTCCCAGCGCATCGGTGACTCTTCTGAAAAAGTCTCCCCTCACTCAACTAGGCCAGAGATTACCCTGTCAGAGCGACCAGCTGAAGTTCAACCTGATACCCTAAACGGGAAAGCTGGCGAACTAGCCGCCTCTCAGTTCCTTGACGCTCTTGTTCCTCAAAGAAGGCTGCCCCTTTCTCCTGATAGGTGCTCTGGTGACGTAAGAGATGATAGATGATGACCAGAATACTGTGGGCGACAGCAATTGCCGCTCGTTTTGCCCCTCGTCATTTGGCAATGCGACGATATTGCTCAGCGAGATAACACTGTTTCTGATGAGAGGCCGAATGAGCGGCCTGAACTAAGAGGCATCGTAACCAGGGATTGCCTTTGCGCGTTTTCCCAGAGAGGCGTTCGGCCTGTTTCAAGTAAAATGAGGAAAATCGTTGTGCTGAGAACTCAACTCTTTATGAGAGATGAACTATGTGTGTTCTGATTTTTGTAACTTTCTCCATAGTCAATGATCAAGAAGGACCATTACTACGAGTTCCATACCCATAGAGAAAATAGGTAGGAGTCTCCTTGACAGTGAGAGCAAGGCCAAAGGCAGCAAATTGCTGCACGAGGAAGGCGGGATCATAGAAATTCTTGACGATGTGGAATTGCTTACCATCATTGAGCGCTTCACTCATGCTCTCAATACCTCTTTCTCTTCTTTACCAGACGATGCAATACTCAATAGAAACTATTAGTAACGTTAGACTAGCACATGATCATGTACATGACAATTACTCTTACGCTTTAAAAAATGATGGTAAAAGCGAGATTTTCCCCTTCCATTCTGCATTTCCTACTATAGAAGAAAGAATCATCTTTAAAAATATAGTTTATGTATATCTATTGTCTTTATATATGCATCTATGGCAGGAGAATATCATGAATAGACATGCTCGTCTATCATTTTTTAGTGCATTCTTTGCTATTATTATGATGCTTCTTTTGACAGCTTGCGGAAGTACAACTGGCGTAGTTTCTACTGGAGGTAAAACTGTTGCCGTCTTGACCGCAAGTACTCCTCCTTTAACGCGTTCAAATGATAATGGAACTATGAAACAAGTGAGGACCTCTCATAGCAACAGTACATCTACAAATACGTCCACTTCGATGGTTCCCTTAAAAGTGACAGGTGTGGATATGGCTGTCAATCCTCCCACGTTGAGGAATTATACATGTGGTACGGGCATTACAGAGACCTACACGGCCACCTTTCATTTCCCCACTCATAACGTTGGTGGTCCCGTAAAATTCGACTATACCACAAATAATGGTCGTGCCAGTGAACCCGCTAGCCTTGTAGTCCGTCCTGGTCAAACAAGCACAACCTATGCATTTAGCTGGTCCGGGCGGCTACCTTCTGACAACACTGCCCCTGGACTTGGTGGTGTGATGGTAACATTTCCTAATGCCTATACCTCACAACTTCTTGCTCCATTAGGACCATGTAAACCCGCCCCTTTAGCACCTTTTCATGTGAACAGCATCTCGCTCTCGGCCAGCCCTGCACTCACTGGTCATTCCTGTGGTTCTTTTTTCACTGAGACTTACACGGCCACCTTCCATATCGCACCAGGAGGTCCTGGCGGTACAATTGTTTTCCAGTATACAACAACGAATGGTCGTTCAAGCAGTTCCAATGTTTCATTAAACGTGTTTCGCGGGCAGACTACAGCGACCTATGTATTCAAGTGGTCAGGTACCCTGGATGCTAGTCATACTGCGCCTGGAATTGGTATCGTCATGATATCATCTCCCGATCAGATGATATCGCCGTCTGTTGCACCAGTCGGTGTGTGCTACTAGTACTTGCCTTGGTGGCGAGATGTATGAAGCAGAGAGGTTTACCCTCGTTGATACGAGTTACACGCATGTCACGATACCAGCGTTCGATTGGCATCTCTTTGGTATAGTCCATGCCACCGTGAATTTGCATTACGCGGTCAACAACACGGTTCACCATGTTAGAGCCAAAGAGCTTTGCCATGCTTGCTTCATGGCGGTTATCACGGCCTTGATCTGCTTGCCATGCAGCATGGAAGGCAAGCCATTTAGTTGCTTGAATCTCTACGGCGGCATCGGCAATCATCCATTGAATGGCTTGGCGGTCAGCGATTGGCTGCCCAAACGTTGAACGCTGCTTCGAGTAGTCAACCAACATTTGACCGCAATCTTTCTTACCAGAAAATGTTCATTCTGCTGGTGTTGGCAATTTATATGTTCAACACTCTCTACGTCCCTCTTACACGAGAAGAAACTCTTTTCACCATTTTCTCCTCTTACATAAGAATTTTTATTAAATTTTAATGTGCTTATGGGTAATCCCTGCTATACTATGCTGCATAGTAGTCGATATGCATGGAAGCATAAGGACGCACAAATGAGGATATATGTGTTGGATGAGGTAACGATTATGAAGGATTTGTTGTGTGCCATATTGGAATTGCAGCACCATCAACTTACTACATTTCACACTCCTTCCACCTGTTTAGAGACCATAAGACTTTCAGTTCAAACGTGTCGAGAAATGACATGTAGCCTTCTAATTATTGGGCAGCATCCAGGAACGCGTTTTTCATGGAGACAGGTTGCTGGGCAGGTAAGGGAATGCTTCCTGATCTCCCTATCCTGCTTATTTCAAATGATGACTATTATGAACAGCTATTCATTGAAAGGCAAGTTCAGAACATAAAAGTTCTTTGTGAGCCATTTCACCTTAAGGACTTGTATGCGACTACCAGCTTGCTTATTTGTAAAGATAGGGAATGTGTGAAGCCACATCTTTAGCTATAGGGTGTACAAAGAAAAGAGGACATAGCGCGTGGAGCGGTGAAGCACGTACCGTGCTCTCTTTGTGATATACTAACCTTGTTTTTCACATACAACCCCCTGTTCAGAAAGGAACATTCCAATAGATGAGCGACGACCAAATTCAGCGGATTCAACAGAGTTTTCCGCCCAATTATTTTTATCATAAGTTGCCCAACGGTATCGAGCTGATTGGGCAATACATGCCTAGCCTCAGCTCGATTACCTTCGGCTTCCAACTCGATGCAGCGGTTGTACATGAGCCAGAGGAGAAGCAGGGACTCGCTCACCTCTTTGAATACATGCTTTTTCAAGGCACGAAAAAGAAGGACGCACGTGCTCTAAACGAAGCGTTTGAGTCACTTGGAGCGCGTAAGGGAGCGGGTACGGGCATGGAGACCACGCAAGTTTGGTCACAAATTGTCAATACCAAATTTGATCCGACGCTTGACTTGATACATGAATTGCTTCTCACTCCTACGTTCCCCAAAAATGAGTTAGATTCGACGCGCAACATCATTCTCCAGGAAATTCGCCGCCGCGATGATGAGCCGATGAGCCGCATTTTTGATATTGTACGTGCGAACTTTTATAAAGGAACTGCACTTGCACGTCTCGCTTCTGGGACAGATGAGAGTGTACGCATGTTGCAACGGAAAGACCTGCAAGACTTCTGGCAGGAGCGCTATAAGCCAGATAACGTGCTCTTCTCTATTGCAGGCAAATTTGATTGGAATCATGTTGTGGAGCGGATGCAGAGTTTATTCGGGAATTGGGAAGGACATGTTGCCCCATCACTAATACAGGAACCACATCCCACTACCAGCGTTTCGTTGGAGCATCAAGAGGGGAAGCAGGAACACCTGGGTATGATGTTTCCGTTTCCTAACTATACTGATCCAGACTATTACGCAGGCATGATTATCAGCGAGATTCTTGGTGGCAACATGGCCTCACGCCTCTTCGTCGAAGTGCGTGAGAAGCGTGGCCTCGTCTATGGTGTCTCCGCGAGCCTTGCTGGAAACAAGCATATTGGTGCTATGCGTATCTACGCAGGTACAACGCCCGAACAGGGCCATGAATGTCTCGAAGTCATCATCAACGAGCTACGTAAGCTTGAACAAGACGGTGTTACCGCCGACGAACTGGAACGCGCTAAAGTGCAGTTGAAGAGCGAGACGATTATGCGCAGCGAAGGCTCTGGCGCACGTATGGGTGCAATCTCGCACTCATGGTGGTATGAACGCAGAATCAAGACAATCCAGGAAATTAAGGATGCGATTGACTCGGTGACGCAAGAACAGGTGTTGCATGTCTTACACCGTTATTCACCGCTCAATCCGCTCACCATCGCTGCGATTGGACCATTGGAGCGCGAAGAACTTGTGGGAAATACGTTATAGTGTAAGTTTGTAGACGTTAGGAGCAGAGGAGATATAAGCATCTCCTCTGCTCCTAACGTCTATTCAAGACTATTGACCTGCTGCGAAATGAATTACCCAATTTCCTCTGTCCCACGCTCCACCAATGGCATAACAGCCCGCACTTGGAAGATAGAGCAATATGTCCCAGGTACCTATCTGTCGTTCACTACTCGTCCCGATAATATGCATAGGACGTTGTAGATTGATGAAAAGTTGTGAGTTGACCACATTGGTATAGGGATCTTGGAAGAGCGGTGAAGTGAGGCCATCGACATTGAAAACGGTAAGGGTGAAATTGGTAATGTAGTGGTATTTTCCAGACAACCGCAAGGGCACGACCCACCCTTTCCACCCTTTCACTGTCTTGAGCGTGATTGGAGGGAGATGTATTATTGCTGTATCATTTATTCCTGCTAGCCATACAGGAAAATTGCCAACCTGTTTGCCTTGTCCAAGTACAGTGCCGGTTGGACAATACGTGGGAAGTGTACGAGCTGTTACGACAACAGAGTGATTCGGCCCTAACGTCAAAAAGTTTGCTTCAGTAGCAGGAATGGAGCTAGCGAGCGTATCACTAGGTTTGATATACATCGTATCCTTGCTTTGTGGAGTAGTTGAGAGTGAAGGGACGAGACTCAGGAGTGTATGCTCAAACGAGGAGATGCCTACAAGTATTGTTAGCAGTGTAACCAGAAGCAGGCTTGCTACAAAGCGTTTTCGTGGAGTACGCTGCCAAACGCGCTTTCCAAAAGTTCCGAGGCGCACTTCCAGAATATCTGGTTCTGTATGGTTTGCTAATACATCCTCTGGTACATCCGTCATGCGAATATCAAACTCGCACTCGTCATCCTCATTCTCTTCTCGCATAGGATGCAGGATAACATTGACATCAAGACGCTTGAGAAGACGCTCACCAATTTTTTGTAATGAATGTCTTGTGTTAGGTTCATCGTCCATGTGCATAGTCGTCCCCTTAGCCGATCTAAAAATAGTCAGGTCAGCGTGTACCATCCATCATACGTCGTTTTAGATGTTACGTCTAGTAATTTGAAGAGAAATCAGAACTTCACCAACGTCACAACTGCAACCCTAACCCTGGTAAACTCTCGATAACCCCTGCAGCTCCTGCGTTATAGGTTGCTTCAAAGCGTTTCCAGGTGTCTTCACCGCCTATGTGGTAAATGGTGACGCCGGGGACTTTGATAGGCAAAGGGAAGTCACCAACGAAGAGAATACTTACTGTATGACCGCTTTGTCGCAGACGCGCGAGCGTGTCAAGCAAAAGATCACTTATGGTAGTAGTGATGACGACAACCGTTGCGCCAGCGGGAAGATGTGGACGTTCGGCTTGTAGCACATCCTCAATACCTATGCCAAAGTAGGGTTGAATACGAGCCAATACCTCCATGATGTGTTGGCGTTGTTCCTCATTGCTAGACGCAGGAACACGGATACGACGCCTTTTACGCTGCACCTCCACCATTGCCTCTCCCTGTTCGTTGCTTTTGCTGTCCGTATACTCCTCTTGCTCGCCTGTTTCAACGTTGGCAGTACGTGCTTCATCTGGCATATACATGATGCTGTTGGCATAGAGGCCGACGGCGTATCCTTGATTCATGGCCCAATCGGTAAGTGAGGCGGCGGCACAAATCGATAACTCTTGTAGCTCAGGATGAATACCATAATAGTTGTCGTGTCGCGCAGTTGCATTGACAAACAGCACAACAGTATAGGTCGTGGTGGCTTCATAAATCTTGCTTTGCAACTGCATTGTACGTGCGGTCGCCTTCCAATTGACACGACGCAAACTGTCGCCATAGGCATAATCACGAACACCCACGACCCGCGATGGGTCTTCTAATAGGCGACGTGGTGCGCGTCGATCCCCGAAAGGATGACGTGCTAGCAGACCAAGACTCGTGATGGGAACGACCAGTGGGTAAACCAGCACATATTGATAGTTGGAAATGGCAACCTCACGAGTGACAAAGCCGAACGCATCCCCACTCCGCAACGTCGTTGGCCCAAAAGTGTGAACACCGCGTGCGTTACACTGTACAGTATAGCGGCGGGTCACTCGGTCATACCAGTGGAGGCTGAATAGACAATCCAATGTAAAGGTATTGCTTGCTCCGGTTGTCCGCAGTGGTTGATCTTTGATAGGCAAGGTACGTGGTACAGTATCCTGTACCTCTAACCAGGGTAGTGGCAACAGCTTGGTGTTTTCTAGTACGAGCGAGAGTGTAACTTCTTCGCCAAATAAAACACGCTTCTCGCTCAAGTTCCTTTTGTAGGACACATTGCGTAAACAATAGGTGGACCAGACATCTGTCGTTATAAAGATAAGAGTTAGCAAAAAACCTACAACTCCAAAAAGTGGTTGGCGGAACAAGATACTCAGGATAATTAACCCGATGCTTAAATAGTACCAGCGTCTACTAAGCGCACGGTCCTCCTTGCTATCTATGTCTTGCTGAATTTCGTACTCGTTTTTGATATGGGTACGTGAATGGGGCCCACGCCGCCTGTTGGACGCATTCATCCCTTTCGGAATTTCGGAACTTCTAAAATTTCCGTTCATTCTCATAGTTCGACCGGCACCGCCACGGTACGCAATACGTCGTCGATAATTTGCTCCATGACATTCCCATGCATCCTCGATTGACTGGTAGCAATCATACGATGTGCGAGCACGGAATGTGCTAACTGTTTTACATCATCGGGAATAGCATAATTACGTCCATGTATCGCCGCATAGGCTTGAGTTGCGCGATAGAGCGCGAGTGTGCCGCGTGGACTTACTCCAAGTTCAACTCCATTATGCGTGCGTGTTGCGCGAACTAGCTCGACAATGTAGCTCTCGACTCCTGGCTCTATATGGACACGACGAATAATTTTTTGCAATGCTTGTAATGTAGCAGCATCAAGTACAGGCTGTAGTTCCTGAAGCGGCTGTTGTTCTTTAAAACGTTGTAGAATCAGGCGTTCCTCCGTCTGGCTTGGGTAGTCTAGACGCAAACGCATCAGAAAGCGGTCAAGTTGTGCCTCTGGTAGCGGAAACGTTCCCTCTAACTCGACAGGATTCTGAGTGGCAATGACGATGAAAGGACGTGGCAGAGCCAGTGACTCACGCTCAATGGTGATCTGTCGCTCCTCCATTGCTTCAAGCAGGGCAGCTTGTGTACGTGGTGTCGCACGATTAATTTCGTCTGCAAGAACGATCTGTGAAAGCAAAGGACCAGGACGGAACTCAAATTCGCCGCGTTTCTGGTTATAGAAAGTGATACCTGTGATATCGGAGGGTAGCAGGTCAGGGGTAAACTGAATACGTTGGAATGAGCATCCAAGTGATTTTGCCAGCGATTTCGCGAGAGTAGTTTTGCCAATGCCCGGCACATCTTCAAAAAGTACGTGTCCTTCGCAGAGGAGCGCGACCATCAGCAGGTCGATCACCTCTTCTTTCCCGACAATTACGCGACCTGTACTATGGCGGATTGCGCGCGTTGCCTCTTGAATCTGGCGTATCTCGTCATTTTGAGTCATGCAATCGTCCTTACTTTTAGGCACATGTAAATAGAGTAAGTACAGTATAGGGTATTATTATATATGTGTGCAAGAGGCAAAATTTCACCTCCGCATTAGGAGGGACAAGGTAAAATGAGTACGCGAAGAGAATATATTATTCAGGAGTGACGATACTGCGTACTATAACCTGAATAGTAAACGCTTGTGATGTCGCGCCCTTATTATTCTGGTCGTGTGCAACTGCTGTGATATGCGCTGTAACCGAGTTATTGTGTCCATGCGCACGAACAGCAATGGGCCAAGTAATCGTAACATTTCCGTTTGCATCCGTTGTTTGTGGACCAAGTGAAACAAAGTAAGGGTAGGAGTTATAGGTTATAACAAGGGTAACACCTATATCCGCCTTATTTGTCGCAATGTTAATAGGCTCAATTGTATTATTAATAACTCGTGTTGGAGGATTATCTATCTGCACCGTTAATTGTTCAATTTGTGTTGGCGTTGGTTGCACAACAGGAACTGTAGCTGTAGGAGCGATTGTTGGATTTGGTTGGGCCGTAGCCGTAGCAACAGGAGTAACAGTAGCTTTTGGAAGAGGTTGTCCACTTTTCGCACCTCCTTGATTGCCACCCGGAGTAGGAAAGGTTGGACGTGTAGCATCAGTGCTTGGCGGTGCTGTAACCGCTTTAGAAGCTATACTCGCGTTCTGTGCGGTACCAAAAGAAAATATGTTACTAGCAACAGCTGCAATAGCGATACCACTAACGAGTACGGCGCAGATGCCTATGAGAAGCACAATATAGGCAGGGTCTTTGCGCCAATTACGCTTCTGCTTTGATAGCGTTGGTAGTGTTGTAAATGACCCCTGTTTAAAGGGCGTTTCATGCTTTGGAAGTGGATAACCATGTAGAGTATGCTGACCGGGGGGTGCATAGTCTGTGTCGGATGTAGGCAGCACAAGCTTTTGAGATGGTCGAGAGGATCCTGCCAGGTTAGACTTCTCTTCAAGCATAAATATCACTTCCTCTCCTGAAATACGCTGTGTATCATTGTATTTCAATATACTTTATTCCGACCAAATAGTCCAAAGTCACTCCCAAAATGGCTATGCTTTGTTTTATGTTACTACATTTTTTCGTTTACAGCCATCATGAGTGTATGCAGTACAGCCTTTACCGAGATACGCTCCAAACTTGACTCATGAATCACCCGCACCTTTGGTCCTATCGGTTTCCATACAGTTGGATTGCTTGGCCCAAAAAGAGCGATAGTGGAGAGGCCGAGTAGAGCTGCAAGATGAGTGATGCCTGAATCATTACCGAGGTAGACTTTGAACTGTTGCAAATGTTCCGCGACCTCGATAAGAGGGGCGTTGACGACGAGTTTGAGTAATGAAGGAGTAGATGGTGGGGGGATGGTATTCATGAGAGTAGAAAGGCGTTCTGTATCGGCTGGCCCTGCTAGCAATAACACGGGTATAGAGTGTTGCCACAGTGCCTTGATGATATCAGCAAAATGTGTGATAGGCCAGCATTTAGAGGTGCCCCCACTGCCAGGGTGAATAGCGACACCATGCGTATTGATTGCGGGAATAGAAGCAAAGGGTTGTGCTTGTTCCTGTTCAGAAAGTGTCATCCCTAATGTTTGTGCCAGATATGTTACTATGTGTATCTCTCGTCCTTCTGGAGGGCGGCCAGACGTAACGAGTATACGTGCTACTCCCGCTACCCGTATATTGCGTTCAATACTGCCATCGGGGTCGCGCATCCAGCAAATAGCACGATCGGTGTGCTGAATAATGTGTTGTAGAAACGGGGAATGTATGCCGGATTGTGAGAAGAGTTCGCTCCATTCCAATGCACCATAATCAAAAATACTGTCGGCCAATTCAAATTTTTCGGCTAGTGGCAAGACCGCTGGATTACCTACGAAGGTAATATGCATCGGCTCATTACGCGTTTTTAGAGCTCGTAATAGGGGGAACGTGAGAAGCGTGTCGCCGACTGCGCCTGGGCGAATGATGAGAATATGTTCACTCATTGCTCTTTAACTTACTTTCGAGCCAGGAAAAGAACCTCGACGATGATTACCGCGACAAAGATGATAAGACCCATAAAAATATTCCAGCTATGGAGCGCTCGCAAAATAAGATTTAGGATAATTGCTAGCGACAGGAGAATGCTTTGACGCAGCGCATGACGTACTGTGGCACGGTAGAGATGCGAGGTGATGAAACGGAGACCAATGCCATAAGCGATAGGGGTAAGCGTACTGGTGAGTGCAAGGCCCAACAGCAAAAATAACATAACAAATGCTGTCAGTGTAGTCGGCGACGCAAAGCGCGTAAAGAGCACAACCGCAAGCCATGCTAGTGGTGCAACAGCTATTGATGAATAAAGTACAGCGCGACCAGTCATACGCAATCCTTCATGTTAACAGTGTTGTCGTGCGACTATTACAAGTCAACAGTAGCCGTACAACAACGCTGTTATCTCAATAAATTAAAGGGTTTGTTGCCATTGAGCGGAGCTTCACTTCGTTTCTTGCTCTCTTGAGTATCGGAGTTAAAGTAGGTACGCCACATATCTGGGGCGTCCTTGCTCTCGCCACCATGGGGAGTATGACGTGTACGCACGCGGCAGATGACAGGTGTATTAACGCCAGCACCCGCAACAATCACCTGCCCTTTAGAAAGCGCAGGTAGGTTGTTGAGTAGATCGCGCCCGACGCCTTCAATAGCTGATGCAACACTCTTCTGATCAATTTCGTTGACAATACGCATGATGCATTGTGTTTGACATTGGCTCAATACGTCAGCATCCAGCTTACCCGGACGTTGGCTAATAAGCCCAACGCCGATACCAAATTTTCGCCCTTCGGCCAGTACCTGTTTGAGAATAGATGTTGAGACAACATCAGTTCCACTTGGCGCGAAATGATGCGCTTCCTCAAGCAAAATGAAGACGGGATAGGGTAGGTACATTTCGCCTGAATGCACCTTACCACGCTCTGTATCCATACGCGCTGTATTGAGTCGACGTAGCAACGTAGCAACAATCACTTGCTGATCGCGTTCATCTACATCGTTCAGTTGTAGTACAGTACATTGTCCTGGCTTAAAGATTTCAGGTAGGTCGAGATGCTGTGTATCATCAAAGGTAAAGCTGTTCTCAAAACGCTGCTCAACACGCCAGTTCAGCGCGTGAACGGTACTGGAGTCGTCGGCTCCTTCGTTCTCCTCATCGTCTTTTTGCTTCGAGACAGCCTTGATAGACCTCTTGAGATCGGCGACACCCCAGGGGGTACCTTTCTTGAGTTCTTTGACGTGACGCATTGCTCGACTGAGCAGGTACTGTTGCTTCTCGGTCATCTCCGTGAGCAGGTGGCGCATGTCGCCCATGTTAAGGGATGAGATACGCACCTTGACCTGTTCCGGCTTGTAAACTTTGACCTGTGCTTGATATCCACTATTTCGTCCCTCGGCTGGCTCAGTAAAGTGAGGTGAGTTCATAATGCGATCAAGGGTACCATATTCACCATGTGGGTCAACAATGAGCACGCAGGCTTTATTATGTGGCTGCATCAGCTCTTCGATCACCACGCTGGCAAGATAGCTTTTACCGGCACCTGTGCTAGCGATAATGGCAAGGTGCGTACTTACAACATCTTTGACCGAAAGTACAACGGGAACCGCGCCTACCGAACGTGTGAGCAACGAGCCAATCGTCGCCGAGCCACTCTGCTTATCTTGTTTGCGACTGAGAACTTCTGCCAGCATAACGTTGTCAGCAAGAAATATTTGTTTACCAGACTGCGGCGGAATCCAGGGATTGATGAACGATCCTGTCGTATAGTCATAATAACCCATAATGGCAACATGCAGCTCAAATAGCTCGTTTGTATGTGAGTTGTAGCCAACCATTGCTGCTACCTGACTGGGCGTAATCTCCGGTTCGCCTAGAAATGTATCGGGGTATAGTTGTAGTGGTACACGTTTCAAGATACGTCCCAGGACACGCCGCAGAGGTGTATGCCCATTCAATCCTGTCTGCTCGGGGTCAGGAAGTTCATAATAGACGTATTCACCGTTTTTGAGTTGCTGCTCATCATCACGTGAGACAAAGGTATACTCATGAATGGTTTCCCCAGGTCCTTTTGTGATGCCGACAGGTTTGCGCGTGGGACGAGTGAATGATTGTGCTGTATCCTGTGGTTGCTCGATCATAAATAAATCCTTCTCTTATCCCGTTGTCTCCACCTTGAGCCGCCAGGCAAAATTGCGTTTGACAATCGAGAGCAACGCGAGATTTTGCGGAAATAAACGCTCTAATTGGTCAATGATACGCAGCGTCACCATAGGCAGAAGGCTATTGCGCTGTGAGATGATATGTGGCAGGTAGCCCATATGGAGGTAGGCATCCTGACTATAAGGTTGGCTAGCATCTCCAGGATTACCCAGATCATTGAAAAAATGAAATGCTCGTACCTCTTCATCGGTCATGGTCTCAATCTCACTATCAAGTTCAAGAGAGAGTAGTGGTACACCATGTGTCGCCGACAAATAATCCGGTGCAGTGCCTTTTACGTTGCGCTGCTCTATCATACCTAAAATCATGACATAGGTTAATATCGCCTTTTCCGAAATATAGTCAGGCGAAAAGAGTTCAACTTGTGTCTCGTTAGAGAGGCGTGGGCCAAGCGAACCAAAGGCGGGATTTTGTAGAATAGTGTCATAAATTACACCAACAGCGTAAGTTACAGGGTCTTTACTTCCGTTAGTAAACGTAAATAGCATATCATCCGATTGGGTGGAACGAAGGGCCACGCGTACAAAGCGCCCAAAGGCATAATCGGCGGGTCCAGGTTTTTCTTGAACTTCGTGTGTTCCATAAATTTGGCAGACATAGTTAATATGCGAATCAGATTTTACAATCTTCCCAATGATCATCGTCAACCTCTCAAGTCAAGGGATGTGGATGGGATACCTGCTCTCTCGTCGGCGTATTCTTTTTCTGCTATACATTTGCGGAAATGTGTAAGCCTGTGTTAGAGAACAACAGTGAGAACATATACATTGGCGGCATTATAACACAGGTAAGAGAAATTGTGGAACATCAGACTCTGATATCACGGTAGGGTGCTTGCATGTGCTCATTATAAAAGATATCATATTTGGGTTAAGGAGTTTTCTGTTTCTGTTATGTTGTGTGACAGTTCAATTTGTTGAGTCCTAACCCACTGTTTTTGTGAAGGATTATTCTTTATGGCTACCTCAGACCCATCCCAAGAGCAAGCAGACGAAAAAGTACTCCACCGTCCTTCAGAAGTGGACAAGTATGTGGATTATTTTCTCTCACTTATGTGCGACACCAGTCGGCGTTACATTCTTGAATTACTTTCCGTACCAGAAGAAAACAACAATACTATGTTTTTAGAGAGGCGTTCAGGCGATATCGCACGTGCTATAGGGTTATCAGCGGCGACAACATCGGAGCATCTGCGGCAACTAGCCGAGGCAGGATTGGTAATATCACGACGCGAAGGTAACACTGTGTACTATCAATTGCGTAACCACTTGCTTGTCGCGGCGTTTCGTGACCTGGTGTACGCTTTAGATAGTAGTTTTTCATCGCGCTTACCTACTTTATAGCTAGCAAAAAAGATGTTGTACAAAAATAGTCTTAATAGGCTCAAGCCAAGAAATGTTCGATGGTTTGTAGGAAATCATCGAGGTCAAGCGGCTTGTTCATACCTTTGACATTCCGTTTTTTCAACTCTTTGACCGGTAGTTGAGCACTAATCATCATTGCCGGTACATGCTCTAGTCCTAGAGTAGCATGGAGTTGATCGTACAGTTCGAGGCCGTTCATGCGTGGTAACTGATAATCTAAAATGAAAAGATTGGGCTTGATGCCCTTCACTGTGTTCAGTGCCTCTACTCCGTCTTGCACCAATAGAGCTATGAATGATGTTTCTTGTGAAATTGCTTGTACAAGCACCTCGCCGATATGGATGTCGTCCTCTACCACCAAGATTGTCTTGACTTGAGTATGAGCTTCTGTCTCTACTTGCTCATTACCTTGTGTCATAATACAATACTCCAATATCTTTTATACTTCACACACATCTTGCATGAATTTTGGCTATAAACGAAATTGATATATTGACTATACCACGTTTCCATACATATGGAAAGTGACAGGAAACATGATTTTGTACGTTTAGATCGTGTAACTTGCTAGCGTCGTAGCATAGGAGTCAAGAGATTAGCAACCTGTCCTTTCGTTCAGTTTTTAATGTTTCAGCTTGACATATACCCTTGTTATCGCATACAACTAGCAGTATGGGTGTAACATACCTCCGCACGGATGCGCTCTGACAAAAAATGTTTTGTGCGTAGGAGTTCACCCAACAAAGCAAGAGGACAGCTCAAAGACGTGCCCTCGTAGTATATTCGACTGAAGGAGACATATTATGGCATTTGAATTACCAGCACTGCCGTATGACTACAACGCATTAGAGCCATACATTGATACTCAAACCATGCAATTGCATCATGACAAGCACCATGGCACCTATGTGTCCAATCTGAACAATGCTTTGAAGGATCATGCATTCAGTTCATTGGATCCGGAACAGGTATTGCGCCGTATAAACGAAGTGCCAGAGGCTGTACGCACGACAGTCCGCAACAATGGTGGTGGTCATGTCAACCATGCAATGTACTGGCAGATTATGAAGCCTAATGGTGGAGGCGCACCTACAGGTGAGATTGCCAACGCGATCAACTCTTCATTTGGCTCCTTTGATGCATTCAAGACCGCGTTCAACGATGCAGGCGCGAAACGCTTTGGCTCTGGCTGGGTATGGGTCACGCTCGGTCAGGATGGGAAACTTCAGATAAACTCAACTGCTAATCAGGATAATCCCTTGCTTGATGGTATCTATCCCATTATGGGCAATGATGTATGGGAACATGCCTACTATCTCAAGTATCAGAACCGTCGACCTGAATACCTCAGCAACTGGTGGAATGTCGTCAACTGGGACGAGATTAACAAGAGATACGCGCAAGCAAAACAGGGCCGTTAACTCACTCTCATCTCAAAAAGATGGATGGGCTGCATGGAGTAAACTAGCTTGCTCCATGCGGCCCATCCATCTTTTTTATATCTGCGCTATGCCGCGACTCATTTTTTCTCTTCGTGCAACTCAATCAACAGACCCTCATTTCCTCGAAGCTGTATCTCTAGTAGTGAGATGAGTCCCTCACGGTCTACATGCGTAGAGAGCAGGATAGAACCTTGCCCTGACAGCTTCACGATTTGGTCGTGTTCTGAGAAGTTGAGAGCAATCAAGCAGTGCTGCTCAGCGTACTGACGCAAATAAACGAAACATGTAGGGTTCTGTTGCTTCACAGTCTGGTACGAACCAAGCGTTAAGGCAAGATGAGAACGTCGAACATCGAGTAAGGCGCGCACCAACATCAAGAAGGAGCGAGGGTCTTTTTGCTCAACCACTACGTTAAAGGACTGGTAGTCGTGCGCGACAGGTAGCCACGGCTTCACATCATCGGAACAGAAACCTGCATTAGGACTGCTATCCCACTGCATTGGGCTACGAACCGGGTCGCGCCCGTACTCAGGCTGCTCTTTTCCTCGTGGATCATGTATGAATTCTTTTGATAGTTGAACGTCCTGCATACCCAACTCGTCACCATAGTAGCAAGTAGGTGTTCCGCGCAGTGTGAGCAATAACATCTGAGTCAGCCTCGCCTGCTCACGCCCCACACGAGTCGCGATGCGCGGTTGATCATGATTGCCCAGGACCCAATTGGGCCACGCTTCCTGGGGGAGAGCCGCTTCATAATTCTCGACAGCTTCGCGCACGGTGCTTGCTTCCCAGCTCGGCATGGTCACAAAATGGAAATTGAACGGGAGGTGAATTTCGTCGAGTTGCTCACCGTAGTACGACATCAACTGCTCTAATGGCAGAGAAAGCTCACCAATGAGCACAGGCTGCCCATAGCTTTCGGTCAGGGAACGCATCTCCTGCATAATTTCGTGCATTCCTGGTTGATCTACAACGTACTTTTCAATCAAGCTGAAATAGTAGGGATCGCTAGACTTCCACAGAGGATTTACCGGATGGTCAAGAAATTGCTCATCCTTGAGAAGGACTTCAAGCGCATCTACACGAAAGCCGTCAACGCCTCGGTTAAGCCAGAAGCGCATAGTGTCATACATTGTCCGACGTACATGTGGATTACGCCAGTTCAGATCAGGCTGTTTCACATCATACAAGTGTAAGTAATACTGCTTGGTCTGGCTATCAAACTGCCATGCCGACCCACTAAACCTACTCAGCCAGTTATTTGGAGGTCCGCCATCTGGAGCAGGGTCTCGCCAGATATACCAGTCACGCTTTTTGCTTGTGAGACTGGAACGCGACTCCTGGAACCAGGGGTGTTCATCAGAGGTGTGGTTTGGCACAAAATCCAGGATAAGCTTGAGGTCACGCCGATGGGCCTCGTGTAGCAAGATGTCAAGGTCCTCAAGGGTTCCGAAAAGTGGATGAACGTCGGTGTAATTGGTAATGTCATAGCCAAAGTCTGCCATTGGTGATGGATAGATGGGCGAGAGCCAGATCACATCAATGCCGAGCCAACGCAAGTAATCCAGCTTGCTCGTGATGCCACGAAGGTCTCCTATGCCATCACCATTGCTATCAAGAAAACTCCGTGGGTAGACCTGATAGATCACTCCTGTTTGCCACCAAAAATGGGGTTGTACCATAGGTTATCTCGTTCCTCCTCGTGCCAAATGTTTTCCTACTATCAGGCTCATAACCGATGCTTCAGACAATGAGAGTAACCAGGCACTCTTTTGAGAAATCAAAAGAGTGCCTGGTTACTCTCATTGTCTGAAGCATCTTGGCTTTAGCCTTTTACGGCTCCAGCCGTCAACCCGGACACGATTCTCCGTTGCAAGAACAACACCATAACCACCAGCGGAATGGTGACGATAATCGCAGCCGCACTGACCTCACCGAAGGCAATCTGATGCTCTCCGTTAAAGAGGGGAATAGCCACAGTCACCGTTTGTGCATTCGAGTCTGTAGTCAGAGTTAAACCGAACAGGAAGTCGTTCCAAACCGTGATGAAGGACAGGATTGCTGTCGTAAAGACGCCAGGAGCCGTTAGTGGCAGAACGATGCGCCAGAGTGCCCCAAGACGCGTTGTCCCATCAACCAGTGCCGCCTCTTCCAGGTCTGCCGGCAAATCACGGAAAAACGATGTCAAGAAGTACACTGTAACGGGCAAAGAAATCACGAGATAGGGGATAATCAGTGCCACATACGTGTTGTAGACATTTATCGTGTTTGTAAAAAAAACATAGAGTGGCCCGACGAGCGCAATAAGTGGGAACATCTGCACCGAGAGTACGATTGCCAGGACAGCTGATTTTCCCACGAATTTCGTGCGTGCAATCGCATAAGCACAGATCGACCCGAAGATCAAAGCCAGGATCGTTGTCAAGATCGCGACGACTGTGCTGTTCAACAGGTCTTTCGCAAAAGCAGGCTGGACGCTCAGAAAAGCTTGAGTATAGTTATTCGTAGTGAACGAATGGGGGAAGAGCGTGGGGGGCGATGCGTTGATCTCCCCATCAACCTTTATTGAAGTGATGGCTGTCCAGTAGAATGGACCAAGAGCTACGATTAACACGACTACGAGGGCAACATAGCGACCAATTGCTCCCCAGTTTATTTGTCGCTTTGGTTCCGTTGTCTTCATCTCTGTCCGTACTGAAGGGACGACAAGTGCTTGTTTTGCCATGATATACTCCCCTTTCTTGGACGTGTACTAGTTCTGACTGATACGGCTGAATGAGACGACCACTATGCCAACGACGGCACACATGAGAAAGAGAATGACAGCGGCAGCAACTCCCGGCGCAAAGTCGAAGGTAGTCCCCACAAACATATTCGCGTATGAGTAAAGTGCTAATGTCTGTATCTCGCGACCACCACCTGTGAGTACGTAGAACAGATCAAATGCACGCAGAGCGTCCAGGAGACGGAACAGTAGCGCAATCAACAGCGCGCTCCTGAGCAATGGAAGGGTAATCGTCCAGAATTGCTGCCAGCGAGTGCTGCCATCGACGCCCGCCGCCTCGTAAAGTTCGTTAGGAATGCCTTGCAGACCAGCGAGTATCAGCAGTGCCATAAAGGGCGTTGTTTTCCAGACATCAATCATGACAGCGGCAATTATCACTCCGGCCGGCGTGCGCAGCAAGGAATCCCCGGGCGCCAGGATATGGAATGATTGGAACAGGTACGTCAAGACGCCGTTTTGAGCGTTCAACATCAATAACCAGATTTGCCCGGAGACAATCGTCGGGAAGGCAAAAGGAATGAGAATGGCGGTGCGAACCAGACCACGGCCTGGAAATACTTGATTCATCAGGAGCGCGACAGCAAAACCCACGAGCGTTTCTAGTGCCACACTTATCACGCTGAAGACGACCGTCAATCCAAACGAGCTACGGAATGCTGGATCGCCAAGCACCTGGATATAATTCTTGAGGCCAACAAAGGTCGAGCCAGTCGGTATGAGTGGATTATTCAGGAAACTGAGACGGATCGAGTCGATAATAGGATAAACGGCCACCAGTGCAATAATGATGATGGTGGGCGCCACGAGGAAATACGGAAAGATGCCATTGCCCAAATCTAAGCGTTCGCGCAAGGTAGTTTTGTGTACAGCAGGAAGTGTAGCGGCTTGTCTAGTGGTTGCCATAAAGCTTTTCCCCTTACCTATTTTCTCTTGCAAAAATGATGCAACATTTCAATTGTCATGGTGAGGGCGCCATCATTGCGTCCTTACCATGACAAAGCTACGCAAACATTATTTCGAGACAAGAGCCTGTAACTGAGACTGCAGAGAACTCAGCGCGGCAGCAGGGCTAACCTGCTTCGTGAGTGCCTGGTGAACATTGACCTGAATGAGATTCGAAAGATCGGTATAGACAGGTGAAACTGGGCGCGGCAGCGAATTTTGCAGGATTGGGGCCAGCTTGGTGAAGAGTGGCTGCTTGGTCTGCACTTCAGTATCACTGTAGACGCTGTTGAGGGCAGGTGTATACGAACCTGTAATCGCTAATACCTTCTGCGCAGTTGAGCCGAGGACATACTTCATAAAACTCCACGCAGCATCTGGGTTTTTGGAGAAGTTATTGATTGCCATATTCCAACCACCGACACAGGAATGCCCGGTCGTATTGGAGCCGCCATAGGGGATGGAATGGATATCAAACTTGCCGGCGACCTTCGACTTGGCTGGGTCGTTGCCCAGAGAGTATGCATACGGCCAGTTGCGCATGAGGGCGGCATCACCATTCTGGAAGGCCTGGCGGCAAGCTTCCTCAGCATACGTTGTGATCGAGATAGGCGAGATAGTGCCCACCCAACTGACCATCTCGGTGAGTGCGGCTACCCCCTGGGGGCTGTTAACGACCACACTTTTTGCATTGTTGGGATCAAGCACGGAACCGCCATAACCAGCCAACACCTCCACAAAGTCGCACACCAGTGCCTCGCCCTGTATTCCCTGCCATGCATAGCCGATCTTGGTCTTAGAGAGGCTGCTCTTAGCCATGGTCGTCAGTTCCTCAAAGGTATTAGGCGGGGTTGAGACGAGATCCTTGCGGTAGTAGAGGACACCCAGGTCTGTACGCATCGGCGCAGCTACAATCGCGCCATTGTAGGTACAGGACTTAATTGGACCTGGAAGATAGTTTGCACGGTCGCTCGCGGGCCACCTGTTTGTAAGGTCCAAAGTCCAACCCTGAGTGGAAAATTGGGCAGGCCAGACAACATCTATGTTAAACACATCAAATGATGCACTTCGCGCCCGTAGCGTGTTATCATACAGGGTGATGAGAGTAGAGGTGTCGGATGGGCCGTTGTGCCAGACAACATGGACGTTATCCTTGTTGGTCTTGTTGTAGCCGTCAACAATTGCTGGATAAGAGCCTGAGGTATCATTCTCGGTCTGCCAGATAACGGTCGTTGGACCACCGCTTGCACCACCACCACCACCACCGCATGCTTCAAGCAGGGACATGGCTGCTGTACTGGATAAACCAACTGCGACGGCGCGTTCGAGGAAGGTACGACGCTTCATGCGACCGGAACGCATTTTAACAACAATTTCGTCAAGAACTTCACGCTGCTCAGGGTGAGAAAACATGTATGGTCCTCCTTTGGACTTGGCTCTGTGTTGTAGCCAATAGCGGTCAAGGACACAACACCCGTTTGTGCTGTGTTTGAGCTTTCCGCTTCCCAGCCTTCCAAAAATTGTGTTGGAAGTATAATACAACTTTTACCCGTTCGTGGGTGTGAGCGCGAGACTATGAGCACATACTTGGTGTATGATAAAGAGTATGTGCATATACTACGGAATACGCTCACTGTAAATTTTCAGGGAAGCACTACCTCTTTCTGGCTGTGACAACAGGAACGGTCAAGTTGTCCTGTATCTTCTTAAGACAGTACGTCACTGACTACGTAAATCTCTCAATAGAGGTCAACCTACCCGCTAAGTCGATATTGGAAACGTTTCTATATAGTGATTAAACAATACCATAAAATTTTTACAATGTAAATGTTTTGTTAAATGTTCTTGTAAAACAAGTAATCAAGCTACATCCTCGACGTGAATGGCACTGTAATCCTTCCTTCTACAAACTTTACATTGCTTAGTCTCGTTCATTTGTTGTTGTATAGCGTTCTACTAGCGTTGTAGATAAGCAAATAAGCTCTGGCGGCAGTTGTGGGTTAGCCATTAATTCTATAAGTTTAGCGACTCCCATTTCGCCCATTTGCTGCATGGGTTGCTGCACCGTGCTCAAATCTAACAGCTCTGATACTTCGATACCGTCGAAGCCTATTACTGAAAGTTCCTCTGGCACAGCAATGTGTAAGCTGCGTGCAGCTTCAAGAACTCCGATAGCCTGTACATCGGAGGCGGCGAAAATAGCTGTTGGGCGAGGCTGCTGCGCGAGGAGGTGTAAGGCCGCAGCACATCCCGCACGACGATTCCAGGCGCTTTCTGTAACCATCATTGGTTCGAAGAGCAGTCCCGCTTCTCCTAATGCACGATGAAAACCAATCAAGCGATCATTAGCCTGATTAAACCTGAAGTTCCCCTCAATGATTCCATTGATAAAGCCGATGTGCTGATGTCCCTTGTCTATTAAACTCTTAACCGCTTGATATGCGCCCTCTACATTATCGACGACCAACGAAGTGAGATAAGGATTGTATGCATCTAGCAGGACAGTGGGAAGCCCGACGGCGTAAAACCCTTGTGCGAAAGTATCACCCGGGGGTAACGAAATAACGAGGAGTCCGTCAACCTTGCGGTGCATGGGAATTTCTGAGAAATAATGGTCACGTTGCATGTCATTCTCAACGTTATACAGTATTAGCTCTCTTCCAGTGCGTGAGAGTGCGTTTTGAATACCACACAACACTTCAATATGAAATGGTCGTGTAAAGAAAGGTACAATGGCACCTATTGAACCTGTCTGCTTAGAAATCATACTACGGGCAATAGGATTAGGCTTGAAATGTAGTTGAGCAATAGCGGCAAAAACTTTTTCGCGGGTTGCCGGACGCACGCTGGGATGGTCGTTGAGCACACGTGAAACGGTCCCAATGCCAACACCCGCTAATCGTGCAACGTCATGGATGGTTGAATGCGCTCTCATATTGTTCCACCTTCTCATAGATCATGGTGGTGATAGTGTCCTTCATGGAAACAGCTCCATCGCGCGTCGTGGCAATGGTATACGCTGAGCATAGCATACTGTATATAGCCATGTAAAGGGAAACGTTTCACCCGAAAGGATGGAGATTCCGATAGCCTCTTTCGTTGACAATGTGTAGAAAGCAGCATACAATCCATAGCACTGGGTCCATCTTGCTGGGAAAGGACTTGTATTTATGAGTACCACACCACATGATATGAATAATTTGGAAAAGCAACGACAAGAAGCTGATGTGCTTGGTGTGGTGTCCCCTCGCTTGATGACGCTTAGTTGGGGTGAACGTTTGTTACCCTACCTGTTTGCTGGGATGGAAACCTGTTGGGTTGATGCTATCGTCGTCGGTATCGCAGGCACAAGTGTTTCCCCATCCCATGAATTTTTAATTCCATTATGGTTGCCGTTCGTGCTCATTGTCAGCACCGCCTGGTTGTCAAACTCTTTTGTCCGTGGACATCGTAGACCTACTCCTACAAATACGGTTGCCAAGATCGAGTGGTCTTCTCCTGCTGCTCTGCTTGTTATTGTGCTAATACTTGGTACAAGCCTTTTTACACTCTGGTCAAGGCTTTATGCCTCGTCAATGGCTTTTTTCAATCCAAGTTGGTTAGGGAGCCTCCTTGGAGATGTATTTTTATTAGGACCAGCGGCATTTCATATTGCAGGTATTATTGTGCTTGTCCTCTATTTCTGTTGGCGTGGTTTACGTTTGTCACGTTACGTTTTAGAGCCAGGAAATGTCTTTACCGTTATGCGCCTTGGTATCGGTGTGATGCTTGCTGTGATTGTGTTGCGTGCTGCTACAAATGCAGCTACTTCTAACACTGTACTACTCCTTCTCCTGATTCCCCTTTTTCTTGTGTTTGCATTGATTGCACATGGGTTTGCACAGACAGCGTTTGTACGTACAACACATCGATCAGGCCTACAAGGAAGCGTCTTTTCGCAAGAACGTGCGCTTCTCGGAATCATTATTGCTTTTGGCGTTGTACTGCTTTTGGTTTCGTTGTCTGTCGGTGCGGTTGCGAGTCCGGCATTTCTGGTGAATGCCCAACGTATTTTTGAGCCTGTTGTCGTGCTTTACGATTGGTTTGCACATATTCTTGCCTTTGTCTTAACAATAATTACCGTACCAATCTTCTGGCTGCTTCAAGTGTTTCACTTTCGCCTTCACGAAGTACACTATGTAGTGCAAAGCTCGCAAGTTTTTTGCAAGAAGTATCCACACTCTGTGCAGTGCCTTAAGAACTCTGCTCAGCCAACACAGGATACTGCAGGCGCGTTGTTTCTGCTCGCGGGAAGGATACTCTTGCCTATTCTCCTGCTACTTATGATTGTGTTGATTGTGCGTTTGTTAGCACATCGCCGAAGTGGCAGAGTTATTGGGCACATTGATGAAATACACGAAAGTTTGTGGTCATGGGAACTTTTTGTAGCACAGCTAAAAGCGTTTTTTCATGCTTTATGGCAACGTCTTTTTCCACAACATGCGCAAACAGTACAGGGAGTAGACGGAGATGATGAGATGAGCAACGAGCCAACGGCGCGAAGTATTCGTGAAGTATACCGTGCTCTACTACGCTGGGCCGCTGATCGTGGCTATCCACGCAAAAAAAATGAGACCCCTTACGAGTTTCGCTCACGTCTGCACACCCGTTTACCTCTCACAGAACCAGAATTGAGTATTGTTACCGAGGCGTACACCGCTATCCGCTATGGACGCGTTGTGCCAGGTGAGTCCGAGGTTGTTCATATACAGCAAACATGGCTACAATTACAGCAAAAGTCTTCAAACAGAAACGATGAGATATCATAGTGTTCGCTAGAAGCGAAAAGAAGATTAGAATATCCGTCGAGAAAAGCGTTATATTTTGGCTTGTAAGTGCGACAAGTTACCAGGAACAGTTGTCATCCTCTCAATGAATCAAGGAAATGTGAATGGAAAGACAGGTATCAGATACCTCTGGTAGCCTTGTATCAACGCAGGAGTGGACGCGTCTTGTACGGCTATGCACTATTCTTACTGGTAGTAAAGATGCAGCCGATTCTACATTCATTATTCATCTAGAAGGTCTTGTTTTGATACTACCGGAGGGACGACAATTCTGGCAAACACATTCAAGAATACGAACTCTTCCCAAGCAATATATAGAAGTGGACGGACGCTTCGCTGTCGTCACCAGTTTTGAGTCTGTAATCAATAATGCACGACTTGATGTTGTCTCTGCTTATGACACATATGAGGTGCTGCACATCTACGGAGGGTGTGCATGAAGAGCGTAGAAGAAGCTGTAGCGCAGACGCAAAGGCGTAAAAGAAGGTTTCCTCTGTTGATGCTCTTCACGGCAAGCGCAATTTCTTATGTCGGAGACTACCTGACACTACTTGCTATCCCGTGGTTTGTACTTTCAACAACAGGCAGTATCACAAAAACAGGTATCACAGCATTCTTCTCAACCTTACCTACTGTGCTTTCTGCCTTCTTCGGAAGCGCGCTCGTTGATCGGCTTGGCTATAAGCGTACTAGTGTCATTAGTGACATTGCAAGTGCAGGAAGTGTTGCACTCATACCTCTGTTGTATAGCACAATCGGTCTTGCCTTCTGGCAACTACTTGTACTTGTCTTTCTTGGTGGATTACTCAAGTCCCCTGGTGCTACGGCTCGTACCTCTATGGTGCCGGAACTTGTGGCAGCGGCACAAATGCGTATGGAACGGGCTAACTCGATCAACGATGGTGTCAGTCGCATATCAGGTTTTATTGGTGCGCCACTAGCCGGTATTCTCATTGCTATCATAGGAACGAGCAATCTGCTTTGGCTCGACGGCGCAAGTTTTGGTATCTCTGCTTTGCTTATCGGTATCTCTATTCCCTCATCTCTCGTTCGCACTAAAGCAAAAGAGAAGGCAAGTAGTTATTGGGCGGATGTGCGTAGTGGCCTTCGCTTTATCAGGCATGACTCGCTTATTCTCGCCATTGTTGGGACAATCATGGTGACGAATTTATTGGATGCTGCCTATGCATCGGTGATCGCTCCAGCATATATCAAACAAGTTTTTAATAGTGCGGTGCCTCTAGGATTGCTCTTTGCAGCCTCTGGTGGTGGAGCGTTTGTGGGTACAGTCGCTTTTGGTGCTATTGGGCATCGTTTGCCACGGCGTCTTACTTTTGCTATCTGTTTTGTGATTGGTGGTGCTACGCGGTTCTGGCTACTCGTATTCATTCCAATATTGCCTCTGCTTATTGTCATATATGGCATTATAGGTATAGCCATCGGCCCAATTAATCCACTCATTGACACCATCGCATTTGAACGTATTCCAGCAGAGATGCGAGCACGTGTCTTAGGCACAATAACGGCAGGGGCGTTCATTGGTATACCTCTAGGAACGCTACTAAGTGGTTATATTGTCCCACTTTTAGGGTTGCGCATGAGCCTTGTGGTCATGGGAGCCGTATATTTGCTAACAACGCTCTCTCTGCTCGTTAATCCTGCATTGAAGACAATGAACATAAAATCATGACACCTGCTCTTCTTGTATTGTTCCGTTTTCCACGCGATAGATATGCGCTTGTGTCACAATCTCTGTGGGAAAGCCGATAAGGTCGGTTGCTGTGAGAAACACTTGCTGATGCTGTTGCACCTGCTCCAGTAAATACTCTCTTCTGAGATGGTCAAGCTCACTGAGCACATCGTCAAGTAGCAGGACGGGTTCGTCGCCCGTGCTATCCCGCATATAGCCAAGTTCGGCAAGTTTTGTGGAAAGTGCTGCTGTACGCTGCTGTCCACGCGAACCATAATTAAGCATATTGACGCCATTGACGACAAATTCCAGGTCGTCGCGGTGGGGTCCCAAAAGGCATACACCTTGCAGTATCTCTTTCTTACGTATTCCGCGCAACTGCTCAAGATAATACTGTTTCGCCTCTGAGATATTCCATGCTTTATCAACCTTAAATGATGGATGATACACGATCTGTAATAACTCGCGCTTCCCACTAATTGACGCCTGAAAGTCACTCGCGATAGGTGTAAGGGTGGTAATCATTGCCGCGCGTTCGCTAATGATGTGTGTTGCAAGTGTTATCAGTTGGTCGTCAAGAAAATCAAGGAGACGAGGGTCTTCTTGTGCATCGCGGATACGTTTGAGTAGGGCGGATCGCTGCAACACGACCTTGCGATACTTCACAACATCGTGGCAATAGCGCGGCGAAATCTGGCAGAGTGCTCTATCGAGGAAGCGTCTCCGTTCATCGGGCGAGCCATCGACGAGGTGAAGATCTGTTGGCGCGAACAACACGACCTTCATCTGCCCAATGAGGTCTATCGCTCTACGTGGCAGGTCATTAACCTTGATGCGCTTGCGTGGCGTATTCGCGGGCAGTTCCACGCCACGTCGAGGCGTTTGAACTCCATTATCGGCTGCTAGAGGGGAAGGATCAAAGATTACGAGCTCGATATGCGCGTCACCTTCATGTCGTATCACCGTCGCTTCTAAGCGTGCGATATGATCGGGTGCATTCCAATTGACCACCTCACGGTCACTACTAGCATGAAAGGAGGTCGCGGTAGAAAGCATACTCACGGCTTCGAGTAGATTCGTTTTGCCCTGTGCATTCTCTCCATAGAAGAGGAAGAGGCCAGGGCCGAGTGTGAAATTTAACTGCCGATAATTACGGAACTCGCTCAAAGTGAGATGGGAAAGGTACATGCAGTAGTATCCATACTTATGAGAATACATAAAAACGGCGGCTGGTATGCCTAATGAGGCCAGGGCACCATAGGCGTTCACTTTAAATGAAAAACTTGGTTTCCATAGGAGCTAGGGCACCCGCAAGGGGATGCCCTACCACTCATCAGAGACATCCTTTTGGCCTAAGTTAACGCTTATGGGGCCAGCCACCGTTTTTATGTAACAATGTAGCTAACGGTTTGTACTCATTGGCATGATAACATAGGTATAGTCTGCCGAGCTAACCGGCTTGACAACGCCCGGGCGTGAGGCCGATGTTACCTCAATCGCGACCTCTGGCGTGTCCAGGACTGAGAGAACTTCGGAAAGATATTTGACGTTGAAGATAATCTGCTGTTCTGGCCCATCGACGGCTGCATTGATAATGCTCACGTTGTTGCCCACATCTTCGGCGGTAGCCTCAATCGTAAGTGCGCCAGCCTCCATACCACTACCGCCGCCACCGTTGATCTTGATGCGTGCGATATTTGAGCTATCGCGTGCGAAGGGGGCAACAGACTTGACCGCCGCCGCGAACTCTTTCGTTTCGACAACCGCACGGGTGGTATGCTCCTTGGGAATGATCTGGCGGAAATTCGGAAATGTGCCTTCAATCAAACGTGAGAGCAGGTCAATATTTTCGGTATGGAAAAGAACCTGACTACGATTGGGCGTCACGATCATGTGTACCGCACCTTCAGAAGGCAAGATGCGCGAAAGTTCGGTTAACGTGCGTGCAGGAATAAGAATATCGTTGCGTAACACAGTATCATCGGGTAGAGACGAGACGCGAACCGCGAGGCGGAAGGCATCGGCTGCCGCGAATGTGACTTTACCCGTGCTCACCTGTACGAGTACGCCTGTCAGCACTGGACGCGAGTCATCATCAGCCGCGGCAAAGGCAACCTCTGAAATCATCTCTTTGAGTTGTGCTGCATCGATGATAATGGCTGGATCGCTACCATCAGTATTCGGACTGAGTGGAAACTCGGACGGGTCCATCCCTTTGACATTCGCGCTACTACGCAAACTTTTGATATTCATGGTATGCGAGTCTTCGGGTACCACGATATCAACGGATGCTTGTGGTAGGCTGTTTACGAGATCAGTGATAAGTTTGGCGGGAACGGTGGTTGTCCCTTCTTCATGAACCTCGGCATCAATCCAGCAATTAATGCCAATCTCCAGGTTTGTCGCATAAAGTCGTAGGCGTCCATTATCAGTTGAGAGCAAAATATTGGCGAGAATGGGAAGCGTGCTACGACTTGAGACGGCGTGGCTCACCACGGAAAGCCCTCGACTCAAGTCCTGCTGTTTACATGTAATTTTCACGAACTGGTTCCTCCAAACACAACCATAAAAGAAAATCAATCCTTCAAGCGTTTTCGGCTAGTATAACGTAGTCTACCTTCATTGTAAACGTGTGAGCTATAGATTGGTATGCATATATTCTTGTTATGCGCTGTCATTCTGGAACTTTTTCTATGTTCAAAAATTCGTTATTAACAAGTGTTCGGTAGCCCTGTTGTTGCGATCCTGAAAACTTACAAGATATTTCTTGTCAAACGATCTGATCGTGAGACCTTTGTTGCTGTACAGTTTGAGAATAGCTGGCGTATTTTTAATAACAAGCATGAACTTGGCCCGACATTGCTCTAGCACGTATACCGCTAGCCGTTCTTGATCTTTCATGGTAAATGTGTTTTGAGCATAAGTACTGAATTCGCTGTCATAAGGAGGATCAAAAAAAACAAAGTCGTTCGGTTGTGGAGCATAGTGAAGCAGAAATGTTTCAAAGTCTCTATTCTCAATAACGGTATTAGCGAGATGGCATTGTAAAGCGGGAGAGCGCATATACGCAACTTTACGCGCTAAATCTTTTCTATTATAGGAAATACCTCCATAAGGAACGTTAAATTCACCGCGATTATTATATCTAAACATAGAGGCATAGGTGTTTTCGCGCACAAAAAAGAAGATCGCCGCAGTTAGAGGAATAGCTATCTTATAGTCATCTATGTGATTATAGAGATATCTGAGATGCATGTAAAAAGCACTCTTTAAGGCACTTTCAATGTTCGCTACAATATCGGAGTCGGGCAACTTCCATTTTTTGTCTTCAAGTTCTTTCATGCGCCTGGTTTTGCTCAAGAGGTTGCGTTGCAATTCGCGCAAAAAATTTGCACTATCCTGGTCGAAGAACGCTGTAAACATAGTTGAAAATTCTTTGGCATGCATTGCAATAAACTCGAACAGCATATTTTTTGTTTCTTCCAAAGAAGTCACTTCCGTGGAATAGGCTTTATACAGATTTACAAGATAACTTGCGCTTCTATCAACAATGTTGCTTATCTGCTGCCAACCACAAAGCAGAATATCTAATGCGCAAAAAAAGTCCTCATTTTGGTGTGCAATCATTGTGTAGAGATTGCATAATTCGTGAGACTTGTCATTGATAAACTTCTTCTGTGCTACGATAGAGAAAAATACTGCCCCACCACCAACGAATGGTTCATAATAATGAGCGAACGCAGGCAACAGGGGTAGAATGTGTTTTAGCTCCTGTTCTTTCCCTCCTGCCCACTTGAGAAATGCGCCTAGTTTTTCAGATTTTGGAGATGTTGCACAATCAGAAAACCTTCTCATTGTCCTCCCCTAGCAAGGGTGGTGCTTTATACAGGCGCGTAGGTGTTTCAGAGAGGCGGAGTGGCGATCCTGCAAGCTTGATTGTTCCTGCGGTGGGATGTTCACATTCCCAGACGAGACCGCGTGCCTGTATTTGCGGGTCCCGAAATACTTGTGATACCGTATTAATTGGCCCACAAGGTATACTTGCAGCGCGTAACGCCGTCAGCCATTCCTCACTTGTGCGATGCAAGAAGCATTCTTGTAGTTGTGGGATTAGCTCATAGCGGTTGCGTATACGCAGTGGATTGGTGACGAAGCGTGAGTCATTTGCCAGGTCTTCGCGTCCAAGAAATATACAGAGTGCTTGAAAGAGACGATCATTACCAGCAGTGACGACGATGTAGCCATCACTTGTTTGAAATGCCTGATAGGGGACGATATTTGGATGTCCATTGCCATAGCGTTTTGCCTCTTCGCCCGAAATAAGGTAGTTGGAAGAGACATTACCAAGGAGCGAAATCGTAGATTCGAGCAAGGAAATATCGATACGTTGCCCCTGACCAGTGTGGTCACGAACCCGTAAAGCCGCGAGGACAGCCATGCAGGAGTACATGCCTGCCGCTTGATCGCCAATAGGGGAACCGCAACGCTGTGGCTCTCCGTCGGCCTCACCTGTTACGGACATCATGCCTGATTCGGCCTGTGCTACAAAATCGTAACCAGCACGCATACGATAAGGGCCATCCTGCCCGTATCCACTGATGGAGCAGTAGATAAGACCTGGATTGAGTTCACGCAGCGTTTCATACCCTAACCCTTGCTTCTCCATAGTGCCTGGTCGAAAGTTTTCTACCAGGACAGTTGCACTCTTAAGCAACTGGAGAAGGCGTTGTTTGTCATCGGGTTTATTGAAGTCGAGCGCGAGACTATACTTGTTGCGATTTAACCCCAGGTAGTAGGCACTCTCACCTCCATCTTCGGTATATGGTGGTCCAAATTGACGCGTGTCATCGCCTTTGCCTGGTTGCTCTATTTTGATAACTGTCGCGCCCAAATCACCTAACATCATCGTGCAGTAGGGACCAGCATAAATACGTGAGAGGTCGATTACAACAATGTCGGAGAGTGCAGCATTCATAGGAAATCTCCTCATCTTTTTTTAATAGCACGAGCAAGTGTTCCTATTTTATCATATACGCCGAACATATAGTATAGAGGTCTAATTCACGATACTGTTCAGACTTGGCCCAAAGAAGATGGAGAGGACAGCAGGGCGAGACATTGGCGAAAAGGATTAAGATGTTGAGCGGTCCAAGTGCCGAAAAGAGAGGCCAGTCCCATACGAGTATCGC
>JAABUZ0100002420.1_pt1 | contig 30975 bp, 29 predicted proteins | sample 5562091 | NCBI WGS metagenome assembly JAABUZ01 (sample SAMN12813069, study PRJNA571459) | rock metagenome | isolation source: Antarctica rocks | place: Antarctica: Victoria Land, Linnaeus Terrace sud | collected 2015-12-21
CACGTCTCATTCGTTTGGTTCGTTTTGCTCAACGTTCGTGGCTCTGGCATTGAGCCACGTCATTTCCGTTCGCTTTTTCTGCTGACTCTATTTTACCACAGAACTATTTGAGCCTCCGTGTACTAGTGTAAGGAGAAGATACACCGTTTTCTCATACATGTAGAGCATTTATTATTGGGAAAAGGGCAGAGTGACCTTGATGGTCGCTCTGCCCTTTTCCCTCGGAAGAATGGAGAGCCGTTCATTTTTCTTATTTTATGTCAACAAAATCGCCAGGCGCACTCATGCCTTGAAATTTGATACCTCGCGCAGAGAAGTGCTGATCATAGTTCTTGTAGCGCTGTTTCAGAAAAAAATCTTTGACATATCCATCGTGGACAGGAAGAACCATCTCTGGTGCTATCTCCTCAGCGAATTGAGCTACAGCTAATTCTGTGGTCCAGGGGGCCATAACGGGTAAAGCTAATACCTGTATGCCTGTGAGCGACGACAAGAGAGAAGCGAAAGAATCACCGGGGTTAAGAAATTTATCATTGATTACATAGGCAGTATTCTGTGGAAGAGTTGCAGACAAAATTTTCTCGTGCGCAACAGGAAGGGCACGGATCGTACAATTTTTCGTCTGAAATGTTCCCTCTTCAAGCACTCTTACAGCGATATTTTCCTTTTCGAGAGTCGCTTTCCCTTCAGCATTTGTCACAACAGAAGCATTACTTTTTGCCAAAATGCTCTTGAGGGCTGAAATATCTACGTGATCAGGATGCTGATGTGTAAGAATTATTGTAGTCACATCTTTGAATGCGTCCGGACGAATTTGCCCTTCGACGAAAGAAAAAATTCCCGGATCAAAAAGAATTTTCTCTTCACCTTCCTCGACAACAAGACATGAATGAATATACTTGTAAATGCGCATATGCTTGTTTATTTAACTCCTGCTTTCTCAGAATATTCTCACTAACGCTTATACCGACCTACATAAAAGAAATGTTTCAGGCTTCTTTTATAAGCCCTTCTGCTACGACTCCCAGCACCGTTCCCCATAGCATATGCGCGAGGAGCATCATGAAGTTACGTCGTCCTGGCTCCTTTTGACCTGATGCTGACATACCAAGCAGTGGCAGCAAACCAAAGTAACTTGTAACCCATACACCGATACCAAAGAGTGCTCCTTTTACAGGAGCGGGAAGAGGTCCCTTCTTGCTTAGAGGACGGTAGAGCGCTCCTACTACCGTACCATATCCAAAGTGAGAAACCAATGTCACCCCGAGAATCTGTATCTTTGAAAAATGCCATCTCACATGTGCTCGTCGCATCAGATCTTTTGTGAGCATTTCAGGTGGTAGTGTATACTGCTGCCCTTTTGGTAAAAAACGTTGAGAGGTCAGCATGAACACTGTCATTGGCCCGGTAGCAACAAAACCCGCGAAAGCACTCCGAATCCAGGATTGTTCAGAATGCATTTCTCCAGTGTTGTATACGTGTACCATTTTTTCTTCCTTTACGCGAAAGCGTGTTGTTTCAATCAAAACATCTATACTCTGTACACGTTCCTCATCGTAAAATGCATACGTATTTAAGTCTGATACTATTCGTGTAATAAGAAGTAATGGACAAAGAGCCTGCTAGAAATAATGCGGGTAAGGTAAGATGAGGTGCAAAGGTTACGGTCTTACTGCTCTGATAAAATCTGCCATCATATCATACGCGGTAGCTCTTGGGTCGTCTTTATTTGCTGCGGTTATTGTCAGTCCTTCAAGAATATCGGTCTCAAAATGCACCATCATTGCCGTCCCTTGTACGGTTGCAAGAGGGTCGTTGAGCGGCACTTGTTCTGGTCGCACGCTCGCATGAAGCCTATCATCGACAATTTCAGCTTGACAAACCAGCTTAAACGGCCTTCCGTCCATCCGAGCCGCTTGCACTTCCTCACTCGTCAAGCCACGTATACCCTCGCGCTCTATCTCTGCCAATTTCACGGATTGCCCCATCAACACCTGTGCGATTGCACATATCTTCACTACAGAGTCCCAGCCGTCCACATCTGCACTTGGATCGGTTTCAGCAACTCCAAGCTCCTGCGCTTTTTTCACACCGTCATCAAAACTTCGTCCATTTTCCATTGCATCGAGAATAATATTTGTCGTGCTGTTCAAAATACCACGCACACGTAGCACTGTGAGAGTTGGTAACGTCTCACGAAATAGTGAAAATGTTGGAGAGCCTCCCATCACGGTTGCCTCAAAAAGAAAACGCTTCCCCTGAGATCTCGCCAATGCTTCTAATTCACGATAGGCATACACAAGAGGGCCTTTGTTGGCGGTAATTGCGTGTGCTCCATATTCCAGAGCGGCTTGCAGATGAGCAATTGCGGGTTGGCCGTTCTGAACATTCAGTGAAGAGATTTCAAAGAGGACATCAGCGTGTGCTGCTGCAAGCCACTCATGGACATTTGTGGGCAGTGGGGATTTCTGCGAGAAGTCATATACGCCCTCCAAAATTTCCTCTATAGGAAGACCCTGCGCATCAGCAATCCAGCCCATACGGCGCGTTGCAACACCTGTTATGTGCCATTCGATGCCATAGAGATTGCGCAGCTCATCTCTCTTTTTCAGGAGAAGACGAGCAAGAGCGCGACCAATATTGCCAAAACCAATCAAACAAAGGTTGTATGTTTTCATTACGCTCCCTAATTTGTGAAAAATTTTGTCGGTGTTTGTCTTTTCCCTCTTTAATCGATGGGAGTTCTCGTTGATGTAGGAGACGCACTAGGAGTCGGTGTCGTCCCCGGTGTCGGTGTTACTCCTGAAGTGGGTGTCGGTGTTACTCCTGTCGTCGGCGTTGGCGTTACACCTGATGTAGGCGTTGGTGTTACTCCTGTCGTCGGAGTCGGTGTTACTCCTGTCGTCGGCGTTGGCGTTACACCTGATGTAGGCGTTGGTGTTACTCCTGTCGTCGGAGTCGGTGTTACTCCTGAAGTGGGTGTCGGTGTTACTCCCGATGTGGGTGTTGAGTTTACAATCAACGTTCCATCGCTAGCACGTAATTCGTACACCAGTCCATTTGGCGTAGTAACAAAGATAATTCCATTATTGATCCTTAATGATGCCACAATCGGCCTATCAAAACTATAGGTCCAGAGCAGCGTGCCATCACTTGCACGGAACGCGTAAACATTGCCAGACTGTGTAGCGATATAAAGAACATTCCCAACCAAGATTGGTGGAGGAACCACTTGCCCATTGACAGGGACCTTCCACAGTATACTGCTTGTACTATTCTGTACGGCATACACAGTATTGTTTTGTTCAGTGATGGTGACTGTACCATTTGCGTAGGAGACCGAGTGAGAGTTCGGAATTGGCGCAGTAGGAGATGTTGTTATCTGTGTCCTTGCTCCTCCCTGTGTTTTTGTTGGAACACCGCCAGTATTTGAACTAAAAGGTCCAAAATGCATTACACCCGATAAGGCGACAAAGAGGAGAGCTAGCAGGGCAATGACGAGGAGCAGCATACTCGCGAATAACGATTTTCGACCAAACCGTGAGCGTGTTTGCTCAACCGCGACAGAATGTTCTTGTAGGAAAGGTGTCGCGGGGACTGCACTTGCTTGTTTCGTTACGATATCTTCTACCCGTGGTTCTGGTAAAAAAATGGGTGCAATTGGCGAACGAGGAGGAGTGGGAGGTACCGCAGCCGGAGGAAATAAACCGGGTGTCCACTCGCCATTGAGTCCTGCCGAGAAAGCCTGTGCAAATGCACCTGCACTCGCGAAACGAGCTTCCGGCTGTTTGGCGAGAGCTTGTAGCAGGGCAGCTTCCGCCGGTAGAGGAAGGTCTGTGCGTAAAATGTGCGGAGGCACAGGAGTCTCGTTCAGGTGCTTCATGCCGATGGCAAGTGCATTATCACCCTGGAAAGGAACTTGCCCTGTGACGAGGAGATACATGAGGACTCCCAGAGCGTAGATGTCCACTCCTGGTCCCGCTTTCTGTCCGGTAAACATCTCAGGGGCCATGTAGTTTGGTGTTCCAAAGATTTGTCCAGTAGTGGTTAACGTGGTTGGGGCGGTATCAAGTGCATCTGTTCCACTATTGAAAAGGCGTGCAATACCAAAATCCGTTAGGTACGAATTGCCCTTCTCGTCAAGCAAGACGTTCGTTGGTTTGATATCACGGTGAATGACTCCATGTCCATGAGCGTAGTCTAAAGCACTTCCCAACTGGCTCAGATATTGGCCGACTTCCGCGAGTGGAAGAGGACCGTGTTGGGCAATAAGACGAGTGTTCAGTGTGCCACCGCTTAAATATGGCATCACCATATAAGGAAGCTCCCCGGTTTCCCCATAGCTTAGCACGGGAACAATGTGCTCATGCTGAAGAGAACTGGCTGCATGTGCCTCGCGCTCAAACCGTGCTCGGAAAGCAGCATATTCCTCTAAGGAAGAAAATTTATTTGGCAACAAGACTTTTATTGCCACCTGCTCCTGTGGGTCATTCTCGCGCTGCCCTAGTAAGACCGTTCCCATTCCACCTCTGCCCAACATCTGGACAAGGCGGTACTCAGCAACAGTCTGACCTAAGAGAACTTCGGTGTTGACAAGCATGCCTTCCCTCTTTCGTGTGCTTATTATATAGCATATAGCTTTCGTTTAAGACGTTCAAAATATAGATATGGATACAGTATGTAACCTCATTATAGAAAACAAGAGAAGAGAGCCGCACATTTCCACATTTACATCTGATATACTGTTTAGTGGCAACACCATGTATTAAGCGGAGTTATTCAAAGGAGACTTTCATGTACATGGGTACACCACCAAGCATGAAAATGTTCCATTTTCAGAGGAGAAACCACTTATGTTTGTGTCGGCCCTCAGGTGTCCTCGATGGCGCATTACCATTCTTATGGGAATAGTCGCCCTCGCATTCGTCCTCTCACTCTTCTTTTCACTCGCATTTCATATGTCTACGTTCGCAGCCTCACCAAAAGCGGTCGCTCCCGATGGACCGGGCGCACTTTCCCGTTTTGATCTAGCACGCAAAGACTGCGTTGGCACAGCACGTAACACCACCTCAAAGGTTTGGTTTACACTTGCTGGTGGCGTGTTGAGCGATGTCTACTACCCAACCATCGATAATACAAACATCAAGACACTTCAGTACATTGTAACAGATGGTAGCACGTTTACCGAAGTGCAGACACGCGATACCACCTACACGGTGCAACTACTCGATAAGCACGCACTCGATTGCCGCGTGACAACAACCGCGAATAGTGGCAAGTACCGTATTATTACCGATTATTTGACTGACCCCTATCATAACACAGTGGCAATGCATATCCACTTTCAGCCACTTGTGGGCCAACGCTCTGACTATAAGCTGTATGTACGCTACGAACCCATCATCAATGGGAATGGCGGCGGTGGCAGTAGCAATGGGGGTGCCGATAGTGCAACCTTAGATGCTTCGACAGGCCATGTTATTCCAGTAGCGTATGACACGAACACTAAGAGCAACGCCACTAACCGCACCTACGCTGTTCCCGTTTATAGTGCCCTCGATGCATCGACACCACTTGTGCAGGCAAGCAATGGCTTTGTTGGTGGCGCAAGTGACGGACAAACACAACTTGATGCATCGCATATGCTTACCGCACTTTATACTCAGGCATTGGATGGACACGTAGCACAGACTGTACAACTAAACCTTGCACAAGCTGACATATCGCTGGCATTAGGTTTTGGCACTACCCAGGCAGACGCAGTTAGTGCTGCTGAAGGTACACTTGCAACACCATTTGCGAGGACACAGCAAAGCTACGAGGCTGCGTGGGATAGCTATGATGCAAAGCTTGTTGCGCCTCCGATGCATCTTCAAGGGACGCCTATTGATGAATGGCATTCGCTGGTAGACCAGTACTACCTGAGCGCGAATGTCATAAAAGCTTCTGAAGACAAAACCTTCGCAGGTGCTGAGGCGGCGAGCCTTGCCTCACCTTGGGGACAGGCAGTCTCAGCAGGCGACCCCAATAACCTGTACTTTGGCTCATATCGCGAGGTCTTCGCACGCGATCTTTACGAAGCCTGGACAGGCTTTTATCTCGATGGCGATTTAGCAACGGCACATGATCTAGTAACCTACCTCTTTGATCGCCAGCAACAACCGGATGGCTCAATGCCTCGTAACAGTTTGTTGAATGGCTTGAAAGCACCGGACTCAAACGGCACACAATTAGATGAGGCCAGTTATCCGATTATCATGGCATATCAAATGGGTATGAATGATAGTAGCCTTTACAAACAGCATATCAAGCCCGCTGCAAATTTTGTGATCGGGCATGGTCCTTCTTACGGCGTGGAACGGTGGGAAGAACAGACAGGCTATTCACCCTCAACCATCTCCGCTGAGATCGCTGGTCTGGTTGCGGCTGCCGATATTGCACGCGTCAATCATGATACCGCAAGTGCCAATATCTGGCTAGGTGTTGCCGACGACTGGCAACGTTCTATCGAGAAATACGATGTGACTACGACAGGCTCCTTAGCCAATCATCCTTACTACATTCGTCTCTCGAAGACAGGCGATCCAAATGCGGCAATCAGCTATGGGCTTGGTAACGGTGGCCCTACACTCGATCAACGCTCGGTTATCGACGCTGGCTTCCTGGAATTAGTACGTCTCGGTCTAAAACCTGCAAACGATCCAGCGATTACCGAGTCGCTTCCTGTCGTTGATGCGACAATCGAAACGACGACAGCGAGCGGTCCGGGCTGGCATCGCTATAACGGCGATGGCTACGGTGATGACGGTAAAACTGGACGACCGTGGCCGACAACGAATGCAGGTATCGGCCACGTCTGGCCGCTTTTGACAGAGGAACGTGGCGAGTACGAGGTTGCCGCAGGGAACACAAGCGCGGCAGTACCTCTGCTCAACACTATGCGCCTCTTTGGTTCAGGAGTAGGCATGATTCCTGAGCAGGATTGGGAACTGCCCAATCTCGCGGCCTCCCCTTATGGAACAGACCCAACACAAGCTTCTATCGGCTTTATCAACGGCAAGCCTGCTGGCTCTGCTGCACCACTCACATGGTCGGTAGCAGTATTTCCACGTCTCCTCCTTGATATCGTAGCCAACAAACCATTAGAACGCCCGGCCGACACCTATAACCGCTATGTTGTGCATACTCAAGGTCAGACGCAGCTAACAGTCACGACACCAACCGATCAATCGGCGGTAAATGGTCCATCTGTAACAGTTACGGGTACGTCTGTAGCAGGAAATACCGTATATGTTGCCGCGACAAACACGGATACAAACGATCAAACAACCACAACTCAGGTTGCGGCCAACCAGAATGGAGCCTTCAGTATATCTGTTCCTGTCACAGGTGGTACTACAATATTGAATGTTGTAGCCGTTAGCCCAACAGGTGCAACAGCGCATGTAGAACGAAGTATTGTCTATGACTTCACTCCTGGAAAGGTGCTCTTCGAACAGATTGACCCGGCAGGTGATGATAATGGTCCAGGCAACTATGCCTATCCAACGGCAAGCGATTTTCATAAAGGTGCCTTCGACATTACAGAGTTTCGCGCTATCTTGAGTCCTGACGGTGCGACAACAACCTTCAAGCTACAGGTACGTGACCTATCACCTACTTTTGGTAGCCCTTTAGGCGCACAGTTGGCGGATGTCTATGTTCACAACCCGGCGGCAACTACGACATCAACCCAGGCAGCATATGCTTCGCGCAACTATACAATTGCTTCGAGTGCAGCGTGGAGCCGTTTACTTGAGGTGCAAGGCTTTGGACAAAAGTATGTTGATGCAAATGGGGCAAGTGCTAGCACGATAAATATCAGTGCCAACGCAATCTCGCGCTTCATCACATTTAGCGTTCCCACGGCATCACTTGGTGGCACTCCTGGCTCTGGTTGGGGCTTCACCGTTGTGCTAACGGGACAAGATGGTTTCAGTTCCGATGGAGCACGTAGTTTTACCGCAACTCCAACTGGCTATACCTTTGGCGTTTGTGCTACTGTCAGCAGTGATCCACACTGCACTGTAAACCCGAATAGTGTTCCGAAAGCGGTGGATGTACTTACTCCGTCCGGTGTAAGTCAGTCTACCGAACTTGACTACACAAAAGGGCCTGTAGTGTTACAAGATGTCGTAATACCGTAGTGTTTCGTGTTATGAGACCAACACATTCATAGATTGCTCCCAATCGTGCTAGCACGATTGGGAGACCATGGCAAGGGCAAGTCCAGTCACTACACGGTAGACGCACGGGCGCGGCTCCGCCACGCAGTGGTAGGAATAATATAGTAGTGACTGGGCTTGCCCCTGTCATGCTCACCAACCCGCTCTGCTAGCCATTACAGCAATAAATTGGAAGAAACAGAGCTTGCCCATGCCATATCTCCAAGACTTCTTTTAATGGCTTTATAGATTAGGCAGTTGCCAATCAATTTCTGGTTGGCCAGCTTGCCGCAGAGCGTTGTTGATTGTTGAGAATGGTTTACTACCAAAGAAACCGTTACGAGCCGAGAGTGGAGAGGGATGTGCTGACTGCACGATGGTGTGACGAGTAGTATCGATGAGGCTACTCTTCTTTTGTGCGTAAGCTCCCCACAAGACAAAAACGACGGGGCTTTCTTTTGCGTTGACATGACGAATGATAGCATCCGTGAAGATTTCCCAGCCGTGATTTTTATGCGAATTTGGCGTATGAGCACGCACCGTCAAAACTGCATTCAGCATAAGAATACCTTGCTTTGCCCAGGGTACAAGATAGCCGTTGTTCGGGATGGGTACTCCAACATCACTGTGCAATTCTTTGAACATGTTGACGAGCGATGGTGGTGGCCTGACTCCAGGTCGCACTGAGAAGCACAAACCATGTGCCTGATTGTCATCGTGGTAGGGGTCCTGTCCCAACAGCAAGACGTTCACATTCTCATACGGTGTGAGCTTTAAGGCTGAAAACACGTCTTGTTCCGGTGGGAAGACGGTATAGTGCTGACGTTCCTCATCGACGAAGCGCCGCAATACCTGGAAATATGGCTGCTCTAGTTCTTGCGCTAGGAGATTATGCCATGATGTAGGTAGGTCTATCTGCATTCATCACTCTCCGCTCCTGCCACTATTTGCCATGAGTACTCCTGTTCTCGCTCTTGTCTTTGAGGAAGGGAGCAACACGTAACTCATGGGCTCAAAAATGGATACTGCTTAGAGCACGGTTTGATGAGCCACAATAGTTACATAGTTTGTTTAAGGAACTCACGATCCTACAAAACTTTTCGAGGCAACCTCCAATAGCCTTCGTTTCCGTGTTGCAGCATGTTTTCCTCTACCAATCCTCGGAGAAGATAGGAGTAATCGGGCGATTGCTGGCGAATGATTTCATTCACTTGTTCTTCGCTGTATACTCTGTCAAGCTCGAAGGCATTGAGCAAGTTTTTGAGCATACTTGCTCGTTTCTCTGCATCAAGAAGTTCAGGTGAAATACGCCAGTAGATACCTTTGTCACGCTGCATGAGTCCTGCGTGAGCACTAATGAGTTCACGTCTTAAAAAGGCGGAGTCTTCATGGTGACGTTGGAGAATTTCGTTTACCTGTGCCTCTTTGTAAAACACGTCATACTCGAATTGGTTCGCTAACCACTTGAGTATGACGGAGCGTTTCTTCGGACTCGCGGGAATCTCTTTCAAACGTGTCCCTTCAAAGAAGTCTTTTAAGACTTTACGCTCCCATGCATCACCCTCTACATCATCAACTAGCGATGCCATCTTTTGGGGTGTGAGCAGCAATTTATTCGTTGTACGCAAGGCGTCAGCATCAAGCCAGTAGTAGTGCGTGTTACCATCCGTACGCATTCCCACAAGATGTAGCTCTTTGAGCTTTGCAAGATGATGTGAAATGGTGGGTGCTTTTAGTTTGAGGAGTGCAGCAAGTTCCTCAACGCTTCGCTCTCCGTTGGCAAGAATACCAAGCAGTTTAAGCCTATTTTCATCTGCCAGTACCTTGAAGAACTGAAGTAAAGCCTGAAATTCTTCCTGTGACATTTTTCACCTCTCTTTTTAGATATAAATCTAATTAGAATATTAGCTAAATTAAAAGGAGTTGTCAAGAGATGATTGTCAAACTGAAGAAAACTATTGTTGTTGTGGTGGTATCTCTGGATAAGTCGCGTATGGCTCTTCGTAGTCTTGGGTGGAGGGAGGAAAGTACGATTGTTGTTGTGAGCTTCCCTGTTGGTAAGGAGAATTTGTATAGAGAGGCACAGGCGATGGTACATGTTGCGGTTGAGATTGATATCCGTGCTGATATTCTTGATATGGCTGAGGAGTTGGTGTTGGCGGTGTGTAGTATACGGATGGCTGCCTCTGCATTGGCTGTTGCGCCGGACCTTGAGAGTTTCCGAACCATTGAGTAATAGCAGGAAAGACATTGATGAAAAAGTAGATCAAGGCACCTACCCAACCAGTAAAGAACAAAAGTGGTAACAACCATCCTCTCTGTGAACGTACTCTTGCTCTACTCATGCAGTCAATGAGCATCCAGATCCAGAAGATTGTTCCCACCACTGCGATTATAGGACCCAGACCATCCATAGCTTCAAACATAAAGGGCATGTTCGTGTCTCTTTCATTGATAGGTATATTCACGTCTCGTATTTATCATACGCATACTATTGCATAAGACCAAATTACATCGTCCCCTACAGATGTTTTGTATCAGTCCTTATAAGTATTTGCTACATCATAGCCACGATCAGCCAGCGCAAGTGCTGTAGCAGCACCAACACCACGCGAACTCCCTGTGATAAGTGCGACCTTTACATGAGATACCATTTACTTGTTCCCATAGGTGTCCGTGAGCGAAACTTCGCATCCTTGTAGAGCCGAGGCATAGCAGGCATCAATCACGCGTACACGACGTAGACCTTCACTTCCATTGTGCAACGACCAGTTTCCCTCTGTGACCATGTTCACAAACTCGCGTACAACGGTAATGTGGCCTTCACCCTTAAACACCCTGGGATGAATGGTCGCAGTGACACCTGCAACATCAGTATAAATGTCGAGCGTATCTTCCCAGCTATAGTTTTTCACTTTAATATCAGCACCACCATCAGTGCCGTAGAGTGTAACGCCAAAGTCATCGACAGCACTACTATGTGTTGCCCAGCTAGCTTCGAGCAGGAGTGTCGCTCCGTTTGACAGGCGTAGAAATGCTGTTGCAAGGTCCTCCACTTCAAAAGCGTTGCCAGAACCGGATTTTCTTGCTCTGGGGTCTACACCTCTCCCACTCCTGCCAAGTTCAGCATACGTCGATGCACTGACCGTCAAGATTTCTGGTTCGCCAAGAAAATACAGTGCCATGTCGAGTGCATGTACACCGAGATCAATCAATGGACCACCACCAGCCTTCTCTTTGCTCACAAACCATGTACCTGCACCTGGAATACCACGTCTCCGCATCCAATGTGCTTTTGCATAGTAGATGTTGCCAAGTTTTCCTTCATCGACGTAGCGTTTAAGCACCTGCATATCGCCGCGCACACGATGATTGAAGACAACCTGCAAAACTCGGTGCGCCTTTGTTGCAGCCGCAACCATCGCCTCTCCCTCTTCAGTAGTGCGTGCAAGAGGTTTTTCACAGAGGACGTGCATTCCTCGTCCAAGAGCTTCAATCGTAATAGGGGCGTGCAAATAATTGGGAACACACACGCTTACCGCGTCAAGGTCGTCACGAGAGAGGAGTTCATGGTGATAACGATACAGGTTTGGCACATTATAGGTTGTGCCGAGCATATGTAATTTATCTTCTTCGAGACCCGCCAGTGCGACAATCTCCACATTTGGTAACAGACTATAGCCTTTGAGGGCCATTTCGCCCCCGAAACCTAAACCAATAACACCTACACGAAGAGGACCAGTATGTTGAGTATGTTGCATGAAATAGAATGCTCCTTAGCACATATAGATAATTTTAAGGGTCACGTCGCGCCATTAAGCCTTGTTGCCATGCATAGACAGCTGCTTGCGTGCGGTCTAGCATGTGCAATTTGCTCAATATGTTGCTGACGTGCCCCTTCACTGTTTTTTCACTGATAATGAGTTTCTCGGCAATAGCGGCGTTCGTGAGCCCATCAGCTATAAGACGTAATACCTCTAGCTCACGGTCACTTAAAACTGACACGGAACATACCACAAAAAAATCTTGCATTTTTAACGATTGAAATCAGTGCCTAGAAAAAAGTATAACACACGGAGAAATTTCCTATCCATTTTTTGAGGGGTAGGAAATTTTTTTGTGAAAATTTCTAGGGTATAATTTTTAGTATGGAAAAAGAGCGACCTTCACAAGAAATTGAGAGACTCAAAACGGATGTGCCTGAAGAATTACAAGCCTATCCGCAATTTGTTGTGTGGCGGTACACAAATATTGCAGGGAAATTAAAAAAACCACCAACCAACCCCAAAAATGGCTATCTTGCCAGCCCCATCAACCCAAATACGTGGGGAACATTTACCCAAGCACTTCAGGCACTCAAAACAGGTACATTTAATGGTCTAGGCTTTATGTTTACGACAAATGACCCCTTTACCGGAACTGACCTCGATCACTGTGTTCAAGAAGATGGAACGCTCGAAGCATGGGCGCAAGATATTGTTACCACGCTCAATTCCTATACGGAATATTCCCCTAGCAAACAAGGAATCCACATCATCACCAGAATAATTGTACAGCTTCCACTATCACAATGTTGGGATTTACACATATTACATCAAAAACATGTGGATGGGCTAGCACAATTGCTTCTCATACAAAATCACTTCGAGGTTATGATAAATATCTCTGCCGATTTCGCGAAAGCCGTTTTTCTCGTAGAGCTTCTGGGCAGGCACTTGCAAAACTGAGGTATCTAAATGGAGCGTCTTATAACCCATGGCACGAGCACGGGCTTCGAGTTCGGTGAGAATCAGCTGCCCGAAGCCGCGGCCCTGGTAATCGGGATGGACGCGCATGCGTTTGATTTCGGCACGCTCCGGGTTTGTGCGGTGAAAGGCTCCCATGGCCACGAAAAGGCCGTCCCATTCGCCGATCAAAAATTCTCCCTGGTTGTTGAAATATGCTTCTTCGATCGCGTAGACATCATTGTCCCGGGGACCACGCCCCAAGTAGGCACCAGTCTGCTGAATGGCGTAGACGTGCAAATATTCGACTGCCTCCAGATCGGCAGACTTGTAACGGCGCAAAGTAAACATGAAATGTATCCTCACATTTGTTTGCGGATCGCGCCGTTTGCTTGCGGCGCGACTGTTTCAGTGTATCTGCTAAGGATAATAAGCGTTGCAGCAAACCTCTGTCAAACAGATTATGGCCTCACTGCCCCACCCTGTAAATCTTGGGACTAAGATAGTGGAATCTGTACAATTATTCTGGCGAATGAGAAGACGGCTTCCCCAAGAAATCCTGATACATCCCTTCTTGGCACATCAGTGCTTTGTCAAAATATGTATCGCTCTTCCGAGTGCGTTCTCGGTACTCTCTTGCACAATCTCGCTTAGTCCAGGGTGTGCATAAAGGATTTCGGACATATCTGTCAGGGTCGCGCCCATCTCAATGCCAAGCGCAACCTGCCCGATAAGGTCGCCTGCACGCGGACCGACAAGCGTTGCCCCTAGCAACACGCCTTCCTCTTTTGTAGCCACAAGCATCGCTAGACCATTATCGGTACCTAACGTCAATGCGCGTCCGTTCGCGGCTAACGGAAAGCGTCCAATGTTGACAGTATATCCTGCTTGTATGGCCGCTTCTGCTGTGTAGCCAACTGTCGCAAGTTCTGGTGTTGTGTGTACCACGAGCGGTGTGACAAGAGGAGCAAATTGGACGCGTTGACCAGCGATTACTTCTGCGGCTACCTTGCCCTGCTGAATCGCAACGCTCGCTAATGCTTGACCACCCGTACAATCGCCAACCGCATAAATGTGTGGAACGCTCGTCTGCTGCATCGTATTGACAGCAATACTCCCGTTCTCCCTCAGCTTCATCTTAATAGCGTCCAGGTGCAGCCCATTCGTGTTCGGTACAACCTTGTGAGATGTGGCTATATGAATATCATCATTCTCGACAGTTTTGTTCTTTATAGAAATCTGCTCAACGCCCAACTTGCCTAGCCCTGCCTGTACTAATCGGAGTGCGATAGGGTCTACACCCGCAAGAATATGGTCGCCTGGGAAATAGAGTTTGATTTTGACGCCAAGTCGTGCGAAAAGTGTTGCCAGTTCCAGCGCAATATAGTCGTCTCCCACAATGCTCATGCTTGGTGGTATTTGCGGTAGTTGTAATACCTGTTCGGGTGTCAAGGCAGGTGTGCCATTATCGATGACAGAATTTGCTCCTGTCGCGATAATACAATCCTCAAACTTGAAACGGTGCGTGCCATATTCACCCTCTACGCGCACCTCTTGCGCGTTGATGAACCAGCCAATACCAGTCACAACCTCAATATGGTTGCCATCAAGAAGGCGGCGTACTCCACTGGAGAGACGCTCCACAATGCCTTGTTTCCATACTTGCATCGTGGTCCAATCGAAAGAAACCGCCTCGGTATGAATACCCATTGCAGCGAGATCGTCAGAGCGCATCTGCTGATAACGTTCGGTTGCAGAGAGCAAGGCTTTGAGCGGAATACAGCCGCGATTGAGACAGGTGCCACCAGCAGGTCCAGGCTCAATGAGTGTGACATGTCTTCCTAATTGAGCCGCCCGAATCGCCGCGACATAACCGCCTGGACCTGCACCGAGGATGAGCACATCAACCGCCGTTGTAACATCTCCAACAACCATGAGTATTTGCCTTTCTTATGGAGCAGTAATCCTTATAGCATATCTAACATCAATTGTTGGGGCTGTTCAACCAATGCTTTAAAGCGACTGAGGAAGCGGCCAGCCATGGCACCATCGATGACTCTGTGATCGAATGACATGGCAAGCGGCATCATTGTACGTACTTGCACTGTTCCATTCTGTACAATCGCCTTCTCTTGAATACGTCCCACAGCCAGAATTGCGACCTCCGGTTGGTTGATGATAGGGGTGCCCGTGTTGCCCCCAAAACTGCCGATGTTGTTCAGCGTAAAAGTGCTACCTGCAACCTCTTGCATCGTGAGTGAGCGTTTTTGTGCGCCTGTAATGAGATGCTCTAACTGCTTCGCGATTTGCATAATCGTCAACTTGTCGGCATCCCGAAGCACAGGAACAAGCAGACCTTCTGGTGAGTCGGTAGCTATCCCGATATGATAGGTACGTTTGTAAACAATCTCGCGCGTCTCTAAGTCAAAACTCGCGTTAAAAATGGGGAATTCTTTCAGAGCTGGTAACAGCAGCTTGACTAATAACGGCATATAGGTGAGGCGAACTCCACGTTGCTCTGCGAGGAATTTTAGCGCAGTACGCAAAGCGACGAGTTCGGTTACGTCAATTTCATCGAACGAAGTTGCGTGCGGAATAGTACGCCAGGATTTTTCCATACGTTCGGCAATACGTCGTCGTAGACCAAGCAGAGGTTTACGCTCGTCTAAAGACGGGTTTGCCTGTACCATTGCTTGTCTTGTGACATCTTGGGCAGCTTCAAGCATCGTCTCTCGCGTCTCAACTTGCGTCATACTATGCATTGACGATTCATGTGTTTCAACTGCGTCATGATGCGCTATCTCACTGTCCTTAGGAGAACTGTTGGAGCCATTGCTGGCATGTTCGGCGTATTTTTGCACATCCTCTATCGTCACGCGCCTACTAGGGTGTGAAGGTGATACCTGCTCAAGATCGATGCCTAGCTCGAAGGCCCGTTTACGTACAGCAGGAGCAGCCAGGACACGCTGTTTTGGAGAGATCGCATTTGTGCTTGTAATGGACAATGCAACTTGTGGAAGTGTAGTCTCAACTCTGATAGGCTTCTCTGTTGTTGCAGGTGAGGCGCTACCTGTACTTTCTTTCGTCGCGGTCTTGAATGTGACAAGCACCTCTCCGAGTTTTGCCACGTTCCCCTCTTGCACGCGAATAGTCTCAACAATTGCAGATACAGGCGATGGTATCTCAACAACGGCTTTGTCGGTCTCTACCTCTACCATTGGTTGATCGAGCTTAACGGTGTCGCCAGACTTGATGAGCCAGCGTCGAATCTCGGCCTCCTGCATTCCTTCGCCGAGATCGGGCAACTTAAACTCTTGCATATTTTTATTCTCTTTCTTTGTCGGCTTTGTCTATCTTCCTATCTCTACCTATCTCTACCTATCTGTGCCTATCTGTGCCTATCTGCCTACTCCACCGTTTTCTTTTTCTCGCTTATGGCCTCTTTTACAGCAGAACGGATGATTGATTTCACAAAAGCTTCTTTCGCATCAGTATATCCAACACGGTCAGAACCATACTGTGCAGCAAGTTCTCGCTTGAGTACATCATACTCTCGCGCAGATTCTGGATGTAAACGTAAATACTCACGGAAAAGGAGCATCATTACCCACTGGTCATGGCCCTTCTCTACGATATGAACATGATGAGTGTGGAGTTGCGAAGCAATATCGGCGGGCTTGCGGAAATAATGCCGTTTAGGAATACCGTTTTCACCAAAGTACGCATAGTCGAGCGTTGCCATTGGTTGTACACAATATGAGATCAAGGAAATATCACGAATGACAGGCATAATGTCTATAATTGGTTTCGCACCAAGACCAGGAATAGAGGTACTGCCTACGTGTTGTATATCGATAAGATACTCGCCAATAGTCTCCTGGATACGTGCTCGCTCTTCCTCGTACATCTGAGGCCATCGAGGATCATAGTCGACAATGGTCACTACCCTTGTGTCCAATGTAGCCTCCATTTTATGTAGTTTATGCTTCCATGACTGCTTGTATGGCGGTCAACACTTTCGCGGGTGTCGGCACATAATAATCTTCTTGTCCTGGCACCGGATAGGGTGTATCGTAGCCTGTGACACGCCCAACAGGTTTGAGCAACGAATACAGACAATGATCATTGATAATAGATATAATCTCTGCCCCCACGCCGCCCGCGCGTCCAGCCTCGTGTACGATAATAGCGCGTCCCGTTTTCTCGACTGAGGCGACAATAGCTTCTTCATCGAGCGGCCAGACGGTTCGCAGATCAATTACTTCAGCACTTGTGCCTGTTGTCTGCTGTGCCTTCTTTGCCGCTTCAAGCGAGACCGCTACCATTGCTCCATAGGCAAAGACACTTACATCTGTCCCTTCCTGTACAACATTTGCCTTACCAAGTGGAAGTGTGTAATACTCTTCTGGCGTCTCCTGCCAAAATGAGCGGTAGAGCTTGATGTTTTCAAGAAAAAGCACCGGGTCGGGGTCCTCGACGGCTGAAGCAAGCAGACCCTTAGCATCATAGGGATTAGAGGGTATGACAACTTTGAGGCCAGCAGTCTGCATAAATACGCCTTCAAGGCTATCTGAATGCAGTTCGGGCGTGCGTACACCACCACCATAGGGTGCGCGTACCACAAGAGGACACGTTCGAACACCGCCACTACGGAAACGCATACGAGCCGCTTGCGAAACCAATTGATTCATGCATACAAAGAGAAAACCTGCGAACTGTATCTCCGCTATCGGGCGCAGACCATACACGGCCATGCCGATTGAGCTACCAATGATTGCAGACTCTGACAAGGGTGTATCAAATACACACCTCTCACCAAATTTCTGTTGCAGTTTCTCTGTCACGCGAAACACTCCGCCGTTGACACCTATGTCCTGTCCCAGCATCACTACGCGTGAATCGCGCTCCAATTCTAAAGTGAGGGCATTATTCAATGCCTCGATCATAGTCATCTGCATACATTTTTTCTCCAACCATTTTTTGAAAGTGTTCACAGTCAATGCATTCACTAGAAGTCCGCGGAATTTTTGAGCAGGTTGTTCTGAACCGTGAGATCTCCAATCAGCCTTTTGAGGTCGTGCAGTGATTCTCCCGGTTCGTAACCCTGTCCTGTACCTGTTAATATAGGCACTATGATAAGCAGGTACAGGACAGGTCTTTAGTACCTGGCTAGATTCACCTGGCTTATCAAGGATCCTCATAAGCATGCTGAGCAGCTTATGAGGATCCTCGAGGCCTTATAGCTTTGGTATCGTGGGCAAATACTTCGGCTTGTGACGCGCTTTCGTCCCTTGCTCAAAAGCATAAGCGAGCTTGATGAGCGTCGGTTCGCTAAAGGCTCGGCCCATGAAGGTTATACCAACTGGAAGTTCAAACGAAAAGCCTGCTGGTACATTGATGGCTGGATATCCAGCCAGAGCAGCCGGATGTGAACTTCCTCCCAGGAAGTGATCGCCATCAATCAGATCAATACACCAGGCGGGACTGTCACTGGGCATTACCAATGCATCCAGTTTGTACTCATCCATGACGGCATCGATGCCCTGCTGCCGTGAGAGGAGATGATCCTGAGCAAGGGCCTTAATATACGTTGGGTCTTTAAGTGAAGTGGTCGCTTCCGCTTTCAGGAACAGCTCTTGCCCAAAGTACTTCAGTTCCTGTTTCGCATGAGCATTGTTGAACGCGATGATGTCAGCAAGCGTATGCACCGGTGAGCTGAGCAGTTCGGCTAAATATTTGTTGAGGTCGGCCTTGAATTCATAGAGCAACACGGTCGTCTCCGAGGTAGATGAGGCCATTTGCTGAGCGGTTGGGATATTTGCTGGGTCGATGATGACTGCACCGAGTTCTTTCATGCGGGCGATAGCTGCATTCGCAATCGCATCAGCCTTGGGACTATAGCCGAAATAGACCTCCCGGGCAACTCCAATGCGTGCTCCGCGTAAGCCATTGGGGTCCAGGAACTTTGTGTAGTCAGTATAAAACTTCCCGGCACTCGCCGAAGTAGCAGGATCACGTGGGTCAACGCCGGTCATCGCCCCCAGTACCGCGGCTGCATCGGCAACGGTGCGACAAATAGGGCCAATAGTATCCTGGCTATGCGCGATAGGGATAACGCCTGCGCGGCTGGTAAGACCAACGGTAGGTTTGATGCCAACAACTGCATTGAGTGAAGAGGGGCAGAGTATCGAGCCATCGGTCTCGGTTCCTAACGTTGCCGCAACAAGGTTTGCCGCAGCGGCTACTGCCGATCCTGAACTCGAGCCACAAGGAGAGCGGTCCAGGACATAGGGGTTGAGCGTTTGTCCGCCGCGTCCACTCCATCCACTCGATGAGGACGTTGAGCGGAAGTTGGCCCACTCGCTGAGATTCGTCTTGCCCAGGAGAACCACTCCTGCCTTGCGAAGTTTGTGCGCCACAAAAGCATCGCGAGGTACTTTCGAGCCCACCAAAGCGAGTGAGCCTGCAGTCGTTTGCATATGGTCTGCAGTGGCGATATTATCTTTGAGAAGCATCGGGATACCGTGTAGAGGACCGCGAGGACCTTTTGTTTTGCGCTCATGGTCGAGTGCCTCGGCAATCGCAAGCGCATCAGGATTGAGCTGTAGAACGGAGTTGATACTGGGACCATGCTTGTCTATATCGGAGATCCGTTCAAGGTACATCTCAGCCAGCCTTTTTGCAGTCAACTGTCCCGAGGTCATTGCTGCCTGCAACTCGACAATGGTTGCCTCCTCCAGTTCAAAATGCGGATTTCGTAATCCCTGTGCCATGATGGGGGTGCTCGTTGCTACTTCAGTCAAAGCCACACCCGCAACCACTAACCCACTCCGTTGCAAAAAAGTCCTTCGACCAAGCTTGTCAGGTTCGCTCTGCTTCACTACGTCTTCCTTGCTCATTGCTACTACTTCCTTTCACACGGTATCATCTGATACCATAGGTACGCCGCTAGAAGGGACGAATCTACATGAGGGATGAAAAGCGAGACATGCTAGAGAAATAATGGGATGTTGTATAGTGTGAAAAAGCTAACCTCCTCCGATAAAGCGCATCGAACGCAAATTCATGGTGGCACTACAATTCGCACAATATGGTATTGTACGATACAACACTCTACAGAGTATAACATACAAAGGCTTCGATATACTGGAAAAGCAACATCTGAACGCAAAGGATATCGCACAGGAGGTTTTCTGCTTGACCTGCATGTCAAAACCTTCATCTTGAAGCATCAGATCTCAGAAGAAGACCTGACAATATCATTACAAATGACGTAATAGATCTTCGCGCTGCGCTTGCAATCGGGGCGAAAGGCTTTCTGCCATATAGTCAAAGAAGCCATCGGGAGCAGGTGTAGACATCGACTCGGCCTCGGTCACAGCCTGATTAATCTCTGCTTCAACGTCATCAACAAGTTGCTGATTTTGTTCTTCCGAAAGCAGTCCCTGTTTCGTCAAGAAGCGTTGGAAGCGTGTAATAGGGTCTTTCAGTCGCCATTCCTCAATCTCTGCAACTGTTCGATAACGGGTAGGATCGTCGGCGGTAGTGTGCGCTCCCATGCGATAGGTGATAGCCTCGATGAGCGTTGGACCATTACCAGCACGGGCGCGCTCAACGGCTTGCTGCATCACATCATACACGGCCAGAATATCATTGCCGTCGACGACGACACCAGGCACTCCAAAGCCTGCTCCACGCGCCGCAAGAGTGGGTGCCACAGTCTGTTTATGACGTGGTACGCTGATAGCCCAGCCATTATTTTGCACAAAGAGTACGACAGGAGCTTGAAACACACCCGCGAAATTCAACGCCTCATTGAAATCACCTTCAGAGGTTGCACCATCACCACATACTCCTACCGCAACGGCGTTATCACCAGCGATTTTTGCAGCCATGCCAAGTCCAACAGCATGCAGCATCTGTGTTGCAATCACAATTTGAATCGGCATACAATGTGCCTCTTCAGGGTATACAGGCGTGTAGCCGCGAAACGAGTAGATAAGTGTAGGAATTGGAATACCTTTGACCATGAGTGATGCAATTTCGCGATATGAGGTTGCTAACCAATCTTGTGGCTGTAGAGGAGCAGCTAACCCAACAGAGGACGCTTCTTGTCCCGCCAATGCCCCAAATGTTGTTGCGCGTCCTTGTCTCTGTAGGGCAATAATTTTATTTGAGAATGCTCTACCTTGATGCATAAAGCGATACAATTGTAATAAACGCTCGGTACCAAGATCGGGCATTTTTCGTACAAGGTTTCCTTCTACATCCAGGATCTGATACGCTTCCATGCTCTGATCAATTTGCTGAGTCGTCACATGAGGCTCCTTGTCTTTTCTCTCTTCTCATTCAAACCCAATAATGCAAGCGTAGTGGGGCATGTATAGATGCCCCACTACGCTTGCATTATTGGGTTTGAAGACTAAACAGCCAGGGTGCTTCTTGTTTTCTGCGTTGCTCGTAGGCAGCAATTTCATCATTGTGTGAAAGAGTCCAGCCAATGTTGTCGAGACCCTTAAGCATTGCTTCCTTGCGAAAATGGTCGATATCAAAGTGGAGCGTGCGCTGGCGTGGAGTCGTCACCGTCTGTGCATCGAGATCAACACTGAGCGTGTAGCCCTCTTTCGCCTCTACCTCCGAGATAAGTTCTTTCACAGTTGCCTCATCAAGAGTAAACAGGAGAATACCGTTGTTAAAGCAGTTGTTGTAGAAAATATCGGCAAAGCTAGGAGCGATAACACAGCGAAAGCCGTATTGACGGATAGCCCAGGGTGCATGTTCTCTTGACGAACCACAGCCAAAGTTATCGCCAGCAATAAGAATGCTTGCACCCTTGTAACGTGGCTGATTGAACACAAAGTCAGGGTTTGGTGTACGCCCATCGGCGGCAAAACGCCAGTTGGCAAAGAGCACGTCGGCAAAGCCTGTACGCTTAATCGTCTTGAGGAAACGTGCAGGCGCGATCTCATCAGTGTTGACGTTCGTGCGGTCTAATGGCATGACAATGCCCGTGTGTGTGGTAAATGGTTCCATAGCTTATGCCTCTTATGCCTCTCGAATATCCACAAAATGTCCAGCGACAGCAGCAGCGGCAGCCATAGCGGGACTAACAAGATGTGTACGTCCTCCGCGTCCCTGGCGACCCTCGAAGTTACGGTTGCTGGTCGAGGCACAGCGTTCGCCCTCGCCGAGACGGTCTCCATTCATAGCTATGCACATACTACAGCCAGCCTCACGCCATTCAAAGCCCGCTTCACGGAAAATATCGGCAAGCCCCTCTTCCTCTGCCATGCGGCGTACTTGCATCGAACCTGGGACAACCAATGCACGTACAGAAGAGGCGACACGTTTGCCTTTGACGTACTGTGCCGCCATACGCAGGTCTTCCAGGCGCGAGTTTGTACAGGAGCCAATGAAGACGATATCAAGTTTGATATCAGTAATTTTCTGTCCTGGTTGTAGACCCATGTACTGCAACGCACGTTCGTAACCTTGACGTTTGAGCACATCCTGCTCTACGGCTGGATCAGGAACAATAGCCGTTACATCAGCGACCATGCCAGGGTTAATGCCCCAGGTTACTTGCGGTCCCAAACCATCAATATTGATTTCATATGTACTATCAAACTTCGCATCGGGGTCGCTAGCAAGTTGTCGCCATGAAGCCACAGCTTGCTCAAAGAGTTCGCCCTGTGGAGCGTAGCGGCGTCCCTTAATGTAGGCAAAAGTGATGTCATCAGGAGCGACCATACCGGCACGTGCCCCAGCTTCAATCGCCATATTACAGAGGGTCATGCGCCCTTCCATTGAGAGATTACGGATTGTCGAGCCACTAAACTCGATGACGTGTCCAGTACCAACACCTGTACCGAATTTGCCAATGATGGCAAGTGCCAGGTCTTTCGCAGTTACACCCGGTGCCAGTTTGCCTTCGACACGAATATTCATCGTTTTAGGCTTTTGCTGTAAGAGACACTGGGTCGCTAGCACATGTTCAACCTCACTTGTGCCAATGCCAATAGCAAATACGCCCAGTGCTCCATGTGTCGAAGTATGAGAATCTCCACACACGAGAGTCATTCCTGGTAGTGTTATTCCTTGTTCTGGCCCAATAATGTGGACAATGCCCTGACGCGCATCAGTCATATCAAAGAGCGTAAGGTTGAATTCGACTGCGTTCTGCTCCATTGTGGTAATACATAATTCGCTGTCACGGTCTATCACATCAAGCATTTTACGCCCATTTACCGTTGGTACGTTGTGGTCAAGCACAGCAATGGTGGCATCTGGGCGGCGCACGGGGAGATGAGCCTCGCGCAGTCCGGCAAACGCTTGTGGTGACGTGACTTCATGCACAAGATGACGGTCTATGTAGAGGATAGATGATTCTCCTGGCACATCACGCACAACATGTGCATCCCAGATTTTCTCAAACATCGTTTTTGACATGTATACACTCCCTGGTGGTAACGAAAATAATTTATTTTATATTACCACATCGGGGAATATAAAAATTGATAAACTCGTCATCCAGTGCAATATGGAAGGGTGTAAGCGCAAGCTTACTCAATCCAACTGTATGGATAACCAGGATCGTCAATATTTTGGGCATTGGTGGTGAGCTTCAAGGGATAAAAAGTATCAACCATGACCGCGAGTTCTTCGGTGCGTTCGACGCCAAGACTCTTTTCAACAGCTCCTGGATGTGGTCCATGTGGAATACCGCGTGGATGTAGTGTGATAGAGGCACGCTCGATACCACGTCGACTTCCAAAATTGCCATTGACATAGTAGATCATCTCTTCACTATCAATATTACTGTGATTGTAAGGAACGGGTATCGAAAGGGGATGATAGTCGAGTTTGCGTGGCACAAACGAGCAGACCACAAAGTTTGGTCCCTGGAAGGTTTGATGCACGGGTGGTGGTTGATGAACTCTTCCCGTGATTGGCTCAAAATCGGCGATATTCAGGGCATAGGGGTATTCGTAGCCGTCCCAGCCGATTGCGTTAAAGGGATGAAAATCGTACCAGTAACGTGTAAGAGTGTCACCGACTTTGAGACGCACCTCAAAATCGCCACGTTCAGTATGTGTTACAAGCTCTTGCGGACGGCGAATATCGCGATCACAATAGGGCGAATGCTCAAGAAACTGCCCATTGTTGTTAAGGTAGCGATGTGGTGGCGCAATTGTACCCCGTGCCTCAATAACCAGGAAGGTGTTTTCCGCATTATTGGAAGCGTGTGTGAAACGGAAGGTGGTACCGCGTGGAATGACGATATAGTCACCCTCATGATAGGGCAGAAGACCAAAGGTGCTTTCGAGCACACCCTGTCCATCATGCACAAAGTAGACAAGATCAGAGTCACCGTCACGATAGAAGTAGTCCATTCCTGTTGTGGGCTTTGCCACCGCCAGAATCACATCTTTATTGTACATGAGTGTCTGTCGACCAAGTACTGCATCACCACCACGCATAAGTTGCGCAGTTTTCATATGATGATGACGCTGTAACCGCTCATTCCACTCTTCATGAGTGTATTGTTCAATGGGAAAACGCTCTACCTTTTTGACGCGTGTCGGAGGATAGGTATAGTAGATGATAGAGTAATTGCCCGAAAAGCCTTCGGTACCAAAAAGTTCTTCGGAGTATAACCCACCATCGGGCTTGCGAAATTGCGTATGTCTTTTCGGTGGTATCTCACCCAAACGATGATAACTTGGCATAATTGTCTCCTTTGACAATAGGAACGCAACAACGATTTTTATATAATTCTGTTACGCAATACGCCGATACCTTCAATTTCTAATTCGACCTCATCATCACGTTGCAGCCATGGATGCACATTGGTCCCTAGTTCCAGGATACAGCCCGTGCCGACAGTGCCGGACCCGATTACATCACCAACGCGGATTCGGGTATTTCGTGAGGCATAAGCAATCATCTGAGCAAAGCTATAGTGAATCTGGTTAAAGTTGCCACGCGATATCTCGCGCCCATTCACACGTGCAATCATGAGCATATCGTACCGTTCTGACGCACCATGTCCCGTTCGACGTGCCGCTAGCTCATCAGGTGTAACGAGTACGGGACCAAGAGAGGTAGCAAAGTCTTTCCCTTTGCCAGGACCGAGGCCAATACTCATGTCTTTCATCTGAAAATCGCGCGCACTCCAATCATTCATAATGGTATAACCCGCGATATAGCTACCAGCCTGTTCAATGGGAATGTCTTTTCCGGCACGTCCAATGACACAGGCTATCTCTAACTCAAAGTCCAGTGCGTGACTATCAGTAGGATAAGGTACGGGGTTATCGTGACCGTACAATTCGCTCGTGTTGGTAAAGTAAAACGTCGGTACCTCATACCATTCGGGCACCATATTCAGGCCACGATGGGCACGAGCTGTCTTGACGTGTTGCTCAAAGGCATAGAAGTCTCGTACCGTTGGCGGGTCTAATATTGGTGGCAGCAGCACCACCTCGTTCTGCGTATATTCTTCCCGCACGGGTCCCTGGCCCTGTACCTGCATGATAGTTGATGGCAGGTCGGGTAAGGCGATAGGAAGTCCCGTTGAGAGGGGCATATACATGGGTGCAGATTGCTTTGGATGAAGTGCTACTTGCGCTTTTGGTAGCCCATCAGGGTCACGTAGCAGTTCAAAGAGGGTTGGATACTCCAACGCAACAATGCCATTGTCATGCAAAACACCTGCACGCGTTTTGCGTTCTCCCGTAAGAAACGTCACTAGTTTCATAATTTAGAGATTCCCTCGTAAATCCTGCTCGCGCTCTAATGCCTCAAAGAGTGCCTTAAAGTTGCCTTCACCAAAGCCGCGCGCCCCCTTACGCTCAATCACCTCAAAAAACACCGTTGGACGGTTTACCACTGGCTTAGAAAAGATTTGGAGCAGGTAGCCTTCGTCATCATGGTCAATCAAGATGCCTAATTCAGCCAATTGTTTAATATCTTCGTCAATCTTCCCCACACGGTCCAGTACAGTTTCATAGTAGACGCCAGGAGTCTTCAGAAATTCGACACCCCGCTCTTCTAAGCTACGTACAGTTGTAATAATATCATCGGTATTGAGGGCGAGATGCTGTATCCCAGGACCACGATAGAAGTCCAGGTATTCTTCAATCTGAGATTTGCGTCGCCCCATAGCAGGTTCGTTAATGGGAAGTTTAATACGGCCACTGCCGTTCTGCATAACTTTAGACATGAGTGCGGAATATTCTGTACTAATGGCGCGATCATCAAAGTGAATAAGTTGCGTAAAGCCCATTACACGCTCATAGAAGTTCACCCATTCATTCATTTTGCCGAGTTCAACATTGCCAACTACATGATCAATGGCGGCGATACCGACAGGGCGCGCGCGCCGCGGAACACTTGTAGGCAGAGGACGATAGCCCGGTAGGAAAGTACCTTTGTAGGCATGACGCTCAACGAAGGTATGCACAGTATCACCATAGGTGGCGATGGTGGCGAGTTTAACGGTGCCGTAGTCGTCTTTCAATGTTGTAGGCTCCGCAAGACTCCGCGCACCCCGACGAGTTGCCTCATGATAGGCTCGCTCTGCATCTTCCACGCGTAGCGCGACTCCCTTTACGCCATCACCGTGCAGCTTGATATGCTCGGCCATTTCACTCTCTGGTCCTAATGGAGAGGTTAGCACAAAACGAATATTGCCTTGTTCAAGCACATAACTGGTATGATCGCGTATGCCCGTCTCTAATCCTGCATAGGCAATTGGTGTAAAACCCCACGCATGGCTAAAGTAGTAGGCAGCTTGCTTAGCATTACCCACGTAAAATTCGAGATAGTCAAAATTTTGGATGGGCATAAAATCTTGTTCAGCCATTGAGAAACTCCTTTGTTTCGCTATGTCAGACAACATGAAGAAGGTGGAAATACGTCTTACGCTTTAGTATCATTATACTCAACCGAATATGTAACCGCAAGCACATATTGCGTAACTGATGATGATATTACGCATAGAAAAAGGTAATGACAAGCCATATCTGTCATGTTATGATAGGTATAGTTTTTGTATATAGATGTAATCATACGAGGAGAGACATGTTATGGCTCAAGACTCGGAGCAGCAACCTATACGGGATGATGGGCCTGATCCTCAGTACCCTTATGGGGCAACACCACAAATTCCACAGGAGGCTTCGGCACCGCTTTCATATCTTTCGCCAGAATTTTATACGGCACATGCTCCCACGCCTATCCAACAACCCGAAGTAGAATCTGGCTATACAGTTCCAACGCCTGATGCATATATACCTTCTCTGGATACTCGCACCATACCGCAATCTCCCTATGGTTCGTATCCTTCATACACTCCACCACAAAGACAATATGGAGAGAGATCAGGCTATGGACATGGTGGACAGTCACAACGCTATGGCGATGGTTACGACAGTAACATTCCTCCAAGTTTTGCTATACCACAATCGACGCCCCTACCGCTCGGTGAAGCCATTCGCCAGCTTCCTGCTCAGTATTGGAGAGTAATTAGGCGACCATCAAGCATGACCTTCGCAACTGAAATGGGGAAAGCGAGTTGGAATATTGTCTGGGTGCAAATCGTATTTTACACAATCATTGTTACGATCTTGGGTGTGCTTTCCAGCTTTATAGTGCCAGCAAACACAAGCTCGCTCTCAACAACAAACACGAGCACACTCACACCTGAAACACTGGCAATCGTGCAAAAATTACAAGTTTTTCTTAGCTACGCAACTACCTATGGACAGATTCTCTTGATACCACTGTTTGTATTTACCGGCACAGGAATTCTTTTCTTGCTTGCAAAAGCCTTTGGTGGTAGAGGCAAATTTCTGTCACAACTCTACAGCACATTACTGTTCATTGTACCGCTCGGCCTCATTGTAAATATTCTTGTACTACTGCTCTCTCTGCTGCCAACACTTGGTTCATTCTTAGCCTTGCTTGTTGCACTCGGCAATTTAGGGTATGAAGGTACTCTACTTGGATTGATGCTTATGCCTGTTCATCGTCTGAGCCGAGGACGTGCTGCTGGTTCAATATTGTTGCTCTTTGGCGTCGCACTACTTCTTTCTTGCGTAGTAGGCATTATCATCGCTACTATTTTCGCTGCAACTATCCAACCTACCTGATCTTACCAGGAAAAGTGGATGCAGGGAACAGGGACATAATGGTACTTATAGCCACGTTTATTGAGTTCTATAGATAGAATACAGTATAATAAGCATCTATAGAGCAATATCATTCTTACTCTTAAGAAATATCTTTCTGCTCTATTTCTACATGAAATGTATTGAAGCACATTTTATGTCAACGTAGTTCATAAAAATAGAAGAGGTCAATATATCTTATGGAAATTACAGGAAACCAAAAAATTCGCGCACCACGTCAACAAGTATTTCAGGCGCTCCTCAATCCAGAGGTGCTTAAGAACAGTATCCCCGGCTGTGAGAATGCCGAGGTTGTCAATTCCCCAGCAGGTCAGGAACTAAAGATTGTTATCTCTCCTAGCATCCCTGGTTTGAAAGGTCCTTACACCATCTTCTTGCGTACAGGCGAAGTAGTGGCACCTTCACTCGTCACCCTGATTACGGAGCCACGCAGTTCAATGGGTTCGGTGAAAGCGACCTGCATTATCAACCTCTCGGATGATGCAGTTGGCACCCTTCTGAATTATAATGCCCATGCAGCAATGGAAGGCAAGATCGCATCCATCCCAGATATGCTTCTCAAGGGTAGCGTAAAGTCCGCGCTCGATCAGTTTTTCAAGAAATTTGAGAAGCAAGTTAGCTCAATTCCTGCCTAAAGAACTTCCAATAAGCAGAGATAGTTGTGTTGTAACGAAGTTATAATATAGCTATCTCTGCTTATTTTATTTTTTCAAATGGACAGGGAAAGGCCCAAAGGCAATCATTCTTCCGGGCATATCACGTAGGATTGGAATTGTCACGAGAAGGCGAAGAGCGAGTGGAAGAGTGAAAGATTTGTCGGCACGGATTGCACGTGCTAAAAGATTTTCTTGCATAAATGTTTGCAGTGCCTGGATAATTCGTGTTGGAAGTTCGCGTTGACGTTGCACTCTCGCCAGGTCCGCTGGTCGTAATGTAGCGTTTTTCAGTTTCTTCGTAAGAAGATTGGCGGTAACTACAGCATCTTGAATAGCATAGTTGATACCGAGACCACCAACAGGGGACATAACGTGTGCTGCATCGCCTATTAAGAGTAATCCTGGACGATACCAACGTGGCAACCGATTTGACTCAACCGACAAAACCGAGACTTGTTTCCACTCTTTTAGCTCCTCAACACGATCCGCGAACTCCGGTACAATCTCGCTAATAGACCGGCGTAACTGCTCTATACCAGCAGAGTGTATCTGCTGATAACTTCCTTTTGCAATAACGTATCCAAGTTGCCAGTAGTCGTAGCGATTAATCATGGCGAGCAGAACTCTGTGACCAAAACGGCCTATCAACCCTTCTGCTTTATCACTCTCTTTATGGCTTAAACGAAACCATAAAACATCCATTGGTGGTGAGGTTTTGATCGGCTCGAAACCCGCAAGACGACGAATCCGAGAGAAACGACCATCAGCACCAACAGTAAGTACGGCACGAACTTCGTACCATCCGTCTTGCCCACGATAGCGTACACCCTGTACTTTCCCGTTCTCCTCGATCAAATCGTCCACTTGCGCGCCCAGAATAAGTTGGAAATGCGGATAGCGTTTCGCCTCGTTTGTGATAAAATCTAGAAATTTCGACTGCTCCATGATAGTAATATAGGGATACTTGGTCTTTAAGCGTGATAGATCAATAAGCGGAAAAGGTCCTTGAGGAGTCTGCACAGTCGCGGTTCGTAGTTCTGAATGCCGAATGTGTAGGAGACGTTCTGAAAGTCCGAGTTCATCCATAATGTTCATCGTCGATGGATGAATAGTATCGCCACGAAAATCACGCTCAAAATCCATGTGTGCCTCAAGCAACATCACAGGGACTCCCTCACGTGCAAGTAGGAGTGCGAGCATTGCTCCTGCTGGCCCACCACCGACAATACAGCATGTTGTTTGCACTACCTGCTTCACTTCATGTGCATGAATGTTCGCCTTCTGGGGCTTTTGTATGCTCTCCATCCTATGTTGCCTCCTTTTATGCAAGCCATTTTATTTAACTGACTCGTCAATTAAAAATGAAAACAAAAAAATTAGGATAAGCCATGTAGGAATGTTTCCGTGATTGTGTTTGCAATCTGCTGCTGAGTGTATTCCAAGGCCACAGGATCTCGTAACACTTGACGACGTAATACAACACCTACAATACTACCGAATAAAATCTGAGTATTCAACACTGTGTCTGCCCGTCGCAACGTTCCTAACAGCATTTGCGCTTCTAAATATTCGCCAAGAAAACCGAAGACGCGCTGAATAGCAATGGGCACGACCTGTACAAAAAAAGGATTTTCGTTGCTCAGTAATTCTGGAAGAACCACTTTTATCAACGCCACAAAATTTTCGGCCTCTACAACCTTCAATATTTGCTGAATGACAAAAGGGAAAAACTGCGGCGGTGGTAGAGCAAGCATATCCGATGTTGTTGTCGCGATTATTTTTAGCGGTGAACGACCCTCAATGACCGCCATGAGGAGCGCCTCTTTACTTTCAAAGTAATGATAAATCAGTCCTGGCGTGATACCGGCAGCACGCGCGACATCCTTGTTTGTCGCACGCACAAAGCCTTTTTGTGCAAAGACACGCATTGCAGCATCAATAATTTGTTCTCGCCGATCCTCTACAACTTTAGGTGTACGTGCCATACTATTTGAAATTACTTTCGTATTTAATTAACTAAACGATTAATTAAATTATAAACGAGAGACGAGAGAATGTCAAGAGGAGTTAACTGAAATCCACTCATAACTCGAAGCTTGCTCAAACGTAAAAGAAGAAAGAATCATCTGACGATTTGGAGGAGAGAAGAGAGATGAAGTGGAAGACGACCTGGACTGATCCCCTAACCAGTTACTTG
>JAABUZ0100002422.1_pt1 | contig 30947 bp, 28 predicted proteins | sample 5562091 | NCBI WGS metagenome assembly JAABUZ01 (sample SAMN12813069, study PRJNA571459) | rock metagenome | isolation source: Antarctica rocks | place: Antarctica: Victoria Land, Linnaeus Terrace sud | collected 2015-12-21
GCATCCAGTGTTTCCGACCACCGTGCGACGACGACCGATTCTCTGCACATCTGTTCCGCGACCATGCTCCCTCCTCCGCTTTGAGCAGGAAGCATATCGCAGACTGTACCTATGTGTCCCTGTAGGGTCCTCCGAGCCTGGTGAAAAACCGAAGGCGCGGCTCGTGCTGGGCGCGTATCTCCCCGCTTTAGATAGTCTTTAGGTTTCCTTCAGTCTCCTATGAGTTTCACCCCCTATGCTGCGATCGACGCATCGCCACTGACGGCGTCATCGATCGTGATCACGCGAATGGGGAGGATCCGCATGGTTGGCTATCGGACAAGCAGTCTCTTTGCAGCGAAAACGGCGGCGAGTGCGCTCCTCACACTGATCGTGCCGCTCATCCTCGCCGCATGCGGCGGGGGCACGCCCGCGACGGACACGCCGAAACCCGCGCCCACCGTCGCGTCAACGGTCGCACTGACTTCCGCAGCCGCCGCTTCGACGACCGCGCCGACGGCAGCGGCGAAGCCATCGGCGACACCCGACGATTATCCGGCGGGCACCCCGGCAGCATCTGCGGCCGCGACTCGTGCACCACAGGGCACTGCCGCTGCTGGATCGGCCGTCTCCGCCTCTGGGACGCAGCAGCCCGCCGGCACGCCGGCAAACGCGACCCTGCCACCGCCGGACGGCATTTCGCTGAGCAAGGATGACTTCAGGAAGTTCGTCGCTCTCTTCAACGACCAGCCGCTGATCGGCGGGCAGGTGCCGCCCCGCTTCTCGAAGTTCGTCAACAAGGAGACCTTCATCTTCCTCCAGTTCGACAAGAGCAATGCCGAAGAGGCGACGAGCTTGCGCTACGTCGGCATGGGCGTGAAGGGCGTCTTCTGCGCGGAGGCACAACCAGATGCGACGAAGGGCGCGTTCACCCACTTCCACCGCTACACCGCACCGACGTACGCCGAGGGGCACGGTGGCCCGCCCGGATCGCAGGGGTACTGGCTCTCCTTCATCTCCGTCGACGCGTTCGACAGCAACACCGGCAAGGTCGCGCCGGGCCCGGACTACAAGTTCGCGCCCACGCCGCCGCCGAGTTGCGGCGCGAGCGTCCCGAAAGTGGACTTCACCCCGGCGGGCGCGAAGGATCTGGCCAAGGATGAGATCGCGAAGATCTATGATCTCTTCAGCGACAAGCCGCTCACGGGCGGGCAAACCCCGCCGCGCATCTCGAAGTTCGCGAACCGGGACGTCTTCTTCCTCCAGTTCGATAAGAGCACGGCGGCGGATGCGACGCAACTGCGCTACATCGGTATTGGCCAGCGCGGCCAGTTCTGCGGTGTGAAGCAGCCGACTGCGGACTTCACCCATTTCCACCGGTACTCGTCGCCGACGTACGCGGAGGGGCATGGTGGCCCGTCCGATGCGCGTGGCTACTGGCTTCAGTTCAACGCGGTGACGGAGATCGAATCGAACACCGGCAAAGTGACGTGGGGCCCGGACCGCAAGTTCTCCCCGACCCCGCCGCCGCCCTGCCCATGAGAGCGCGGTACTGCGCGGCGCTCGCCTTCGTGGCCTGCCTCGCGCTCCTGATTGCCACGGCGCCGGGCGATGGCGCGGTCGCCACCGCGCCCAGTGCGGCAGTAGCGAGCACCGCGGGAAGGGTCGGCCTGTCGGCCACTTCCCCGCCCGACACGACCGCAGACGATATCGAGGTGCATCTCCTCGTGCAGGAGGGAAACGAGGACGCGCCGTTTGTCTTCACACCGGATGTGCTCATGGTGCCGGTGGGGACGACGGTGCGCTGGTACAATCATACCGACGCCTACCACACCGTGACGACGTCGGACTCGCTCACGGTGGAGCAGCCGAACGGTGTGATCGAACAGACGTTTCTCTCCACCGGCGCGACCGTCGCCTACACGTTCACCACGCCGGGGACCTACTTCTACTACTGCGAGCCGCACGCGGACTTTATGAAGGGGACAATCATCGTGACCGGAGAATAGGACCGTCTGTACTACCATGGGAGGGAAGAAGGGACAGGGGAATGGGAACGCGCATCCTCCTGGTGGATGATGATCCGAAGATCGTACCCCTCCTCGCGCGCGGCCTGGCGTACGAGGGGTTCGAGGTCTTCACGGCGGCGGACGGAAACGCGGGCCTCGCAGCCGCCCGCGCCCATGAGCCGCACGTCGTCCTGCTTGATATCACCATGCCGGGGCCGGACGGCTTCGCGGTCTGCCGCCGCCTGCGCACGATGGGCGATACCGCGATCATCATGCTCACCGCGCGGGACGAGGTCGTGGACAAGGTCAGCGCGCTCAATCTCGGCGCGGACGATTATGTTGCCAAGCCGTTTGCCTTCGACGAGCTCGTGGCGCGCATCCGCGCCGTGCTGCGCCGCAAGCGCACCGGCAGCGAGCCGCTCGCCTACGGCGATCTCACCCTCGACCCGCAGACACGCGAGGTGGAGCGCGCAGGTGCGGCGGTCGAACTGACGGCCCGCGAGTACGAACTACTACTGATGTTCATGCGCCACCCACGGCAGGTGCTGACGCGCGACCAACTCCTGGAGCGCGTCTGGGGTTACGACGCGCCAGCGGACACGAACACGCTCGATGTGCATATCGGCCACCTGCGCCAGAAGCTGGAGGCGGGCGGCGGCGGGCGCCTGATCCGGACCTTGCGGGGCGTCGGCTACGCGCTGCGGGAATGAGGGTGATGTTCTCGATCCGCGTCCGGCTCGCGGTCTCGTTCGTGCTCGTCACGGCGGTCGTGCTCTGGGCGTTCACCACCGTCGTCCTGAACCTGACCCGCAGCAGCCTGCTCGCCGAGATCGAGCGGGACGTGCGCCAGCGCGGGGACGCCTTCGCCGCGCTCGCCCAGCCACTACCAGGCGATGCGACGCTCCGCCCGCCGACGCTCGACGTCTTCACCGCACCGGACACCTTCCTCCAGGTGCTGGACACGAGCGGCAACGTCCTCGCGAGTTCCGGCAACCTCGGCAGCCGCACGATCCCCGTCCACCCGCAGAAGATCGCCGCCGGGGCGGTGGAGGAGGCGCGGCTGAACGGCGTCGTCCTGATCGTCTACGGCGCGCCGCTGAAAGTGAACGGCGAGACGAAGGGGTACATCATGGTCGCCCGCGCGCCGCGGACGATCTATCGCGCCGTGGCGGAGATGCGGCACATCCTCTATCCGGGCGCGGCGATCGCGCTCGTCTTCGCGGGCATCGCGGGGCTGCTGATCGTCCACCTGACGATGCGTCCACTCGGCCAACTGGCGCGATCCGCCACGACGATCGCCAAAGCGCAGGATCATACCCGACGGCTGAAGGTCAAACGCATACCGGACGAGATCAAGCAGCTGCAGGTGACGATCAACGGCATGTTGCAGTCACTGGAGGACGCGTACCGGCAGGTGACGGAGCTGAACGCGACGCAACGTCGCTTCCTCGCGGACGTCTCGCACGAGCTGCGCACGCCCCTGACGATCATGCTCTCCTCGCTCGATCTCCTGGTGAGGGAGGGTGCGACGCCCCCGGAACTGCGCGCGAAGACGCTCGCGGACATGCACGTCGAGGCGGACCGGATGGCGCGGATGGTGACGCAACTGCTGATCCTCGCCCGCTCGGACGCGGACGCGGCGGTCGCCCACCAGCCGGTGCTGATCGAGGACATCGTCGCGGAGGCATGCCGCCAGCCGCCACCCCTCAATGGTTCCTCGCCTACGCTGCGCGCCTGCGACCTGCACGGATTGGACGGCGCGGTCGTGCAGGGGAATCCCGACTACCTCAAGCAACTCTTCCTCATCCTGCTGGACAACGCGTACAAGTACACCTCCGCCGATGGCACGGTGGCGGTGACGGGCACGGTCGAGGAGCGCACGGTCGCGGTGACGGTGGCGGACTCCGGGATCGGCATCGCGCCGGAGGAGATGCCGCAGATCTTCGAGCGTTTCTACCGGGCGACGAATGCCGCCGTGCGGGGCGGGACGGGTCTCGGCCTGGCGATCGCGCGGCGGATCACCGAGCAGCACGGGGGCACGATCACCGTCGAGAGCGCCCCAAACACGGGCAGCCGCTTCACCGTTCGGCTGCCGCTCCTCAATGAGCTATGAGCGGCGGCGTGGTTCGCTCACGCAGGAGTGCGTGAGGATATCCCAAAAAGGAGCCCTACAGGGACACTTCCGGGTTGACCAGCATATGCACTACGAGATGTTGTGTCCCTGTAGGGTTCGTTTCGTGGGAGTAGAACAACGTGATGCCAACTACACCCCAGATGGACAGATTCCACGCATTACTCATCGCATCTCTCAGTGCGACGGCTTTAGGTGTGTATTCGGTTAGTCCTTCACACATTGCCTACATTGCGGGGGTATCAACGAGTGCAGGCGCATCGAGAACGTGGCGATTGAACGACGAATAGATTGGAATAGGACCGGCGACGATCAGTTTCAACTTCCAATTTTCGTCCTCGGGCTGCCGGAGATGACTTCCATCGAGGCCGCCGTACTTCGCCTTCCAGCGAAAGTGGATCCCCTCACTGACTCCCCGGTCGTGGCATACATCGGCGACCTTCTGGCCCACCTCGGCGAGATTGATGATGCCGATGATCTGTCCTTTGGTCAACTGATTCTTGCGTGTGACGTACCCTCCAATAAGGGGGTGTTTGGCCGCCCACACATTCGTGTCCATAGCAAGGGATCTGGCACATTCTCGGTGATATAAGGTAGATGTGGTTTCTTCGGCTGCATCACGGAAAACCCTCCTCACGCATATCCAGAGAAACGGCGCACCGCTCGATCAGTCGGTGCGGTAGGCGCACCGGTCGAAAGCGACGAAATGTCATCACCGAGAATGTGCCAGAGCCGTTTACTCATGAGGTAATCCGAACGATTGACGAAGGAAGGTCCCCATAGTACAGTGATGGCGCAGAGGTGAAACAAGTTTTCAGTAACATATCCTGAATTTCGTGCGGAGGTTCGTTGCATTATGCCCGCATCCACCGGTCTCGGCTCCTGGCACCGCGCGAGCGGCCTCCTGGATACTCTCGGCGCGTCGCACGAAGCGCTCGGAGTCAGCACGTTGAGCGAGCAGTTGCGACTGCCAAAGAGCACCGTGGCGCGCTATTTGAGCGTCCTGCACGAACTCGGCTTCGTGCAGCAATCGGCGGACGACCAGCGTTATCGGCTCGGTCCGAAACTCTACATCCTCGGGCGCTCGGTACCGCTCGACGCGCTCGTGCGCAATGCCGCCCGCCCGCATCTCATCGCGCTCACCGAGGCGATGGGAGAGACGACGATCCTCACCGTCGCGGATGGCACGGAAGCCCTCTGCATCGAGAAGATCGAGAGCCCGCACGCGATGCGCCTCACCGCGCGGATCGGTGAGCGCGTGCCGCTCCACTGCGGCTCCACGCCCCGGTGTTTGCTCGCGTACCTGCCGGAGGTGGAACGCGAGGCATACCTGGCGCGCCCGCTCGCGGCGTTCCTGCCCGATACAATCACCGACCCGGTGAGCTTGCGCCGCGCTATCGCGGAGACGCGCGCCTCCGGGTACGTCATCTCGCGCTCGGAGATTGATGACGGGATGATCAGTGTCGCTGCACCGGTCTGGGATGGTTGCGAGAGCGCGATCGCCGCCGTCAGTATGGCGGGTCCGGCGCTCCGGCTCACCTTGGAGCGGCTGCCCGGCGTGATCGCGGCGGTGCGCGCGACGGCGACCGCAATCAGCGCGGCATGGCGGGCAGCCGCTCCACCGGAAAGGATCGAGACGTAAGATGGCGCAGATCGTTACCTCCCGCGCTGCCATGACCGCGACCGATGACGGCTGCGCCGTGCCGACGCGCTACGGACCCGGCACGGCCGTCCGTAGCCGTGTCTATGTCCGGCTGACCGACGCAGAGGGCCGGACCGGAGACGGTGAAGCAAGCCCGCTGCCCCACTTCACGGGCGAGACGCCCGCGACCATCCACGCCGCCCTCGAGACACTTCTACCGCTCGTCATTGGCTGCGACGCGCTCGCGCTCGACGATTTGACCGATCACCTCGCCCGGCACCCGCATCAATATGCGGCGAAGTGCGCGATTGACGCCGCCGCGCATGATCTCGCCGCGAAAACGCTCGGCGTGCCGCTCGCGCTGCTGCTCGGTGGCTCCCTCGGTCGTCCGGTCGCCACGACGGGCTTAATCGGCATCGTGGACGCGGATGCGGCGGTCACGGCCGCGCGTGGGTACGTCGCCGACGGCATCCGCACGCTGAAAATGAAGGTTGGGCGCGAGATTGCGGCGGACGCGGTACGTGTCGGCGCGGTGCGGGAAGCGGTCGGAAGCGGGGTCGCCATCCGTCTTGATGGGAACGCGGGCCTCGCCCTGCCGGACGCGCTCGCCCTCGTCCGCGTGACTCGCGTTTTCGGCATCGAACTCTTCGAGCAACCGGCCCGCGCGGATGATCTGCACGGGCTGCGTACCGTCCGTGAGGCGGGCATCCGCGTACTAGTGGATGAGAGCGTGCATAGCGTCCGCGACGCGATCCGCGTGCTGGAGGCGTCTGCGTGCGATCTGATCGCGATCAAGTTGATCAAGTGCGGCGGCTTGCGACCGGCACGGACGATCGCGCAGGTCGCCGCCGCGTATGGTGTCGGTTGTATCCTAATTAGCCCCTATGAGACGGCGGTCGGTCTCGCGACGACGGCGCACGCAGCGATTGCGTTTGGGACGCGGGACCACGCGCACGATATTTTCCGCGTTCCCGTTCCAGCGGGCAGCGCATGGGGGCATACGGCGGTTCCGGGGGGCCTGATGCTGGCGGCGCTGCCCGGACATGGCGCGACCGTCGGACGTGCGACGGCCGACAGACTGGAAGAGGTGAGCGCGGCGGAGATGGTGAATCACTCGGGACGGACCGTGACGGCATCAGCGTAAGCATCGAGGAGAATGACCATGGCATCAGATAGTCAGGCACGACGCGCACTGTTGACGCGGCGACAGCTGCTCGCCGGGATGAGCGCCCTCGGCGCGGTGGCCACCCTCGCCGCGTGCGGCGGGAGCACTCCGGCACCGACCGCGACTACTGCGGCGCAGGGGACGAGCGCGCCAAGAATCGTCGGCACGCAGAATCCGACCGCTATTCCACAGGTCGGCGCGACGGCCGCGGCACCGGCCGCCTCATCGGCGAGTGGCGCGCCGACTACGGCGGCAGCGGCGCAACCGACGACCGCCGCAGCCTCCGCTGCTGCGGGATCGCCGGTGGCTGGGGCGAAGGGCGGCACGATTAAGTTCCCGGTCGGGTCGGACCCGATCCCGAACCCGATCACCGTGGCCGCCGGCCTGTCGAGCATTCTCGGCAACAAGACGATGTTCAACGGCTTGATCCGCTACAACAGCAAGACGCTCAACCCGGAAGGCGACCTCGCCGAGAAGTGGGAGATCGCGCCGGACGGCCTCTCCATCACCTTCACGCTCCGGCAGGGCGTTAAGTGGCACGACGGCCAGCCCTTCACGGCAGACGACGTCAAGTTCACCTTCGACACGATACTCGACCCGAAAGTCAACGCCAATTTCCGCTCGAACATCAAGGGCGTCACTGCGGCGGTTGTCAACAGCCCGAGCTCCGTCACCCTGAAACTGGCGAACCCACTGCCGTCGTTGTCGATTCAACTTGGCTACAACATCCACATGGTCCCGAAGCACCTGCTCTCCGGGCAGGACATCAATGCGCCGAAGGAGTTCCTCGCCAAGCCGATCGGCACCGGCCCCTTCAAGTTCCTCGAGGCGACGCCGGGTAGCACGATGACGGTCGAGCGGAATGACAACTTCCATTTCGGCGCGCCGCTGCTGGACAAGATCACCTTCGTCGTCCGCCCGGATCTCAACGCGCAACTGGCGCAACTGAAGACGGGCGAACTCGACTTCATGCTGATGGAGCCGGATATCGCGGCGACCGTCAAGAATGATGCGAATATCATCGTCCAGAACGCATCGCAAGTGAACTACTATTTCATCGCTTTCAACAACAAGAAGCCGCCGTTTACCGACAAGCTGGTCCGGCAGGCACTGGCGATGGCGATTGACCGCGACTCCATTGTCAAGAACGTCCTCGGTGGCGCGGGGGTGGTTGCGAACGGGCCGATCAACCCGCTCCTCGCGTCGTCATACACGGATGATGTGAAGAAGTGGCCGTATGACCCGAAAGCCGCTGGGTTGCTCCTCGATAGCGCGGGCTGGAAACTGGGCGCGGACGGCATCCGGGCGAAGGATGGGCAGAAACTCGCCTTCGAGCTCATTACTGATAAGGGAAATACCTCGCGGGAATCCATCGCACAGATCGCGCAGCAGGCATACAAAGCGATCGGCGCGGACGTCAAGATCAATGTGATGGAGTTCAATGCATCGCTCGTCCGCTACCGGGTGGATCAGAAGAATGACTTCGAAGCGATCGTTGAATACTACATCACGGCACCAGACCCGGACGTCTATGCCTTCTACGCAACGGGTGGCTCGCAGAATAACTGGAACTACAGCAGTCCGCAGGCGGACGATCTACTCACCAAGGCGCGGTCGGAACTTGACCCGACGAAGCGTGGCGCCCTCTATAAGCAGTTCCTCGGCGTCGTCGCGGAGGATCAGCCGATGACCTTCTTGTACTATCCGCAGGAGATTCGCGGCCTCCGCGCGCGCTTGCAAAACGTCCCCACCGTTGGCATCCGCGACGCGATTGTCTATTCGTATCAGTGGTCCATTAAGCAATAGGACTGAGGACTGAGTGCTGAGGACTGAGTGCAGCAGCCTTCCGGCTCAGTCCTCCCGATGAAGGAGGGATGATGACCGCGTTTCTCATTCGGCGGGTGGGGCAATCGCTGATCTTGCTGCTGCTGGTCACGATGGTGACCTTCCTACTCATCCATAGTGCGCCGGGCGGGCCGAGCGTCCTGCTCAGCCCGGATCTGCCGCCCGAGCAGGCGAAGCAGTTCGCGAAGAACCTGGGGCTGGACGCGCCGCTGCCAGTGCAGTATGCGCGCTGGTTGAAGGGCCTCGTGCGGCTCGATCTCGGCACCTCCTATCAGCAACAGCGGGCGGTCACGGCGGTGATTCGCAAGCGCCTCCCCGCGACGCTCGTGCTGGCGGGGATCTCCTTCGCGCTGGCGCTGATCGTCGCGATCCCGCTCGGCATCCTCGCAGCAGTTAAGCGCAATAGCGCCTTCGATCACGTTGCGGCGTTTCTCAGTCTCTTCGGCGTCGCGGTACCCGTCTTCTGGTATGGCATTCTGCTTATTATCATCTTCGCCGTCTGGCTCCGCGTCCTGCCCTCCGGTGGGCTGGCGGAGGATGTGACGAAATTCGAGCCGTTCGATCGCGTCAAGCATCTCATTTTGCCGACGATTGTCCTCGGCACAACGGCGATGGCGCAGTTCACGCGCTACATGCGTTCCAGCATGGTCGCGGTGTTGCAGGACGATTACGTACGGACCGCACGGGCGAAGGGCCTGCGGGAAGGAGCGGTGCTTTCGCGTCACGCGCTCCGCAATGCGCTCATCCCGGTCGTGACGGTTATTGGAGTCGTCGTGCCGCGGCTGATCGGCGGCGCGGCAATCACCGAAACGGTCTTCTCGTACCCCGGTATGGGGAGCCTCGCGGTGGATTCCGCGCGACAGCGTGATTACCCCGTAGTGATGGGCGTCACACTCCTCGTCGGTGTCGCGGTGGTTGTCAGTAATCTCGTTACGGATCTGCTCTACGGCTGGATTGATCCGCGCATCCGCATCGGTGAAACGCAGGGAGGGTGACGTGGTCTCGGAATCGAACGCGACCACGAGCGGCGCGGCGATCACACCGCTGGGTGAGGGGCGGCAAGCGCGGGTGCGCAGCGAGTGGCGTGACGGGCTGCGCGTCATCGTCCGCAATCATCTCGCCCTTGCCGCGCTGATCTTCCTCATCGCCATTCATATCGGCGCGATTGCCGCATCGGCGATCGCACCGCACGATCCGGAGCAGATCGTCATTCAGGATAAGTTCCAGCGACCGAGCGCGCCCCACCTTCTCGGCACGGACGAAAATGGTCGCGATGTCCTTTCTCGCCTCATCTATGGCGCGCGCGTCTCACTTCTCGTCGGCAGCCTCTCCGTCATCATCTCCGTCGTGATTGGCACGCTCTCCGGTGGGGTCGCAGGCTATCGGGGCGGTTTCGTGGACAGTCTGATAATGCGGCTCGTGGATGGGATGCTGACGATCCCGACCTTTTTCCTTGTCCTTATCACGGTCGCGGTCTTCGGCTCATCCGTCCGCAATCTCATCCTTGTCATTGCCCTCACCAGCTGGATGGTGATCGCGCGTGTCGTGCGCAGCGAGGTGTTGCGGACAAAGCAGATGGACTTCGTGCTCGCCGCGCGATCGCTGGGGGCGTCATCCGCCCGCGTCTTGCTGCGTCATATCCTGCCCGCCACCGTGCCGAGCATCATAGTCTCGACGACGCTTGGTGTGGCGAATGCCATCCTCACCGAATCCGCGCTCTCTTACCTCGGCGTCGGTGTCCAGCCACCCACCCCGACGTGGGGCAACATGCTCAGCGGCGCGACAAACTACATTTTCCGCCGCCCGGAACTGGCGATCTATCCGGGTGTCCTGATTTTCATCACCGTCCTCGCCTATAACTTCTTCGGTGACGCCCTGCACGATGCGTTCGATCCACGGTACCGACACCAGGGGTGACGACCTATCCCCCGGCCTCCTTCCCGTGTCGGGAAAGGGAGAGCGAGCTTCCAAGTGACCCAGGCGCTAGAGGACATTCGGACAGTGAGATGAGTCACCCTCTCCTCGTGGGAGGGGGCAGGGGGTAGGTACAATGCTCGAAACCACGATGCTGGATGCGATTGACGCAGAGCGGATGATGCGGGATGTCGAATATCTCAGCACGCTTCAGCGGCACGCCGGGACGGAGGATGAGGCGAAGGCTTTCCGGTACATCGCCGATCAGTGCCGCGCGGCGGGGATCGAGGACGTACGCGAGTACGCCTTCGATGCCTTCCTTTCCTTCCCGATCAAAGGGACGCTGACGATCGAGGGTATCGGCCCGGTGAAGGCCAAGACGCGCGCCTTCGCCACCTCCACGAATGGGCGGGGGGTCAGCGGCGAGATCGTCTTCGTGCCGACCAAGGGCGGTACCGCGCTCTTCAGCGGCGATGGCTCGCACGACTACGACGACCTTGACGTGCGCGGCAAAATCGTCATCTCCGACCGAGGCCGACCGGACACGATCCTCGCGGGCGGGGGCGCTCTGTCACATCCATTACTGGGCGAGCGACGAGGATGCCATCCACGAGCAGATCACAACGACAATCTGGGGGACACCGAGACCGGAGACCATTGGGCGGCTGCCGATCATCCCGTCACTCGGCGTGACGCGCAACGACGGCCTGCACATCGCCGAGGCGGCGAAGGCGGGTGGATTGCGTGGCACCTTCAATACCGTCGTGCAGACCGAATGGCGGCGCGTGCCGATTGTTGTCGCCCATATCCCCGGGACATATTCGGACGACTTTACCTTCGCGAACGGCCATGTGGACTCGTGGTACTACGGCACGACGGACAACGCGACGGGCAATGCCGCCTGTCTCGAACTCGCCCGCATCGCCTGGCTGGCGTGAGGCGAACTGGCGCAGCGTGCGCATCGCGTGGTGGAGTGGCCACTCGCACGGGCGGTACGCAGGCAGCACCTGGTACGCGGACACCTTCGGCCTCGATCTGATCGAGCACTGCGTCGCGCAGGTGAACTGCGACTCCCCCGGCTGCCGCTGGGCGACCGAGTACCGCGACGTTTCGTGGACACCCGAACTCGGCGCGTTCACGCAGGCCGTCATCCGCGATGTGACCGGCCTCCCAGCGCGGGCGACTACTCGTTCAGCAACCTCGGCATCTCCGGCACGCTGATGTTCTCCTCCACGATGCCGCAGGCGGTCGCGGACGAGCACGGCTACTATGCGGTCGGCGGCTGCGGCGGCAACATCGCGTGGCACACCGTCGATGACACGCTGGAGATTGCTGACCGCGACAACCTGGAGCGGGACATCAAAGTCTATGGTGGGATCGTCTGGCGGCTGGCGAACGCGCCGGTGCTCCCCTTCGATCTCGCGGCGGCGGGGAAGGACATTAAGGAGAGTCTAAACCACTACCACCAGGCGCTCGGTGACCGCTCCGACCTCGGTGAGGTCGGAGCGGCGGCGGACGCCTTCATCGCGGCAGCTTCGGCATTCATGGCGAAAGCGAGCGCGAGCGATCCCGCTGCTCGGAAAGAGACGAACACGCATTTGCTCCGTGCGAGCCGGGAACTGACGGGCCTGAACTTCGCGCAGCGCGGCTGGTTTCGGCAGGAACCCGCGCTCGATGTCCCGGCTCTACCGGACCTCGCGGCGGCTATCTGCGCTTTCACCGAATCGCCGGAGGAGAGCCACGCGGTGTGGGCACTGCGAGAAGCGGGACGGGAATTGGGGACGACCTAACTCCCGGCCCCTTTCCTCGGCGAGGCGGTGCGAATCCCCATCGGGATGCACCTGGTCTTCCTACTTCCCTACTCGCCGGAGCGACGACCGATATGAACCTGTTCTCCCGAGCCGTCGTTTAGTTAGCGCGACATCCGGGGGTGCTTCTCACCCCCGGACGTCGACTCAAGAGTTATCCATCTCTGTCACGCGCCTTATGGTTCCAAGCTCCCCGCAAGCTGCGTCGCTTGGCGTAGCGCGTCCTCTACGCGATTACGCTGGCGCACCAACTTCGTGCGCAGGAACCGGTACTGGTCCGAAATCGGGTCCAACTTCGCCAACTCACGTACGGGAGCTAGCCCGGGCAGGATCGGAAGCTGGAGTGCCGGATCCATCTCGTACGGGCCGTTGACCGTAAAGAGGACCGGGTTCAAGATTCGCGTAATTTGCTTTAGCACTTCGTTCTGTGCCGCTACATCCTTAGCCAGCGACTGTTCGAGCCGCTCGGCCGCTACCCGGAACGCTTCGGCCGCTGCAAGTGGGCTGCTCAGATCGAGATGATTGCCTGCAGTCTCCTGATAGCTGGTCAAATACTCGATGAAGTCTCTCGCGCTGGCACCAAAGCGATAGGGGATGATCTCAGCTTGGCACATCCGTAACGCAATCGTGACGTAGACCTCGACATCTTCGGCGAGGATCTTGGCATCAGCCTTGTCGAGCGTATCCTCGGGTGAGTGCCACCAGTACGCCCCACCGGAGCCACCGACTGCCTTGCGGTCCGGGTGGTCGACTGACAGCATGCGGAACGCACCGAGTGACGGGAGGCCGACGCCAAGGAACGACTGATCACCCGCTCGTAACGGTCGGCGAATGTTCGGCTCCTGGCCGGTGATCTCCTTGACAGCCCCCGCCGTGATCTGCTCGATCTCGCCCATGTTGTAGCGACAATCGAAGATGGTCGTCTCACGGACGCCCGGCGAGTCGATGTTGAGGTAGCCGAGACCGTGTTCGCGAAGCTGCATGAAATGGTTGTCGGCGAACCATGTGCTGCCCGAGTAGCGGCCGGTCGAGTGGCCCGGCCACCAGCAGAAGCGGACACCACAGCGGAGTTGGTCGCGCGCGGCCACGAGGACCCGTGCCATCTCAAGCAGCGCAACATCGCCAGTGGCGTTGTCGGTAACCCCCTCATACCAGGAGTCGATGTGCGCGCCAACGAGCAGGAAGTCATCGCTGCCGGAACCGGGGATGAAGCCGGTCGCCAGTGGCACATGCATCCACTCCGTCTTAACATTTGACTCGATGCGGACGCTGACCCGGCCATTCTGCACAAGGTCGGTCAAGCGCTGGCCAATCGCGTTCTTGATACCTAGTGCTGGCACCTTCGGCATACGAGGCACCGACTCCGGCGTCGGGGTGCCCCAGATACTCGTGCAGATCATCTCATGGGTAACATCCTCGTCGGACGGCCAGATGTGGATGTGACCGGCCGCGCCGCGCTCCTGCGCCCGGAGCACGCCGTCGGGGCCGCCATCGGCGGTGAGGACGAATTTCCCTCGCACATCAAGGCCGCTATAGTCGCCGGCCACCGCGCGGTGAGAGAAGATCATCTCGCCTTGCTTCGGTTGCTGGAACGGGACATAGATAAGTTCGCCGACAACGCCACCCGCTGGCGTCTGTGCGCCGAATGAACGGGTGCGGACCTCCAGCGACTCGCCCTCGTTGCCCTGCTCATCGAGCAGGACCAAACGTCCGTCGAGCGGCCAGGAAATCAGCGAATCGAACTCCAGAACCTCGGCCTCGACGCCGTAGCTCTGTAGGCTCTCGACGACGTAGCGCGCTGCCTTCCACTCGTCATCGCTGCCCGTGTCGCGGAACAGCGTGCTGAATTTGTTCAGGTGGTCCTGCAGCTGGTCCGGCGACACCTGACCGCGCACATGCTTCTCGACATCTTCTCTTTTCAGGCTCACATTGGCTCCCTTCATACATACGAGTAGTGCGTGTCCAATCAGACGAGCGCTGGCTGCTTCGCCGTCACGAGCTCAGTGACGATCCGCCCGAGGATCGAGCGCGCCAGGATAATGGGCTTGCCGGTCACCGCGCTGACGACCTCGCGCATCGCTTCGTCCATCCCGATGCACGTCATCCACACAAGGTCGCAGCCTGCCTCCCGGATTTCTTCTGCGGCCTGGCGCGCCAGTTCGAGCCGCTCCTCTCCGGCGTAGGGCGAGGCGGCCGTGACCGTGGCATCGATCCCGAGCGCCCGATATTTCTCCTTCTCCTGATTTACCTGACCGGACGATGGCTTGATGATGCCGAGATTGCGGCCGTTGGCAAGCGCAGAGATAATTGACGGGAAGACCTTTCCGGGATTGACAACGAGCTTGGGACTTTGTATGGCGCTCCAGTCGGCACCGCAGAGGATGACGATAAGGTCCGCCCCATCATCCTCTACGAGCTCATTGACCAGCCGTTGCATGCGGGGGAAGATTTTCTTGTGCGACAGGAGCGTCTCGCCACCTGACTTTAGCCGGGTGACGATCCCTACCTCGCCAGGCTCGGGCGCGAGGGCCTCAATTTCGGGTTGGTTGAGGCCGTTGAGATTCCCCCGCTCGATGATCCGCACATCGGGCGGGAGCAACTCGCGCATCGTCGGGATGACGTCGTCCCGTGGCGCCTCAGCGATCGTCGCGAACCCAATAGTGAGCATAGAGAATCCCCTTTCTTCTGGTCCACTCTGCGGCCAGACTCGGCCATATTGGTATTCAGCATTCGACTCGCTGTGGCGCCTCACGTAACCCGGATCCTTAGCGGTGCAGGTCAACAATAGCCATCTGTGCGAGGCGTTCCTCACGGTCGCGCCGGATGTGCGCGCTTGTGAGTTCCGCCGCCCGCTTTTCATCGTGCGCAGCAATCGCCTGGACGATCGCCCGATGCTCCTCGATGGCGTGCACCGCCCGCCCGGATGCGTCATAGGCGCTGATCGGTGAAAGGCGCAGGCGGTTAACCAAGTGCTTCAGTGTTTGTTGGAGCTGATTGTTCCGCGCGCAGGAGTGGATCGCCTCATGGAAGCGTGTGTTGAGCGACCGTAGTTGAGCCGTGTCGTGAGAGTCGCTCGGCGCGAGCGACTCGGTGATAATCTTCTCCATCGCCGAAATGTTAGTCGAGCGCGCATAGCGCGCCGCCAAACGTGCGGCTAAGCCCTCCAAAACCTCGCGCACCTCGTAAATCTCAGCGAAGGATTCGAGTGTGTTGCCAGCGACCACCATCCCAAGCCGTGGTTCGCTCTTGACGAAACCGTCCGCCTCCAGCCGCAACAGCGCCTCGCGCACCGGTGTCCGGCTGCTCGCGATTGCGCGGGCGACCGGAATCTCCGCAAGGCGTTGGCCGGATGGGATCACACGGTTAAGAATCGCTCCGAGAATGATGTCATAGGCGCGCTGACTGTTCGAACCGCCGATGGATGTATTCTCGGCATAGGCCGCAAGCGGCCCTAGCTCGGGATCAATCGGCACCCCATCGAGTCTCACGTTCATTTGCATCCGACCATTTGACATTTCTGCGTCTCCTGCTATACACGATTGTATGCAATGGTCGATTGAGCTGTCAAACGATTAGCAACGATTCGGAAACACGGGCTATAGCATATAGAGCGATCTCAGGGAGTTCCACGCATGCGCGGGACCTGGCGTGGTTGCCCTATGAGCACCGAAGGAAGCTGCGATAGTTTGCGAAAGGGAACGGTTTAACGAGTCGGGAATGAGAAGCGACAGAGCGCAGGGTACCAGGAAAGCGCCGGTTCTGAAGTAAGCGCGATCTCACGGGAAAACAATATTAAGGGCGCTACGATAGGAAGTGGGCGCTCGAGCAGATACGCGGAGGTTCCAATGCCCATTGTCGACGCCCGTACCCAGTTGATCCAGCGCCCGGCGACCAGTCTGCTGAAAACAAGCTACGGCGCGCCGCCGCCGACGCGCCCGCACGTCATGGTCCGCTTGGAAGACGATTATGGCCGGGTCGGCTACGGCGAGGCTTCGCCGCTGCCTGCCTTCACCGGAGAGACCGCAGAAAGCATCCTCATCCAACTCCGTGGCCAGTTCCTGCCGTCTGTGCTCGGCAAGTCCGCGTTCGACACTGGGCCAATTCATCAGGAGCTTAATCGGTTGCCACATAACAGCAGCGCCAAGTGCGCGATCGACCTCGCGCTTTACGACCTGATGGGCAAAACGGTTAATTTGCCGGTAGTGGCACTCCTTGGTGGCGCCGTCAGGCCAGATGTTCCCGTCACGTTCCCGCTGGGTATCGCCTCTATCGAGGAGACCGTCGGTCAGGCCGAGGTGGCCATCGAGCGCGGCATCCGGACGCTAAAGATGAAGATCGGCGGTGACCCGGAGGCTGACGTCGCTCGGGTTACGGCTGTACGCTCGGCGTTCGGCTCAGACGTCGCGATCCGGATCGACGCGAACCAGGGCTACGATGTCCCAACGGCGGCGCGCATCGTCTCGCGGCTGGCCGAAGTCGGCATTGAGTACGTCGAGCAGCCGGTGGCCGATTGGGACTTTGAGGGGCTCGCTGCAGTACGCCGTCTCACGGGGGTGAAGGTGATGGCCGACGAGAGCCTGCATACGCTGCGCGATGCCGAGCGTCTGATCGCGCTCGGCGCGGCTGATATCTTCGCCATCAAGCTGATCAAAACGTCCGGCCTGACCCAGGCCCGCGCCATCGTCGCATTGGCCACCGCGCATCGGGTTGAGATCGTGGTGATTAGCCCCTTCGAGAGTCAGGTCGGTGCTGCTGCAGGCCTGGCGCTCGCGCTCGCCGCGCCGACAGCCACGCGCGCCCAGGAGTTACGTGTCTTCGAGAGCCAGCCGGAGATGGCGGAGACGGCGATCCGCTGCGAGCGTGGGCGCATCATCCCGAGCGATGCGCCTGGACTCGGCGTCGCGTCGCTCGCCGAGTTTACGGACTTAGAATGGCCTTCATCTAATACGCCGGTCGCAATAGAGCACCCGACCATCATCTGAATCGGGCATCGAACGGTCTACAACAAACAGAAGTCTGAGCGAGTAAAGCTGTCGGCTATGGTCATCTGGTTGCCTCGCGGAGCATGAAGGAAGTGCGAGCACTCTTTCCAGACTGTGATACGGGAAGTGTCCGCCGGACATCGATACTAGAGATTCGGATGCCGCTCGGTCCAGCCACTCTCCCGCGCGTAGCGGTCGGCGACGGCAAGCAGTGTGGCTTCGTCGAAGGGCCGTCCAATGATCTGCATGCCGATCGGCAAGTCGTCGGCGGTCATACCACACGGAACCGATATCGACGGGAAGCCGATCAGGTTGATCGGACCAGTGAACCGGGTTCGGCGATTCATTGAATTGCTCGTCGACTCTGTCATCTCGGCCCGCACCTCATCGAGCGAGATTGGGTTGACCACTGTCGTCGGCGTGAGTAGCACATCAACCGTCTCGAGCAGCGAGCGGTACACCGTGCGGATCGCCAGCCGCTCTCGTTGAGCGCGAACGTAGTCGATCCCACGCTCTCTCAGCCCACGCTGCAACCGTGTCCGCACGCCGTAGCTGTATAGCTCTGGCTGCTCGGCGAGCCATTTCTCGTGGTATTCAGCCGCCTCGACCATCATCGTACCGACATTTGCCACGCTCGCCCGTGCCGGGTCGGGAAGCCTCACCGGAAAGATGGTCGCACCGAGATGCCGGAGCACATCAATCGCCACCGTCATCGCCCGTACGATCTGCGGTTCAACATCCGCTTCGATCGTCGCGTAGTCGACGCCGATGCGGAGGTCGCCAAGTGGCTGGTCAAGACGCGCAACGTAGTCCGGCACCGGGACATTAGCGGAGTAGGGGTCGCGCGGATCATAGCCCGCGATGGCCTGCAGGAGGATAGCTGCATCCCGGGCTGTACGAGCCATCGGGCCAACATGGTCGAGGGAGGTTGCTAGCGGGACAACGCCCGCTAAGCTTACCCGCCCGTAGGTAGGCTTAACACCGATCAGATTGCACCAGGCTGCCGGGATGCGGATCGAGCCGCCAGTGTCGCTCCCGAGCGAGCCATAGCCCATACCGGCCGCCACACTGGCACCGGAGCCACTTGACGAACCCGAAGTGGAATACCCAAGGCCCCATGGGTTGTGCGTCAGGCCGAAGTCAGGGTGTGGCAAGCCGTAGGCGAACTCGAGCATAGCGTTCTTGCCGAGGAGTACACCGCCGGCTGTGGAGAGCCGCTCGTAAACCGTCGCGTCCCGGGTCGGGACGTAGTCTTTGAGAATTGGCGAGCCCGCCGTTGTCCGGATGTCCCGTGTTTCGATCAGGTCCTTCAGGGAATAGGGGACGCCGTGCAGCGCACCGCGATAGTTGCCGTGCGAGATCTCCTTCTCGGCCTCATGCGCCTCGCCCATCGCCCGCTCTGGCAAGACCGTGATGAAGGCATTAAGGCTCGGGTTGAGCCGCTCGATGCGCTCGAGCGCAACCTGCGTCAGTTCGACCGGGGATACTATCCGGCGCTCGATCAGCACAGCGACGTCGCTGAGACTGGCATAGATAAAATCGTCGGCCATAGTTAACTCCTCTCCTACACAGTCACGGCGGATGAGGCCGATTATCCATCGTGCGCATTATCTCGGTAAAGGCTACCCAAATGAGTTCGTCGCATTGCCGCCTCATGTAGGCGAAAGGGTGACGCGCGTCCGATCAACGGAACGCATCACATGCATTGACGTATATATGTCGTTCCCTAGTATCTTATTCTCGCTACACACCAGCGGTCGTTGGCACCGCAGTGCCGATGTCGTTAAATAAATGGCAGCGGACGATCTGGCCGTCGCCGATATCTCGTGGCTCCGGCACCTCGGTCCGACATATATCACCGAGGAATGCCGGGCACCGCGTATGAAACTTGCAGCCAGTTGGTGGGATTACCAAGCCGGGGACCTCCCCTTGGAGGATGGTGCGCTGCTTTGTCCGCTTTTGACCAGTGCGGTCGACCTGCGGTACCGCCGAAAGGAGCGCCTTCGTATACGGGTGCGCAGGCTGGGAGAATACGACCTTGGTCGGTCCTGTCTCCATGATCTCACCTAGGTACATCACGGTCACCACATGACTGATATGCTTCACAACGCTCAGGTCGTGAGTGATGAATAGGAATGCCAACCCGAGCGTGCTCTGCAAGTCTTGCATCAGATTGACGATCTGGGCCTGGGTCGAGACATCGAGCGCCGATACCGGCTCATCCGCGATGATCAGCGACGGCGAGCTGATGATTGCCCGGGCGATGCCAATACGTTGGCGCTGTCCACCGCTGAACTCATGCGGATATCGCTTCTTAAAACGCGGGTCAAGATTGACTTGCTCGAGTACGGCCTCGATCCGCTCGCTCCGCTCCTTTCCGCTAGCTATGCCATGCACGGTGAGCGGCACCGACAGGATTTGCTCAACGGTCTTGCGTCGGTTCAGCGACGATTGGGGGTCCTGGAATACCATTTGGACGTGGCGGCGGAAATCGTGCAGCTCGCGCCCGCCCAGCTTCGCGATATCCTGCTCTTTGAAGCGGATGCTGCCGCTCGTCGGGTCGTACAGGCGCATAATGGTCTTACCTGTGGTCGTCTTGCCGCAGCCGCTCTCACCGACGAGACCGAGGGTGCGGCCGGGCGCCAGTGTGAACGAGACGTCGTTGACGGCGTGGATGACCGGACGGTGCCCACGCATTCGCGCGAGCGGGCCAGTCGACAGCTCAAAATGCTTGGTCAGCCGCTCAACGGTAAGTATCGGCTCAGATACACTGCGGGCATCGGTGGAGGGCATTGTCGTGGTCATCACGTTTCTCTCGCCTCAGTAGCGCCCGAGGTCCCTAATCGCGCCCAGCGCAGATCGTAGAGATGGCACGCGACACGACCACCCGCCAGATGATCGAGCAGTGCCGGGATCTCAATGGGGCAGGGCTCGAAGCAATGCGGACAGCGTGGGTGGAATCGGCAGCCGCTTGGGAGGCTCTGCAGGCTGGGCATGCGTCCTTTGATCGTCGGTAGCCGCTCTAGCTCCTGATCGAGGCTCGGAGTCACTCCAAGTAAGCCCTCACTGTACGGATGGAGCGGCTCGCGCACGATTGCTGTCGTCACCCGATCTTCGACTATCTTTCCCGCGTACATGACAGCAACACGGTCACAGAACTCGGCGACAACGCCCAAATTATGGGTGATCATCAAGACTGCCATGCCAAACTCTTCGCGCAGCGAATGGAGTAACTCCAGAATTTGCGCCTGGATGGTCACATCGAGTGCAGTTGTCGGTTCGTCGGCAATCAGCAACTTGGGGTTGCAGGAGAGCGCCATCGCAATCGCAATGCGCTGGAGCATGCCGCCCGAGAATTGATGCGGGTAGTGCTTCAGCCGTTCTCCTGGCGACGGGATCCCGACACGGTCCATCATCTCGACGGCGCGCCGCGTCGTTTCGCCCTTGTCTGCGCCGGTGTGAAGCCGGATTACGCGCTCGATCTGGTTACCAATGGTCTTAACTGGATTGAGCGCCGTCATCGGGTCCTGAGTGATTATTGCAATGTCTTTGCCGCGGATCTGCTCCATCTGACGCTCTGAGGCCGCGAGCAAGTCGACACCGTTGAAGAAGACCTGTCCCGCAGTGATGCGGGCTGGCGGCCGAACGAGGCGGATAATCGACATCGCCGTCATGCTCTTGCCAGCTGCGGACTCGCCAACGAGCCCCAACACCTCACCCTGTCGGAGCTCGAAGCTGACGTCGTCGACCGCATTGAGCGCCTCGCCATCGATGGAGACCGTCGTCGTAAGCCCATCTACACGTAGCAACGTCTGGTTCCGTTCCGGAGGAGCTGTTTGCTGAATGCCGAGTGCTTCAGGCTTGGCCCGGGCAACAAAGTTGGTCATTGGCTACGCCCCTCGCTCTCTCGTTCGTGGATCGACCGCGTCGCGCAGTCCGTCGCCAAGTAGGTTGAATCCGGCCATGGTCAAGAGGATTGCGACGCCCGGGAACACTGAGAACCACCACTCACCAGAGATAATGTATCCTCGCGCATCGGACAGCATCGAGCCCCAACTCGCGGCCGGCGGCGCGATACCGATGCCCAGAAAGCTTAGGGATGCCTCCACGAGGATTGCGACGGCCATGTAGTAGGTTGCCTGAACGATGATCGGCACGATACTGTTCGGTAGGATCTCTGAAAAGATAATCCGCACGTTGCTTTCGCCGATGGCGCGTGCGGCCTCGACGTACTGCTCGGCCCCCTCCCGCAGGAAGACGGAGCGAACGACGCGGGCGAAGCGCGGTGCGAAGACGACGCCCATTACCAGCGCGATCTTGCTTATGTTCCCCAGATGAACGGGCCCGATGGGCGTCGGCTTGACTCCCAGCACGCCCATCACCGCGATAGCAAGCACCGTTGAGGGGAAGGCAAGGAAGACGTCCAGCAGGCGCATAATGCCTTCGTCAATTAATGAGCCCGACCAGTAGCCAGCGACTGCCCCAAGCGGCACACCAATGGCGATTGCGATTACCACAACCGATAGGGACACCTTGACCGAGACGCGGGCACCGTAGATCACCCGCGACAGCACATCGCGGCCGAGGTTATCGGTGCCGAATGGGTGGTTGAGCGAGGGCGCGATCAGCGGGTTGTATGGGTCGGTCTCGTTTGGATCATTGATCGCCAGTATCGGCGCCAGGACCGCCATCAGCACCACAAGAAGTACCGCCACCCCGCCGATGACCGCAAGCCGATTATGGCGAAACCGTCGCCATGTGTCTGCCCCTGGCCGACTTTGCTGGGTGCTGCCAGCCATAATTGGATCGCGCTCGACCCCGGCTGTGTCTACTTCAATCACTGAACCAACCATGTTTCTATCCTACATCTCTGATCTATTAGTAGCGAATGCGCGGGTCGACGACCGCATACAAGATGTCGACCACGATGTTCGCAAGGACGTAGATCACACCGACCATCAGCAGCGCGCCCTGGAGCGTTGGCACATCCCGATTGAACACTGAGTCCGCGATCAGCCGCCCGAAGCCGGGGAGCGAAAAGACGGTCTCCAGGAGAACTGTCCCGGCGAGGACTTGGGCGATCGTCAGGCCAATAACCGTTAGCGTCGGAATGAATGCGTTGTGCAGAGCGTCATCCCAGACAACGGTCCGCCAGGGAATTCCCATGGCCCGCGCTGTGACGATATAGTTCTGATTCAGAGTCTCGATCATCCCTGCTCGTAGCATGCGCATCATGAACGCCATGTTGAGAAAGCCAAGGACGAGTACCGGCAGTAAAACCGATTTCAGATTGGCGATCATGCCCTGGTTGATCGGTATAAAGCCGCCCGCCGGTAGCCAGCCCAGCTTTACGCCAAAGAGCAGGATAACGATGATCCCAAGCCAGAAGTCCGGGATCGAAATCCCAAGCAGCGAGACCACCGAGCTGGTGTAGTCTTCCTTATGGTTGCGGTGCGTGGCCGCCCAGACGCCGAGCGGAATGGCGCCAACCAGTGCGACCAAAAAACCGAGCAGCCCAATTTCCACGGTCACTCGTGCGCGCTCGGCGAGCAGGGAGGCGACCGACTGGTGGCTGACGAACGATTGACCCAAGTCCCCACGCAGTATATGACCAAACCAGGTGAAATACTGGTTGGGAAGCGACTGATCAAGACGATAACGGTGCTCGACTTCCTTGATTAGATCGGGCGTTGCCTGGTTGCCGAGTAGTGTCTGTGCGACGCTGCCCGGTGCCAGATGGATCAAGAGGAAGGAGAAGAGCGAAACCCCGAGGAGCACCGGGACCGACAATGCGAGGCGGCGGCCGAGATAGGGCACGATTCTCAGAAACATGACTTCCCTCTAGTGCGGCGCGATCGCCACCTCGTCAAAGTACTCATAATACCCCCCAACCGACTTGTACCCTTTGACGTAATCCTTCCAAGCAACATTCCAGTTTTCCCAGGCAAACCAGATGGATGGCATGTCCTGCGCCATCAAGACCGAGACTTTGCCCATCAGTTGCTTCTGCATGGTCAGGTCAGATGTCTGCTCGACCTGGTCAATCAACTGGTCGACTTCGGGATTGCTGTAGCTCGTGCGCTGGTAGGAGCCCTTCGTCGTGAAAACGAGCTTGACCTGATAGTCAGGTGTATTAACCGATGACGTCCAGTTCGAGACGCCCGCGAACCAGCCGGGATCGCCCAGCTTGATCTTGCTTGTATAGGCGACCTTCTCGAGCGGTGTGACGTTGGCCTTGATGTTGACCTTCGCGAGCATTGCCTGGATCAGCGTCGCTTGCTGAACGATATACGGGTTGTTCTCACAAAGCAGGTCGAACGAGAAGCCATTCGGCTGGCTCGATTGGGTGAGCTCGGCCTTGGCCTTACCGAGGTCGAAGTAGTGGCTCTTCTCAACCGACGAGTCGTAGTATGTTGTGCCCGGGCACAAGGGCCCATGGGCGACAACACCCTGGCCGAATAGCGTGTTCTTGACCATCGCCTCATTATCGATGGCGTAAGCCATAGCGCGGCGGATATGCACGTCTTTGCCGAGCTCGTGAATCAGATTGAGCTGGACGTAGTCGACGCGAGTTGACGGGAAGCTTGCGCCGGCCATCCCCTGAGTCTTGATCACCCGCTGGAAGTCCTTCGGAGGGACGTACCCCGAGAAGTCGATCTGACCGGACAAGAGCTGGGCAATGCGGGCAGATTCATCTACGATGATCTTGTAGATCATTTTCTGAAATTTGGGGTAGCCTTGGCGGAAGTATCCGTCGAAGCGCTCAAACGTGAGATGATCTCCGCTAGCCCACTCGACAAACTTGAACGGGCCGCAGCCAGCGCCGGCCGGATTTTTGGTAAGGTCTTGCTTGTCGCGAGCGCCCTTCTTGACGATGCCGCCCATGATGCTGGTGAGATACGGGATGAACGAGCTGCTGGGTACCTTCAGCTTCATCACGACCGTGTAGGGATCCGGTGCATCGATGGTATCAAGGGCATTAAACAGGCTGTATGCCGGAGACTTTGGTCCCTGCTGAATGATGTAGTCGAAGGTCGCTTTGACATCGTCCGAGGTCATCTCGCTGCCATCGTGAAACTTGACACCCTTGCGCAGCTTGAAGGTGTATTGCGTGGGGTTCGAGAGGTCGGGCATCTCTGCAGCGAGCTGGGGATAGTACTTGTCGCTGATAGGATCGTAGTCAATGAGTTGCTCGTAGATCTCCAGCATCGCCATGAACGACTCGTTGTTGCTGTTCACCTGCGGATCGAGTCCCTGCGGGTTTTGCAGCATGTCCGCCGTGAAGGTGCCATTGTAGAACGGGACACCGGCCGTGCTTGATGTGCCGGTCACAGCAGACCCTGACTGTGTGGCTCCGGCAGCGGGGGAAACCACCGCGCTACTGGCCGCCGACTTCGTATTGGTGCCACTCGTGGCTGTTGGCGCGGTGGTAGAGCCACAGGCGACCGCTCCAGGAATCGGGAGCATCGCTCCGGTAATCCCGAGCATCCTCAGAAATGTGCGACGATCGATGCCATGAGTGCGCCAGTCATTGGACATGATTTTCCTCCCCTGGTCCTAGACGAAATACTGCTCGCCGCGAAGCACAACTTGACCACCCTTAACCACCAATGAGGGCTTGCCGCCGTGGACGGCGCTGACAGTGGTGATGTCCTCGAGCGGATTGCGCGCGAAGACGACAAGGTCAGCTTGCTTACCACGAGTTATGCTGCCGGTTTCGTGGTCTACTCGGATCGCGTGCGCCGCGATGCTTGTGGCCGCCTTGATCGCCTCCATCGGCGAGTAGCCACACTCAACGAGCATTACTAATTCCGATCCGTTGTTGCCGTGAAGTACTTGGGCGTTGCCGCCGGAGTCGGTACCGGCCGCTACGACGACGCCATGCTGACGACAGTGAGCCATGCGTTCCTCGATAGGCGGGACGATGATGCCGCGCGCATCCAGCTCTTTCCGCCGCGCGATAGCCGCAGCCGGCAGCCGCCCTTCCCGTTCAAGCCGACGAGTGTGGAAGTCGTTCGACAGTGTTGGGACGAAGACGATGCCCTGCTCGGCCATTTGCGCGGCGCAGTCGTCGGTCAGGAAGATGCCATGCTCGATCGTGTCAATCCCAGCAGCAATTGCATTGCTGATGCCTTCGGGGCCATGCGCGTGACATGCGGCATGACGCCCCCATCGGTGAGCCTCCTCGACGGCGACGGCGACCTCCTCGGCGCGGTACTGTGCCGCTCCGGGATCCTGACCCGGCGTTGCCATGCCCCCGGTGACACCGATGATCTTGATCGCGTCGACGCCCGCTCGAATGTGCTCGCGAACCGCCCGGATGATGTCATCGCGGCCATCGGCCTGGCGGGCACGCGCGAAGACATGGCCGCCAGTGGGCGTGATGCCGAGTCCACAGGCGACGATACGCGGCCCAGATACCAAACCTTCCGTGATCGCGATCCGTAACTCGATGTCGAGGTAGTCACGGCAACCGACATCGCGTACCGTGGTGAATCCGGCGAGCAAGGTGCGCCTGGCGGCCTCAGCCGTTCGGAACGCCTGCATTGAGGTCGTCTCCGAGAGCCGACGTGAGGCGGCGTAGTCTCCTATCGCGAGCACGTCGCCACCGACGAGGTGTGTGTGGGCGTCGATCAATCCCGGGAGCATAGTTTCTCCCTGTAGGTCAATAGTGCCGTCGGCACTACCGTCCCACGAGCCAGGGAGTACATCGGCAATAAGATCATTCTCGACGACGACACTGGCGCGTTCCAGGACATTACCGATTCCGTCGATGACCCGAGCGTTGATCAGCACCGTACGCATGCAGTTACATCCTCACCGTTTTGAGTAAATATCGACAGAAACGACACCGTTTACCTGAAGATTACATCGGTCCAACGATCAGCGGTTCGCAGGAAGCCGTGGAAGCCAACCAAACACTAAAGTTGCTGACAGTCGGATCAGTACACGATTGTATACAACTGTCCACTGATGTGTCAACTCCATGACGCGATTCGATACAATTCTTGGCGTTGGCGTCACATGCGCATCATTAGGATGGGAGAGACGCCGATGATCTCCGGCCTTTGGATCAGCCGCAGATTGTCGTCGCAGGGGTCTGAGTCGCGCGCCGACATCACTCGATATCGATCTGCCGTCCGACACCCGCGCCAAGCGCCTTCTGATAAAGGTAGCTCCCAACAGCAAGATCCTCGAGCGCCAGACCCTGAGACTCGAACAGAATGATCTCGTCATCACGGGTTCGGCCTGGTGCGAAGCCAGCAACCACGTCACTCAGCGAGCGGACCGTGTCCCAGAACAGGAGTCCACGCTCGACCGCCGGAAAGAGATCGCCTGACTCTTGCTGCGCCCCTTCGAGCGAATCCACGATGACTCGGTCAGCCCGCGTCACGACCTCGACGTCAATCTCCGCGCGGTCGAGCGCATTAGAGCCGACGGCGCTGACCAACACGCCCGGTCGCAACCACTCGCCCAGGACGACGGGTGTGGTAGCGCGCGTAGCGATGGTGATAATGTCTGCCCAGGTGGCAAGCTCGGCAGGATCGTCGGCCAACGGTTCGATCCGCACTCCCGGCAGGCGGCTGCCCAATCGCTCGCAGAACGCGGTAGCACGCTCCACCGTTCGGCTCCAGACACGGATGTGCTCAATAGGCCGTACCCGACTGACCGCCTCCACCTGGGTCTCTGCCTGATAGCCCGCCCCGAAGACGGCATGGTGACGAGCGTCTGCGCGAGCGAGGTGCTTGACCGCGACGCCTGTCGTGGCACCGGTGCGGATACGGCCGAGTTCATTGGCGCGCATGATCGCGACCATCGCGCGCGTTTTGCTCTCATAGAGAAAGAAGTGCGACAGTACGCCTTTGCCGGGGACGGCGAGATAATTCTTGTGACCGATGAAGCCGGTCTCGGCGTCGCCCGATTCGAGCGACAGGAGCAATCCATCGTGGAGGCGCAGATGACGGCGCGGATTGTTCACCACCCGCCCCTCACCGTGGGCCCGCAACGCCCGCTCGACTTCGGGGATTGCCTCATCCATCGAAAGCAGCGCAGCGACATCCTCTTCAGTCAGATAGAGCACGGAACCCCTTCCCTGTGCCTGCACATGATACGTGCGTCAGACCTTCATCCCATCGCGCGGTTCAGAGAGCACCAAGTACCAGCGACGCCGCAGACGGCTATTCCTGCGGATCGCGGCCGAGCTGCCGACGGAACGTCTCCCGTAGCCGCTCACGTACCTCCGGACGCAGTAGTACATCGGCCGCCGTCCAGGCGAGCAGGATGCTGCCGGTGGCGGTCAACGCGTCGGCCCGTTCGCTGGCGGACGCCACAGCGAACGGCGGCGTATGGCCGCCGACTCCCTTTTCACAGATTTGGAGGTAGGGGTGAATCGTCGGCACAAGCCGACTGACATTGCCGATGTCGCTCGACCCGACGCCAATGTCGGCTGGTGGAGTCTCGTAGTCAAGACCCATCGCGGCCAGATTCTCGCCAAAGGTCTCGACGAGCGCTTCGTTGCAGACGCGTGCCTGATAACTGAGTCCCTCCGTAATCTCGACACGAGTACCAGTGGCCAGCGCCGCCGCTTCGGCAATGTTGCGGAACCGCCGTTTCAGCTCCTCAAGGTAATCCTGTTCTTTCGCGCGGACCCGGAAGTTCGCCGCTGTATAGTCCGGGATCACGTTCGCCGCGTCGCCGCCATGGGTGATGATCCCATGGATCTTGGTGTGTGGCTTAAGCGCCTGGCGCAAGGCGTTCACGCTGAAGAATACCTGGAGAATGGCGTCGAGTGCGTTGATGCCCTGGTCGGGCGCGGACGACGCGTGCGCCGACTTACCGAAGAACTCGATCGTATAGGGTGTCACCGCGAGTGAGCCGCGGTCGAGGTAGGTCGTGTCGCGCGGATGCATCATAATCGCGGCATCGAGTCCGCGAAAGATACCCGCCTCAGCGAGCGTCACCTTGCCGCCACCGCCTTCCTCAGCTGGGCAGCCGATAACCTTGATGGTGCCCTGTGCATCAGGGAGTGCCCGCCGCAGCGCGATCCCGGCCCCAACCGCCCAGGATGCGATCAGGTTATGGCCGCAGGCGTGGCCGATCTTCGGGAGGGCATCGTATTCGGCAAGGAGCCCGACGACCGGCTCACCGCTCCCGTAGGTTGCAACGAAGGCCGTATCCAGACCGGCCACGCCGCGCTCCACGGTAAAGCCCTGCTCGTCTAACTCGTCCGTAAGCAGGGCGGCCGCTTTGTGCTCCTCGAAGAGGATCTCCGGATTGTCATGGATCGTATGCGAGATACGGACCAGCCGCGAATGCAGTCGCCGCACCTCCTCGGCAATCCGCTGCTTCGCGGCATCAATGTTCGTTCCCTCCGTTACCGACATGTTTCCCCCTGCGTTGTTTCCTTGTACCTACTGCATCGGCCAGCCGCTTGCCGCCCGCCCGCCGCCATGCTACTTTCCCCATGAAGTGTATGCCGATTACTCGTATGCTGATCAAGTGCCAGCCGCAGACTTGGTGGCTACATGAACCGCGAGTGGATTGTACCGGCATTTGCGGTCATGACGAAACAGGGTGCGCAGGGTCAGTAGATCTGTGGGGAAAACGATGGACACAACGGAACAGACGTTGCGGGACGCGGTGTCACTTGACAATCTGAAGCGGCACAATGCGGAGATCGCCAAGGATGTGCGCCTCTCCGGCAGCGCGGACGAGGCGGAGGCGTTCGTCTACCTCGCGGGACAGTGCCGCGCGTACGGGATGGCGGTGGAGCAGTACGCCATCGATGCGTACGTCAGCCTGCCGGGCGCGGCGTCGCTCGCGGTGACCGCCCCCGAACAACGGTCGCTCGCGTGCATCACGCATTCCTTCTCGCTCGCCACGGGGCCGGAAGGGCTGACCGCGCCGCTCGTTCCGGTCGGCAAGGGGACGGAACCCGCCGACTACGCGGGCATAGATGTGCGCGGCGCCATCGTGATGACGGAGGGGCTGGCGATGCCCGCCGTCGCGCACGCCGCCCATCAGGCCGGGGCGGCGGGCATGATCTGCGTCAACCCCGAGGGGCTACACGAGATGATTATCTCACCCGTCTGGGGCACGCCGACGCCCCAGACTGCGCCGTACCTGCCGCAACTCGTCGCCGTTTCGGTGCGGCGCGAGGATGGCGACACCCTCAAGGCGCTCCTCACGCGCGGCGCGGTGACGGTACGGCTGCAAACAGAGGTGGAAACGGGATGGCGGCCAATTCCGACGCTGACCGCCGAACTGCGCGGCACGGAGGATCGCTTCGTCCTGCTCAGCGGGCATGTGGATTCGTGGCACTACGGGGCAATGGACAACGCCAGCGCGAACGCAACAATGCTGGAGATCGCGCGCATCCTCAGCCAGCATACGGGCGAACTCAAGCGCGGGCTGCGGCTCGCCTTCTGGTCCGGCCACTCGCATGCGCGGTACGGCGCGTCGGCGTGGTACGCGGACAACTTCTTCGCCGACCTCTTCAATCACTGTGTCTGCCATGTCAACGCCGAGTCTACGGGAGGAATAGGCGCCGACAACCTAACCATCGCGCGGTGCATGGCAGAGACGCGTGGGTTCGCGGCGGAGCCGATCCGCGACGTGACCGGGCAGGAACTCGGTTACCGCCGGACGGGTCGCAACGCCGACCAATCGTTTACCGGCATCGGTGTCCCCTCTGCGCTCGGCGGCCTCTCCACCCAACCAGCAGGTGACCTCGGCTGGTGGTGGCACACGCCGGACGACACACTCGACAAGGTCGATGACGCAAACCTCGTACGCGACACACAGATATACCTACTCACCTGCTGGCAGCTCTGCACGCTATCCGTCCTTCCTTTCGACTACGCTGCGGCAGCGACGGAAATGCGCGACCGACTTGCTACACTGCAAGAAGCAGTACATGGGCGCTTCGATCTTACATCGGTGATCGCCGAGGTGGAAGCCTTCCGCGCCGATGCGGAAGGCCTGAATTCGGTGGCTGCGGCGGTCGGGGACGATGCCGCCAGCGCCGAGCGGCTCAACGCGGCAATCATCGCGGTAGGACATGCCCTGATTCCAGTAAACTATACCAAGGCCGGGCCATTCGAGGTGGACCTGGCCCTAGAAAACCCCGTATTGCCGGGGCTCGCGCTCGTCCCGAGATTGGCCGAGTTAGATCCGCTAGGCAACGAAGCTCATTTTCTACGGACCAGGCTGATACGGGAACGGAATCGGGTGTGGCATGCTCTCGCTACGGCCCGGCGGGAGATTGTACGGGGGTTGTAGCGTCACAAGCCAACGGATCCCGCGAAGCAGGTAGCATCCCCGCCAGATTCTCCATGACCAACGATGCTAGTACAGCTTGGCTGAAATACGTTTGCGTTATATGCTGCACGCAGGCGGGTGCAGCGCGTCGGTGCGCTCAGGACCCATGATCGCGGAGGACGCCGATGCCTGCAACACCGATCATCGTCACG
>JAABUZ0100002424.1_pt1 | contig 30930 bp, 36 predicted proteins | sample 5562091 | NCBI WGS metagenome assembly JAABUZ01 (sample SAMN12813069, study PRJNA571459) | rock metagenome | isolation source: Antarctica rocks | place: Antarctica: Victoria Land, Linnaeus Terrace sud | collected 2015-12-21
TCGGCGTCCGCTCTTTCCTTTACTTTCTTTTCTTACCCTCTCCTTAACAAGGAGAGGGTCGGAACGGAGTTCCGGGGTGAGGTCTCGTGACGGGGTCAGGTCTCTTCTATCTTGTCAGCGCATGAAACGACCCATGCCATCCCAATCGCTCGGTCCAGTCGTCATAGACCTGCGGCGTGATTTCGGCAAGCGGCAGGCCAATGACGGCAACGAGCGCGGCTTCCATCAGATTGGTGCCGCCGGAAAGTCCGTCCAGTTCCGGCGTCGTCGAGGCGACCCAGGCCGCGCCGGCGTCGGCCAGACGGGCCAGCGAATGCGGACGGGTGGTGTTGGTGACAATGCCCTTGCCGGGCGGCAGAGACGGCGGCAGATGGCGCAAAATCAGATGGCCGTCGCCTGCAATCATGTCCGCCGCGTCGTAGTATTTGGCATAGCGGGGATCGGCAGAGTGGGCGTCCTGCGCCGCTCCCGTGGGATACAGCAGGTAGAACGGGACCGAAAGCAGGCGCGATTTATACTTTTGGGCCAAATCCTCGATTTCGGAAAGTGCCGTCAGGGGGAAGTCCAGGCCGATATTGAAGATCAAATCGCCGAAGACGCACGGGCAGCCCAGCTGCACAAACGCTTCCGCCATGCCGAAGCGGTCCAGGGCGCTGACCATCAAAACCCGGCTGCCTTTCGTGATATGCCCCGCGTCCGCCAGCCCCTGGACCACGCGCCGCTCCAGCGTGTTTTTGAGGCCGCTGCCGTCCACGACCGGCGTTTTCGTCGCCGCCTCCGCCAGGCGCAGGCCGTCTCCAATCAGAAAAGTTTGGCCGCCGACCGACAGCGAAATATCAATGCCGCCCAGCCCCAGCGCGTCTACTTCGCCGTCGAGTTCTTCAATGCGCCGCCGCGCCCGGTCCATGCCGCCGTTCGTGCCTTCGCGCGTCAGACGAACCCTTTGCCCGGCCAGCGTGATTTCGCGCGTGAAATCCCCCGCCGCCGACCCCAAACTTACGCTGACTACCTGTTTCATCCCCGTCATCATACCTGCCCGCGCCGGGAAAATCCAGTGGTGGGCATAAAATCCAGTGGTGGGCATAAAAGAAGGTGAACACAAGGTTCGCCCCTTCTGCCTTCGCCCCTTCCGTTTTTTACGCCTGCGCCGACGCGCTCACCGGCTTGGCGCGGCCAAATCTGCGCCGGGCGAACAGCGCATCGTAAACGGTTTCCATTTTGCGGGCGGTGTGGCTGATCGTAAACAGCCGCTCGACCCGCTTTTTGCCGGCCTGGCCCATTGCCCGCGCCTGGACCGGATCGGCCAGCAGACGATTGATCGCCAGCGCCATGTCCTCCGCGCTGCCCATCGGCACCAGGTAGCCGGTCTCGCCGGGAATGACGATCTCCGGAAGCGCCCCGCCGTCCGTCGCCACCAGCGGTTTTCCGGCCGCCATGCCTTCAATCACGACCTGGCCGAACGGCTCTCCCAGAACGCTGGCGTGGACCACAATGTCAATCTGAGGCATAAGCTGAGAAACATCATCGCGGAATCCAAGAAAGCTGACCGTGTCCGTGATGAAAAGCTGCTCCGCCATGATGTGCAGCGCCCGCTCGTACTCGAACTCGCCGAACAGCGGCGCTCCGATAATCCAGAACCGGGCGTCGGGAAAGCGGGCGCGGAGGGCGGCGGCGGCCCGCAGGAACACATGCTGCCCCTTCCATTCGGCAATCCGTCCAATCAGCGCAATGACCGGCGGATGACTCCAACCCGTACCCCCATCCGGTGGCCCCATGATGTCCTGCGTTTCAACATAACCGTCATGGACGATTTCCATCGGAACACCGCTGTAAACCACAGCGCCGGTTCTCGGTCGTTTGGGCCAAAGCTGATTGAGCGTGCTTTGTGAATTTGTGACCACAACCTGCGGCAGCAGGCGCGACAGCAGGCGGAACCCGGCGGCCACCACCCCCGGCAGGTAGTCACTGTTGATGTTGTCCCGGACATGCCACAGCACGGGAATCCGCGCCAGCCGCCCGGCCAGGCCGCCGTAAATATCGGATTTGAGCGAGTTTGTGTGGATCAAGCTGACGGAATGCGCTCTCGCCCAGCGTGCCAGCTCCCGGCTGTACGCCAGCAGCTGCTTGACCTGGGCAAGACGCAGCAGTGACCCAACGCCGAGGCTGTCTTTGCGCGTTTCCCGCAGCGCCGAGTCCAGCGGCAGGATGGTGGTATCAATCCCCGCCGCCCGCAGCTTGGTCGCCAGCGGCCCGTCTTCCGCCAGCACCACCAGCGGGCGGTAACGCGCCGGGTCCAGCGCCATCACTAAATTAAGCAGCGCGATTTCGCCGCCGCCCATCTTGGCGGTATGGTCTACATAAAGAATTGTTTTGGGAGGGATAGTAGGCGCAGCAGTCATAAAGTAGCAGTCATGCAAAAATCATGCCAAGCCGCTTGAATAAAGCCGTGCCGCGTCGGAACCATGTGTTGAAACGCACGGCTAGGGTTTTATTGGGGTATTGGGCGCAGACGCCGAAAACTACGCCTGCGGCGCACTCGGATAATCTTTCTTAGCCCCGCGAAGCGGTGGGTTCTTGGCGTCCGCGCCCAATACCCCAATAAAACCCTAGCCGTGCGTTTCAACGCATGGTCCTTCAACGCATGGTTCCCGAACAGCATGGCTTCTGATTGACCCTGCCCGGACACGGGTAAATTATGGGTGTTATCTTCTTATACTACAAAGCGTCTCACAGAAAGGGCAATTTTTATGACACAGCATTCCGCCCGTTATGTTCTCATCGGCGGCGGCCTGGCCTCCGCAACCGCGGCGGAAACAATCCGTAAATATGATCTCAAAGGCGAAATTATTATCGTCGGCTCCGAGAAGCATCCGCCGTATCACCGGCCCCCGCTGTCCAAAGAATACCTGCGCGGCGAAGCGAAAGCAGACGACGTGCTGCTGATTAAACCGGAAGATTGGTACACGGAAAATGCCGTCACGCTTCTGACGGGCATCAAAGCGACGGGCGCGAATACCAAGACGAAGACAGTCATGCTGGACAATGGCGATACCGTCAGCTACGAAAAGCTGCTGGTCGCCACAGGGTCGTCGCCCAAAGCGCTGGATGTTCCCGGCGCGGACGGGCCGAACGTGCGGACGCTGCGGACGTGGGACGACAGCGATGCGCTGAACGCGCACTTGGGCCAGAAGATTATCTTAGTCGGCGGCGGCTATATCGGCGTCGAAGTCGCGGCGGATTATTTGACCAAAGGCGGCCAGGCGACAATCATTGAGCCAACGGGCCATTTGTGGAGCAAGTTCGCGTCGCCGGAGTATGGCGTGTTTCTGAAGAAGAAGATGGAAGCCGCCGGGGCCGAAGTCATACTGGGCGACGAAGTGACGGAAATTACGCCGAGCGGCGTCAAGACCAAGTCGGGCCGGGTGATTGACGGCGACATTGTGCTGGTCGCCGTCGGGGTCAAGCCCAATTTAGAGTTTGCGCTGGCGTCGGGCCTCGACGTAGACGAGAAAAAGAACGGCGTTCTGGTCAGCGAGTTCCTGCAAAGCAGCGCCCCGGATGTCTACGCCGCCGGGGATGTGGCAGGCTTTCAAGACCCGGTGCTGGGCAAGCAGTGGCGCGTCGAACACTGGAACAATGCCCTCTGGCACGGCGAGATCGCCGGGGCGAACATGGCCGGGCAAAAAATCGCTTACGATCATGTGCCGAACTTTTTCTCTGACGAGCTGGACATCCACTTTGAGCTGTTCGGCGACCCGCAGGGCGGCAAAGGCGGCCTCTTTCATGGAGACCCGGCCTCGAACCGCTTTGACGAGCTGTATTTGGACGACAACAACCGGATTGTCATGGTCATCTCGGTCAACCCGCCGCCGGAGTTGTACGACACGCTCGGCAAGCTGCCGCGCGTCAAGCCCGACGTAGACGATCTCAAAGACGAAATCCGAAGCGCAGACTTTGACTTAGACCTGCTGCTGGCGCTGGATTAGGAGACCTCACCCCGGAACTGCGTTCCGACCCTCTCCTTAACAAGGAGAGGGTGAAGACGAGGACAGAGGCAGGGGCTGTAGCTGTGTCTTTGTTATTCTTACCCTCTCCTTTCTGAAGGAGAGGGTTGCCGAGGAACGAGGCGGGGTGAGGTTTCATTTGCGTCTGCCAAAAAACTTGTCGGCGACGCGCAGGCTGAGGGCCATGATCGTCAGCGCAGGGTTGACGCTCAGGGAGCTGGGGAAGATCGAGTTGTCAACAATATACAGGCCGGGAACATCGTGCGCCGCGCCGTCGGCGTTTACAACGGAGATGGCGGGGTCGTCTCCCATGCGGCAAGTGCCGATGGTGTGGGCGTAGCGCTCCAGCGCCCAGACTTCTTTCGCGCCGGCTTCCGCCCAGATCGCCCGCATGAGCTTGCCGCCGTGCGCGGTCATGCGCTTTTCGTTCTCGCCCGCCGTGAAGTGGATACGCGGCTTGGGCAGGCCGCGAGCGTCGGTCTCGGCGGACAATTCTAAGTAATTCTGGTCATGGGGCAGGCAGTCGCCGCAGATGTTGATGCCGGCGACATGATTGAAGCCGCGCATGTGCCGGCGCAGCTTGTCGCCCCAAATCCCTTCGGCGCGGGCAAACTGGGTGGCATAGGTCACGGGCATGACGCCGATGCTTTGCACGAGATAGCCGCCCGCGAAGTCGGCGTCTTTGGGCCGGTGCGTGTCTTCCGAAATCAAAGAGCCGGGAATGCCCTTGTACGGGCGAATATCGTCAGGAAACTGTCCCCAGAGTTGAATTGCCGTATGCGCCATGAAGTTCCGCCCGACCTGGCCGCTGCTGTTCGCTAACTTATTCATCAGCAGCAGGCGCGGCGTTTCGATGGCCCCGGCGCACAAAAAGACGTTCCGGCACGGCTGCCGCTGCTCCCGCCCGCCCTGCGTATACACAACCCCCGTCACTGCGCCGGATTTATCGGTCTCAATCTGTGTCACAAAGCATTCAGGCCGCACTTCCGCGCCGTTTTGCAGGGCCGCCGGGATAAACGTCACATCCATGCTGGCTTTCGCCCCGATGCTGCATCCTGCCTGGCAGAAGCCGCGATTGGTACACGCCTTGCGCCAGCCGATCCCCGGCTGAAAGTACGGCGCGGACAGCGCGGCGTTCGGCGCGGGCGAGGTGTGGATGCCGAGAGTTTTGCAGGCGGACGCCATGAGCTGCGCGGCTCCATTCAGCGGCAGCGGCGGCAGGGGATACGGCTGACTGTGAGCGTCCCACGGGTACGGCGACGGGCCGGAAATGCCGAGAAACTGTTCCAGTTCGGTGTAATACGGCTCTAAGTCGTTGTAGCCGAGCGGCCAGTCCACGCCGACCCCAAACTCTGAATGCAGCCGAAAATCGCCGCCGTGGGCGCGGGGCGTGTAGGCCGTATAGTGCAGGGTCGAGCCGCCGACGCCCATGCCGGAGTTGTTGGAGCCAAACGCGATGGGGTTGCCGCCCGCGCTCAGGCGCTCGTCGTTCCAGAACAGTTTTTCCTGCGCCCGCTCATCTGTCGCAAAGTCGCGGGCCGGGTCCCAGAAGTGACCGGCGTCTAACGCGACAACGCTCAGGCCTGCCGCCGCCAGCCGGGCCAGCAGCGGCGCACCGCCCGCGCCGGTTCCAATCACGACGGCATCCACGATGTCCGTGAGCGGGTAGGTTTTCCCAACGCGCGGCGGCTCCGGCACCGATGCCGTCACGGGCGCAGATGTCATTGCCAGCGTCACGGCCTCCGACCTCAGCGGCGTCGTTTGGCCCGGCTTCGGTTCCCACGGTTCCAGATTGTTTATCAGTGTCCGCGTCCAGCCCTGCCCGTCCGCCATGCCGACGTAGCCGATTTCTTCGGACGCCAGCGGATGGCTGTAATAACACGCGACCGCTTCGGCCAGCAGGTCTTCAAAGTAAAGGCCACTCGGCAGCGTTTGCCAGATTTCGCCCGGCGCTCGGCCTGCCTGCACGGCGGTCAAAACCGCGTCCTGCTGTGCAGGCGTCAGGCTTACGAAGTCGCCTCCGTGCTGTGCCAACGCGGATTGATCCAGCCCTTGCAGACCAAGACGCGCCGCTTCCGTATCCGGCGGCAAAGCGTCGTAGCGCCAGCCGTCCGCTTTGCCCCCGGCCAGACGGCTGTCAATCGCCAGGGCCAGCTCGCGGGCTGACGGATGCACCGGCTCGGCAAACAGGCGTCCCAGCGCGGCGGTCAGTGTGTAAAAGTCGTGGTCGGCAAAGAAGCGCGGTTCTGCTTGTTCGGCGGCCGCCTCTAAACGTGCCTGGAGAACCGCACGGGTGGCAGGCGTGACGAGGTCAGTGCCCAGCAGGGCGCGGACAGTGCCGGACGGGTAAGTATCGGCAAACGCATCGGTCGGGTTGTCGAGTGACAAGAGAAACTCTTTTCTAATTGGGAAAAACCGTCAGTTGCACCGGCACTGCGAGCATTTCATGGAAGTGCCGGTCTACTGGTGAATGAAAGTATGCCGAGGACGGCATTACTGCGTATCTGCTCCGCGACTGAAGATAATACTACGGTTGCTGTTCCTCAGTGTCGGAGACACTCTCACGCGATAGTAGACCGGCACTTCCAGTGCCGGTTCCTACCGCGCCTCTTTGTCTTCACCCCTTCTTCGCTTCCAGTTCTTCCCAGCGTTCATACAGCGCGGAAACCTGGTCGCGGGCGATTGGCAGCGCATTCCAGACTTCATGCAGGCGGGCAGCGTCAGAGGCGACCGCTGGGTCCTCCAATTGACGCTCTAATGCCACAACCGCTTCATCAGCGGCCTCGATTTTAGCTTCAATCTGGCTGAGTTCCCGCCGCTCCGGCGTTGACAGGCGGTTCGGTGCGGGCGCGGCGGCTTTCGGACGCACCGCAGCGACAGGAGCGGCAGGCGGCTTTTGCGCGGCTTCCCACTGATCCAGCCCCGTGAAATGCGCCGTGCCGCCCCGACCGTCGAGCGCCAGCAAATCGGTCGAGACCCGGTCCAGCAGGTAGCGGTCATGAGTCACCAGCACCAGCGCCCCCGGAAACGACAGCAGACTGTCTTCCAAGACTTCCAAAGTCGGAATGTCTAAGTCGTTTGTCGGCTCATCCAAAATCAGCACATCGGCGGGCTGAAGCATGAGATTGGCAATGAGAATTCGGGCCTGCTCGCCGCCGGAGAGTACCCTAATCGGCGTGTTCAGCTGCTCGGTCTTAAACAAAAACCGCTTGGCCCAGCCGGAAACGTGCATCGGGTTCCCGCGGTACATCACCGTGTCGCTGTTTGGACTGAGGGCGTCGCGCAGCGACAGCGACTTATCTAATTGCTGCCGGGCCTGGTCAAACAGCACCACGCGCAGCCCCTCGGCCCGCTTGATTGTCCCGCTGTCCGGGCTGATCTCGCCGGTGAGCAGCTTGATCAAAGTTGTCTTGCCGCTGCCGTTCGGCCCAATCAGCCCCAGCCGCGTCCCCGGCGCAAGCGTGAGGTCCGTGTGCGAGAACAGCGTCCGCCCGCCGAGCGTTTTACTCAAGTCTTTGGCGACGATTAAGTCCCGCGTCTGCCGGCCCGACGCCGTGAAATCTACGCCCGCCGTCTTTCCCTGAGCATTACGGAACTTCAGCTCGGCGAGTTCCTCGATCATCTGCCCGGCCTGCTGAATGCGCCCCTGCGCTTTGGTCGTCCGCGCCTGCGGCCCGCGCCGCAGCCATTCGATTTCCCGCTTGACCTGGGTTTGAAGCGCATCTTCCCGGTGCGCCTGCGCGGCTAAGTAGTCTTCGCGCTGGATTAAAAAATCGCTGTATGTGCCGTTGACGCTGAGATAGCCTTCGGCATACGCGGGATGCAGCTCGACCACCCGGTTCGTGACATTCTCCAAAAACACCCGGTCGTGGCTGATTAAGACAAACGCAAACAGCGCCTCTTTGAGCAGACTTTCGAGCCACAGAACGCCTTCCAAATCCAAATGGTTTGTCGGCTCGTCAATCAGCAGCAGCTTGGCATCCTGCACCAGAGCGCGGGCCAAAGACAGCCGCTTTTTCCAGCCGCCTGAGAGCGTGTCTACCACTTGGTCCCGCCGGTCAAACCCGACTTTGCCGAGCGCGACTTCAATGCGAACATCCCGCTCGATCTCGTCCAAATGCTCGCCGTTCAGCGCCTCCGTCAGCACGCTTTCCACCGTCGCGCCCGTCGGGAAGCTATCTTCCTGCGCGATATAGGCCGTCCGCAGCCCGCGCCGCGCCGACACCGTGCCGCTGTCCGGTTTTTCGAGGCCTGCGAAAATCCGCAGCAGGGTAGACTTGCCCGCCCCGTTCGGCCCAATCAGCCCCATTTTCTCGCTGTCGCTGACGCCGAGCGAGATATCCTTAAACAGTGGCCGGGAGCCGTAAGATTTCGTCAGCGCCGCGCAGCTTAGTAAAACAGCCATAAAATCTTTATTCTTCTGTCCTAATTCTGTCTTCTGTCCCCTGGACAGGCGGTGTTTCTGAACACCTTCCAGCGAGTGACTTTAGTCACTCGTCCTATTCGCCAAAGCAAGCACACAAGGCAAAGAAAAGCGACCTGAGCCGGTGCCGGCAAGGTCGCAAAATACATCACTACGAAACAAAGTTAGATGCACCCGGAGCGATTTGAACGCCCGACCGATCGCTCCGAAGGCGATTGCTCTATCCACTGAGCTACGAGTGCAACAGGGAAAGTGTACCCGGTGGAAGGAAGGAAGTCAAGAACCCCTCCCGCTCGTCCCTCGCTCCCTCCCCTGTTAGGGAAGGGCCAGAGCAATACAGGACGAGCGACGTGGGCGTTCCCATTTCCGGCCTTGTCCTTATTGCCCTTCCCTAACAGGGGAGGGAGCGAGGGACGAGCGGGAGGGGTTCCTACTTCGCCCGCAGCAGGCCGTACTCAATGCTGTCTACGACCGCGTGCCATGACGCATCAATGATGTTGGTGGAAACGCCGATGGTGGACCAAGTCTCCTCAGCGTCGGCGCTGTCTACCACAGTGCGAACTTTGGCCGCCGTGCCTTCTTTGACATTGACCACGCGGACCTTGAAGTCGGTCAGCCGAATTTCGGCAAGCTCCGGGTAATGCGGCATCAGCGCCAGCCGCAGGGCGCTGTCGAGCGCGTTGACCGGGCCGTCGCCTTCCGCGACGGTCAGCATTTCTTCGTTCCCAACCCGCAGCTTGAGCGTCGCTTCGGTGATCGCTTCGTCGTCGGCCGCGCGTTTCTCCACAATCACCCGGTAGCCGATCAACTCAAACAGCCGTCGGTAGCTTCCCGTGGCTTTCTTGACTAATAGCTCAAACGATGCTTCCGCGCCCTCAAACGAGTAGCCTTGATGCTCCAATGCCGTCACCTGCATCAAGATTTCTTTCGTTTCCGGGCTGTCTTTGCGTAAGTCTAACCCCCGCTTCTGCGCCTTTTCCAAAATCGTAGACGCGCCCGAAAGCTCGCTGATCAGAATGCGGTTTTCGTTGCCGACCAGCGCCGGGTTCAGATGAATGTACGTCTCCGGGTTCTTCCGCATGGCGTCCACATGCAGCCCGCCTTTGTGGGCAAACGCCGAGCGCCCGACATACGCCGCCGACGTTTTCGGCGGGATATTGGCGATCTCGTCTAAATAATTAGACAGCTCGGACAGCTCCGTGAGATGGGAAGCGCAGCTTAAGTCATAGCCCAGCTTCAGCGAAAGCGACGGGATAATACTGGTCAAGTTGGCGTTGCCGGTGCGCTCCCCCAGCCCGTTGATGGTCCCCTGCACCTGCCGGCAGCCGGCCTGAATGCCGATCAGGCTGTTGGCAACCCCGCACTCGGTATCGTTGTGCGTATGGATGGCGAACTTGCCCGCCGGGAACCGCGCCGTGACTTCCGTGACAATCGCTTCAATCCCGTCCGGCAGCGTCCCGCCGTTCGTGTCGCACAGCGCGACGCAGTCCACGCCCGCCGAAAGCGCCGCGTCTAAGCACAATGCGGCATACTCACGGTTACGCTTCCAGCCGTCAAAGAAATGCTCGGCATCATAGATGACTTCCTTGCCGTGGGCTTTGTAGAACGTCACCGTGTCGGCAATCATGGCTAAGTTCTCTTCCAGCGGCAGCCTTAGCGCCTCAATGACATGGAAGTCCCAGGCTTTGCCGACAAACGTCACGACGGGCGTTCCTGCGTCGAGTAGCTGCTGCAAGTTCGGGTCGTCTTCGGCCTTGCGGTTGGGCCGCCGGGTCGAGCCGAACGCCGCAAGCTTCGCATGAGAGAGCGGCACCGCCTTCATGCGCTCAAAGAACTCAATGTCTTTGGGATTGCTCCCCGGCCAGCCGCCTTCAATATAATCAATGCCAAAGGCGTCCAGACGCCTGGCGATGCGGATTTTATCTTCAACACTGAAGGAAATCCCCTCCCCCTGCGAGCCGTCCCGCAGCGTCGTATCATAAATGTCAATTCGCATGCTGTTTTGCATTATTCGGGGTCAACTCGTTCGCGCAGTCCAAAAATAATGTTCCGCTTCTTGCTGAAAGAGGGCCGGACCACATCGTTTTTGATCAACTGTGCGAGTGCATCATCTAGCGTTCCCGGCTCTAAAGCCGTGACCGCTGCCAGCCGGTCTTTGGCACGCCATTTAAATCTATCATCAGAGAGGGCCAGCAAAATCTTCTGCTGCTCAGTGGAAAAATGGCTTAACTTTTCCAGCCAATTCAAATTCGTTTGATAGCTCATTTTAGTCATCTTCTCGTTTATCGGTGAGGGATTTTAATTGCTTTTCCAATTCCACCCGGTTCGCCTCAGCAGACTCATTCGTTCCCTCGTCATCAACGTCTTCACCTTGAATTTCTTTGGTGTCCGCTTCTTTTTCATCCCTGTTCTTTATGTCATCATCCGCCTCTGCTTCCCCATTCGTTATTGCCGAAGGCGGGAGTTTAAGCACGAATTGCTGGAATAATTTTGGACTGGTTTTCGCAGCGACTTTCTTCAGTTCCCCCAACGCCTCAAAAACAATCTCGGCTTTTTCCTTGATTGTTATCTGCTTCAAATCTGCAAGTTTTTTAGCTATCGCGTTCCGAAACACCAGCGCAATCAAAAGAACGATGGGCGGCCATTTTGTGAGGACTACCAAAAACTTTAAGCATTCACCCCAGTCTTTGAAAGTCATTCATGCCTCCCTGCAACATAGCCATTTTCTATTTTACCCGACATTCCCTAAGAACGAGGTTGCCTCCTCACAAAGCGATTTCGGTGCATTGCCGTCCCGCAAAGTAGACGCCCTAATCCCGTGGGTCGGTTCCCATCTTGACCGCGCCGGCGACTAAGTCGCCCATCTGGCGGCAGTTGACGTGGACAATGCCGGGAGCCTCGGCGTAGATGTCGGCGGTGCGGTAGCCGGACTGCAAGATGTGGGCAACGGCGGCTTCAATTCCCTTGGCGGCCTCTTCCGCGCCGAGCGAGTAGCGCAGGAGCAGTGCGCCGGACAGGATGGTTGCTAAGGGGTTAGCCTTGCCGGTGCCGGCGATGTCCGGGGCGCTGCCGTGGCTCGGCTCGTAGAGGCCGAACGTGCCGTACTCGGTCTTCTTTGCGCCAAGCGACGCTGACGGGAGCATTCCGAGCGAACCGGTTAATTGGGCGGCTTCGTCGCTGAGAATATCGCCGAACAAATTCTCGGTGACAATCGTGTCAAACGACTGCGGACGGCGCACCAAGTCCATTGCGGTCGCGTCCACAAGCTGATGCGACAGCTCGACATGCGGGTATTCGGCGACAAGCTGCGTCACGGTTTCGCGCCACAGCCGAGACGTTTCAAGCACGTTGGCCTTGTCTACGCTGAGAAGCTTGCGCCCGCGCTTTTCCGCCGCCTCAAAGCCGACGCGGGCGATGCGCGTGATTTCGCCTTTGGTGTAGACGCAGGTGTCCACGGCCTTGTCGCCTTCCCACGACTTCGGCTGCCCGAAATAGAGGCCGCCGGTCAGCTCGCGGACGACCAGAATGTCAAAGCCGCCTTCCACCAAGTCAGCCCGCAAAGGGCAGGCAGCGGCCAGAGACGCATAGAGAACGCAGGGGCGTAAATTAGCGTAGAGTTCCAGCTTCTGGCGCAGGGGCAGCAGTGCGCCGCGCTCTGGGCGCAGGTTTGGGTCCGGGATGGCGTCGTACTTGGGGCCGCCGACTGCGCCGAAATAGATGGCGTCAGACTGCTCCGCCAGCGCCAGCGTTTCCGGCGGCAGGGGATGGCCTGTCGCGTCATACGCCGCACCGCCGACAAGCGCCTCAGTCACGTCCAGCGTCAAGTCATATTTCGATGCCGCCGCGTGCAGGACTTTCAGGCCCTCCGCCATGATTTCCGGCCCGATGCCATCGCCCGCCATTACCGCAATTTTCGCCATGATTGTTCTCCTGACCTACCGCACCGCTTCGCTGTGGTCCTCCCTAAAGGGAAGATTAAGAGCAGAAAGCACACCCTCTATTTATCGTCCTAATCTTCCCTTTAGGGAGGACCCTGCGGAGCGAAGAATGAGCGGAGCAAGGAGGTAGGTCACTCACTCCTTAGTGTCCGCAGAAAGTCATTGTAGCCCATTTTGCGCCAAAAAGCCTGGGACGCCGGGTTTGCCCGGACAACCTGCACTTCTACCGCCGTGATGCCGCGTGACACAAACCACGCCCGCAGGCGGCTGTGGAGCTGACGGCCCGTACCCTGCCGCCGCCAGCCGTCCCGCACGCAGACATCGGCGATATAGCCGCAGTCACCGGACTCCAGCGTGGGCCGCTGCATGATCTGGCCGAACGTGTAGCCGACGACGCTTTGCTCGTGTTCGGCCACATAGATCGCCATGTTCGGGTTGTCCAAGTTGTCCCGCAGGTAGCCGAGAAACCAGTCCGCCGCCTGCACGTTCAGCGTCAAGCGCGGATCGTAGGAGGCGTTGATCTCCTGCAACTCCCGCCAGAGCGTGATGATGGTCGGCAAATCCAGCGCTTCGGCGGGGCGAATGATGATGTCAGGCATGATGGTCCAAAATTGGCGCAACGCAGCCATGTCCTGAAGGACACGGCTATTGGGCGAAGACGCCGGGAACTACGCCTTCGGCGCACTCGGATTATGTCTGAATTATTCTTCTCTTAGCCCCGCGAAGCGGTGCTTATTGGCGTCTGCGCCCACTAGCCGTGTCCTTTAGGACATGGTTCTTGACGCGGCATCAAATCGTCTCGCCTCACACATGCTCCAGCACGCGCTCGGTTTCAACCCGTCCGCTGGACCGGGCAATCTGCTTGTTCAGCGCCTGCAAATAGGCTTTCGTAGACGCGACAAAGATGTCCGTGTTGGCGGCGTGGCCGGTATAAATCATGCTGCCCTCGGCTTTAATGCGAATGGTCACGTCCGCCATCGCGTCAATGCCTTCGGTGACGCTCTGCACCGTGAACTCAATCAGCTCGTTCGGAACCTGGACAATGCGGTTGATGGCTCGGTAGATCGAATCAACAGGCCCGTTGCCGGTGTCGGCGTCCATCAGAATGGCTTTATTGAGATGACGCAGCTTAACCGTCGCCGTCGGAATGGCCTGGTCGCCGCACGAAACCTGCACTTGGACCAGCTCATATGTCTGCGGCACAATCGTGATTTCATCGCTGACAATCGCGTCCAGGTCTTCGTCATAGACCACTTTTTTGCTGTCGGCCACTAACAGAAACCGCGTGTAGACCTTTTCGAATTCGTCTTCACTCGCAAACGTATGACCAAGCTCGGTCAAACGGTGACGGACACCGGCGCGGCCGGAGCGTGCCGACAAAATAATCTTGCTTTCGCCGATGCCGACGGTTTTGGGGTCAATAATCTCGTAAGTAGACCGCTCTTTCAAAACGCCGTCCTGATGGATGCCCGACGAGTGCGCGAACGCATTGGCCCCGACAATGGCTTTGTTCGGCTGCACTAAGATGCCGGTCATGGTAGACACCATGCGCGAAGTCTTGTAAATCTCTTCGGTCTTAATGTTCGTGTGCAGCTTATAGACATCAGCGCGGGTATAAAGCGCCATCACGACTTCTTCCAGCGACGTGTTTCCTGCCCGCTCCCCAATGCCGTTGACGGTGCATTCCACCTGCCTAGCCCCGGCTTTGACGGCGGCCAGGGCGTTGGCAGTCGCCATGCCTAAATCATTATGGCAGTGGGCCGATAGGACAATGTTCTCGCTGCCGGGGACATGGTTCAGGATGCCCGCAAACAGCGCCCCGTACTCTTCCGGCGACATATAGCCGGTCGTGTCCGGGACATTGATCACCGTCGCGCCCGCCTTGATGACGGCTTCAATCACCCGGTACAAATACTCCGGCTCGGCCCGCCCGCTGTCTTCAGTGAAGTATTCAATATCCTGGCATCCGAGCGAACGGGCGTGCCTCACTGCCGCCACGCCGATTGCCAGCGCTTCTTCGCCGCTCTTTTTGAGCTTGTACTTCAAATGGCTTTCGCTGACGCCGAGGCCCGTGTGAATGCGGGGCCGGGCCGCACCTTTTAAAGCGTCCCAGGCGACATCAATGTCTTTCGAAACGGCGCGGGTCAGCCCGCAGACGATCACGCGGTCGCTGACGGCGGCGGCGACGCGGCGCACAGCCTCAAAGTCGCCGGGGCTTGAGATCGGGAAGCCCGCTTCAATCACGTCAACGCCGAGGCGTTCCAATTGCTTGGCGATCTCCACTTTTTCGTCAATGTTCAGCGATGCCCCCGGCGACTGCTCGCCGTCGCGCAAAGTCGTATCGAAAATCTGTATGCGGTCGGTGTTCATGTTGCTCTCCAAAATGAGGCTTGCGCGGGCCGAAGACGCGGGCCGGAAGAGCGTGGGACTGAAGTCCTACGCTGTGGGGCGCAGACGCCGAGTGTCCGCCTTCGCGGACAAGGAATAGGACACGCGCAATCTTGTTCTGCTCTTCGTCCACGAAGGTGGACGGTAGGCGCTTCGCCCCACAGCGTAGGACTTCAGTCCCACGCCTTTTTGTCGCGCCTGGCTTTCTGTGCTGATAGTTACTTCTGAAAATGCCTATCTATTAAATGGCCGGCATGACATTGCCGCCGCAGACAGGAACATACGCCCCGGTAATATAGCTCGATAAGTCAGACGCCAAAAACGCGACGACATTGGCAATCTCCTGGTCAGTCCCGCGCCGTCCCAGCGGCACGGACTTCTCGTAGTCCGGCTGCGCTTCCGACCCGGATGCCCGGTCATTGTCGCTGATGGTCCAGCCCGGCGCGACTTGATTGACCGTGATGCCGTGCGCCCCGACTTCTTTTGCCAAAATCCGCAGAATGCCGTCCATGCCGCGCTTGCCGGCGACATACGCCGACTGGGTCGGGAAGTTCTGCATCGCGCATTCGGTGTTGATGCCGATAACGCGCCCGCCTTTATTTCCAGCAATCATGCCCGGCACAAACGCCTGCGCCATCAGAACATTGTGCAGGACCGAGCTTCGGAACTGGCTGTCATACGCTTCCGGCGACTGCTCCAGCACCGTAGTCCACGGGGACGAGCTGACGGCATTGTTGACGATAATGTCCGCCACGCCCAAACTTTGCGTCACTTGATCCCGCAGCGCCAGCACACTGGCTTTGTCGGTCACGTCGGCCTGAAGCGTCACGGCCCGCCGCCCCATCTTTTCCACTTCGGCCTTCAGCTCCGCCGCCTTGTCCGCGTTCTGCAAGTAGTGAATGGCAACATCCGCCCCGCACTCCGCCAGTGTCCGCACCATGACACGGCCTAATTGGCCCGTCGCGCCCGTCACCACGACGATTTTGCCGGTCAAATCTAATGTCAGCATTGGTTTTCCTTATGGTTCCGTTGGCGGTACGTAGGGGCAGACCCCCGTGTCTGCCCTTCTTTGTCTTGTGTCTGCCCTTCCTGATGAAGAGGGCGCACGTTAATCAAGAGGGCGCACCCCCGTGTGTGCCCCTACGCAGACAAGAGCCTTTAATCGCTCACGGTATCGGGCTTCTTGACCCAGGACATCAGGCCGCGAAGCTCCTTGCCGACGGCCTCAATCTGGGAGGCGTTATCCATTGCCGCCAGGGCGTTAAACTGCGGGCGATTGGCCTTGTTCTCCAAAATCCATTCTTTGGCGAACTGCCCGGTCTGAATTTCTTTGAGTATCTTGACCATCTCGGCTTTGGTCGCGTCATTGACAATGCGCGGGCCGCGCGTCATGTCGCCGAACTGGGCGGTGTCCGAAATTGAGTAGCGCATCCCGCCGATGCCCGCTTCGTACATCAAGTCAACGATCAGCTTCAGCTCATGCAGGCACTCGAAATACGCGATTTCCGGCTGATAGCCTGCGTTCACTAAAGTCTCGAAGCCCGCTTTGACCAGCGCCGTCGCGCCGCCGCAGAGAACCGCCTGCTCGCCGAACAAGTCCGTTTCGGTTTCTTCTTTAAACGTCGTTTCCAAGACCCCCGCCCGGCTGCCGCCGATGCCTTTGGCCCAGGCAAGCGCAATGTCTTTGGCATGGCCCGTCGCATCCTGCGCGATGGCGATGAGACACGGAACGCCCTTGCCTTCGGTGTAGGTGCGCCGGACCAGATGGCCCGGCCCCTTCGGCGCGGTCATAAACACGTCTACGCCGTCGGGCAGTGGGATTTGCCCAAAGTGGATATTGAAGCCGTGGCCGAATGCCAGCGCGTTGCCCGGCGCGAGATTAGGCGCAATGCTTTCTTTGTAAACATCACCCTGAACCTCATCGTTGATGAGGATCATCACTACATCCGCTTCTTTCGCGGCGTCTTCGACCGACTTCACCGTCAGCCCCGCTTCCTCGGCCTGCGCCCAGCGCTTCGAGCCGGGCCGCAGCCCCACCCGCACGTCCAGGCCGCTGTCCCGCAGGTTCAGCGCGTGGGCGTGGCCCTGCGAGCCATACCCAATCACGGCAAGCTTCTTGCCCTCTAAAAAACTCAAATCGGCATCCGAATCGTAATAAACCTTCGCTGGCATGTGTGTTCTCCCTTAATTATCCAACTGTACGATGTGATCTAATTTCGTCAATTGGAACACCGTCGTAAAGATATTCCCATTCCAAGTTCAGCAGATTGACAGCATTAGATAAAGCCGGTTCTGTCAGCGCCGCAACCCAAACCCAGCAGTATTTGTCGCCGTCTTGGTCCAGTTCAATCAGCACATCATCGCGGCCATAAAGCCGTGCCGGATCACTTGGCCATTGCCAAGACGGCAGACTCAGGGAAGAAGTTTGCTTTGACTAAGTCCGCAGTGCCTTCTTTGCCGCAAGCATTCCCACTCATCTCCGTGAAGCAAGCCGTTTCCAGCACGACCATCTGCGTGATGAACTCGGAGAGGGTGTCGTTCTGCATCTCCATACTCTCGTCCAGAAGAACCGGCGGATCATCTAAGCGTATATCGTTGAATGAGATGCCCCAGTTGACGACTGCCTGATTTTCCGTGTAAAAGTAGAGCATCTCAGAATCATCTTCCACTCGCGTGAATAGGCGATCAGGAGGACGCAAAAAGTTTTGCACTGCGGTCAAATCTTTGCGCTTGCCAGCAAGGAGATACCATTCCCGCAGCGCCGCCGGCAGTTTGAGGCCAAGCCGCCGCTCTGCCGTGTCAACTTCTTGGGCAGAGTAGCCGTCGCCTTCTTTTAGCGGCGTGTGCCACTCGGCGACAAAGTCTTTGAGCAAAGGCCAGCGATCTTCACGCTTTGCGAGGCGGGCGGCAAATTCTTGGGCGTTGAACATGGCAGGATGCTCCTAATCTCCGGGCAGGTTCGGCACCAGCAGGACTTTGAGCTGCTTCTCGCGTTCGATTTCTTCTTCGACCTGCTCCATGAGATCGCGGTAGTCACGCTGGCGGATGTCTTCCGGTTCCGGCGCGACCACGACATACCACCAGTCACCATCATGCCGCACCCCTTGACGGGAGACGTTGAGACGGAACGCTTCCGGCTGATGCCGGTTGATATACTCTTCAACAATGTTCAATGTTTCGGCTTCGCTCATTGAGGCACCTCCAGATAGTCGAAAATTTTTGCGGCGGTTCGGTACGAGTCGCGGCAGCTTTGCTTGTCCACACGAAGCAGGGAGTAATCGGCGTCCAACCTGTCTAAATAGAGGCCTGTTACTAACGCCGTTAAATTGTTCCGCTTGACACTGCTCATGTGCGTGAAGTAAGTTCGGACCAATAAGGGCAACTGTGCGTGACCGGGTGTGGCACGGTTGTCACGAAAGGCGGGTCTTGCACCGCGTCGAATGAGTTCATGCGTCAGCACCGAAAACGATGCGTAATAAAACCGGCTTGTCGCGTTACGGTAGTAGCCGCCATCGTAGAGCGCAACCGCTGCCCGAAAACCGTCATTTCCAACCTCCTGCCATGTCGCCATGCAATCCTCCCTGAGATGTGCGTTCTTCAGAGCCTTCGCATCACTTGTGCGTGTCCATCCACTCCGGCACGACAGGCAGGATGCTGACCCGCAGGCGATCCATCTTGTAGAGGTCACGCTCTGTTTTATCAATGCGCCGGTTATAGTCGGAAAGGTTTTTCATGCTTCGGTTCGGCGGCGCAACAACATACCACCAGTGTCCCCCGTTATGCACGGCGTCCGGCAGCACTTCCAGAGCGGCTTCCGCCGGCTGATAAGGCGCAAGCCGCTCCTGTACGAGCGCAACAAGCTGTTGAGCCGTGTAGGTTTGTTCAGGATAAGTGGGTTCGGGAGCGGTATTGCTCATATTTTCACTCCAAAGTAGCGAAAGATTTTAGTTGCCTCGCGCATTGCTTGCGCCGCAGTTTTGCGATCAATACGCTCCTCAAGGTAGTCCGCGTCCAGCCGCAGACGGTACAAACGCAACGCCAATGAGGCGACGGCGCTGCGCCGCGCTTCAGAGAATTGTGTAAGATGCACCAGGATTAGCTCCGTCATGTCCGAATGCGCGGGCGTCTGCCGACCCCGCCCGAAGACTATTCCCGTTCGTGCCAGTTCGTAGGTCAAGAGCGAAAACGCCGCGTAGTAAAAGCGGCTGACGCTGCTTCGGTAGCGTTTCGTGTCAAAAAGTTCGCGCCCAGCCCGAAAGCTGTCAATTCCGATCTCCTGCCACGTCGCCATTGTTTCCTCCGTGAAATGCCTTGCTGAAACTCAGCACATTTTCGTCAGCCCGGCAGGACCGGGACAAGCAGTATCTTCAAATCTTCGTTTTCTTCAATGTCATTCTCGGCTTCGGCAAGCCGCCCGTAATACTCATAGGAATAGACATCGGTGTCCGGCTGCACAACGACTTCCCACCAATCATCACGCGAGTGGCGAATCCCCTTCTCCATGACGTTTAAACGATAGTTCGTCGGTTGGTGCGGCTCTAAATAGCGTTTCACAATATCCACTACATTTTGCTGTTCTTCAGTCATAATTGACTCCAAAATCTCGGAACAACTTAGCTGTGTCCCGCAAGATGCCACGCGCGATCAATTCATCAGTAGTGCGGCGCTGATAGTCTGCTGAAATTCGAGTTGCGTACAAGCGTCGGACAACAGAGATCGTGTCTGCTTTTTGCCTGACCGAGAGCGGCAAATGGAGACGGATCAGCTTGGGTAAGATTTTGTGGCTAGGCGTCTCCTGGTCATCTCCAAACTTGACGCCCGCGAGAGTCAGTTCGTGCGTCAGAATGCTGAACGCCGCATAATAGAAGCGGCTCACACTGCTCCGGTAGCGTTTGCCATCCAGTAACTCGCGTCCCGCCTGAAAGTTGTCAATTCCGATCTCCTGCCACGTCGCCATTGTCTCCTCCTTGAATGCCGGCTTGAGATGTCTGCCTCCGTGCCGCGTAGACTCCCGCGCCGATGCCGATAACAATGCCGATGACAACAAACAAGCCCAGATTGACCAGCAGGTTCCTGACAGTATCTAGCCCTAGCTTGTCCGTAACAGCGTTATAGACTGTCCAAAGCGCGTAATTGCCGACGCCCACGACCAGACCCACAGCCAGCCCGAACGGCAGGCGTTTAGCGGCGCAGCCCCAGGCAAGGCCGACCAGCGGGGCCAGCACCAGGACGCCAAGCATGAGCAGATGCGCCTCATACGGGTCAATCAGCTCTTTCATGGCGTTTTGCTTTCATGGCCTATTCCTCATAGGCGGGATAGTTTAGCCGGCTCAGGCGGCCCCATGGCTGCGAGGACTTGCGCGACTTCCTTGTTGCCCTTGTCGGTGGATAACACTAAAGCCAGGCCTTTTCTGGCTTCCACTTCACTGCCGACCAGCGCATCATAAACGCTGACAGTGACCGTGTAGTTTTTCCAGTTATCCGTCGTCTGGTTCTTTTGGTAAATCAATCCGCATTGATCCAGTTGCTGCTTGGCCTGCTGAAGCACAGCCGGATCGCCGCTGCGCCGTAGAAGCAGAGTGGCCTGGGCCAGATTTGCCGAAAGGTCGTTCGGCTCATCTTTGAGCGCAGACTGCACCTCGGCCTGTGCCTGTGCCGGCTGATCCAGCTTATCGTCAATCTTTGCCAGGAACAGCCTTGTGTGAGCATCGTCCAGCGTTTGGAGGCGCTGCGCGGCAAGAGCGGCACCATCGGCGTAGCGCTTATCTGTGACTACCAAGCCGGCAAGCCCTTCCCAGGCGCTCTGGTTATGCGGGTCACGGGCAACCGCAAGGCGCAGGTCTCGCTCCGCGTCCCGGTTCCGGTTGGCAAACATCCAGATCAGCCCAGCCGCGTTTGCCGCCTGGGAGGCGACTTCGGCATCTTTGCTTTGCGCGAGATGTTCCAGCAGAGAAACGTCCTGCTCCACCGCCTGCCGCCGCTCCGGGGCGACGGCATCCCAGACCACTTCTTGTCCCGCCCCATGCGCCTCATTCCATTGCGCTGCCGTTGCCAGCACCTGAAAAAGCGCGGCGCTCACGACAGTCGGCAGGTCATTGGGTGCCACCTGTGCGGCCTGCTGCACATCTGCCAATGCGCTTGGGCTGGTGAAGACGTTTTGAGCAAGAGAGGCCGGGTACTTCTGCAGCGCGGCGGCCAGAGGGACGTTTTGCTCGGCCACTGCGCTGATGATATTCGCTAGTATTCCCTGGCCGTACATGTGGAATCCGGAGCGGTACACATAGCCGACCGGGTTATTCGGCTGAACCAGAACCGCCTTATCAAAGCAGTGCCGCGCTTCTTCCAGAAGCTGCCGGGCGCGTTTGATCTGCTTCGGGGCCGGCTTATAATCTTTGAACTGCTCGTTCAGCGCGGCCGGCTGTTCCACAGAAACGCCGGCTTTCTGCTGCTCCGGCGCGAGAAGCGCGGGAAACGCCTGATCCATCAAGGCCTGTCCCAGCGCAGCCCAGGCGTCCGCATCCTGGGGCGCGAGCCGAGTAGCCTGACGCAGCACCGCTTCCGCCGACACGGGTTCAGACAGGGCGTCCAGCACAACTCCGGAACGAACCAGCAGGGCCTCGTCTGCCGGGCGCTTTTGGGTCTGCGCGTGATACAGCGCCGCCGCCCGCGTGTACGCCTGCCGGGAGGCAGCCGTGTCTTTAACCTGATTGTAGAAAAGACCGATCCGCTGCCAGCGCTCCGCATCCTCCGCTCCCCCGGTTAGCGGCTTCTTGAGTGCCGCAAGCTGGACGGACTGGTCTACCGGATTATTGGAAACAATCATGCCGCGCGTTGCCGAGTAACCAAAACTGAAACTCAGGCTTGGAAACGGCACGGCCTGACGCAGCTTAACAGCATCAACAGCAGCGTTGGCAGCGAACGGCCAAGCCGCAAGTATTATTCCCATCAAAGCGGCTGCGAGTCTCAGAGCGGCTGTGAGCCGAGGTTTCTGCGGCATTCGTTTCTCCCAGCGTTAATCTTCCCAGTTGATTTCCCAGCGTCAATTTCTCCCAGCGGTTCAGCTGCGCGTTAGATGCCTCGGACGCCGCGGGCCATGGCGATCCGTCCGGTGCGGACCAGCTCGCGGATACCGTAAGGCTCCAGCAGCTTTTCGAAGGCGTCAATCTTGTCGTTCGCGCCGGTCAGCTCAATGACAAACGTCTTTTCCGACATGTCAATCACCCGGCCTCGAAAGACTTCCACCAATTGCAAAAGCGCTGTCCGGTTCTCCACCGACGCATTGACTTTAATCAGCGCCAGCTCGCGGGCGATCATCGGGATATTGATGTAGTCCTGGACTTTAGACACTTCAATCAGCTTATGAAGCTGCTTCGTGATCTGCTCCACTTCCTGCTCATCGCCGTTGACCACCAAAGTCATGCGCGAAAGCTCCGGGTTCTCGGTAATCGAGACCGCCAGAGACTCGATATTGTAGCCCCGGCGCGAGAAAAGGCCCGAAACGCGCGAAAGCACGCCCGGCTTGTTGTCCACGAGAACGGTAATCGTATGCTGCTGCGTTGTCATCTGCTGCTGTGTCGTCTGCTGCAAAGCGTCGTTGCTCCTTATGTGTCATGGGAAAGTGATAAGCCTAAAATGACAGCGATGCCCTGCTCTACCTGTAAAAAATCTGCGGCAGGCATTGTTCCAAGTTGGTGACCCACACTGCGCTGGTCTACCATTCCTAAATAGCCGCGAACGGCAGAGGGCATGAGCAGGCCCGCACCTTGCCAATCACTCAAAATCGTATCACCGGGCCGAGACGGCTGTAGAAGGTTAGTTGTGATTGCAGCAACGATCAGCTTCACGCCAGCGCGATTGAATGCTTCTGTGCTCAGGACGACAGCGGGACGCTTCTTCTCACCCGGTCCATCTGTAAAGGGCATCTCGACCAACAAAACGTCGCCGCGCTGATAAGAGGGTCTCATAATTTGTCGTAGATCGAGTCGGACTCATTATCCCAAACTTCCCAAAGTGAACGGTAAGAAAGAGCCTGCCAATCCGCGACCAGTGACTCTTCCGCTTCTTCTTCACGCTGCCGCGCCGAAAAAGCCTCTAGGGCGAGTTTTGCGACAAGTTCCCGCTCCTGTCCTCGCTTCTTCGCTTCTTCTTCCAGCCACGCCTCCGTCTCCGGCGAAATGTCAATCGTCATTGTCACTTGGTCATCCTCCAAAGCACTGCGGCAACATATTACCAGTTGTCGTAAACCGTATCTTCCTCGTTCAGCCAGTATTCTGCCAGTGTCGGCAACGCTAAAGACCGCATACCCTTAAAGTAGGCTTCTTCCGTATCCGGCGTGGTCAAAATGAGCCAGATTTGGAACGACTCGCGGATGTATTCGTCTGCGGCCTGCCCTTGCTCCGCCGCCGCCGTTTCCAGCCGGACCTGCGCGTCCGGGGGAACTTCAAGAGTGAGCGTCATTCAACTGCCTCCAAAGGCATATCATAAACCGCGTCTGCCTCATTATCCCAAACTTCCCAAAGGGAACGGTAACAAAGCGCCTGCCAGAACGCCTCTAACTCTTCTTCCGTTTCATTTTCGTCTAGCTCTACAAGCGTCATCGGCTCAAAAAGAGTCATCGGTTCCGCTGGAGGCTGATTAGGCATTGTCATAGCGTCAGGTCATCCAAAACCAGTATTTTCAATTCCGTGACACGTTGAAAGCCCCGATCATTAGTCAGCAGAGCATCACAGCCGGCAACAAGAGCCGCTGCTGCTTGAAAAGCATCCGGCAGCAGTAGGTTGTATCGCGCCCGCAGTTCTGCCGCCGTTTGTGCAATGCTTTGATCTATCACGATAAATTGCGTGTTGTTGCCTGCCGTGACGAGATCAACGAAATCTTGCTGTAAAGCAGTGTCCTGCTGGCGAATTGGATACACAAGACATTCAGCCAGCGTCACTGACGAGGTGACTGCACTCAGCATCCCCTGGTCGATATAGCGGAAAGCGGCCTGCACGATGTCAAGGTATGCCGGGTTGCGCTCGACATAGTAAATCACAGGAGCGGTATCCAAAAACAGACGCGCAACACCGTCAAAAGCATCAGCGAGCGTCATAGATTTTCCTGGGGAGCGTTCGGCGCTCCGCCTCGCAGCATCCGTTCGCGGTGCTCATCGCCTTCGCGCCGTGTTCGTGTGACCCAAGCCTGAGCGTCTTCTCCGGCCAGCGGGTATGTTGCCGCACCTTCGATCTCGCTCCAAGAACGGCCTGCCTGTGCAGTCCTCGGCAGACTATTCTCAACCACAGCTCGCGCATATTCTTCCGGCGTCTGCCACCGCTTTGCCGCTTCCGCGTCCAGTTTTTCTTTCATCTCCGGCGAGATGTCAATCGTCATTGTCATGGATTTACCTCACAGCCAGTCAAAATAGCGAACACCCCAACTGGGAATGCCGATGTTTTTTTCGTCTGCATACGACTCCCGCAAAATCCAGGAAGGAATGTATATATAGCCATGCTGTTTCAGAGCATCCTTGATCTTGTCAGCACAGTCAGGCTTCACAACCTCGTCTGCGTCATAGAGAGTTGCGAGACTGCCGAAGTTGCTCACTCGCAGCTGTGTCACATAGTCTTCCGACTTGCAGCTTTCCGGTACAAGAAGCTGTGCATGAAAACTCGCATCTTGTATCGCAGAATGATAATCGATTGTGCATTTTTCGCCAAGCGCCTGCTCTATGTCTCTTACAAGAGCAAGGAACTTGCGTTCAGCCGTGTAGTACAAGAAGCCTTCCGGGAACTCCCAATGTGTTTGTTCATCCAGCCGCGCAAAGGGGTCAAGATACTCTACCCTATCCACTATCCTAAAGCTTCCTGGCCGGCGTAGGCGGGGACACGCTCGGTCTTTTCGTCTTCGCGGGCGGGACGGGTGTCTTCGTCGTCCATGTAGGTCTCCGAGGCCATGTAGCTGTCTAAGGGGACCATGCCTTCGGGACGGGAGACGACCATCTGGGAGATGGTGCCGCCGCTTGGGATCATGGGGTAGACGTTTTCTTCTTTGGCGATCCTAAAGTCCAAGACGGTCGGTCGGTCGGTGATGGACATGGCTTCCTCTAAAGCCGCCCGAACCGCCGACGGCTGGGAGCAGCGGATGCCGTGAGCGCCGTAGGCTTCGGCGAGCTTCAGGAAGTCCGGGGAGGCTTCCAGGTCAACGCTAGAATAGTGCGAGTCCCAGAACAGCTCCTGCCACTGGCGAACCATGCCGAGATAAGTGTTGTTCAAGATGCAGATTTTGATCGGCAGCTTGTAGATGGTCGCCACCATCAGCTCCTGAATGCACATCTGGATTGAGCCGTCGCCGCTGACGCAGAACACGGGCTTGTCGGGTGCGCCGAACTGTGCGCCGATGGACGCGGGCAAACCAAAGCCCATCGTGCCGAGGCCGCCGGAGGTCACGAACTGACGAGGGCGCAGGCACTTGTAGAACTGGGCCGCCCACATCTGGTGCTGGCCGACATCGGTGACGACAATGCCCTCATGCTGGGCCACTTCGCCGATCTGCTCAATCACATATTGACCGTGCAGAATGCCGTCGGCGGGGTAATGCAGCGGGAAATCGGCCTTCCACTGCTGGACGCGGGCGTTCCATTCCGGGTGCTTCTTGGCCTTGACAACTTTCAGAAGCTCAGTCAAAACGGCCTTCACATCACCGACAATCGGCACGTCGGCGGGCAGCACTTTGCCGATCTCGGCCGGGTCCACGTCAATATGGATAATTTTGGCGTTCGGAACCCACGCATCCACTTTGCCGGTGACCCGGTCATCAAAGCGTGCGCCGACGGCAATCAAGAGATCGCACTCGCTGACGGCGTAGTTCGAGTACGCCGTGCCGTGCATTCCGAGCATTCCGAGCGACAGCGGATGAGTTTCCGGGAACGCGCCCAGGCCCTTCAGCGTCGTTGTCACCGGCGTGTCGGTCATCTCGACCAGCGCCCGGATTTCGTCGTTCGCGCCGGAATAAATCGCGCCGCCGCCGACGTACAGCAGGGGCCGCGCAGCCGCGTTCATCAGCTCCGCCGCCTTCTGAATCTGGCGCGAATGGCCCTTAACGGTCGGCTTGAAGCTTGGAATGCTGACTTCTTCAACGGGCGTATAGTCAAACTCGGCCCGCAGAATGTCCTGCGGAATGTCCACCAGAACCGGGCCGGGCCGGCCGGAGCGGGCGATATGGAACGCTTCGGCGATAATGCCCGGCAGCTTTTCCACATCTTTGATTAGCCAGTTATGCTTGGTAATCGGCATGGTGATGCCGGTAATATCGGCCTCTTGGAACGCATCCGTGCCGATCAGATTGGTCTTGACCTGGCCGGTGATGGCGACAATCGGCACCGAGTCCATCATGGCATCGGCAATCGGCGTGACCAGATTCGTCGCGCCCGGCCCCGAAGTCGCAAGACACACGCCGACTTTGCCGGTCGCCAGCGCGTAGCCTTCGGCCATGTGGCCTGCGCCCTGCTCATGGCGAACCAGAATGTGCCGGATGTCCGGGAACTGGTAGAGCGTGTCGTACAGCGGGATGACGGCCCCGCCGGGATAACCGAAAATCGTATCGACGCCTTCGCGCTTGAGGCATTCTAACAGTGCGCGGCTGCCGGTCATTTTCATAGGGTCGCTCTTTCTTTAAAGACTAAAAAGCCTCTCATCCACACGATTGCCGAGAGGCAAGGGACGAGAGGCTCTTTCAAATGCACTCAATTCAAGTGCGAAAGCATCACGCGGTACCACCCTTGTTCGGCCCAAGACTTCTTTTTCATCGTCGAAGCAGAAGCGATAAGCCGCACTTGGAGCGCGATGACGAGCGCGAACCGGATTACCTTAGTGCCGTCCTAGTATAGTACGGGTTCGGATAACCTGCTCAGAGGGGAGAGACCAAAAGACTTGCTGCCGCCTCGCACCTTACGGCGGCTCTCTGAAAACAAGCGCATTCGGACATTGTCCTCGTCAATGCAGTTAAATTATTTTGTTGTGCCGCGAATTATACCTGCATTGCGAGATGGTGTCAAGGCTTTGTGCAAAATTGTCTGGCATTCAAACGTGCTGAATAACAGTGTTGCGTATACTGTTTATTTTTCTTGCCTCTGACATGGCTATTTCTAAATTCCTAGCGCCGACCTGCAAGCCTTCCTTATCGGAAATATCTAGCTCTGCAAACTTTCGTTTCACTTCATAAACCGCCTTGAGCAGCTCAGAGACAAAAGCCTCTACTGAGATTTGCCATTGCCAGGATTGCCCGTCTGCCGTAATAGAGAGCAAATTACCAATGCGGCGGGCTTGCAGTAGAAACGGGCCATCCATAAAAGAAAGCTCGGCTTCGGTCGCACCTTCCAGCAGCGACTTCGCGGCGACGAGCCACCAGCCGATAATAACTGATCCAAAATCCAGCCATTGCTCTTCTGGATAAGCCGCTTCCCCTTGTTTCCACTAAATCGTAAACAGTGGGCTGCTGCCTCGCCGCACGTATTTTTCAATCAAAGCGTCATCGAAATCCACACACAGTTTCATAGATCAACTCTACTTTTTGAGCAGCATCTTTGTTTCAGGGAGGGCCAGCTTGCTGCCGTCGAGGTTTGACATCATCTTTTTGCCCATCTGCGAACTGGCAACCGCCGTTGTGACATGAGAAATGAACGCGGTCAGGACTTCTAAATCGGGGTAGCCGTCGGAGCGCTCGACCACAACGTAGCCGCCGCCGGACGCCGCAAACGCAAAGCCGTGCTTGTCGGGGAAGCCGACCATGACCAGCTTATACGCATCGGCGTCGGTATATAAAATCCGGTGCGCTCCTTCAGACGCGAACGCGGTCTCGTAGAAGCTGTTCGAGTCAAACGCCGGGACAGCGGGGAGGGGAGCCGCAAAGACGGGAGCCGCAAGCGGCGACTTCGGCACGGCGGGATTGCCGAGTGTGACTGCCATGCGAGGCGCGGTCGGAGCGGCGACTTCATACACGACCACATGAACATGGTTCACGTCTTTGAGCATCGCGGCCAAATCGCCGCTGGCAATGGCCTGAGCAATAGGATTTTGGGCCGACGCAGAGGCAGCCGTTTGTCCCGGCAGGAGCGTCGGCGAACCCGTTTCGCCGATGCCTTTCAGGAACGATTTGACCATGCCGAGCAGGTCTTCGCTGCGGGCATCCATTTCCACTCGCAGCTTGCCGCCGGGCGGCGCGGGAATGACCAGCGGAGCCAGCGCAGAAGCTGGGGCCATCACGGGAGGTGCGGACTGCTGGGCTGAAACGGGGAGAGCGGCCAGAGTTGTACCGGCAACAAGTGCGAGCGAAGCAAGCAGAGTGGTAGATAATCGGCGCATGGGTGTCTCTTTATGGTAAAACAGTTCGGATGATGTGATGGACGTTCTTGATTGCTCCTGCCGGAAGGTGATGGTGGAAAGCGATGGCGAAACAGGCGAGCAGGAGCCATAGGACGGCAAAAATGACGACGGCATGATCGCGCCAGGTCACTTCCTTAAGGAGATCATTGGCGATCAGCCAGTCGTCATCGCCGGTGTCGGCCTCAGCTTCGGGCTGAGGCTGCATCGGCGGAGGCGGCCAGGCTTCGGACATGTGCTTCATGTCATATCTTCCCTGCCCTGAACGGCAGGGCTTTAGAAAAGCAAGCTCCCGCCTGCGCGGGCGAAGAGTTCCGATGCCCGCGAAGGCGGGGACTTGCACTGCCAAAGCACGGGGGTTCAGCCCCGTGAACTCTGTTGATCCAGATTTTCAGGTCGTGGACGAGACTTGGGTGCCGTTGTAGACGCGCAGGTGCAGGTGGGCTTTTTGCAGGCGCGGCAGGTTCATCTGGCCTTTGGCGATGGCGCTGACCGTGAAGGTGTTCGGGTCGCCGTCGCTGACGTATTTTAAGTTTTTGTCTTTTTCCATCAGCGCCAGCCAGTACCGAATGGTGTACTTGCCCGCGCCGGGAATGATGCGCGGGAGATAGTACGGGTCAAAGTTGTGGCCGTAAAAGTCCTTGCCCATCGGGGACGCCGCCGGGTCGGCCCCGGCTTTGAGGGCGCAGATATTATGGTAGGTCTGGCCGCCGGAGGCCCCGCTGATGACCAGCTTTTTGTTTTTGGGGAAGACGCCGTAGGGCATCGCCAGCGTGTCGACATTGTAGTTCGGCAGGTAGGTGTGGATATTGGCGACCGCGCCGGCAAGCTCGGCTTCCACCTGGCTGTCGGGCCAGTGCCGGATGCCGGCTTTGTGGTGGATGGTGTGGTTGCCGACCTCAAAGCCGTCTTTGATCAAATACTCCATCTTGCCCTGGGCGAACGATTTCTGGTAGAACGGCGGCGGCAGGGTGGTTCCGACATCGGTCAGCACGAAAAATGTGCCTTTGAGCGGCCAGTCGGCGTGCTTGGCGTGAAAATCATCTAAAATGCCGACCGCGCAGTTGGGGTCAATTTTGCCGTCGTCGGTGTAGTTGAACTGGCCGCGCAGGGCGTCGTCAAAGGTCAAAATCACGGGCGACATGCCGGCCGGGACATCAATCTTGCCGTTGACATAGTCGTCCAGGCTGACGGGCCGGTAGTTGTGGTCGTAAAGCCATTGAATGTCCTGATGGAACGCGGCGGCGGGGTACTGATACCCCGTCGTCTTGGCGGAAGTCACAATGTCATGGTATTCTAAAATGGGAACCAGCCCCGCTTCATTCGGCTGGACTTTGGTGAAATCCACCGGCAGCATCGGCTGGTTTTGGGCAGGCGCGGCCGCCGTTTTCGGAGTGACAATTCTGGCCGGCTCGGTCTTCCCACTGTGATGGAAGCGCTGAAGCAGGCCGTGGCAGCCGGAAAGCGTAATCGCGGCGGCGAAAAGCAGCGGGGCGGAGAGAGCGGAACCGGGAAAAGAACGAGCGCTTCGCATGGGGTATCCTTTATTGCACGAACAAGTAGTATCTGAACAAGTAGTCTACGAACAGAGGGGTTGGAAGTATTATACCACGCCAAAAGTCTGGCTGCCTCGAATTTGGAACGGCGCAAGCAGCGTTCTTGGCCTGGTCGGCGCATTGGGCGGTCAGTGGCAGTGGAACGAGGACGCTCTTATGCTGGAAGTTTCGGGAGGCTGGCTGATTGGGCTGCTGTCGCGGGCCGGATGGGCGAGCGCAATTACGCTGGGCGAGGTCGTGCTGTATGCCGACCGCCGCCTTGTTCCAGTTCTGCACGGTCACGAGATGGTGCATGTGAAGCAGGGCCGCCGCTGGGGGCCGTTTTTCCTGCCCGCCTATGTGCTGGAGTCGGCGTTCCAGTGGCTCCGCACCGGGGACGGCTACCGCAGCAACCGCTTTGAGGTCGCGGCATATCAGCAAGACAGGAAAAGCAGGCAAGACAAGAAATAAGAAAAAAGCCGTGCCTGTCAATCGAGATTGACGCGGGACGGCTTTTCTTTGCGCTCGGCTTGCCCTTTCAGGGAGCCGGTGGCGCAGCCGGAGAGTGTCCGGGGTTGCATTCATTGTAACACTGCGCCGCCGACTTGTCAAGCGGTTTTGTAAAATTAATTACGAAAGCACGGCACGGGCGGCTTTGGTGGATTGGGCGGCTCGGCGTTTGACGCTCACCCTCAGCCCGCCGAGGCCCAATATCAGAAGCAGGCCGAAGGAAACGACCGAAGACGCTTCCGGAACGGCAGCGGGTGTCAGCAGCGTCCCTGTTACATCGGTCAGTATGTTAATCCCATTCACATCGTAAATCTGGCTGCCGTTCGTGGGTGCATCCGGGCTCCCAATCGGTCCGAAAGAAAGGACAGTCCCCGCCGCCGGAAGCGGCTGCAAAATGTTCACTTGGAATGTGCCGAGGGCAACGGTGCCGATGCTGCTGATTGCGGAACCCACCTGTCCATAGGTGACTCGCAGATCACTGGGGTCACTGGAATTGGCAAGGGCATTATAAATTTGGGTATCGAAAGGATTGGCGGTTCCACTTGTAAAGGGGGTAGTTCCGGCGAAACTGAGATAGGCGGGGTCCAGCGTGACATTAAAATCGAAGCCGCTCAGATTTGCGCCGCCGGTCAGGTCTACCGCGAAGGTGGCAGTTGAGCCGGACGTGGATAGCGGCAGAAGAGAAAAGCTGGCCTGCGCCTGGACTGCCTGCCCGCCAGCAAGCATAAGGCCGAGTGTGGCGAGCGCTGCCACCGCAGGGCAGAAGCGGCGCGAAAT
>JAABUZ0100002426.1_pt1 | contig 30908 bp, 28 predicted proteins | sample 5562091 | NCBI WGS metagenome assembly JAABUZ01 (sample SAMN12813069, study PRJNA571459) | rock metagenome | isolation source: Antarctica rocks | place: Antarctica: Victoria Land, Linnaeus Terrace sud | collected 2015-12-21
GTCGGCGGTGAAGTCCTGCAGCACATCGACCGAACCGCCGCTGTAGCGAAGAATCGAGATCAGATCGGCCGAGGTCATCTGCATGCGCAGAAAGTGCTCGGCCGCCGTGAGCGCGCGTAGCTGGTCCGCGGGCCGCATCGCCGACATGTCGAAGTAGAGCGCGAGCAGACGGCGGTTCTTATAACGATCGCTGCCGAGCGCCTCCGGTGCTACCTGACTGCGCGTGAGACGCTTGTATAGCTTCAGCTCCTCGCTTCCGGGCGGTGCGACAGGCAGCGGCGCTGCACCCGCTGAGAGATCCTGGTGCTCGCAGAAGCGGATCGTCTGCGCGACGCCATCTTCGGTCAGCGCGAAGTCTTTCGCCGTGAGCCCCTCGATGAAGTTCCCCTGCTTGTCCTTAACCACCACTGTCTCGACGACCAGCTGCGCTTTCACCGAAAGCGTGTACGTGTCTGAAGCTCCCGCCTGCTTGTTCTGACCGACCTGCTGCGCCATCGCCGAGACGGCGACGGTGGCGAGGAGAAAGATGGCTCGGCAGACTTGCATCATTAGAACCTCAGGCGCAGCGTCGTCTCGAGACTCCGCATCGGATTGGCGGCGACGGGAACGCCAAACTGAATGCTGTTTACTGTTGGATACCAGCTCGTAAAGACGACGTGATTGAGCAGGTTGGTCGCGTCCACGCGTGCGTCGAGATAGAAACGCCCGCTGGGCCGGAAGGTACGAGCGAGCGAGCTGTTGAGGCTGAACTGGCTTGGACCGGTGATCGAGTTCCGGCCTGCCGTTCCCCAATTTCCGGGTGATGGTGCTGCAAACGCCGCCGAGTTGAGGTAGTAGCCCGGCCTGGTTGCGTAGACGTCGGCGCCGGTCAGGTTCGGACGGATCGTGCCGGTAAAGCCCGCGCCCGGAACCGCCGCCAGATAGATTGGCGTCTCGGGCAATCCGGTACCGGCGACGATCTGCGCGGACACAGTCCACTCCTTCAGCAGCTTGCCGCGCTTGCCGCTCATCAAGGTACCGCCGCCCAGGCCTTCGCCGCTCGTATACTGCGCCTGCAGATTGAGAAGGTGCCGCTGATCGAAGCTCGAACGCGACCGCTCGGCACGCAGATCACGCCAGTTCTGGGCGATCGTTGGCGTCGTTGGAGCCGAAGTGTGGGTCTGCGCGCTTGTCGTCATTGTTATCGCCTGCGGCGGCGAGCTTTGGCTTTGTGACGTGCTGGCGACGTGACCTCCGCCGCCGAGAACGGCATCGTTGTCGATCGACTTCGAGTACGTGTAGAGCAGCGATGCAGTGAAGCCGCTGCGCAGTCTTCGGCGCAGCTGAAGCTGGCCCGACTCGCGCGTGGAGTCGCCGCCGGAGGTCTGGTAGACGAACCCTGACGGACACGAAGGACAGGGCTTGATAGCGCCGATCGGATACGTGTTCGGCAGAAACTGCTGCACGCCGCGTGTGCCCTTGACCCCGAGGTACGTTGCCGTGAGCTGCAGTGCGCCCGGCAGATCGCGCTGCACCGCCAGTTGCCACGTCTGCGCGTATCCCACGCGGAAGTTCGGGTCTACCGCAAACGTGTTCGCGGTGATCGCGGAGCAGGGAGTGAAGCCGTCTGCAAGCGTCAACGGGCAGGCGGCGCTGTTCTGCACACTCAGGCTCTTTGAGAGCGGAGCCTGCTGCGCGAGCGCAAGCGCGGGCGTCTGGTACACGGAGGTGTCGTGATAGATGCCGTATCCCGCGCGAACGACTATCGTTGATGCCGGGATTGGCCGCCACGAGACGCCGACGCGGGGCTCGAAGCCGAGCCGGTCCGGACGAAGCAGCGAGCTGGGATAGCGGGTGCCGGTCAACGGCCCAACCGGCGAGTTCGCCAGCACAGGCGCAACCGCGGAGAAGCCCGGCGCCACATCGAGGTTGACGAGACGCCCATGAAGCTCCGTGATCGGTGCGCCGTACTCCCAGCGAACGCCCGCGTTGATCGTCAGTGTGGGAAGAACACGCCAGTCATCGGTCGCATACGCGTCGTACACGGGCTGCCGCAGATACTTATCTGCATTGCCGAACGCGATCGAGCTCGTGTCCGGCACACCGAGAAGAAAGTCCGCTAGATCGGACCCAGCGCCAGAGCTGCTGTTCGCTGCGCCACGCGTAGCCGCGCCCGTAAAGGTGAAGGTGCCGCGAGGGTCCTGCTGAAAGAGATCGTTGAACTGCTGCTTGCGAAGATCGCCGCCGATGGTCATGTTGTGCTTCCCGCGATAGATAGCCACTGACGGGGAGAACGAGTCCGTGCGGCTGCGATTGAATGCGCTCTGCGCATCCGTCAGCGGAGAGATGCCGCCTGAAAAGTACATCGCAGATGGACCCCAGTAGGCCGGCTCCTGATTGTTCCCGCGGATGCCCGCATCACCTGAGACGTTGCGGCGGTTCTGGAAGTACGGCGTGGTGTGCGTGCGGAAGCGGCTGAAGCGATATCCCGCATACAGGAACAGGTGCTGGCTGAAGCGGTGCGACCAGTTGATATTGGTATTGATGCCGAGCGTGTCCGTCTTGTCGATGAAGCCGAAGAGGTCCGTGCTGCTCGCTCGCACGCTCGTAAAGTTGAACGCACCATACAGCTGGTCCTTGCGGCCGATCGTCTTATCCAGCCGCGAGAGAAGCGCGTCCTGATGGCTGGTGTTCAACACCGGCACCTGGTAGTTGTAGCGACTAGGGCCCGCGAGGTTCGGAAGAGGATAAAGCTGCAGCAGTGCTCTCGCTTGCGGGCTTACAGGAACGAGATTTCCCGCAAAAGGCTGGGAGGTTGCAGGATCGAGGATGGTCACCGGCCGGCCAAGTGAATCGAGGGTCCCCGAGAGATCACCCGCCCGCTCCGCCGCTGTTGGAACCAGCCCTGCTTCTGTTGCAGCGACGCGGTCCCGCGTCCACTCATACACGACGAAGAACTTCGGTCCGCGCGGGAGTAGATGAGGAATCTTGATGGGGCCGCCAAAAGTCAGCACGCCAGTAAAGCGGTTATAGGAGGTCTTCGGGGTGTTCAGTCCGCTCAGCGAATACGGACGCGCGTCGAGCGCTGAGTTGTCAAAAGAGGCGGCCAGTCCGCCGTTGTAGAGCCCCTTGCCTCCGGAGCGGCTGTTGCCGAACGCCTGGTCGATCGAATACTTGGACGTCGCCGCATTGTTGGAGCTGCCGTTCACAAGCAAGCCGTCGGAGGATCGTTCGTCCTCTTGCGGCGGCTTCGGAATATCGGCAGGCGCCGTGGCGCTGGCGGGCTCTGCTGATCTCGGTGTGTTCGCGGCTGCGGAAGCAGTGGGTGCGGGCACAAGAACGCTCGGAGCTGCGGGATGATTCGACTGCGCAATAAGTTGATCGAGTGGGAGGATCTTCAGTTCCCACATTCCTGCGGGTGTCCGCGGAGCGATGGTGACCTCGGATTTGACAGTCGAGAAGCACTGCATTTGGACCTCGACGCTCCACTCTCCGTCGGCGAGGTCGGCGAAGCTGTAGAGACCGCCCGCATCGGAGACGGTGGTGAACTTCTGCGCACCTCGCGTCGCAATGATGGACGCACCCGGGACTGGGAAGCCGCCAGAGAGAACCTGGCCGTGGTACTCGGATGCCGGAGCGGTGAAGGTGAGCAGGCAGAAGATCACGCTGCCAAGAGCGAACTTGCGCACTCCCCTTTGCCCCCATGTCGCGTTCAGCATGGGCGTTAGTTCTCCGACGGCAACTCGGCGTGCTCCACGACGAGAACTTCAACCGGGCCTTTGGAGGAGCGGAGCTTGAGGCCGAGTTGCTCCTCGAGTGCGGTAAAGATCGAAGCGGTGGAGGTCTCGGCGGAGGCATCCGGACCGGACTCGGCGGTCCACTTGAGCTCGAAGTCGAATTTGCCTGCCAGGCCCGTGCTGTCGAGAACGGTCCGGTGTAGCTCGCTAGAGAGGAAATTGGCCAGTCCCACCATGGGCACCGAATGTGCGGTAAAGACACCGTCGCCGCCGCTCCAGCCTTCGCCGGAGGAGTCGGAGGATGATGTCGGCTTCAACTTGGGACCGCCCTTGGCGGGGCCCATCTCATAGACGGGAAGCGTTCTCGTCTCTGTATGGGCTTTGAACTGGAAGCGATCCGCAAGCACCGGCTTCATGAGTGACTGCCTCTGCTTCGGGGTGAGCTTGTCCAACCCGCGGACATCGGCATCCAAGATCTTCGCTTCTAAATCGAAACGTGCGGAGTTTGCCCAGCTGGGAACGTCGTAGATGTAGTCCTCCTTGATCCCGTAAGCCTGCGATAGCAGGTTCTTGAGCGTGACGTTAGTGGCCGAGTACTTGTTCGAGCTCCAGTTAAACCCCGAATTCCCGCTGTCCGATTTGTCCACCTTTATAGAGGCAACATCGTAGGCGAGGGGCTTTGTCTCTGCGGTCCCACTCTGTCCGGCGGCTGTCTGGGCGAAGGCCGAAGAGGCGGCCATGGTCACGGAGGCCAGCGTAAGTGCGCAGATGCGCTTGCTGATGTGCAGATAGCTTAGGAACTGCCGGGCCGTCATTCGGTTCCTTTTCTAGAGATACACGTGGGACGAAGTGTTTCGGTAGAGGTCATCGTGGCTCGCATCACGAAACATCCCCGAGGACCAGCTGCGACCGACGTTCCAATGCTGGAGTGCACGTTCAGTTCTCGGAAGGCTTCTCGACGTGGTCGATGACGAGTACCTCAGCGGGAGCCTTGGTTGCATCGAGCTTGAGACCGATCTGCTCCTGAATCGCCGTGTACAGCGCCGGCGGCGCGTTGCTGCCATCTGTTGGAGGTGGGACCTTGGCCGCTAAGCCACCAAACTGCGAGTCGTCGGGCGTCCAGCTTAGGCTGAAATCGTACTTCGCTGTGAGTCCCGTCTGATCGAGAACGGGACGATCGAGAACGACACTCTGCATCAAGCCAGTAAAGTCTTCCATGCTGGCTCTGGCAACTGTCAATTTACCCAATCCGCGGAAAAATAGAGCCGGCAGCTCATTCGGATCGGCAGCACTTTTAGGAATCTTCGATCCTCCTTTGGAGACAGAAAGGACATAGACCGAAAGCTCTCTTTTTCGTGATGGAATCTGAGCTTGAATCGTTCAGCAAGTAGTTTCTGTAGCATGCCCTTCCATTGTTTGTCGCTCGGCGCGCCCTCAAGGTCGGGCTGCGCGTCAATATCGTATTTATCCGTATTCGCCCACACCGGAAGACCAACAATTTGCTTCCCTTGAACCCCGTAGGCGAAGGAGATCATGGCGATCAGATTCTGATTGATCACTTTGAAACGACGCCCGTTAACAATAATCGCCTTACGCTGATCATCCGGTTTGCTGGGCTTGATGGTTGCGACTTCGAACGTGGGCGAGGCATTCGCGTTCATCGGCGGCAGCCTCGGCGTGGGCGGCGGAACCGTCCACTCCGTTTCAGGTGTAGCTCGCGTTAACATGAGCGGAAGCGGGTTGGGCCCCTGGCTCCATGTGCCCACAATGGTCTTGCCATCAGGGCTCAGCTTGCCGTCGTATGTGCCCCCGATCGCCGTCAGCGACATCTTTACCGCCGTGCCGTCCAGCGTGATCTTCGTGACTGGAAGGCCGTCGCCGCCCTGATCGATGCTATAAAAGACGGCCTTGTAGCCGCCATTATCCGCCTTGGAGATCTTCACGACCGTGCGCAGATCTCTGCCCGCGTGCAGCGTTCCCTGCCATGTGTCGGCGATGTTCTGTGCGGCTGTCTGGGCCTGGCTCTTCGTTGTGTGCACGAATGCGAGAGCCGCCACCATTGCGAACACGAGCGCGCCGCCCACACCACGGAGGGATTTACTGCAAAGACCGGACCCGTAACGCCTCTGCTCCCATTCCATGCGAACCACCCTCCCGCGATTTGCAATCAGCTTACCTGAGAGACGTAACCTTCAGCGCTTCGTCTGCTACTTGCCTGCAACCAGCTCTTGAGATCTGAGACCTGCGAGAATCGCGGACGGGACCGTCTCATCTGAACTCGAACCGAGATCTTACCTCTGAGTGTCCACTAGCCGGATCTCAACTTTACGTTTTAAAACTTTGACAACTATTCGGAAGCCGATCTATTGTGTTCCGAGTATGAACTCTGACCCTCAAAAACACCTGCCTCTTTCCCCCGCCACATTGCACGTCCTGTTGGCGCTCACCGACGGGCCCTTGCACGGCTACGGCATCATGTTGGAGGCCGCGCGGGAAGCCGGCGGCCAGTACAAGATAGGTCCCGGCACCCTGTACGACAACCTGAAGAAGCTACTCGTTGCGAGCTTGGTCGAAGAGTCCCAGCCCGAGAACTCCGAGACCGGTGCCCGACGCATGTTTCGAATCACCAGTTTGGGCTTGGATGTGTTGTCTGCAGAAGTCGAGCGGCTCAGCGGTGTACTCCGTCACGCCCGACGTTCCATTCGGCTTGCCGAAGGGAGGTCATAGTGCAGAACCTCGGTCGACGTATCTACCGTCTGGTCCTGCGCCTGCACCCTGCCGCGTTTCGGCATGAGTTCGCTCGCGAGATGGCGCTCGATTTCGACGCGGCCTTGCAAGGCTATGGTCTCGCCCACCTCTTGGTCGATGCGGCCGGCTCGCTCGTCCGTCAGTGGTCGTCAGAGATCACTTCCGTCCATACTCATCCAGTCTCCGTGCCGCAGCCGTCGCTGTTAGCTGGCAGCTACGTCATGGCCTGCGACAGGTCATTCACTACACTGGAACTTGGATTGGGCTTGGTCGCCGCCGTAACGCAAGTCGCGCTATGCTCGTTTGCGCTCAGTGCCAGCCCCAGACGTCTATCTGGCCTCTCAATCGTCCACGCGTCGTCGAGCACAACGGAGAAGACCGTGCCGACCGGCGGAAGCTCCGCATTCACGCCCTCGGAAGGCGCCGCCGCGAGCCTAACCTTCGCCCTCCCCGCCCTGACGCAGACCCCCCAGCCCAAGCCTGAGCTGCTCCTCTTCCATCCTTCGGGCCCGTTGCCCTCCTATGAGGTGGCCACCGTCAAGCCGATCGACCCAAACGCTGCCGACAGTCTGGTCAGGCTTCCGCCCGGCGGCTCGCTCAGCCCGCTCAGCATCCGACGCTACATCATGAACGCCTACGGCGCCGTGTACATCTCACAGATCATCGGCGGTCCGGACTGGCTCAACAAGGACGCGTACAAAATTGACGGCAAGCGTCCCGACGATCTCGAGTCAGCGCTCCAGAAGATGAGCCGTGAGGACCGCCTCGATCAGACTCGCATGCTCGAGCAGTCCCTACTCACCAATCGCTTCCACCTGAAGGCACACTTTGAAACGCGTGTCTTGCCGGTTTATGAGCTAGCACCTGCCAGAGGAGGCCTCAAAATCACCGAAGTCCCCGCACCGCCGGACAACAAACCTGGTGGGCCGGCGACGCGCCTGCACCCTAGCGACCCGGTGCCTCCCGGTACTATGATGACCACACCGAACAGCAACGGCCTTCGCGTTTTGAACGCACGCGCTATCAAGATGCAATTACTTGCCCGCGTCATTGGCGGCGATATCGGCGATCGTCCCATCGTCGATCACACGGGTTTCACGGGCTACTTCGACGTCACGGATCTCACTTGGGCCCCACTCGCCGATGCCGGCGCCACTAGCGAGCCAGATGCTCTATCACTCGCCGGCGCTCTCCATGAGAAGCTCGGCCTCAGGATCGTCTCCGCCAAAGATCCGATCGAGGTCCTCGTAGTCGACAGCATCGACCGTCCTACGCCAAACTAGCAGACTCTTGGTCGATCATCAGAGACCCAGCACGGGGTATCGTCCGTTAAAGGCGGCTTCGGGGGCGAGAGCCTGCCGGATGAAGGCTCCTTCGCCGTACGGGCCACCGGTTTCGATGATCTGGCGTTGGGCCGGACGAGACGGATGCAAACTTGCCTAAGATCAGGGCTTGCAAATTGTCCGGAGCTTGCTGTTGGCTACCCTCAGGTTGGACCAAACTTAACAAAGCTGTCACGAGAGGACGCCTTCACGGTCATTTGAGCTTTGCGCAGATCCAAGGGGTTGCAGGCAGATACTGGATCGGAACGTTTCAGAGTGGATAGGCTACAATCTGCCGTGAATTACAGGGCGCATCTTGTGAAGCAGCTCGGTTTATGTGGCGGTCTTGCGCGGCGTACGACCAAGGCCATATCGATGAGGCAGTCCGCATCGCAACTTTGATCCGCGTTCTCATTCACGACACGCGCAATTCCATTTCCTTGCTCAAACACCTGGACGCTCTGGGTATCAACCTTTCTAGCACCGTCTCCACTATGGACCGTACCCGTGCGGTGTTCCTGTTTGGCATGGGCCGGGTGGCGGGTGACGCTCTGCTCTACCTGGGTCCGGCCGCCAGCCTGACACAGGCTCCGCTATCGCCAGATCTCTACGTAGACGAAGACGTTAGAAAAGAGATCAGCAGGAGATTGATGTTGAAGGGTGGCGGACCCCTCACGTGGCCCTCCGTAGGAGACAATTTGATGTCACCCCATTTCATTCGAGCCTACGGAAAGCTTGATGGCAACCAGTAATGAACCCGAGCGGCGCTCAGTATTGAGGATTCACCTACCATACGGTGTTGGAACCTGTTTAGAAGATCTTGCGGCCTACTTGCGTCTGGCTCTTGCGTGCCGAGACCAAATGAATTGGACTACTTGCTCTCGAGAGAAGCTGGTAGCTTCCTGCCTCTGGACAGAATGGGCCCTGCTGGGCCTCTTGCTACTCAGCAGCGTAAAAGGAACTGCGCAGAAACCTTCTTCGCCCGAGAGCGTAGCACCATACTCTCTGAGCGTATCGGTCAATGAGGTCGGGATCATTTTTCATGCTTCCGACTCTCACAATCTACCCGTTCTTGACCTCAAGCCAGAAGAGATAGACGTTTTCGACAACGACAGCGGTCCCGGCCAGATCATCAGCATGAATCATCTGCGTGATCGCCCTATCCACGCGGGCTTCATCATAGATACGAGTGGATCCGTCGCCCTGCAGGTATCCCGTAGTCGTGCGGAGGCACAAGAGGCAGTTCAGAAGCTGTTGCTGCAGGCGCCCGATGAAGGGGCTGCCGTGGCATTCGGGAGATCCAGGCGTGTTGTCCAGAGCTGGACTAATCAGAAGAAAGATCTCGTCGACAACATTGGGCGAATCGGCGCAGGACCGCATGACCCAATTGACGGTACAAGCGTTTTCGACACTCTGTTCAGTACCTGCGCCTATGAATTCGGCAAGGGCGCAAGACTATCGCTAGTTCGGGGTAGGATAATCGATGTTATCTACGACAAAGATGCTGACGGCTGCATCCTGTTTCTTAGCTCCTAGGCCAAGTTGTTCTTTCACGGCGTCGATGAAGTTGGGTCCCGCATCATCTCGTGGAATGCTGCTGATGCCTTCACGGCCCAACAACTCTGGATCGAACTCAAGGATGAAGTCGTACGTACCGGGCAAGTCTGTTTGATCCACGAATGGACGCTCAAGGTCTCCTGAGCCGGTCAGCCAGTCCGCAATAGCACTCATGGTCATATCCCGGCCGCCTTCTCTGAGAACATACTGTGCCCGTCTAGATTCCGAACCGTCGCCGCAGGTTGTGGGCCAGAGCCCGACGATGTTGGGGGCGGGCGCTCCCGTTGGGGGTTGGGGCAGAGGAATGGAGCAAGATGTCTTGGCATTGTGGGGTTTCAGCTGAGGTCCGAGCTGCCCAGACTTCAAGAGAGAAATCGCAAAAACCGGCATCTGCTGCGTTTCCCTGTGCACCTTCAGCTTGAAACGATCTTCTAGCAGAGACTGCATCATCAGCCGCATGTCTTCTTTAGTGACTGTGGTTGATTCCGCTTTTGCGTTGATATCGAATCTCGCTTTCGTGGCCCAGGCTGGAAGGCGGCGCATCAATCCACCGTGAAACTCGCTGATGTTGATTTTGTAAGCGAAAATGAGCAGTGTAACGACGGATTGATTCGTCGCTGTCAGTACCCCGCCGGTAGGAGAATATACAGTTCCCCGATCGAGCGGAAAGTTCGCAGTTGCCTTACCGCCTGACTTGTTCTCCCGGACAGAAGCGATGTCGAACTCGCGTGTTTTGCCCACCGTGACCTGTGTTCCAGGTTGGGCAGGCATTTGTGCTAGGCACGAAAGGGCGTTTACGCCACAAGCCAATAGAAGGAACGCGCGCTGCATGCGAGGAGACTAACAGCGAGTTGGAACGCTAGTACAGCATCAGCGGCTTCGGTAGAAACTTCTTAGGTCAGATCAAATACGATCATCTTTGCTGTCTCGATCCAGGGGCTCTGTCTGCAACAACTGCGCTCTTGATACCGGAGAGGCACGTTGTCCTGGCCGATCCGTGCGCATCCTCCGTCTACAAAGGACATTGTGGGTGGCTTAACGCTCATCCTCTAGGTATGGATGGTGATGTTTGGTGTAAAGCTAGTTGGCTATCGCAGCCTGTTTAGGAACTCGTTCATCTCCTTGAACACTTGGGGTTGGTTCGAAATGAAACTGTAGTGGTTGGCGTCAGCAATCCGGATGACCTGTGCGGTTGGTTGTCCTCTCTCGAACGCCTCAATCTGGCGCTCCTGATTGGCGTCGGCTGCAGCAGCGGCGGCAACGTTCTTTGGTGTGTCTGCACGAAAGTTAGCACCCTTGTTTTGCGGGTACCCCATAATGGCAAGAATCGGTAACGGAATAGGTGCAGTGTAGTGCTCGTAGCCTTTAAAGATGGCACTGGCCGCTTCAGGCGCCGCATTGGGCGAGCCGACGCCGCCATCCGGTCGCGCCAGGTAGCTTTCACGAGGTTCGGCTTCGGGTGGAGTTCCCCCAACAGCGACCGTCATTCTTTTTATCATCGCTGCATAGCTGGATTTGTCGGCTGCGTTAGGTGGAGCATAGGGCAGCGGCAGCGGGTTCTCCGCGCTGTTCACTTTGCGATTTAGGTTTTGGTCAAATTGTGGCAGTTCCGCCTTTACCTGATCCATAAGGTTCGTGTCCCCCGGCGTTTTTGCTAAGGCACTGATTTCCTCCTGGAACTCATTGAGGCTGGCTTCATAGTCGCCGGCGGCATCGTAGAAGGCATAGGTATAGGCGGCATCGAGGTAGATGAGCGCGGAGATGCGTTTTGGGTAACGTGTTCCGATGGAGCTAAGCTCCTCGCCGGCGATTGAGTGGCCGACTAGCACGGGCTTTTCGATTTTAAGCTGAGCCATTACTGCCAGGATGTCGTCCGCTAGCCGCTCCGGGGTATACCCAGTAGCGGCGTGGGTGGATTTACCGAACCCGCGCCGGGTGATCGCGTAGACGTGATGGTTGTCAGTGAACTCTGGAGCGAAGTTGTCCCAAATGTGCGCGGTATTGCCCAAACCGGCAAGAAAGACAAGCGGACGGCCTGTACCGCCCCAGTCCAACACTTCGAGCTGAACGTCATGATCTGCTGTGACAATCAGGCTGCGATGAGGTGAAGGATCGTGCCAAGCGGCCGCAGGAGCAGCCTGCGTCATGGCGATTTGGCTACATGAGAAAGCCGGTGTGAGGAGCAGGAACACGACAGGGTAGAAGTTCATAAAGTCGCTCCAGGGGAGGAATACAGTCTGAGCATATGAAATTACGACCTTTGGGTTCATAAACCAAAGAGCACTGTCAGAGGGATGCAGCTCTGGGGTACAACGTTCAGAGAGGTGCACCGGATGGACTACGACACGGACAAGGTAGATGAGATGGTGCTGGCCCTGCTGTGCCTGACGATGTTCCCGGAGTCCGGGGGAACCAGAGCATGGAAAGGGCACGCCTGGGAAGCACTGGACCGGCTCCATGCCAAAGGCTACATTTCCGATCCAAAGAGCAAGGCCAGGTCAGTGTGGATGAGCGACGAAGGCATACGGCGGGCGCGCGAGCTGTTCGAGCGGCACTTCGCGCGAAAGATCTGAATCCTGCCACGCCTCCTTGCTGGAACAACGCCAGAAAACCGCTCCCCATAAAAGAAGTTATGGGTGGCTCGAAGGAGAATACTGCAATATGACCCCCAGTTGGTTGTACTGTTGAACCAATGCATAGTCGAACTAATCGACTTCCCGAGATCGAGCAAGCGTCGATCACGGATTTTCACGAGCGCATGATCGCGCTTGTACGAGCGCTTGGCTTGCACCATCCCGATCAGACACCATGCGGCCAACCGGTAGCGGTTGCGGAAGCCCAGGCAATACTTGAGCTGAGCCGTGAACCGGGGCTCTCGCAGAGTGATCTAGCGGCTCGGTTGCGGTTAGAAAAAAGCACGGTCAGCCGGATCGTGACGTTGCTCGAACGACGCGGCTGGGTTGAGCGCCGACGCGATCAGTCTGACGCGCGTATTGTCCACGTCCACCTCACGACATCAGGCCAACAAGCCGCGACAACCCTCGCCGCCTCGCGGGCGGCGAAATTCACCAAAATATTTCAGGCGATTCCGGAGGCCAAGCGAAAATCCGTTACGTCCGCGCTCGCCACACTCATCGAGGTAATCCGTGAAATCTAACGTTATCGCCGCTTTCGCTTCAGTCGCACTTCTGACATCTTCGGTCGTTGCCCAAACCTCAGCCCAGCATCGCGCCGCCGTGGAAAAACAAAGTGAGAGCGTCATGCCGTTCGACATGAATAGGACAATGCACATGTTCGACCCCAAGCCGGATGGCGGCATACAACCGTCATGGTGCATGAGGGCGATTCGAAGCAGATCGCAATGGACGGGCGGATTATTGAATTGCCCGTAGTGTATTGAGCAGAGAACCTTCCCTTTAAGAAGCCGCGCGGCTACTGGCGCTTGTTCTGGAGTGAGCGTTGCCGGGAGATGTGAAGGTTCAATGCCGAGGAATTGCGCTACGACGCCATTGACCGGCAACATCACAGCGTCAAACCCACCAAAGCGCTTGACTATATTCCACCAGCTTCCATGCCAAATAGTGTCTCCACCGGGGAAAATTTGTTGTTCAAAACGCTTGACCACCCACGAGACCTGATCATCGCCCCGCCAGTCCACAGCCGGAACCGCCGTTATTTCGAATGCGCCGATTTGTACCGTCTGCCAAAGCTGCATCCCTACCGCCGTCAAGCCATCTCCTCTTACATCTTGCGCGATTCCTTCTGGACAGTACACACGCCCGTCTTCCTTCACAATGTGCCGTAGGAGCTCCACATCGAAGTGATCCAAATGTTTGTGTGTGATTATTGCGTTCGTTCCTAAGGAAGCCGAAGTCACAGGGACGACCGGCCACAAGGGAACGCCCAGCAATTCCTGAAAGGAGGACACATGTTCCAAAGGATCAATAAGCAGCCGTTGACCCTCTGCACAAATCTCAATTCCTGCCCAACTCAGCCTGCGTACTTGCATCTCTCTCCCGATTTAACCCAATGGTCAGGTTCTCCGAACGTGGACCCGAATCGATAACGTAGGAGACCTGCTTCCTCTTGGTCTCCTTGTTCTCGTACTCGGTGTGGCGAATCCTCCTCTGTAAGAGGTCGCCTCAAGAAACGGGTAGAGTCGGGATGTGACGCGACCCCATCTGGCGATGGGGCTCATCGATTGGGGAAAAGCCACGGATCGATTATGCTTCCAATCAAAATGCCAAGGCCAAAAGTAACTAATACAAGTCCCAAGAGGTTCAGCGTCTTGGAAAGCCGGCTTCCGGCCCACGTATTAACCGCTACCCAGACAATACCAATGAAGGGTATGCCGAGAAGACATACAAAGGTCAGGCTCGGCAGGCGCCACATGTGTGCGGCTATAGGTTCGTCGTTGCCCAGGCTCAAGCCTGAGCCCGTTTTGACAGCCACCCCCAGAATTAAGAGATAGATCACCAGCCGCATGAGCGAAGCTGCCAACGCCGTTGCCGACCAAAAGATATGCGCTTTTCGACTAAACCGCAGCATAAGTGCGGCAAAGATTCCTAGAGCGAGATTTAGCATCGGGCCAGCTAATTCCGGGAAAGGCCTTCTAAGGAGTTGATTTTTCGGCGAAGCGGTGTTCAGCGTCATGTGGAGATGCACTCCGATAGCTCTATAGGCGATATAATGAGCGCTCTCATGAAGAGGAAATAAGAAGAGCATGACAACTGCGAAGAGAATGTAGAAGCGACAATTTACGATGACGCGCTTGCTAGTTGCCATGCAAACCTTTACGAAGACTCAAGAAGATCGGTTCCCCTTGTTCGAGAAGCCCGTTACCGTCAACAGGCGCGAGACGATTTCCTGCAAGCAACCGAGTTCTGAGAAGGTTACAGCCTATCGCCCTCCTGGGAAAAACATCCTAAACGTGCTCTATTGTCCGTTTTCTGACGGGACCCCACGTACGTTTAGCTGACCCGGAGAGGGAAGAGAAGCGGTGAATCGCGTCCTGGTCAATGTCGGTAGCAGCGATTGGGCAGTCCACTTCATTGCGCCCGATGGTCGAACCCGCATCGGCCCATGGCTCCTGCACGACACGCACTAGGAAGTGAAGAAGCTTCTGGCTTGGGAAAACGTATCTGTGAAGGAATTGGAGGAGCATGAAACAAGCATCCGACGCTGGGGAGCGTCTAGCGTTGTTTGGGAACTCACAGATCGGCAACTTGACCAGCTCATCCAACGCGGCAAGGGCTGGCCCTGGAACGGTTACGAGCTGCGCCAGATGAAGGCGGCAGGGAAGTATCCTCCTGCGCGACCTGGAGCATAAAGCACCCTAATCAAGCTCTGGGGAGTGCGGGTAGTTTTCATATCGGGGTCCCTTTAGAGGCTTAGGCCGATGCCATAGCCACGTTGAATCTCTTGTTGCGAAGGCTTCTGAGCGAGGTCTTTTTCCGTCGTCTTCTCGCGTTGGACTGACGGACTAGCAGTATGAACGGAAAGCTCTTTCGCGCCAGGCGGCACCGTTTTCAGGGTGCTCGCCAGGGCTTGTTCGGCGGTCACGATAAAGCGTTCTGCGGACACGCGGCGACCGCTATCAGCGGTATAGCCGTGGTCAACGTGCCGTGCCTGCCTAGACGTAAGCTCGATCTCTTTCCCATTGTCCAGACGCACCTTCAGGTTACCGTTTTCCTGGGTCCGGGTCACGGTCGCGAAATCTCCAGCCCGAAGGCCCTGCTCTTTGTCGTTCTTTGTAAATCTGATCCTTTCGCCGGTAGAAATTTCCTTCTGCTCGGGCCGGTAGACTCGCGATTCATTGGTCGCGGTCTTCAAGAGAGCTGGGTTGTACGAAACCTGGTCCTGGCCGTTGCGGACAGTAAGGATGTTTCGGCGAGATTCAACCGCTTCCACTACGGCCTCGCTGTTATGGAGCAAGCCGTTCTTGGGGCTGCCTTTCGTGTACTGGATCACGTCTCCGGGTTTGTAGCTTGCCGCCCGCCCCTGCTCCTGGAAGGTTTGTTCTCTCAGGATGGTGGTCTGTTTCCCATCCGGGGAGAGCCGTCCGGCCTGGCGCAACTGTTCTCGAATCTGGTCGGTCAGCTCGGTGCGCTCTAATCGGCTTGCGGAGAGAACCACGGTGCGATCCCGCTTGCCTGCATATTCTTTTGCGACGACGGAGATCCTTTCGGTGACGTTCGCGTGCTCGTGGACTCGGCCCTGGTCGCGAAGGTTGTCTAGCGCAGCGCTGGTCTTTCCGGTCCGGAATCCCTCGACAGCCTGGCGAACTTCGCTGATAAGCTGAGGCTTGGAAATCTCGATGGCGGCGGTCTTCGAAACATCAACCGATAGCCGCTTGCCGAGAGAATCGGCGTCGTTTGTGTAGATTCGCGCGTCTTGCGAGGCGCGGGAAACGGCGACATACGCGAGCCTGGTGTTTACGAGCGAGCGGGCGGTATCGGTGTCGAAATTCGCCAGAACGCGGTCCTGAGTGAGGCCCTGTGAGCTGTGAGACGTGACGGCGTAGCCGTGGTCGAACTGCCGCAACTTGGTTGGATCGAAGCTCACAGTTCGACCCTCTTTCCCGTCCATCCTGACCGTGATCTGGTCGGCCTTGGCGGTCACAATCGTTGCGAGGTCGCGGTTGCGGATGTCGAGGGCTTTATCGTTCGTGGTGAACTGAATGCGGTCTCCAGCCGCAATTTCGCGGCTAGTCTCCCGGTAGGTATTGACTCCCTTCAATCGCCTCGGGTCGTAGCTGACGGTCGAGCCGTTCTGCAGCTCGACGGTCAGCTTATTTGTGTCGGTGTCGATGCTGCGCACGGTCGCGTAACTGCCTTTTGCGATGCCTTCGGCTTTGCTGCCGGTGGTGTACTGGAGGATGTTTCCCACCTCGTAGCGTGCGGCCCAGGTTCGCTCCGCACCGGTCAACTCATTGCGGTTCGCCAGCGTCTTGTAAGTCTCCGACTGCGGGGCGAGAACGCCTTTTCCCTTCAGCTCGATGCGTACGGCTTCGTTCAAAAGCTGGCGGCTCTTATTGTCCGGGGAGACGATGATTGTGCTCTCCGGCTTTTCGGCGTAATCGCGTGCGATCGCACGGATGCGGTCTGAGGCGTTTGGAATCTGGGTGACGCGGCCCTGCTCCCGGAGCAAGGCGACGCCGCGCTCAGTTTCGTTCCGCGCCAGGTGTTCCACCGCGCGCAGGAGTTCGGGGTCTTTCTGTCGTACGATCTGGTCGAGTTGCGACGTTCTCATTCCAGCGTCCTGCATCTGCTGGAAGGGTCGGCCAGCCTCTACGCCTTGATGCTGGCACACGTCGCCGATGACGACGATGTGGTCGTTGGGACCAACCTTGTCGAGAAACTGGCGCATCTGGCGGGAGCTGGCTAGGCTCGATTCGTCCAGCAGGTACAGATGCCGGGCGTTTGGATCGGCGGGCTTTTTCGTCCGCGCAAGAAAGCTCTGAAGGGTGTTCGCCTCGATCCCGGCCTCGCGAAGCTGGCCGCTCGCTTTGGAAGTCGGGGCGAACCCCTCGACCTTGTAACCGTTCTTTTCTGCTCCCTCGCGGATGACTTCCAGAGAGCTCGTCTTGCCGCTTCCGGCGAGACCCTGTAAGCCGTGTACTCGATCCCTTGTGCTAAGGACTTCCTCCACTACTCTGCGCTGTGACGCGTTTAGGAAGTCGCGGCTTTTGGCCTGGCTCTCGGCCATTGCCGCTGTCGTGATCGGCGCGACGGTGTTCCGCCCGTCAAGCACATGCTTGATGTTGGTCCGCTCCTGCGCAAGGGTCTCCGGCGTCGTAAAACGACGAGCGGAGGCGTACTTCGGAGTCTCGACGGACCGGAATTCCCCCGCTTTCTGCCGGGTCTCAAACTCGGAACGAATCTCGGCGGAAGTGACCTGGCCCATACCTCGGCGGAGGGCGTCGCGCATGATGATTCGCTCGTCAGCTACAGCCTCACGCTCGAAGGCGTGTGTCTTGGCGTAGGTGACGGCTTCGCGGGCGTGATTGACACGTTCCGGCTGCGTTTCTTGCTGCTGGAGTTGCCGGTTTTTAGCTGCTGAGATGACCGTCTGATGTTGGTCTCCGTAGTCCGCTGCGAGCTGACGGTGAGCTGCTAAAACCTCCGCTGGCGATAGGTCTTGCTTCCCTTCGCGCGTGGCGTGTGCGGCGATCTGCGCGGCCTCCGGCCCGCTGACGCCTGCCTTCGCCATGTGCTCTCTGATCTGGGCGGAGCGCGGACTGGATGCCTCCAGGTACTCCGCGGAGTAGCCTTTGATCTCTGGCGCACCGCTCTTTCCCGTCTCCATCTCGTAGCCGAGATTCTTGAGCCTTTGGAAAAGCTCGGCCTGGTAAACCGCAGTGACGTAGTTCTGACTTTCGAAGAAAGAACGTTCCTGTAAAGCTCGGGTCGATCCGTTTGCTCGCTCAGTGACATTGAAGATGACCGCGTGCGTGTGGAGCTGGGGTGCAGCGTAGCCATCCACCGGGCGGGCAGTGTCGTGTTCGAAGGTTGCTGCAACAAACTTTCCGGTGATCTCGGCTGGATTATTGCCACCGATGCGAGCTTGTGTGAATGTCTCCAGCTCGCCCAAAGCGACACCGACCGCCTCCCGGTGTGCCTCTCGCACCCGTTCATCACCGCCCACCAAAGCAGTCAGAGAAACGGATTTGGACGGAGCAAACTGCGCATCCCAACCGGCGCGGTGCTCGACCGCCTCGGTGGTAGATCCGTCTGGATTCTTGTACTCCTGAGCCTCACGATGCTTGACCAACTGCTCGCCGGTTTCGGGGTGCTGGCCCTCGGCCAGCCGGTTGAAGGCAAGCGGGCTGACCTCGCCGGAAAGTCCGAGAGACGCCGCCAGCTCACCCTTCCACTCGCCTTTCACCTCCTCGCCCTGCTGGTAATAGCTTTGGGTCGAGGAGGCGTAGTCCAGTTTGTGGTAATTAGCTGCCTGTCCTGCATTTAGGGGTGCGGAGATGCTGAGCATTTGAGCGGGGTCGGCTCCTTCTTCCGGCTCTGGGCCGGTAGTTGGCGTGACGAATATGCGAGCATTTGAGCGGAGTAGCTCTGCTTACATTCGGCTCAGTTCGTGGTGCTGGAGCTGGTGCGCGTGCTTTTCGTCGATGAGGTCTTTTCTGTGGTCATTGTCGCCCTGTAGACACTCCGCCTCGATCACTTCTGGAACCCTTTCGGCCTCCGGCTCGACCCCGGAGGAGGTTATCTTCTTCCGCTTACTGCGACGTTTCCTGTGTTCCGTCTCCTCGGTTCCCACCTCTCCGTCCTGGGTAGCTTTTGCTGTTGTTTGCTCCGTTATCTGGACCGCTGGAGTGGCCGGTGGGGGCGGGGCCGGTGCAGCCGGCGCCGTCCCTGCTGCTGGGGCTGTCTTGCCTGCTGGACGTCGCGGTTCCAAGGTGTCAGGGTCAAAGCTCAACTCGCCGTCTGCGCCGCCACGCTTCACGAAACCTGGGGTCGGTTTTGGTAGATCGAGGTAGTCAAAGTCGAAGCGGGCGGCGTTGTTTCCCAGCTTTAGAAACGCGTGCCGGTCGTCCAGGCCGGTAATCTCTGAACTCATGATGAGGGGTTCAATCTGCCGATCAAGGGAGTAGTTGCGACCGTGCTTTGAGCCGTCGTACTTCGTCTCGCGAACTCGCTCGATCTCAACTTTCCCGATGGCTTCTGAAATCCAGTCGGCGGCCTTTGGCTCGGCGGTCTTCATGAAGATCCGCGTGGCTGGTTGGGACAGCATGACCTCCGCGAGATGGCCGTAGATCACCTCTAACTGAGCTTTACCTTGGAAGCCCAGCACCATCGGATTCTTCGACTTCCTGTTCTCCGTAATAGCGGTGTGGAGCTGTGGGAGACGCTGAAGACTTGCCAGCTCGTCGATCACAGACCAAACCTGCTTCTGGTTCGGTTTTGGCTCAGTCAGTAGGCGCATAACGAGTAAATCAATCCAGAGTGAATGCAGGGGACGCAGGGTATCCCGCTCGGGTGGACGGGACGTTATGAACACCCAACCTTCCCTAGTCTTAGACCAGCTCCGCGCGTTCCATGTGCCTTTAGCCTCGGTCTTCTTGGGAAGCAAACGGAAGGATTTTGCGACCAGGCCGAGGGAGGAGAGCACACCTGCTCGCTGCGGTCCAGCGTTCCGGTCGATGTAGAACGCCATCTCCGTTCCTTCCACTTTCGCCAATAGTTCCTCGTCACTAGCAAGCCAATCGGCGAGCTGGTGCGGGGTCGGTCCGTACCTCAAGAGGTGAGCGAATATCTGTGCCGGTGTGGAGTGAAAGAACTCATCTTTGGCATCGGTCGTTGGCTGATAGAGTGATGCGGCGATGGCGTCCGCCTCGGCATTCGATTCCATCTCTTGAGCGGGTCCCCAATAGGGGCAACGTGCGTCGAGCGGGTTCAAGATGACATCGCCTCGCGACTCGTTATAGAAGCGCTGGACGTACTCTGAGGCCGGATCGTAAACCACTGCGGAGTCTCCCCGCTTCGCAATCTGGACAAGAATCTGGGTGATGAGCTGCGTCTTTCCGACGCCGGTATCACCCATGATCTGGAAGTGCTGCGCTTCCTTCTTCGCCGGAATGCGCATCAGTTTGCCCATCTCGGTCGTTTGAAAACCGATGCCATCTCCCTGCTCTTTTCTAGCAAATTGCTCGGGCGTGAGCAGTATCGGGCCTCTCAGAAGTCGGCCATATTTCATCATGCGGAAGCGCTTCATATCTGCCGGGATGCTCAGACAGAGTAAAGCCACGAGACATACACCGCACCACGCGAAGCTCACGGAATACGATCCTAGAAGGCTATCGCGTTCGAAGATGGCTCCGCGAAGCCAACGGCTCATCGCGGCATCGGTAAAGGTCTCTGGCCTTCCGTTATAGAAGCCCCGAAATCCTTGGGAGAGAGGCAATGCGGAGAGCTGGACGGGCACCCGGTGCCCGTCCGGGAAGACCGTTTCCCCTTCCTCAAAATCCACGGGCACTGCGCGGCGCGGCTGGACCTTCGGTCCTCCGAGATACACGAGACTGTAGCTGCCGTGAGCCTTGAATATGGAGCCAATGGAAGCCCGCAGATAAGCTCCGTTGTAAGCCTTTTCAAGCGGCGTGGTGCCAAACCGAAGGTGCTCCCAGCCGAAGAGAAGGCTGAGTAACAAGGCGGTTGCGATTGCTGAATAGGTGTAGATCGGTACATGCGGCGGGAACACCAACGTCTCTTTACGACCCCAATTGTTCGCCATTCCTAGCCCCTCTCGCTTGTCTGCTCGTACTGCGAAACCAATTCGCCGGTGACTCTGCGTTTCTCGTTGCGAACGTAGTCCATGAGGGAGCGAAACTGCTCCTCGGTGTAGTCCTCGTTCAACGCAATCGGCTTTAGAAGATTCACCACGATCATGCGAAGGCCGACAAGTTCTGTGAGTAGAACGTCGTCCTTCGGTCGCCGGGCAGCTGCGACAAGTTGCTCCCGGCCCCATTCTCCCAATGCCTTCCCCTCACGTTTTGCCACTCCCTCCAGCTCCGCTAACTCGTCCGGAGTGAGCTTCACGTTTGCGCCGCAACGCCTCGCAAGTCTCCCTTTCGACCGGCGCATTCTGGACTCGAAGTCAGAAGGCATTGGTGCGGTAATCTCGTTCATTGTGGCTCTCCAATCTAAGGGTTCTAACTGCAACCCGCAGGGTTCTCCTTAGAACCCTGTGTGCTGCAAACTGTTGATTATGAACCGGTTGCCGAACGGCAACTTTTCGGCTCTGAAACACCACCCTGGAAGGGATGGAGTGTCATCTTTCACCATGTGCGCAGCACATTCGGGTTTCTATGTCGGCAATGGCGTTGGGGGAGGTACTGCCGCGTATGCTCTGCGAGGCCGATTGCTACCAGCTACTTGGAGCTGGCAGCATGAGGACTCGCACCGTTCGTCGCACCATTGCTAGCACCGTTCTTCTTGCTGGCTGGGGTGGGAACGGGCTTCTTGATGCGAAGGGCGGAGGGGGTATCTCCGCCCTGATGCGTCTCCAAGTATTGCTGGAAGTCCTTGTCCTTGGTGAAGACATACTCAAGCGCCTGGTTCACTACATCGTCGGCAGATGCCTTGGCGAAATGCGCATACTGGTCAACCCGCTTGGCGGTTGACTGTTCAAGTCTGATGGTGGTCTCGATCTTCTTGGAAGTCTGGATGCTCAGCAGTGGCATGGGTGGGTTCTCCTCTTCAGAACTGGTTAGGCTGCGTGGCTGAAATCAGACGTGGAATAGATCACGTCATGGTCGTAAGTGTGCGTGTTCTGGTCATAACCCCGAACGCGAATTAGCTCGCGGACTCGACGTTTCCCGTCCGGTGCACGCTCGCAGTAGAGAGCGAAGTCGATAGCTGAAGCGGTCTCGCTCCGCATGAATGAATGGTTGAGGTTGGGGCGAGCACTCAAGGCAAGGTTCGCGAGCCTTCCTAGTGCGTCGAGGGCACTGCTCGCGTGAATGGTGGAGAGGGTTCCTCCATGACCGGTATTCATGGCCTGGAGCAAGTCATAACCGCACTCGTTGCGAATCTCACCCATGATGATGCGGTCGGGGCGGTGGCGGAGAGCTGCGGCCAGCAGCTCACTTGGAGTTACTGCAACCTGGCCAGGGATCGCATCGACCGCCTCCCACTGAACAGCATTGGGGTGAGCAATCCGCAGCTCTGAGGGCTGCTCGATCACGCATAGGCGTTCTGTCATGGGAATGTGGTCTAGCAGTGCCTTCATGAGCGTGGTCTTCCCGCTGTCGGTTCCTCCTGCAATGATGCCGTTCTTCCGCTGCATCACGAGGCCCACCACGAAGTCTCGAACCTTCTCGGGCAAACTGCCTGACGCGACAAGCTGGTCGGTGGTGAACCACTGATTGAATTTGCGGATGGTTAGCGAAGGTCCATCTTTCGAAGCGGGTGGGCCGACAACAGCAACGCGCGAACCATCGGGAAGACGCGTGTTCAGGATGGGATTCTGGCTCGTCAGATCCTGTCCGAGCACTCGCGCAACTCTCTCGATTGCTGCGGTGAGACGTTCGTTTGTGTACGGTTCGGGCAGCTCGATCTTCTCGACCCGACCCGCCCGGACCGCGAACACACCCCTGGTACCGTTCACCATCAAGTCCGAGATGGACGGGTCCAAGAGAAGCACCTGAATCTCCTTCGGAAAGTACGGGAGAATGAGGTCGTAGCTCACTGTTGACCTCCCTGCGGGTTTGTCTGCGGCAGTGCGGCTCTCACCCCTGAACCTGTTCCCGGGATGATCGTTGTGGGAGCGAGAGCCGGGCCTGCCGGCTTCGCGGGCGTATTGTCGAAACCGATCCGGCTCTCGTGAAATTCCGTGATCGTGAGGCCGAGCGGGTTGATGGTCTCGAACTGAGGGAAGACGCGCGACTGTTGGTTCACCTGGAGCGGGTTGATGTAGTAGGTGACGGCCAGCATCCAATGTTCCGTGCGCGGAGCCTGGGATGTGTGGCTGGAATAGAGCTTGTCGAGGTTAACGAGCGCCGTACCACGCGCAAGGGTCACCCCCTGGACCGTCTCCTCGCTCATGGCCGTAATGGTGACGTTGCGTACGTCTACCTCGCTTTGTTCGGTCTGGCCGGACATGACCTGAGAGATTTTGTGATCGTTGTTGTCCACAGCCATGAACTGTGAAGCGAGGGTCTGCGAGAGAAAGTAGTAGTTGAGCGGGTACTTCTTCGCCACCGTCTCTTTGTTGAGGGTGAAGCGATAGTTCGCCCAATCTGTGAGATACGTCCGCACTTCACCTTCGCGCGGGCTGTATTGGAGGTCGCTGTACTGGATGGCCTGCGCCCGGCCCATTTCGTCAATGCGGACGTAGCGATTCACTAGGGGCTTCTTAGAAAGCGAAGCGATGGTAGCGAACGATCCAAGCAGCGCGACGGAGAGGGCGGCAATCACGAACCGGCTTAGCTTCCGCTCGGCGTAGTGAGACGCATAGACTTCGTTCCCGATCTGGTCAGTGAGCATCGCTTGCTGTGGTGTCCACGCTGCCTCGGTGATTGGTGCGGTGTGAGTTGTCATACTTATTCCTTTCGGGGTGCGTGGTGTGATGAAGAAGGACGCGGGCGAGTCCGGCGACGACGGCGGCCAGAAGAATCCAGCGGAAAAGACGTAGCAGCTTCCGCGGCGCGGCTGGATGGATTAGTACCGGGTGTTCGTCGTAGAAAGGTGGACGAAACATTGCTACACCGCCAGGAGCGCTATTAGTTGGGAGCCGACTGACTCCGCCCGGCCCGCCATACCCGCCGCTCCGCCGAAGATCGCTTGCGTGAGACTTGGAATGAAGAGCAGATTGAGAATGAAGGCGACAAACATGGTGATTACCGGGATGAGATTTGCAAGCCACATCTGGATCGAGTAGTCGCCGTTGAACGTCTGCTGGATGAAGGTCGTCATGAAGCCTGCCCACACGAAGAGGAAGGCTGCTGCGACGGCGCGAATCATGGCAAAACCGATAAGCGCGTCGATGTAATGGAAGAACTTCCCGCGAAACGTGTTCGTCAGATAGAGCGGAATGAACACCGGCCCGAAGAGAGCCGACACGCCGTAGAGGATGAACGAGCTGATGTTGATAAGGAAGAGAATGCCAGAGGAGACACCCAAAAGGATCTGAACGATGACGTAGCAAAGCAGCTCAAGCGGTGCCATCAGCGATGGTGTATCCATCTTTGCGGAGGCGTCCTTCATCAGCGTGTTCAGGGTGTTGAGCGAGGAATTGTCGAAGACCTGTGTGAGAGCTTCGGAGAGATAGCTGAACAGATGATTGAACCCGAAGCTCGCTCCTGGGAGAGGGTTGACCCAGTAGTGCTCCAGCAGAGCGCAGAATCCCAGTCTGAGCAGGAACCGCATCACGGTTCCGGCGTCCGCGCTCTGGGGCCGAAAGCTGATGGTCCAGTTGGCAGTGTTGATCGAAATGACCATCTGGACCAACATCATGATTGCGACGAAGCTGAGAAGCGAGAGACCCACACTCGTGAGCACGCCACCGTTCTGAGTCGTGAGATTCGTGAGGTTCTGTGCAAAGACAGAGAGCCAGTCAACACCCTGGGCTGGAGCTTGGAACATTGCGAGCATCATCGTCTGAAGTCCTCTGTCTGTGAGTGCTGACTACTCTCAGGAACCCTACGGGAGATAGTGGGTCCACGTTTTGCCCTGCTTGTCCGGCATGTTGTTCTTTGACCGGCGAATGGCGTCTACTTTCTTGGCCTCATCCTCGCGGTACTTTTGCTCCGCCGCGGCCTGCCGCTGTTGCTGTTCAAGGACGGCAGCGGTGCGTGCTGCCGCCGCTGCCTGCTCCTTGCGGATGCTGTTCTGCCTGACCAACAACCCTCCAATTACTGTGAGAGCTGCAAGGATCGCGATTAGAAGTTTGGTGTTGATAGCTTTGAGCATCCGGTAGCTCCTCCTCGACGGTTTAGGCTTCGAAGCGACCCGCAGAGATGGTTAGGGTAGGTAGTTGTTCCACGTATCGCCCTGGTTCTCGGGGTGCTTCGGAGCAGTGAGATTCTGCTGTCGAACGTACGCGGCGGTGTTGAGGTCGTGTGCAGCGGCGTTCCGTTGCTGCATATTCTGGATGGCGAGTTGAGTGGCGATGCAAGTGTGCAGCGATCCCTGGGCTTGCTGATCGTTCATTTGCTGCGCTTGCCCTGCGTTGAGTAAGTTGAGCTGTTGCACCTCGCTATTTGTGTCCTGGCTGCCGTCAAGCTGCTGCTGTTGCAGGTTTTGCTCGGCGGTGCTGGTGTTTGCTCTCGAAGCCCGATAGGAACCGACGGCATTGATGCAGTCCGGTGAGGCTGCATCGGACGCCTCGATCAAAGCGAGCTGGGAGAGCTGAGTGGAGGAACCAACGGTCTGCCCCTAAAGGAGACTGGAGGTATCTGACGAAAGAGAGACGTTGCCGTTCTGCCAGGCCGCGTTAGCGGTGCTGGCCGAGTCAGAGTTGAGTGCGGCGGAGAGCCCGTTAGTCTCACCGAAGGTATTGGCGACGTTGACGGTCTTGAGCTGGTTTAGCTCCGTCTTCCAGACCGTCTTGATGGAGAAGTTCTTGAGGCTGGCGAGGGTCGTGTTGTACTGATTCTTCGCCGTTGTGTACATGCCGGTGAGGGTTGAGAGTTGCGAGATGAGACTGGCGTAGGACGTTGGATCGAACACGATATCGCCCAGTCCGAAGATAGCGAAGCTCGGGGTTGCGGTTCCCAGCAACAAAGCTCCGCCAACAATCCAACGAGTACGCCGTTTGGAAAGTGACGCCTTGATTGCGGTGTAGCTGAGATTCATGGAATAGCCTCCTCTTAGTGAGTCGAGCGCATGGAAAGTAAAGCGTCCTCAGATTCGATTACGGATGAGTTCGAAGTTGGCGTGACTCTCTTCCCATCGCTCCCTGGCCCTGGTGAAAAGTCTCCAAGGCATTAGCGGCAGAATGACGTTCTCGCAATGCTTGATGTCGAACCGGCTTTCCTCACGATCAAAGCTGAGGGCGAGCACAACGCAGAGGAAGAGCACTGCTCCCATTACGTACGACCCGGCGCTTGTCCTGCTTATCGTGTGCTCTCATCGCTTCGCTTGTGAGGGTTTGTGTCATGGTGTCTCCTTTCCGGGGGGTTAGAGGGTGGGGTCGACGCGATGTTCTGCGTAGGAAGGAATGAGGAAGTCCTGGTTGATGTAGACCCTCGCTCGTGAACCTTCCTTGACGGTGATGACGGGCAGGCGGCTTAGGAACTTGTTGAGAATCTGCTCGGACTCCGCGGCTGTCTGGGCCGAGATGCCGTTGCGGATTTGCGTTCCTGAGTCGAGCACGCTCCCTGAATTTCCAACTTGAGCGAGCCCGCCGATCCCGCCCACTGCGGCGGCGGCGACGAAGCTGGATAGATAGTGATTGCTCACGCTCGTCGCAAGTCCTGTGGTGCCGAGTGGGTCTAGGCCGACGAAGCGGTTGAGGTCAAGCGAGAACCCGTCTGGGCAGATGGCCCGGTTGAAGGTCACCATGAGCTTTCGCTGACCTGATGCCCCCACGCTCTGCACATTCCCGATAAGCCGGGTTCCCTGGGGGAGGAGGAGCTGTTGGTGATCGTGGGAGTAGTAGTCCGTCGTGAGCATCACGATCATGGGACCTGCCATCGCGCCGTCGATGTGGTTGGTCACGACTCCTTCGAACACGGTCCCTTCGAACACGCGATAAAGCCTGCCCTGAAACTCATCGAAGTCATAGCGAGCCATGGGATCGTGCTGGGCCGTACGGGACTGATCCGCCACGTTCTGGACTCTTGCTGGAGCCTCGACGCCTTGATCCCGGTTGGTCGAACCTACGGCGGCTCTGCCGGCCTCGTTCGAGGCCGCTGGAGACGCCTCGGACTCACCTTGCGCTACGTCCTGACCCTGTTCACGCTCGGCAAGCACTGCACTGCCCTTCCCTGTGCTTCCCTGCCCTTCTAAGCGTTGGAAGTCGATAGCTACCGTGTCGCTTGCAAGGGCCTGCTGATGCTGTTGCTCTCGTGCAAGCGCCCTTTGCTTGGCTTGAGCCTGGGCCTCGGACACTCCAGAGGTCTTCTTCGGAGCGTTGGGGTTGTTGCTGCCGTACATCGCCTGGCGTTGGGCCGGGGTCATAGCAGGAGCGTTCGCAGACTCAGGGCCAGGGGTCTCCTGTTCCTGTTGGAGCTGAGCTTGCTGGGCCGCGATAGTCTGCTGGCGTAGTACTTCCGCCTGGTCGCGTTGGACCTGCCGCTGCTGGTTCGCCTGGAAGGTATTCACCTGGCCGGAATCAGGCACAATCGGCTTGCTGGCAAGGTTGCTCTTCGCGGGTTGGTTCTTTGCATGACCGCTCACAATGTTGCCGACGTTCGCAATCCCAATAATGGCGACGACGACGCATACCCCGATAAGGAGAGGTTTGGAGGTTTTTATCGGAGCGGCGGCTTCCGGCTGGCTGGGTACAGTTGGATTGTGCTCTGGTACTGGGAGGCTGTTGCGCTCTTCTGCCATGGCTAGTTGACCCCCTGGCGCTTGAAATCAACCCGCTGCTTGCCGATGGTTAGATAGCCCTGCATCATGGTCTTGGGCACCGTGTAGAGACCATCCGCGTAGTCCCAATTGATGAGGCTTCCCTTGCCGTCCTTCAGCTCATAGAGCGTTGGCGTCTCTTGGAACTTGCCACGCAGGTAGGTGAACTTCTCGTCGCGCCAAACCTGCTGAAGGCCCAGAGCATCCGCTTTCTTGTGGTCCCACGCGTAGTCGAAGTGGAGCTGGCCGGGATACTGGCTCCGGTAGCTCTCTGCCTTCGCCTCTGCCTGCTTCCGCTCCGTGGCCGCTTTCGCCTCCGCCTCGGCAGTCTCACGCTTGGCCTTGTCCAGCTCGGTGGCGGGAACGAAGACGGGGAGAGATGCCATCTTGTCTTTCCCTGCCTGGTCGCCTGGGGAGATAAACACCTTGGAGTCGTAGCGGGGATCTGCGTCAGCAGAAACCTCGCGGAGCTGCAAAGTGTACTCATTGCCGTGGTCCGACACGATATGCACGTCGGTGACGCTGTTCGCCACCTTGGGCTTGATGGAGATGAACCGGCTGGCGACGTGTCCACCGTCGAAAACCCAGCTCGACGTATCCCCTCCGAACACGGTCGCAACCTTCTCCTCGGGGGGCAAGAGAATCAAGGTGGACTGAAGCAAACCAGTCCGAATGACAGGCGGTGCCTCTGTTTCGACGATCACGATGGTGCGGGGTGCGGTCGCCTGGGGATGCGGCTTGTTATCTGCGGCGTGGCTCACGGAAGGGGCAGCGACGCCGCTTAGGAGGAGCGCGGTCAGGATGTTCTTGGATACGATTGTCATTACGCCTGTTCTCCATTCGCGAAGCGCTCGATGGCTTCGGTGAGGCCATACTTCTCGACCAGCTTGGACCGGCGTACCCGGTCCTTTGGGCGGGTGGAGAACTTGGCATAGCTGCGGTTGTCAAGATTCAGGGTCACCACCTTGGTGATCCCATCACGGCGTACATACAGCGCTTCCCTCTCGCGCAACGACTCGAACAAATCGAGCTGCTGCTTTGTGAGTTTGAAAAGCTCGCCGTAATACTTCCGGTTGAAGGTCGCATCGGGCAGGAAGAGAAACGAGGTGCACGAGTTCACGATGCTGTCTGCGTTCTCGCCGAGGTCATTCGCGCTCTGGCCGATGAGGGTGACACCGCCCAGGTTCTTGCGGACGGTCTTGATGGAAGAGAGTGCAGCGTCGAGAAGCTGCTTGTTCTTCATCGAGGAAAATAGCTCCTCGATCATGATGTGTTTCGGGACCCCGAGGTTTTCGGGATTGACAAGAACCTCGTTGATCCGGCGTAGAAGCCAAACCATCAACGGCTCTATTAGGTCGGCGTGCTGGTTGGTGATGCCCTGGAAGTCGAAGCATTGGAGTCTTCCCAGCGAGAGACTGTCTTCCACGTTGTCGAAGACGGCGTTGTACAGACCGTCTCCAATCCACTTGGAGAGATAGCGTTGAATATGCTTCGGTAGCATGATCGCCGAGAGCCGCCGCAGTTCCGGGGGAAGGTGGTAGACCCCCTTGACGGCGCTGAACACCGTGTCTTCATCCTCGGGGGAGAGCTCGGCTCCACCACTCGTGAGTAGTAGCTTGATGAAGGAATGGAGGAATTGCAGGTTGTCGTCGTTCGGCTCCAGTGCGAAAGGATTGACGCGCGGGCCGTCTTTGCCAACCTTGTCGATCCGGCCTCCGTATAACTCCACGACGGACTCGTAGCTGTTGCCGATATCGAAGATGTAGGTAAAGCCGCTGTACTTCTGCTCGAACGCAATCAGGTTGCTACCATGAACACTCTTACCCGATCCTGGGGGTCCAAGGATAAGCATGACGCGGACGCCGTTTACGTATACGTCCTGGAAAAAAGGTGTCCGGGTGCGGGTCTCGAAGACATTCAGGTATTCGGAATCAAGATCTTCGGATTTGGGGTGCCCGATATGCGGTGCGAAGGCGAGAGACAGCCTGGCATGATGATCCTCGCCCAGCCAGAGCAGGAAGACATTGAACCGCTGATTGCCCGGGAACATCGTGTAGAACGAGGACAGGTTACCAAGTGTCTCCTCCATCACCTGGCTCCGCGCGTCCACGAAGATCCTATGAACGGCTGGAATCGCGTTGTGAAGTTCGTCCTTGCTCCTGGCCGCGAGCAGCAGCCGCATGGTGTACTCACCCTGCGCTGTCCTATCGAGCGAGTTGATGACTTCGCTCAGCTCTTCGACATTACTCTGCGCGGCCTTGGCTCCGGCTCCGGTCTCCAGTGAAGCTGTGTCCTTGCCGCTCATGACGCGGTTTAGAATTCCGACCTTGAAGAAGCTGATGAACTTCTCCTGGTTTTCAATCTCCTTGCGTGCCGCCGCACCTGACTTCGGCCTCCAGCTCGTGCACAGCACGCTATCGCAGTCGAGGGTCACTAGACCCGCGAACTGGCAGGGTCGAGACGTGTCCGGCGTCATCATGAGAGAGAACATCTGAACGTAGCGCTTCCCTACTTGCAGATGGTCGCTGTGCCAGCTAACCGGGCTCTTCACAATCTGGCGATCTACCCCGGTATCAGCTCCAAGTTTGTCGAAGTTGGCCCACGGCTCAAGGTTGTAGAGATATGAAAAGAATGCGAAAGCCTCGTCTTTGGGTAGCAAACGGGTTTCCAGAACGCTCCGAAGATGCTCCTCAAGGATCGTGGCCGACTTCTGAAGGTTCGCCATCATCCGCGCGTTCTCACCAGCATTCTCCTGCGGCTTATTCTTCAGCGATGCCGACTTCGGCGGCTCGATGGTGAGGCACCAGTGCAGGTCGATTCGCCTGAACCCGGCTCGCTGGTTCAGAAATTCGTGACGATCTTTCACGAATTGGTCGGTGACAGAGCTGGGATACTTCGTTTGCCGGGGGAGGTCGTATCCGTTCAGAACCCGGCAATACTGGTAGAGGCAAGACTGCTCTGGCATTCCGCGCAACGCGCCCTCGATCATTCGCACGCGCGACTCTAGTTCCTGATCAGTAAGGCTCTCTTCGTCCGCCCCTCCGAGCGAGAATAAGCAGCCATACCCTCCACCCTTGAGAGCAAAGATGGTCGAAGTCACAAACCGAGAGATCGGCACGATAGAGCACGCGGCACCGGCTTTCGTGTACCAGGGCGTGCGCTGCGGGTCATTGGTCGCTTTTGCGAGGATCATAGTAGCTCTTCTGGTAGAGGCTGTGACCCCAGAGCTGGAACATCTTGGGGTGGTTGCGGACGGTGAACCATGCCGCCGTCACTAGCAGTGGAAAGCTGATGACGGCGAGCAGGCGGAAGCCAACGAGGAAAACCGTGACTGACACGAACACGATGGCCATCCAAGCTGTCAGCTCTAATCCGAGCTTGGTCCTGGATCGATTCATCGCCTGGTTGATGGCTAGCGCTTCTCCTCGTTTGGTCATGGTTAGCAGCCTTTAGAGGGTTTGGCCGGTGAGGGAGGAAATCCAGCCTGCACCCCAGCCGAGTACGCCAGCACCGAAGAGAGCGCCAAACAGGCCGGGAAT
>JAABUZ0100002432.1_pt1 | contig 30854 bp, 37 predicted proteins | sample 5562091 | NCBI WGS metagenome assembly JAABUZ01 (sample SAMN12813069, study PRJNA571459) | rock metagenome | isolation source: Antarctica rocks | place: Antarctica: Victoria Land, Linnaeus Terrace sud | collected 2015-12-21
GCGGAGCTGGTGCTGGCGGATTCCGCGGCCGTCGCCGCCGCGCTGCCCGGTCTGCGGGCCGAGGTGGTCCACGTTCCCGTCGAATCCGATCCGCCCTGCGCGCCGGCGCCCTGGGCGCGTGGTGAGGGTGGCCCGGTGGTCGGGTTCGTCGGCCGGATCGAGCCGCGCAAGGGCGCGCTGGATCTCGTTCGCGCGGCCCCGGCGATCCGGCGCGGGGCTCCGGACGCGCGCATCGTGGTGATCGGCGGCGATCCGTACGGCTCTGATCCCGCGTACCTGCGAGCCGTCACCGCCTCGCCCGAGGTCGAACACCATCCCTGGATGGACAACGTCACGGGCGTCATGCGCCATCTCGACGTGCTCGTGCTGCCCGCGCGCCAGGAGCCCTTCGGGACGGTGCTCGCCGAGGCGATGATGGTGGGAACGCCGGTGGTCGCCACCCGGGTCGGCGGCCTGGCCGAGGTGGTCGACGACGGAGTCACCGGCCGGCTGGTCGCGCCAGGCGATCCCGAGGCGCTGGCGGCCGGGGTGCTCGACGTCCTGGGCCGGCGCGAGATGATGAGCGTCGCCGCCCGAGCCGCCGCGCGGCGCTTTGACGCCGATGACTACGCCGACCGCGTGGAAGCACTGATCGAGGGAGCACGATGAAGGTGGCCTTCGACAGCCGGCCGTCGCGCGATGTGCGAGGCATCGGGCGCTACGCGCGCTGCCTGCTGGCCGCGTTGCGCGAGACGGGTACCGGCGAGCTGCTCGAGACGCACGATCCGCGTCGCGGTGACGTCTATCACTCCCCCTGGCTGGACGGCGCGATGCTCCGCTGCCCGGTGCCGATGGTGGTCACCCTGCATGACCTGATCCCACTCAAGCGGCGCAGCGAGTATCTGCGCAGCGGCCTGCGCTTTCGCCTGCGCTACCTCGCCGTCCAGCGCGCCAGCCGCGTGATCGTGCCGACGGCGGTGGTCGCCGAGGACGCGCGCTCAGAGCTCGGGCTCAGCCCCGAGCGCGTGGTGGTGATCCCGGAGGCGCCCGCGCCGGCGTTTCGTCCCCGCGGCGCCGACGAGGTGGCCGGCGTGCGCGAGCGCTACGCGCTGCCGGAGGACTACCTGCTCTGGGTCGGCGGGATGCGGACCCCGGATCCGCGCAAGCGCGTAGCGGCCCTGGCCCGGGCCAGACGCCGGCTGCCGCTCGTGCTCGTGGGTCCGACCAGCCGCTGGGCGCGCGAGCTGCCGGGGGTGCAGCTCACCGGCATCGTCGACGATGATGACCTCGCCGCCATCTACAGCGGCGCCCATGCGCTCGTGTTCCCCAGTGACGACGAGGGCTTCGGTCTGCCACCGATCGAGGCGCTGGCCTGCGGCACGCCGGTGGCGGCCTGCGATGTCCCGGCGCTGCGCGAGGTGCTCGCCGACCGGGTCGCGCTGAGCGACGTCGATGACCTGGACGGGCTCGTGGGCGACGCCGAGGCCCTGGACCGGCCAGCGCCGTCGGCTCCGGCCTGGAGCTGGGCGGACGCGGCGCGAGAGACGTGGCGGGTATACGAGGCGGCGCTGGCCGCTCAGCGGCCCGATCACCGGCGCCGGCATCCACTGGCTCGTGGCGGACGCCCCCGAGCGCGGCCGGAGTCCAACTCGCCCGACACGCTTCAGGAGGGCGGTTAGGACGACGCCGGAAGCGGCCCGCCAGGGGCGTCACGCATGTAGGGCGGCAGCGATATCCGCCAACTTGGCGAGAAGTCGTTGGGTCTCGGGGATGCGCCTGAAACCGTGGTGCTCATAGAAGCTCGCTGCGGGTTCATCGATCGCGTCGACCACGACGAAACGTGCGGCCACAATCTCGGTGGCCGCGACCATGCGGTCGAGCGCTTCGGCGAGCAGCGCCGCGCCGAGGCCCTGGCCGTGGAGGGAGCGGTCGAGTGCGAGACGGGCGAGCAGGACTGCGGGTATCTGGCGCGGCCCCCCACGCCCTATCGACGGCGGGAGCTCCTGGCGCTGCAATAGGTGCGCCGCGAGGGAGTAGTAGGCGACAACGCTCAGATCGCCGCGATGCCAAACGAACGTGCGAGCTGTTCTCCGCGCGTGCGACGCCCGCGCGTGCTCTCGCAGCCAGCGATTGAGGTCCACGCGTCCACTGTCGAACGACTCGACCTGGTGAGCCTCGGTCAGTGGCTCGGAGAGAAAGGGCGGCGCGGCTATCTCTGCACTGCGCGCCGGGCTCGTGCGCCGGCCCGTGCGAGTGCCGCGTTCGCTTGCGGCCGCTCGTCGAGGGCTGAGAGCAGCCGATCGAAGAAGTCCGCCGGCACGACTGTCATAACGTCGTGATCGAGCAAGACTTCGTCCGCGCGCTGCTCGGCCGCTGCACGCACGAAATCGCTCGCGGACTCATGAACGAGATTTGCAGCATGCTCGATCCGCTGCTTGGCTTCTGGTCGCACACGAAACTCGAATCGGGTTGATGCACTGGTTGCCATGTCCGTACGAGTGTACGGCGCCCCAAACCGTCGTCAAGCGCCCTCTCGGCGTCAGCCGCCTCAACGCGATGTCGAAGTCGGTCACAGGGGTGACTCCGCTCAGGCTGGCGTCCGCAGCCCGAACGGTGGCGACGCGCAACGCCGAGCCTGAACCACCCGCCGGCGCATCAGCGCCCGCCGGCCATACCGGCGCACATCCGCGTCGGCCCCAGAGCCAGGAGCTCGTGCAGCACCTCGGCTTGGGACGCGATCGTCTCCGTCAGGGCATCATCGAAACGCAACGCTATCCGCCCCGCGCCGCACGGGCCACAACATGGACCCTTCGTGACAGCGCGCTCCTGGGCGCGCGCCGGGGAGCCAGAACGGACGGCTGCTTCAGGTCGGCGGGGCCGTTCCTCTACTTGTCGTAGTGGTAACGCGCTTGCAGGATCACCAGGTCGTCGTCGATGACGCGGTAGACCAGGCGGTGCTCGTCGGTGATCCGCCGCGACCAGCCGCCGGTGATCCCGTACTCGAGTGGTTCGGGCTTTCCGATTCCGCTGGTCGGGTGGCGCAGCGCCTCATCGATGAGGCGGTTGATGCGCTTGAGGACAGACCGGTCGGTGGGCTGCCAGTAGCTGTAGTCCTCCCACCCTTGCGGGGCGAAGACGAGCCTCACTCGCGATCGAGGGTGTACTCGGTCAGCGCGCCGCGCTCGGCGGCTTCAGTGGCGTCCAGCAGCCGGCGCGCGTTGGCCGGCGAGCGGAACAGGTAGGCCGTTTCCTGCCAGGCTGCGTAGTCCGCGGCGGACATGAGGACCGCGTTGCCGCGCTTGGACGTGATCTCGATCGCCGTGCGATCGTCGTTGACCTTCTCGATCAGCGGGAACAGTGCCCGCCGCGCTTCGCTTGCTGTGATCGCCACCACGAACTCCCCAGTTTGTACCGGATATGGTACCACTCTTGCCCGAACAGTTGTCGCGACATATGCAATCATATGTACATGGCTCGCACTCAGACGCTCGTTCAGCTCAACGACGAGTTGCTCGCCCAGCTTGACACCCGCGCCGCGCGCGAGGGACGCAACCGCTCAGAGCTCATCCGCGAGGCTCTGCACGGCTACCTTGCCTCCGACCGCGAGGGCGAGATCGACCGACTCATCGTCGAGGCCTACACCCGCCAGCCGCAGACGACCGACGAGCTCGCCCTGGCCGAACTGGCCACCCGCACGATGCTGGCCAACCTGGAGTCCTGGGACGCGCGCGATGAGCAGGAGCGACGCGCCGATGGCTAACGGCAGCGTGCACGTTCGGACCATGCTGGAGGCGGGGCGTCGGCTCGTCGCGGAAGCCGGTATCCCGTGAACCGCGGCGAGATGTGGTGGATGGAGCACCCCGAGTGGGGCCGGCACCCAGCGTGCATAGTCACCCGACAGGCGGCCATCGCGGTCCTCACCGCCGTGCTCGTGGCGCCGGCCACCCGGACCATCCGCGGCATCCCCACCGAGGTACAGCTCGGCCCCGAAGACGGCATGCCGCGGGAGTGCGTCCTGACCCTGGACAACCTCTCCATCATCCCCAAGTCGCTGCTGACCGAGCGCATCACCCGGCTCGGGCCTGCCAAGCTGACCGACCTGTGCACCGCGCTGAGCGTCGCCACCGGCTGCCGCTAGGGCCGCCCGTTCCCGCACCCGGATCGGCGGCCCACCATCTACGAACCGTTGCGCTCAGGCTGGCGTCCGCAGCCCGAACGGGGGCGACGCGCAGCGCCGAGATTGGACCACCCGCCGGCGCGCCAGCGCCCGCCGGCCATACCGCCGCACATCCGCGTAGGCCCCGAGCAGGTGGCGTTCACGCAGCAGCACGTGGCCAAGTGCCAGCAGCTCATAGAGGAGGATCGGGGCGGCGTCGCGGACCAGACCGGCGGCGGTGTCGTTCTTGATCACCATCAGGTACCGGTTGCGAAACTGGATCCGCCGATCGCGCTCGCTCATCTGAAACCGAGTGCTCGGGCTGTAGGTGCGGACGTGGTCGGCGACGGCGGCCGGCTCGTAGACGCAGCGCCAGCCGAGCAGCTGTGCGCGCCAGGCCAGATCGGCGTCAGAGGCCCACAGGGCCATGTCCTCGTCCAGCACCTCACGCTCCCCCAGGCGACACGCCTCGAGCGTCGCCCGGCGGTACAGCGCCGCGGCCCCATCGGCGCCGAAGGCGGGCCCGCTGCGGGCGTGAGCGGCGGCGCAGCGCCCGTGACCGACCAGCCCGTTCTTGCGCCGGCGATCCACCACCATGCCCGCCGCGTCGAGCTGCGAGACCACCGCGCGATCCCCCCCGGGGTGCCGTTGCGCGCGGATCAGCTTCGGGGCCACGGATCCGACCCCGGGCTCGACCAGACGCGGCAGTGCCGCGGCGAGAAAGCCCGGGCGAAGCACACAATCGGCGTTGAGCAGCAGCACGACCTCCCCTCCGGTGGCGGCGATCCCGCGGTTGATCGCCTCGGCGTAGCTGCGCCGCGGGCTGAGCGCGATCCGCTCGGCGCCGTGGCGGGCGGCGACCCGCGCGGTCGCGTCCGTGCAGGCGTTGTCGATCACCACCACCGCCGGAGCTGGCTCCTGAGCCAGCGCGGCCGGGAGTGAGCGCTCGAGCATCGGCGCCTCGTCGACGCTGAGGATCAGGACGGTGACCGTCACGTGTCGGCGCCCTCCCGCGCGTCCGCCACGCACGCCTGCTAGGTCGGCCAGGCGATCGTCAGCTCGTCGGGGCCGAGGTCGATCAGGCCACTGTCCGCGATCGGCTGATATTCGCCGTCGCGACGACCCAGCCAGCTGATGGTTTGAGTGTCGGGGTCGATGATCAGTAGCTCGTCGACGTGGTGGGCGGCGTAGAACGGCAGCTTGTTATAGGTGTCATCGCCAGGAGAGAGGATCTCGACCACGAGCGCCGCGGTGGGGTTATAAAGCGCGTCGGGGCCGGGGCGATGAAGCCCAGCGTCAGGGACGCGGTAGTCCTCGGATTCGCCGAGGTTGAACTCACCCACGGCCGTCAGACCGCGCTGGCGGGCCAGCGGTCCTAGTCGCTCCAGCACCTGTGCTTGGAGGTTGGCGTGGCGGCGGTGGGGGGCGGGGTTCATGTGCAGCACACCCTCCCACACCTCATCGCGCGTGTCGGCGCCCCACCGGCGGCGCTGGTCGAGCAGCTGCTGAAACTCGGCGGGGGGCGGGTCGGGAAGCAGCGTCCGCATCGCACCCCAAGGGTACCGGCACCCAGGCTGCGGTGGCGATCCCCCGAGATGTCAGGAACACTCAGAGCAGCAGCTCGCGGTAAACGTCCGCGGTCGCGCGTGCCGTTGCGTCCCAGGAGAAGCCCTCGGCGTGCTGTCTGCCGGCCAGGGCGAGCGCCGCGAGCGCAGCGGAATCGGCGAGCAGCTCCCGCAGGCGGCGGGCGAGGTCACCGGGATCGTCCGGTTCGAAGTAGGCGGCGGCATCGCCGCCGGTCTCGGGCAGCGCGGTCGCACGGGCGGCGAGCACGGGGGTCCCGCGGACCATCGCCTCGAGCACGACCAGCCCGAATCCCTCGTACAGGCTCGGGTGCACGAGCAGGTCGGCCCCGGCGATCAGGGCGTCGAGCCGGGCGTCATCGACGTACCCGGTGAAGGTGACCGGCTCGGAGCCGGCGAGCGCACGTAGGCGGGCACCGTCACCACCGTCGATTCCGGCCAGGACGAGCCGGTGGGGCAGGTCACCGGCTCGCCGGACGGTGGCGAACGCGCGCACCAGCGCGGCCAGGTTCTTCTTGGCCCGAAGGTCGCCGACCGCGATCACGTAGGGCTCGGCGGGATCAGCGGGATGAGCGATCGCGCCGGGGTCATGGCGGGCGAGCGCGGGCGCGTCGGGGATCACGCGCACGAGCTCCGGATCGATCCGGTAGCGGCGGCAGACGTCATCCGCAGTCGCCTGCGACGGGCAGATGATGCGCTGTGCGGAGCGCGCCGCCAGCCGGGTGACGGTCTGGAACTTGACCCGGGTGCGGAGCGCGAAGTCACCCGGCCACGCCTCGAAGGCGAGATCGTTGATCGTGACCACCCCGGGGCAGGGCCGGACGAGCGGCAGGAAGCAGTTGGGCGCATGGACCAGGGCGGCACGCCGGCGGCGCAGCAACAGCGGCAGGCCGGCCTGCTCGAACAGGATCTCCGGGCCCGGGCCCCCGCCGGACACCGGCACGATCTCCAGCCCGTCGGCAGCCCCCGCGGCAAGCGCGAGTACGAGCTCGCGCACGTACCGGCCCCAGCCGCGGATCTCGGGCGCCGCGGCGTCGCGCGCATCGATCACGATCGGGCCCATGCCGGCATTCTGATCGGGAAGGGGCGGTTGATGACCGGCGCCCGGCGCCGAGCTCTAACCCGAGGTCTAGTATCCCGGCCGCCGTGTCCGCGCCCGCCGCCCGCGAGGAGGAGCTGAGCACCGTCGAGCCCTCCAGGCGCGTCAGCGCCGAGCGTGCCGCGGCGCCGATCTTCGGGATCCCGATCGATCTCGCCGCGCCCGCCGACCTGCTGGCGATGGTGGCCGGCTGGGCCGCGGAGCACGTGACCAGGCGGGTGATGTACGTCAACGCGCACGTCGTCAACCAGAGCCACACCACCCCTGGGCTGCGGGACGCGCTGGCCCATGCCGACCTCGTCTACTGCGACGGCTACGGTGTCCGCCTCGCGGCCCGTGCGCTGCATCTCGCCGTCCCGCACCGGATGACCGGCGCGGACTGGATCTGGGGCCTGGCCAGCCTCTGTCAGCAACGCGGCCAGTCGATCTACCTGCTCGGGTCCGAGCCGCCGATCGCCCGCGAGGCGGCCGCCCGGCTGCAACGGTGGTACCCCGGACTGCGCATCGCCGGCGCGCATCACGGCTACTTCGAGATTGATTCGCCCCACAACGACAGGGTCATCGAGGACATCGTGGACCGGGCGCCCGACATCGTGCTCGTCGGCATGGGCACCCCCAAGCAGGAGCTATGGGCTGACCGTTACGCCGACGAGCTCGGCGGCGCGGTGGTCTGGAGCGTCGGGGCGCTGTTTGACTATGTCTCGGGCCACACCTCCCGCGCACCCCATTGGCTCGCCGATCACGGTCTTGAGTGGATCTTTCGTCTCGCGATCGAGCCCCACCGGATGTGGCGGCGCTACCTGATCGGCAATCCGGCCTTCTTGTCGCGCGTCTACAGCGCGACCCGCGAGACCCCCGGGACACCGCCCGGCGGCTGAAGGTTCTCGGCGCCGCCAGAGTCGGGGGGACACCCGCGCGGCGACTGAACGTCCTCGTTGCCTGAACCGCATTGTGCTACCGTGTGTACGCAATGAGTAACAGCGTGGGCATCCGCGAGCTCCGCCAGCAGGCGAGCGCCGTCCTGCGGCGCGTCGTCAACGGTGAGGCGATCTACGTCACCAATCATGGGAACGCGATTGCGCGGATCGTGCCGCTCCGTCCCGGCGGGCTCGACCAACTCGTGCTCGACGGTCGTGCGACCGCGGCGGCCGGCGACCTGCTGGACCTCGCTGATCAGCTGGGGCTTCCCCGGAGCGGGCCGCCGCTGCCATCTGTGGCGCTGGCCGAGCTGCGGGCCGATGAGCGCTAGCGTCGCCTATCTCGATACGTCAGCGTTCGTCAAGCTCATCGTCGCCGAGCCGGAATCGTCCGCGCTGGGCTTGCGTTTGCGCCGGTGGCCGGATCGTGCGTCGGCGACCCTGCTCCGCACCGAGACGGTGCGGGCGCTGCGCCAGTCCGCAAACGAGCAGCTGATCGGACATGCGCGCCGACTGTTCACGACGATCACCCTGATCCGCCTCGACGAGCCGCTGCTGGATCGGGCCGGAGACCTCGGACCCGGTGACCTGCGCTCGCTGGACGCGATCCATCTCGCGGCAGCACTGTCGATCGGCCCGGAGCTCGGGGTCATCCTCACCTATGACAGCCGCCTCAGAGACGCCGCGGCGGCCCAGGGGTGCCCGGTCGAGTCACCCGGCGCGTGAGCGCGCACACGCTACGGCTCGACCAGCGCCTGCGACGACGGATCGGCGAAACGCCGTAGCCGGGCCGGCCAGCGGATTCGCCACAGCGCGAACTGGTCATTGCGGTGCAGCGGCGGACCCACCGCGAACAGCGGCCGCGGGGCGTCATGAACCGCCCCGCCGGCTCCAGCGACGTAGCGCAGGCTGAGCGCATAGTCGGCGCGAAGGCCGTAGACGGCGTGGGCGTAGGTCGTGTAGAGCAGCGGCGCCGGCGCGTCCACCGGGTGGCTGCCGAGCATGTACACCGCCCACAGCTGCAGCCCCGAGCCAGGGACGTCGACCCGCACGCTGGCCCCGCGGGGCAGCGCGTCAGCCCAGCGCCGGACCGCGAACAGCTCAGGGTCGACCTGGGTCTGGCTGGCCAGCATCTCGCGGTGAGCCTGCGGCAGCGCGGCGATCGCCCAGCCCAACGCGAGCGCTGCGGCGACGGCGATCGCGGTCACGCTCCGGCGCTCGGTGAAGCGCGCCAGGCCGGCGCCGGCCACCGTCAGCACGAGCAGGCCGAGGAACGAGAGATGCTTGAAGTCCATGTAGGCGCCGTGCGCGTCGAGCCGGAAGCGCAGATCGAGCAGGCACAGCAGGGCGATCGAGCCGCCCAGCGCGAGCGCGCTGCGCCGCGGTAGACCGGGCATCGTCGCCCGGCCGGGAAGGCGGACGCCGAACAGTCCGGCGCCGGCCACGACCAGGACCAGCAGGGCGGGCGCGATGCCGCCCGGAGTGCCGACGAACGCCCCGAGCGCCAGCGGGTGGATGATGTCTCCGCCCCACAGCGCGCTGCCCGAGGAGAACAGCTGGCGCACGCCCTGAGCGAGCTTGAGCGCGGCTCCGGCCACGGCGGGCGCCAGCACGACGAGGGTGAGCACGCCGACCGCCCAGGAGCGCGAGCGCAGCAGCCTCGGCGCCAGCCGCCAGCGCTGATGGGCGACGGCCAGCGCCCCGACGATGAGGATCGGGTACGGCAGAGCGAGCGGGTAGGCAAGCTCCAGTTCGAGCAGCAGCAGCGCGAACAGCGCGATCGCGCGTCCGCCCTCGAGCACCGCCCGCCAGCCGAAGACCAGCGCCCACGGGAACATCGCCATTCCCCAAAGCTGGTTCCAGTACGGGTGCCAGAGCGAATGCAGCGTGCTCACGGTCAGCGCGCCCGCCACCGCGATCAGCGGTCCCGACCACGGCGGCGCGCGCAGGCAGAGAACCGCGAAGGCGCCGAAACCCAGGCCGAGGCAGGCCAGCAGCAGGCCCGCGATCGCGGGGAAGACGGTGATCGGGTCCATCTGCCCCAGCTGCGCGGCGGCCGCCAGGGGATAGAAGATCGGGTAGCGAAACCGCCATGCCGGGGGCACGGTGTCGATCGGGAGGGCGACGTCGGTCCCGGTCGGCGGGACGTGCTGGAAGAGGACCGCGATCCCGGCCACCTGGTGCGCGTCGGGGTTCTGGCCGTAGATCGTCACCAGTCCGTGGCGCCACGCCGGAGCGAGCGCCACGATCACCAGCACGACGGGCACGATCGCCCAGGCGAGCGGGCCGGGATCCGGCGCCCGCAACCGGGCTCGTCCGGCACCCCCGCGGCGCCGCGCCCGGGCCACTGCGCTCGCCCCCACCCCGAGCGCCAGCACGATCCACAGGCTGATCGAGAGCGGCACGGTGGCCAGTCCGAGCGCGGTCAGCGCCAGCCCGCTCAGCGCCGCGCCGAGCGGGAGCGCGAGCAGCGGGGCGAGCCAGGCAAGCGGGGTGCGCGGGGCCGATGTCGATGTCCCTGGCCCGAGCGCCACCGCAGCCCCATCCCCGCAGACTCCGAACAGGATCACCGCCATCACCACCCCGCGTAGCGCCGGCCCGACCGGACCCAGCTGCGGGTAGTCAGTCCAGGCCACGATCAGACCGGCGGCGATCACCACCCCGGTGGTGAGCAGCGCCGTACGGGCCGAGAGCCGACCCGCGCCTGGCGTGTCGCCCAGCGGCCCGGAGCCGGTCGGCTGCGGCGCGGCGGACCGCGCCCGGGTCGAGACCGCCATCAGCCGCCCCCATCGACGGTCGCCAGCACGACCTCGCGCAGCCGCGCGGCCACCGCGGCGGGTGCGAACGCGGCGGCCCGGACACGTCCGCGCGCGATCAGGGTCTCGCGCAGCGTCGCGTCCCCGGCGACGAGGTGCAGTAACTCGGAGATCAGCGCCGGGTCGTCCTCGCCGACGATCACCGCGGCCCCTCCGGCAACCTCAGGGACGGCTCCGACGGCCCGGGCGATCACCGGAACCCCGAGCGCCATCGCCTCCAGCAGCGGCACGCAGAAGCCCTCGTGCTCCGACAGGCACAGGAACACATCCGCGGACCGGTAGACGTCACCGAGCTGCGTCGGAGAGAGGCCTGAGCAGACGCGAACGGCGCCGGGAGCAAGCCGGTCGCCAAGCGCCCGCAGGGAGTCCGCGTAGGCGTCGGTGAGCGGCTCACCGACCAGGGTGAGCCGTGCGCCGCGGGCATGCACGTCGCGGTACAGGGCGAAGGCCTCGATCACCCGATCCTGGCGCTTGTGGGGGGACAGGCGGCCCACGAACAGCACGTGCGCAGCCTGCGCCCGCGCCACCCGGGGCTCGCCCGGCGCCCCCAGCGGAGCGAGATCGACGAGCAGCGGAAGCACCTCGGTGCGCCCGACGCCCAGCGCGGAGAGCTCGGCCGCGTTGAAGGCCGAGTCTGCGGCGGCGAGATCGCAGGCCCGCACGAGCGCGGACAGCTGCTCGCGGCCCAGGGCGCAGTGCGCGGCGACGACCGGCGCCTGATCCCACAGCCAGCGCGCCGGGGTGACGTTGTGATGCAGCAGCAGCTTGCGACCCGGCGCGAGGAGGATCTCGTCCAGGCCGGGCAGGGCCGCCGAATGGTGGATCAGCAGGACGTCATCGTCGCGCACGCGCAGCTGCGCCGGGGAGCGGAACTGGCCCTCCAGGCCGGGGGCGATCCGGGCCGCGAAGTCCTCGCCACCCCACCCCCAGGCGGCGAAGCGGTCCCGAAACGCGCCCGCCTCGGCGGTGATCGCGTCGCGTGGCCCCGCGCCCGACAGCAGCTGATGCACGATCACGGATCCTGCTCGGGCTCGAGCGCCTCGATCCGCGCCTCGATTCGCTCGAGATGGGCGAGCAGCGTCAGGTTGAAGCGGGTCTGGTTGGCGACCAGCTCGCCGTGGTACTGGGCCAGGGCCCGGCGCAGCAGCCGTTTGACCGCGGTGATCGGCGCCCCGTGGCGCCGCGTGGAGCGCAGCACGCCGGCCTCGGGCTCGATGAAGGCCCACTCGAGCAGCTTGCGCCGGACGTCGGCGGGCGACGGCTCCGGGTTGGGCGCCGGCGGATCCGGATAGCGACCGGCCGCTCTCTGAGCGCGCAGCGCCTCCCGGGCACGGTCCAGCGCGTCCTCCGGGGTGCTCATGGCAGCAGCGCCCCCTCCGCGGTGCCGATCAGCTCCCGGTAGAAGGCGATCGCCTCCGCGGTCGGGCCGTCGAAGCGGATCCGTCCGGCATCGAGCACGACCACCCGCTCGCACACCCGCTCGATCGCGCTCGCGTCATGGGAGACGAAGACGACGGTCGTGCCGGCCGCGATTCGCTCGTCGATCCGGGCCAGGCACTTGGCCTGAAAGGCCTCGTCGCCGACGGCGAGAACCTCGTCGATGAGCAGGATGTCGGCGTCGAGATGGGCCACGATCGAGAAGCCCAGGCGGACGAACATGCCCGTCGAGTACGTGCGGACCGGAGCGTCCACGAACGCGCCGAGCTCCGAGAAGGCGATGATCGCGTCAATCCGAGACTGCACCCCGGCACGATCCAGGCCGTGCAGCGCGCCCTGCAGGTGGATGTTCTCGCGGCCCGAGAAATCACGGCTGAAGCCGGCCGCGAACTCGAGCAGGCTGACCACCGTGCCGCCACAGGCGACCACGCCGGCATGCAGCGGCACGATCCCGGCCAGGACGCGCAGCGTGGACGTCTTGCCGGCGCCGTTTCGGCCGATCAGCCCAACACGCTCGCCGGGGGCGATGTGGAGATCGACGCCCGCCAGCGCCGGAACGGGCGGTGGGCCGCCGGCCCCGCGGCGCAGCAGGCGGTCCCTGAGCGTGCCGGCGTTGTCGGCCCGGATGCTGAACGTCCGCGTCGCGTCGCGCAGCACGATCTCTCCCGGCGCGAGCGTCACAGCACCACCGCCAGCTCGGCCGCGAGACGGCGGAACACGGCGACCCCGGTGATCAGCGCGAGCATCGCGACCGCCGCCATGTAGAGCAGGCGCCCAGCGTCAGGTGCGATGCCGTAGTACAGGACATCGCGCAGGCCGTGGATGAACGGCGCCACCGGGTTGGCCCAGTCCAGCAAGGTGGCCACGAGCGGATGGCGGGCGACGAACGGGATGCTCGCGTCGGGCTGGTAGAAGATCGGGGTGAGAAAGAACCACGGCAACAGCGCCGCGGTGAGCACCGGCGCGACATCGCGATAGTAGGCGTGCAGGACCGAGACGATCAGCGCGCAGCCGAGCACGAAGGCGAACAGCAGCGCCACGATCACCGGGAGCAGCAGCAGCGCGGCGGGAGCGCTCGTTCCCCGCAGCGCGAGGCTGAGCGGCACGAGTCCGGCGAGCACCGCGCCGAAGGTGACCAGCTGGACGGTGACCGCTGCCGCCGGGATCGTCTCGCGCGGAAAACTTGCTCGGCGCACGAGCCCGGCCTGTTCGATCAGCGAGTCACAGGCGGCCAGCAGCGACTGCTGGAAGAACGTCCACGCGATCAGGCCGATCATCAAAAAGACCGGGAAGTCAGGGAAGTGCTGCAGGTGGAACACGTGCCCGAACAGCAGCGTGTAGGCGCCCATCAGCACGAGCGGGTTGATCAGGTACCAGAGCACGCCGAGCGTCGAGCCCTTGTACTTGCGCCGCAGCTCGCGCCGGACGAGCTGTGCGAACAGGTACCGATATCCGCCCACCGGGGGATTATCGGCTCTCCAGCAGCAGCGTCACCGGTCCGTCATTGACCAGCGAGACGGCCATGTCAGCCCCGAACACGCCGCGGCGTGCGTCCAGGGCGGCGCAGAAGCGCTCATACAGGGGCTTCGCGTGCTCGGGTCGCGCCGCCTGCACGTAGCTGGGCCGGTTGCCGCGCCGCACGTCCCCGTACAGCGTGAACTGGCTGACGCACAGCACCTCACGCTCGCCGAGCGGCTCGTTCATGCGCCCGTCGGCGTCGGCGAAGATCCGCAGCCGGCGCAGCTTGGCCGCCAGCTGGTCGGCTTGCGAGGCGGTGTCATCGCCGTGGACGCCGAGCAGGACGAGCAGGCCGGGGCCGATCGCCGACACCTGCTCGCCGTCGACCGTCACCGCGGCCCGGCTGACCCGCTGGACCAGAGCCCTCACGCGTCGCGCAGCTCCGCCGCGGCACGCTCCGGGCTGACGACGTTCAGACCCAGCCCGGCGCCGAGTTCCAGCCCGGCCGGTTCGGTCAGCCGCGGAAGGATGTCGATCCGCCAGCAGAACGCATCCACGCCCCGGGGCGCGGTTCGCACCCACAGGTTCAGCGGCGGGCTGGCGCCGAGGTGACGGGCCAGGCGCCGCAGCGCGTCGTGCAGCAGCCCCGCCGCGGTCGGGCCGTCGTCCTGAAACCGTGCCCGCGGGGTCCGGGGGACGATCATCATCTGGTAGGGAACGCGCGCGCCGTAGGGCGACAGCAGGACGGCGTCGGCGTCCACGGCGACCAGGCGCTCACGCAGGCGCACCTCCTGCTGGACGAGGTCCCCGAGCAGGTTGGCGCCCATCGTCCGGCTCTCGTAGGCGCCGAACCGCTCGCGCTCGCGGGCGATCGCCGCGGGCACGAACTCCAGCGCGTAGAGCTCGGCGTGGGTGTGGGCAAGCGACGCTCCCGCCTCGCGGCGTTCGTTGACGACCAGATGCACGCAGGCGGCTGCGGCGTGGGCGGACATCCGCTCGCGCCACACCTCCATCGCCTCGGCCACCTGGTCGGAGCTCAGCTGCGCCAGCGAGCTGACCGGATCCGGCGCGTTGACGATCAGCTCGTGCGCCCCGTGTGCCGGCCCGGCCCAGAACAGGTCGGGATTGGCGGCCGGCGGCGGGACCTCGGCGTCGACGGTCAGCGCCGGATACCGGTCAGGCACCACCCGCACCGTCCAGCCCGGGCCATCCGCGCGACCCCCGTCCGGCCGCCGCGCGAACAGCTCGGGTGGCGTCCGGTCCTCATGACCCTCCGCGAACGGATCGCGTGCCGGGTCGATCGGCGGCGCGCCGGTCGCGGTCAGGCCGCTGCCGGGACGGGCGGCCCGCTCGCCGGCGATGAGGACCCGCTGCCCGGTCAGCGGGTCGATCCGCAGCTGGGTCAGCGGGTCGATCCGCAGCTGGGTCAGAGGTGCTTCTCCATCGCGATGTGCTCGATGCCCGCCTCGAGGAAGATCCGCCCCTGCGGGACGTACCCGGCCGCCTCATACAGGGCCCGAGCGTAGGTCTGCGCATGCAGGACCAGGCGCCGAGCCCCGGCCTGGCGCGCCTCCTCGTCGGCGAGGTCCAGCAGCGCCGAGGCCACGCCCCGGCGCCGGGCGTCCATGCTCACGGCAAGGCGGCTGAACTGGACGGTGGAGCCGACGAACAGCAGCCGGCAGGTGGCCACGACCTGATCCCCCGACACCGCCACCAGGTGCAGAGCGCCGGCATCGCGGCCGTCGTCCTCCTCGCGCTCGGGAACGCCCTGCTCGACGCAGAACACCTCGTGGCGAACGGCGAGGACCTCGGCCATCTCGTCCTCGCCCCGCGTCCGGCGGACCTCGTAGGTGAGCGCACCGGTCATCGCAGAAGGTAGCGCCTGATGTCGCGCGCCAGCGCGGCGACGCTCTCGTACGGGCCAGCGTGATCGAACACGTAGCTGTGATGGTTGCCGGCCGCGTAGAACAGGGTCTCCGGAAAGTAGGTCGCGGCCCCTGCGGCGCCGGCGATCACCGAGCCCGGATCGCTGAAGCTCGGGTAGGTGACCGGGAAACGGCGCAGGAAGGCCGCGGCGGGCTCACCGGTGCCGTCGTTGGCGTCGATGCCCAGGAAGGCGACTCGCCGCCCGAAGGTGACCGCCGTGCGCTGGAAGACCGGGAACTCGCTCTGGCACGGGCCACACCATGACGCCCACTTGTTGACCACCACCGGATACCCGCGCAGCGCGGCGAGACGGGCCCGGAACGCGCTCAGGCCGCCGCCCAGCAGCCGGTTGCGCTGCGCGTGGACCGCGGCCAGCGTCGGCGGCGAACCGCGGAAGGCGACGGTGAGGTCATGGGACGAAGGCGCGGCGTCGCCGACGGGGGCGCTCGCGCCGCAGCCGGCCAGCATCGCGGCCGCGATCAGAGGCAGGATGAACCGAGTGCAGACGCCCACGCAGGACAGCTTGCCACAGCCTCCGCGGGGGCCGGCGGGCGCATCTGCTTAAATACCGTCTATCCTCTGGCCGGACGGCGAGGGGACGCTCCTGAGGAATACTCGCCGTACTTCGGTGCTCGCCACCGAGCCCGCCTGAGCCGCTGACGACATTTCCGCCGCGGCTCGCTCATCCTGACGCAACCTGCCAACACGTATGGGTGCCTCCACCCCCTTTCCGAGTCCTGACGCGATCGCACGCGCTGAGCGGCTGACCCGCGAACGTTTCGTCTATGACGGCGAGACGCTCGACGAGGCGCTGGCCGCCGGTTCTGCACGCCGCCGGGCGCTCGACGCCGCCATCGCCGAGGTCGAAGCGGGCAATAAGCAGCCCTCGGTGCAGTGGCGGCGGGAGTTCGCGCTGCTGCTCGGCCTCGAGCGCATCCTCTCTCAGGAGGAGCCACACCTCGTGGACGGCACCGTCCTCTCCGCCCACCAGGTCGACGCGCTCTCGGGCACCCTGACGGCGCTGATGACCGAGGCCCAGCGCGCCGCCGCCAACGGCAACGGCCAGGCCGCGGCCGTCATACCGACCGACGACAGCGCCGAGGTCGATGACCGCGAAGAACCCGGCTCCGAGGATGGCGACCCGGCCGAGCTGACCGGCACGGGCGACCGCCGCGGTCCCGATCCGGCGCAGGACGATGACCAGGACGAGGAGGATCAGGAGGAGGAGGACAACCCGGATCCCGCCGGCGACGCCTCCGAAGAGGATGAGGACGAGGACGACGCCGATGAAGACGACGCCGATGAAGACGACGCCGATGAAGACGACCCCGATGAAGACGACCCCGATGAGGACGACGAGCCCGAGGAGGACGAGGAGGACGAGGACGACGAGGACGAGGCCGACGAGGCCGAGGACGAGGAGCCCCAGGACTGGCAGGACGAGGCCGACGAGAACGCCGACGGCCAGCTCGGCGAGCAGCCCGAGGATCCCAACGCCGCCAAGCGCTTCTGGTTCGAGCACGCCACCGGCGCCGGCAAGACCGTCGCCGCCCTGGGCTTCGTGGAGGCCTCGCGAACCGGCGGAGTGCTGATCCTCACCCACCGGCGCAACCTGGTGGACCAGTTCCATGGCGAGCTGCGCGACCGCGGCTACCGCGATCGGATCACCGGCCCGCTGCTCGACGGCCAGGACGCCACCAACGGCCCGGTGACCGTCGAGACCTACCAGTGGTTCGTGCGCAACGCCGGCCGGATCTCCGACGCGTACACGATCGTCATCTGCGACGAGGCCCACACCGCCCTGGGCGAGAAGACCTCGGCGTCGATCCGCGCCTGGGCCGGACCGGTATTCGTCGGCATGACCGCCACGGGCGCGCTGATCGCCCGCCACGTCACCGATCTCTTCCCGACCCAGACCAGCCGCTTCGACCTCGCCCAGGCGGCCCGGCGCGGCGTCATCTCACCGCTGCGATGCATCCGCATCCCACCCGGTCCCGGCGTGCGCACGATCGCCAAGGTCCCGCTGCGCCGCGGAGAGGTCGACACCGAATTCGACCAGGAGATGCTGGCCGAGCTGCTTGACCAGACCCCGTTCAACGTCGCGATCGCGGATCTCTACAAGACCCGCTTCAACGGCGTGCCCGGGGTCGTCTACGCGGCCGGCGTCAAGCACGCCTACAACGTCGCGGCGGCCTTCCAGGCGATCGGGATCAAGGCCAAGGGCGTCTCGGGTGAGACGCCCAAGCGCGAGCTGGCGCGGATTCTCGCCGACTACGAATCGGGCAAGGTGGACGTGCTGGTCAACGCCCAGCTGCTCGCGGAGGGCTGGAACAGTCCCCGGGCGACGATCTGTATGCACCTGGCTCCGACCGCGTCCAAGCGGATCTACCAGCAGCGGGTCGGACGGGTGACCCGGCGCCACCCCGGCAAGGAGGCCGGGATCGTGATCGATTTCGTCCACCCCGCGACCAAGCACGACGATCCCGTCGTCACCCTGCATTCCCTGCTCGACCGCGACGTCTATCGCGGCGGAGCGATCGTCGTCGGCCCCGTCCGTCGCGGCCGCGGGCGCCGGGTGCGCGTCGAGCGCCGCGTCCTGCCGGTCACCCCCGATCCCGAGCGGCGGGCCGAGGTCTTCGAGCGGGAGCTGTGGCGGATCGCGGTCGAGAACCTCGACTACGGCGAGCAGCATGTCTGGGCGGCCCTAGCCGGCGCCCGCGTCGCCCCCAACGGCTGGCGGCGCGCCAAGGCGATGCTCCACTTCGACCGCCAGGGCGAGCTCAAGCGCCGGTTCCTGATCACCGCGGTGCAGCGCAACCGCAACGCCCAGCTGCGCCTGCGCGCGCTGCAGGAGATCGCGGCCGCAAAGGATGCCGAGGCCTTCGACGAGGCGATCGAGATCATGGGCGGCTGGCCACGCGACGAACGCCGCGAGGCGGTCAAGATCATGCTCCAGGCCCTCGCCGAGCGCCGGATCGGGCGCCGGGACCAGGCCAACGCCTGGATCTGGCGGATGGCCGAGTACACACGCGAGGTCCACGAGGAGTACGCGGTGCAGCGCTGGCCGGAGACCAAGCGCCTGCTCGGGCTGCTCGTCAACTCCAGCGGCTCAGCCCACGCCCGCAACGCCCGGCGGCTCGTCCACGCCTCCCGCAAGGAGGATCGCCGCCTGTCGGCGGCCCTGCTCGCCGCCGCGCTGGCCCACACCCCCGAGGCCGAGGAGGCCCTGCGCGGCGCCCGCACGCGGATGGCCCGCAAGCCGGCGGCGCTGGCCCGCGAGCTGCTGCGCAACTTCCCCAAGGGTCGGCGCGGCAACAAGCGTCGCCGGCGAAAGGCCGGCGGCGCCACCACAGAGAACGGCAGCACTCCCGGCTCGGTCACGGCCGAGACGACCGACGGCGCGCGCGCGCCCAAGCCCCGGCGCCGCAATCCACGCAAGCGCCCCGACACCAACGTCGTCAAGGATCTCGACGGCGGCGGCGGCGAAGACGGCGGCGGGCGCGAGGCGGCCGAGGAAGCGGCCTGATCAGACCAGCAGAACGGTCAGGTGCTGCTCCCGGAGGCGGTCGATCAGCGCGTTCGAGACTGCTGGGCCCCGGTGCGCCAGCGGCTCGAAGCCGTTCCGCGCGGTGGCGGCCCGCGCACCGGTATGCCGCCCTGCACCGGTCAAGGCTTGTCGGGCGAGCTCGGAGAGCACATCCCCGGCGGTGCGCTTCTCGCGGCGTGCCCGCTCCCGCACGGCGAGCAGGACGTCATCGTCAAGGCGAATCGTGGTGCGCATGCATCTGATGCTACGACATCACGTGTTTTCCGCACGGCTCCCCCGTCCAGGGACCGAGCCGTCCGGCGGCTCCAGATGAACCTCGCCTGCCGCCAGCGCCGTCTCGCCATCGCCGGTGATGACCCGCAGCCGGCCCTGGTCGTCGATCCCGTCGGCGATGCCGGTGCCCTGCGCCCAGCTGACGGGCCGGCCGTGCAGCGCGTCACGCTGGCGCACCGCTGCCAGCACCTGCTCCGGGCCGGCGGCCAGCCACCGCGCCAGCGCCCCGAGCAATCGCTCGAGCGCCGGCTCGATCGCGCTGGGGGCCAGGCCCAGCGTGGTGGCACGCTCGCGCAGCTCGAGCGGGAAGTCCTCGGGACGCACGGCGACGTTGAGGCCGATGCCCACCACCGCCCAGCGCTCCTGCGGGCGCCCCTCGACCAGGATGCCCGCGACCTTGCGGCCCGCCACGAGGACGTCATTGGGCCACTTGAGCTGCGCCGTCTCCCCGGAGACCTCGGCCACCGCCACCCCCGCGGCGAGCGGCAGCAGGCGTGGCGGGTCTCGGATGACGACCGAGCACAGCAACGCCCGGCGGGCCGGGGCAGTCCAGCTGCGGCCCTGCCGGCCGCGGCCGGCGCTCTGCTCGTCGGCGGTGACCAGCGTGCCGTGCGGCGCTCCGGCGATCGCCAGCGCCTGAGCGCGGGAGTTGGTCGAGTCGGTGCTGCGCAGATGCAGCCGGGGTCGGCCGAGCTCGCCCGGCACTGCGGACACGCCACTCACTGCGGGCGGATGCGCAGCTCGTCGTCGACCGTGACTCCGAGCCGCACGGCCGCGTCCCCGTGGCTGACCGCGATCGACAGGCGCCGCGCGGCGTCCTCGTAGAGCAACAGCTCGCCACGCCCGACATCCGCGAAGGTTCGCGCGTACTGGGCCGGAAGCACGCGCTCGAGGTCCGGCACCACCAGCGCGGTGTGGCCGAGCTTGAGCCCCGACTCGGCGAGATCCTCATGGCCGGCGTTGAGCTGGAGGTTGCCGAACCCGTCCACGTAGCGGACGTGGGCGATGAGCGTCCCGTCCTGCATAGTCGCGACCGGGAGATCGAGGCCGACCAGCTCGGCGGGATCCAGCGGGTCGCCGATCTCGGCCACCGACACGCCGTTGGCGAGCGCCGCCGCGACGGGAGCGAAGATGTCGCGCCCGTGGAAGGTCGCTGAAACCGGCTCCAGCCGAAACGCGGAGCGCGCGATGTCGGCCGCGGCGATGATGCCTCCACCCTGCTCGGCGGCGAGCATCAACAGCCCGTTGTCGGGTCCGACGAGGACGCGCCCGTCGTCGAGTCCGAGGGCGACCGCGCGTCGCTGCGCCCCGACATCGGGGTCGACGACCGCGAGGTGGACACCGATCGGCATGAACGCGAGCGCCTCGGCGAGCACGACGGCGCCGGCACGGACGTGATGACGACGAATGCCGTGGGTGAGATCAATCACCCGGGCGGTGGGGCAGATCGTCGCGATGACGCCGTGGCAGACGCCGACGAAATCGTCGGCGAGCCCGTAGTCGGACAGGAACGTGATGATCGGTGGGGTCAGATCGGTCATGGCGCGGGCGCCGCGGGCGCGCCGAGACGCTGAACCCTACCCGCCGCCCTACCCGCCGCCCTACCCGCCCCCGCCACACGGTCGGGTCATGACCCTCCCGGTGTGCACCAGCGGCGAGCCGGCGCTCGGCCCACCGAGGACTGAGGCAGATTCTTTCCTGTCCAGGCTGGGTACTCTTCTGCCATGCCGCTCAGCAGCAAGGACCCCGAGACCGGCTGTCCTGGCGGTCGCGATCTCTCGGCTGAGCTCGACGTGATCGCGTTGCGCTGTGCTGCGCTCCCCGTGCTCGACGAGCGCCCCGAGGAAGAGATCCTGGGCTACGACGAACGCGGGTTGCCGGCCTGATGGTCCTCGACCAGGGCAACGACTTCGCCAAGACAGACGCGGTCCCGGCCTGAATCGCCTCCGTTACGCGACCCGACGAGCGCAGCTACCGCTCGGCGTCGGCGAGGATCGCCGCGACGAGACCGTCTATGTCGTGACGCCCGGCCTCGAGATCGGGTTCGCGGCCATGCTCGCGCAGCGTCTGACTGGTGACCGGCCCGATGCTGGCCAGCCGCGTACGGGAGCCGAGCGCCTCGCCGGCGGTGGCGAAGAAGAACCGCACGGTCGAGGACGACGTGAAGGTGACGTAGTCGACGCGACCCACGGCGGCGACCTCGGCGGCGGTCAGTGGGTCGGCCACGGTCTCATACAGCGCCACGACGTCGACCTCTGCGCCGCGCTCGCGCAGCGCGTCGGGCAGCACGTCACGCGCCTGAGCGGCGCGGGCGATCAGTGCCCGGGTGACCGGCACATCGGCCAACGCCTCGACCAACCCCTCGGCCACGAACCGTTCGGGGACGACATCGGCGATCAGCCCGTACTCGCGCAGCGCGACGGCCGTGGCGGGTCCGATCGCGGCTACACGCACACCGTGAAACACGCGGGCGTCGCGTCCGGCGGCGTGCAGACGCGCGAACAGCGCGCGGACTCCGTTGGGGCTGGTCAGGCAGACGAGGTCATAGCGCTCGAGATCCGGGGCGGGGCCCGGCAGCGAGGCGATCCGGATCACGGGGGTCTCGATCGCCTCGGCCCCGAGCTCGCGCAGCCTCGCGGCCAGACCCGAGGCCTGGGCGCGCGCTCGGGTCACGGCAACGCTGCGCCCGGCCAGCGGCCGTGACTCCAGCCACGCGAGCTGCTCGCGCAGGGCGGCCACGGCGCCGAACAGCGAGATCGCCGGAGCGCGGATCCCGGCCTGCGCCGCGACCTCGGCGATTGTCTCCAGGGTGGCGGTCACCACCCGCTGGCCGCTCAGCGTGCCGCGCTCGATGACCGCGGCCGGCTCGTCGGCGGGGCGGCCCCCGGCCCGCAGGCGCTCGGTTATCTCGGGCAGCTGACGCACGCCCATGTACACCACGAGGGTCCCTGGGAACGCAGCCAGCGCGGGCCAGTCCAGCGCCGCATCGGGCTTGTCAGGATCCTCGTGGCCGGTCAGGAACGCGACGGCGCTGGCCGCGTCACGGTGGGTGACGGGAATCCCCGCGTAGGCGCTGGCCGCCACGCCGGCGGTGATCCCCGGCACGACCTCGAACGCGAGACCCGCCTCGTGCAGGGCCTGCGCCTCCTCACCGCCGCGGCCGAACACGAACGGATCGCCGCCCTTGAGGCGGACGACATCACGGCCGCCACGACCGTGCTCGACCAGCCAGCCGGTGATCTCGGCCTGGCCCACGGAGGGACCACCGCCCTGCTTGCCGGCGTAGATCAGCTCGGCGTCGGGCCGGGCGCCGTCCAGCGCCGTGGCGGGAATCAGACGATCGTGGACGATCACGTCGGCGCGAGCGATCAGCTCCAGGGCCCGCGCGGTCATCAGCCCGGGGTCGCCGGGGCCGGCTCCGACCAGATAGACGGTCATGCCGCCACCAGCCGCTCGGCCTGCGCCAGCAGGTCGCCCGCGCCGGCCGCGAGCATCCGTTCGGCGCAGCGCAGCCCGGCCGGCGCCGGCGGGCCGGTCACGCGGTCGTGCAGCCAGGCCGAACCGTCGGGCAGGCCGACCCAGCCGGTCAGCTGCACGCGGTCAGCGCCGATCGCCACGGCATGAGCGCCGACCGGGGTGTGGCACGACGCCCCGAGGGCGTGGACGAGCGTGCGCTCGGCGTCCAGACAGGCGGTCGCGACCGGATCGATGATCGCGGCCAGCGCGGCGGGCTCGATCGCGCCGCTGCGGGCCTCCAGGACGAGCGCGCCCTGGCCGGCCGCGGGCACGAGCGCGTCGAGCAGCGCGCCGGCCCGCGCCTCGCGTCCGAGCCGCTGCAGCCCGGCGTAGGCGAGCACGAGCGCGTCGACCTGCCCGGCGGCGAGCTTGCGCAAGCGGGTATCGACGTTGCCGCGCAGCGCGACGATCTCCAGGTCGGGCCGCAGCGCCCGCAGCTGCGCGGCCCGGCGCAGGCTGCTGGTGCCGATACGAGCGCGGGCGGGGAGCGCCTCCAGGGACGGCGCGCCGCAGAGCGCGTCTCGGGCGTCGGCGCGCTCGGGCACGGCGATCAGCTCCAGCCCCGCATCGAGCTCGGTCGGCACGTCCTTGGCCGAGTGCACGGCGATGTCGATGCGGCCGTCCAGCAGGGCTCGCTCGAGCTCGGAGACCCACCGGGACTTGTCCTGAACGGCCGCGCTGCGATCACCGAGCGTGGTGATCGCGATCACCTCGACGTCGGGCCCGAGCCGCTGCGCGACCCAGCGCGCCTGGGTCAGCGCGAGCGCGCTGCCGCGCGTGCCGAGCCGCATCAGGCCCGGGACTGGCCGGCGGCGCGAGAGCGCAGCGCCCGCACGTTGGCGGGCGGTGGCTCGGGCTCTGCCTCGGCCGGCGGCGCCGTGCCGGCGCCGAGCGCGTCCTCGCCGACGCTCAGCCCGAACAGGTCCCGGACCAGGGCCATGCGGGCATGCACGCGGCCATCGTGCATGTCCTTCATGTGCAGCGTGGGGTCGTGCAGCAACCGGTTGACGATCGCGCGGGCGACAGCCCCGACGCGTTCGAGATCACGCGGTGACGCGGACTCCCACCTGCCGGCGTTCTCGGACAACACATGCTCGGCGATCGCGTTGGCGTGAGTGCGCAGCGCGGTCAGCGTCGGCAGCACCTCGAGCGACCCCAGCCACCCCGCGAAGGACTGGATCTCCTCGGCGATGATCCCCTCCGCCCTGCGGGCCTCAGCCTGGCGGACCTGGCGGTTGCGATCGGCGACGGCCTCGAGGTCGTCGATGTCGCGCAGCGTGATGCCCTCCAATCCCGCGCACGCGGAGTCGATGTCGCGCGGCACCGCGAGGTCGATCAGGAGCATCTCCCGGCCGGCACGCTCGGTCATCACGGTGGCGAGCTCGCGGACCTCGAGCAGCAGATGGGGCGAGGTCGTGGCGGCCACGACGATGTCGGCGGCGAGCAGCGCGTCGGGGAGCTCGTCGAAGCTGACCGTCCGGCCGCCGTAGCGCCGGGCCAGGCTGAGGGCACGATCGCGGCGACGGTTGGCGACGAACACCGTGCGAGTGCCGCTGTCGGCCAGTGCGCGCGCGGTGAGCTCGGCCGTCTCGCCGGTCCCAACGATCACCACCTCGCGGCCGGCGATGTCTCCGAGCTGGTCCCGGGCCATCGCCACCGCCACGCCCGGCAGGCTGAGCTGACGCTCGCCGATCGCGGTCTCGGCACGGACCCGCTTGCCGGTGCTCAGGGCAGCACGGAACAGGTGGTTGGTCAGCGGCCCGGCGGTCTCGAGCCCGAGCGCGGCCTCGTAGGCGCGCTTGACCTGGCCCTGGATCTCGGCCTCGCCGATGATCATCGACTCAAGCCCGGAGACCACCCGGTACAGGTGTCGCGCGGCGTCGCAGTTGCGGTGCGAGTAGATCGCGGTCGCCAAGCCGGTCGGGCGGATGCCCGCCTGACGGGCGAGCATCGTCAGCACCGTGCTCTCGGCCTCGACCGGGTCTCCGACGACGAGATACAGCTCGGTGCGGTTGCAGGTCGAGACGGCGACAGCCTCGTGCACCTCGGTCTCGCCCCGCAGGTCGCGCAGGAACTCGGCGGCACGGCTGTCGGGCAGCGCGAGCCGCTCGCGGACCTCGACCGGCGCGGTCTTGTACGAGGTGCCGATCGCCAGCAGCTCACTCATGCCCGGACCGCCTCGCGCTCTTTGTCAGCATCGCGCGCCCGGGCGGCCTCGACGTCGCGCTGCAGCGTGGCGAGCTCGCGCTCGGTCCGCTGCGCGCGCACGGCCATGATCGCCACGTAGACGAGGATCAGCACGACGAACACCAGATAGGCCCCGGCGACGAACTTGCCCGACTTGCCCAGCGGCAGCGCAGGCGCGATCGCGAACACGGTGCTCATGACGGCGCGGCGCTTCGACCCGACGGTCGCAGGGCATCGTCGCCGAGCAGCGTGCGACGCAGGCGGCGGACCTGCATGCGCGTGTTCTTGCTGGTCATCTCGTACTTCCACAGCGTCAGATACAGCAGCGCGATACCGAGCAGCGAGATGTAGAAGGTCAGCGCCATCGACCCGGGCAGCTGACCGCCCCCGAGGGTCAGCACGCGCGGGTGCACGTACTGCTGAGCGAGGCGGACCGCGATGAAGTTCAGCGGCACGAAGGCGGCCGCGGTCACCGAGAAGACGCTCGCGTAGCGCGACTGGCGCTCGGGATCCTCGATCGAGAAGCGCAGCGGCTGGTAGGTCGCGAACAGCAGGATCACGATCAAGAAGGAGACGAGCGTGGGCTCGTTCCACACCCACCAGTGCCCCCACGACGCCTTGGCCCAGATCGAACCGGTGATCAGCGCGCCGATGCCGAAGATGAGCGCCATGTGGATGGCCACGTAGGAGCGCATGTCCCACTTGCGATCGCCGGTGCGCAGGTGGACGGCCGCGAGCCCACCGCCGGCGACGAAGCCGCACAGGGTCACGATCGCCAACGGCACGTGGATGTAGAAGATCTTCTGGACGAAGCCCTGGTCGGCGTCCAGCGGGGCGTAGAAGAAGACGAGCGCCAGCGCGACGCCGATCGTGGCGATGGTGGCGAGCGAGAGGCCGCGGAGCCCCTTGCCGTACGTGGTCGAGGGCATTTTTGGGCTAGTCCTCCAGAAGGAAGTCGAACACCGCGTAGGCGAGCAGTGCGAACACCAGATCATAGAGGCCGAGAATCGCCACCCACCGTCCTGGGGGAGAGCCGGAGCTGTGCACGGTGAGCAGCGGCCCGATCGCCCGCGTGGTCGCGATCAGTGCGGGGATCAGCAGGGGCAGCGAGATGACGGGCCCGATCAGGTCCCGGGCGCGCGTGTGGACGGCAATCGCGGAGACCAGGGTCCCGATAACGGCCAGCCCAACATCGGCGAGAATGAGAATAAGAATCATTCCCGGCAAGACGGCCCCGAGCGACGGGCCGAGCAGGAACAGGCCGAACGCGGGCACGGCGATCAGCTCCAGCACGGCGAGGAAGACAAACAACGCCGACGCCTTGGCGACGAGCATCGCCGTGCGGTCCACGGGGGCGAGCAGGAAGGCGTCAAACCCCCCCTGCTCGCGCTCGGCCACGAACAGCCGGTTGATTCCCAGCATGGCGGCGAACAGCAGCGTGGCGGTGAGCACCCCGGCGGCGAGCTGCCCGTCGATCGCGTCGCGGTTGATGGCGAAGTGGAAGATCACGAAGGTGGCCAGCGAGAGCAGGACCATCGCCGGCACGGTCTCCATCGTGCGCAGCTCAAGGCGCAGGTCCTTGCGCAGGATGACCAGCGCGGTTCTCATGCCGCGGGGCCCGTGCCCGGAAGGTTGGGGACGATCCTCATGCGTAGAGCTCGATCATGCTCGCGTCATCGAATCCCCTGGGCTCACCGGCGTAGACCACGTGGCCGCCCTTGAGCGCGAGCACCAGATCGGCCTCGGCCAGCGCCGCCCGGGGATCGTGGCTGGTCAGCACCCGGGTCACACCCGAGGCGCGGCCGATCAGCGGTTCGACCAGCTCGCTGGCGCCGGGATCGAGGTTGGCCCGCGGCTCGTCGAGCAGCAGCAGCTCCGGGCGATGCAGGACGGCGCGAGCAATCGCCACCCTCTGCACCATCCCCCGCGAGAGCAGGCGTATCGGCTCATCGTCGCGACCCTGCATCCCGACCGCGGCCAGCACCTCGGCGATGCGCGCCGGGGGCACCCGGTGCAGGCGGGCGTGGTAGAGCAGGTTCTCGCGTCCGGTCAGATCCCGGTAGAGCAGCGGATCGTGTCCGAGCAGGCCGAGCCGTCCCCGCACCGCCCAGCCGCGGCGGGGCAGGGGCTCGCCGAGCACCGAGATCTCACCCGCGTGGGGGCGCAGCAGCGTGGCGAGGATCCGCAGCAGGGTCGACTTGCCGGCTCCGTTACGGCCCAGCACGGCCAGGGTCGCGCCGGCCGGAACCTTCAGCGACACCTCCCGCAGGGCGGTCCGCTCGCCGAAATAGCGAGTCAGACCGGCCAGCTCAATGGCCGGGGGTTGGCTGTCCACCCTCGCGGTTCAGCGTCCCCACGGCATGTTCGAGCGTCGGCGCGATCACTCCGAACAGCTCGCCGATCGCCTTGGGGTTGCCGGGGAAGTTGATGATCAGGGTGCGTCCGGCGATCCCCGAGACGCCCCGGGTGAGGATCCCCATCGGGGTGTGGCGCACCGCCTCGGCGCGCATCGCCTCGGCGTAGCCCGGCGCGTGACGGTCGATGACCGCCAGCGTCGCCTCGGGAGTCACGTCGTCGGGCGTGAAGCCGGTCCCGCCGGTGGTGAAGATCAGCTGCGCGCCGCGGTCCACCTGGGTGCGCAGCCACGCCTCGATCGCGGGCTGCTGATCCGCAACCACGTCCTGGGCGACGATCTCGGCGCCGGCGGCTCGCGCCTGCTCGGCCAGCGCGACCCCCGAGCGGTCCTCGGTCCTGCCCGCGGCCACGGAGGTGGAGACGGTGAGGATCGCGGCTCGCATGCGCGGCGAGGTTAGACCCTCGCCGGGCCGGCGGCCATCAGCGGGTCAAAAGCGCAACACGCGGGATCTTGCCGTTACGCAGCGTGACCCGGGCAGACTTGGGCCGGTAGCCGGGCGCGGCCAGCGTGATCGTGAGCACGTCACCGGCGCGGTAGCGGCGCTCGATGCTCCGGGTCAGCAGGCGGCGCACGCGGGCCCGCCCGGTCGCGGTCCGTCTCCGCGGATGGGGGCAGCCCCGTCCCCGGCAGCTGACGGTCAGCGTGGTGTTGCCGGGGTAACGGCCGATACTCGCGTGCCGCAGCCACACGATCGCGTGGCTCCAGGTCCAGGCGAGCACGAGCTTGGTGTGCAGGGTCCGCGGCGCCGTGGGGCTGGGAATCGGCGTCGGCACCGGGGTGCTGGCGACCGCGGGCGGCGGCGGCTGATAGGCGATCGTCAGCGACGGCCCGCTGCCGCTGGCGACACTGGCGAACGAGAACGCGTTCCCGGCCTGGGCGAACGGGAGCATCATCAGCTCCGGGATGCGCTTTCCGTCCGCCCAGGTCTGGATCATCGGCGTGATGCTGAACGACGCCGTACCGGCCGACGACACTGTCTGCGCCGCCTGCAGGGCATTGTCGAAGTCCCCCCCGGCGGCGCTCCAGGCGTGGGCGCCGTCGTAGCTGTTCCAGCTCGCGGTCCCATGCGAAAAGGGCCGAGCGAGCTGAAAGATCCAGGCTGCGGTCGACCCGAACGCGCCCTGGACAGTGATGGTCAGGGTCGAGCTGAGAATCTTCGCTCCAGCCGGCAGCCCGAGCCCAGCGGGGAACGCGATCATCGTGCGATTGATCGACCCGTTCCCATCAACGCCGACGATGTCCGAGGCGGGTTCTCCGCAGTGCGAGGCGTCGCTGGGCGACCCGGAGTCGATCGTGCAGTCCCCGGCGGCCGCCTCGGTCGCGGACAGTCCGTTGGCGGTGGTGGCGGTGGCGGTCGCCGCGGCGACGCGGATCACGCGCACGCGGGCCACGCGGGCCACGCGCGCACGCTGGCCACGCGGTGTGGACGCGGGGCCGCGACCCCAGCCGACGCCGTGGCGGCGACACACAGGCAGACAGCCGCCGTGACCCGGCTCAGGCGCGCCGCCACGGCCCCGATCTCCCCCCCGCCTTGCTGAGTAGATGGACCTCGGCGATCTCGGCTCCGCGCTCGACGCCCTTGACCATGTCGTAGACGGTGAGCGCGGCGACGCTGGCGGCGGTCAGCGCCTCCATCTCGACCCCGGTCGGGCCGGTCGTGCGAGCCTCGGCGATCAGCTCGATGACCCCGCCGGCCTCGTCAATCGTGCCGTCGACGCCGACGTAGGTGAGCGCGAGCGGATGGCACAGCGGGATCAGGTCCGAGGTGCGCTTGGCGGCCTGGATTCCGGCGATCCGGGCGGTCGCGAGCACATCACCCTTCGGGGCGTTGCCGGCCGCGACCAGGCTGGCGGTCGCGGGCGTGACCCGCACGACGGCCCGCGCGACCGCGGTCCGCTCGGTGGCCGGCTTGGCGCCGACGTCGACCATCCGGGCCTGGCCGCCGGAGTCCAGGTGAGTGAGCTCGCTCATCGCCGCCGCGGTCGCACCCGGTCAGGCGGCGGCCGGGGTGTGGGTCTGCTGCGCGGCCTCGATCAGCGCACGCACGCGGACCCGCTCCCCGCCGCGCAGCAGCGCGATCGGGTCGGGATCGCCGTTGACGATCGACTCGAAGAACAGCTTGCGGTCCTGGTAGGTGGGCAGCGTGGACTTCGCCCAGCCGCGCACGTCATTGAGCAGGACGGCGAGATCGGCGTAGGGCTCGCCGAACATCTCAGAGATCTCGCCCTTCATCCGCTTGGCCAGGGCCGGCGAGGCGCCGGCGGTCGAGATCGCCACCGCGAGCGGGCCGGTGCGGACGATCGCGGGCAGGATGAAGTTGCACAGCGGCGGGACGTCGACGACGTTGACGAGCATCGCCCGGCGCTCGGCAGCGTCGTACACCGAGATGTTCACGTCCGTGTCATCGGTGGCCGCGATCGCGATCAGGCAGCCCTCGAGGTCGGCGGGCTCAAACTCCCTCCGCATCCAGCTGATCGATCCCTCGGAGGCGAGCTCGGCGATCGCCGGATGCGCCTCGGGTGCCACGACGGTGACGTCGGCGTCGCAGGCGAGCAGGCCCTCCGCCTTCTCCAGGCCGATGTCGCCGGCGCCGACCACGAGGCAGCGGCGCCCGGTGAGCTTCAGGCAGGCGATGTAGAACGGCGTGTCGAGCATCCCCTGGACACAGGACTGGTCACAGATCCCCGTGCGGAACTGGCAGACGCATTCCTTGCCGGCGTAGGCCTGAGCGGGCATGCCTGCAAGGGTATCCAGTCGGTGGCCTGGGCCGGCTGGGCAGGCGTTGGCCTGACCTGGTCGAATATGCGTCCACTGCTCTTACGAAGATCAACGACCGGTCCCGATGACATCGTTATGCAGCGTCCTTAAGTCCTGGCCGCCGGAAGTTCCCCTTGATTGGTTGAAGGAGTCATAACGACACGATGCGCGCCCGCCGGTGGGAGAGCACGTAGCCTGCTCGGCTCGTGAAGGTCGGTACGATCATCAAGCTCATCGAGGCAGACGGCTGGGAGCCCTGGCACCCCGGGGAAGCCACCGTCAGTACCGCACCTACCGGCCTGTCTGAGGATGCTCGCTTGGGTCTTGGGATGCAACTCGTCGGAGGGCCTGCCGGGCACGGTCACCCTCCCGGTCCCGGCGAAGCGATGCCCGCGACTCCCGTTGAGTCACGAAATGCATCCATAACGTGACTCTATGCGCTGGTCTGGACAGAACGAGCGAGGGGTCCGGTCTCAGCGGCGCGAGCCGTCGAGACCGCCGCTTTCGGCTGTGAGCAGCTGCGTTGAGCACGTGCCGTGACGCCCGCGAGACTGCTCTCTGTTCGTGGAACCGGTAGCGCGATGGTCAGCCTGTGGCTGACTCCGGGGGGGCGACGTCCGGGAGGTACTCTGCGGGATGCGAGCTGGGAGGAGCACCTACGATCAGCACCAGCGAATCCTGGTCTCCTTCGTTCACTAACTGGATCGGTGTTCCTACCGGCACAACCACGACCGATCCAGGTGGAACCTCGATCTTCTCCGGCGGCTCGCCCAAGAGCAGCGTGGTT
>JAABUZ0100002434.1_pt1 | contig 30834 bp, 27 predicted proteins | sample 5562091 | NCBI WGS metagenome assembly JAABUZ01 (sample SAMN12813069, study PRJNA571459) | rock metagenome | isolation source: Antarctica rocks | place: Antarctica: Victoria Land, Linnaeus Terrace sud | collected 2015-12-21
CGTGGCGGTAGCGGGCATAGGCGGTGGCGGTCTCGATCGCGTGGCCCACCGTGTGGCCCAGGTTGAGGACCTGGCGGGCCCCGACGTCGCGCTCGTCGGCGCCCACCACCGCCAGCTTGGTGCGCGCGCAGTCACGGATCATGCGCTCGTCCAGTCCGGCGCCGGACTCCACCCGGTCCCACAGCCCCCCACCGGCGATGAGGGCGGTCTTGATCACCTCGGCCCAGCCGGCGGCGAGCTCGGCCGCGGGCAGCGTGTGCAGGGTGGCGGTGTCGACGATGACCCCGGCGGGCTGGTGGTAGGCCCCCACGTAGTTCTTGGCCTCGGGGAGGTCCACCCCGGTCTTGCCGCCGTAGGCGGAGTCGACCTGTCCCACCAGGGTGGTGGGCACCTGGATCACCGGTATCCCGCGTTGGTAGGTGGCGGCGCAGAAGCCGGCGAGATCGCCCACCACCCCTCCCCCCAGGGCGACGAGGTGATCAGAGCGCGACACCCCCTGCTCGGCCAGGGCGCGCCACACCCGCTCGGCGGTGTGCAGGGTCTTGTGAGTCTCCCCGGGTGCGATGACCACCGCCCCGGCCAGGTCGCTCAGGCGCCCCAGGTAATGGGTCTCGACGTGCTCGTCGGTGACGCAGAAGCGCCGGGAGGACGGGGAAAGGGGCCACGGGGCGCCTGCCAGGGCGCCCGGTCCGATGAGCACGGGGTAGTCACCCGAGGCGGTCGTGGCCCAAAGGAGGCTCAGATCGCCCGGGCCGGCGGCGAGGGCCTCGAGGACTGACACGGCGCCGGCGGGCGGGGACTGGTCGTGGGGGGGCAGGATGGCGTCGGCGACGTCCTCATAGACCGACCGGCGGGCGGCGTGCAGGGCATCGAAGCGGTCGCGGTCGCGGGCCAGGGGGCGGTCGGTGGTGTCCTGGGCGTCCGTCGCCCGACGCCAGGCGGTGTCGGCGTCGACCTCCAGGTAGACGACACAGTGGGCCTTGAGAGCGTTGCGCACGGGCTCGGATTGCAGGCTGCCGCCGCCCAGGGCGATCACGTCTGCGTTGCCGGCGCGATCCAGCAGTTCGAGGACGACCTGCTCCTCGCGCTCGCGAAAGCGCGCCTCTCCGTGGTCGGCGAACTCCCGGGCGATGGAGTGACCCAGGCGGCGCTCGAGGATGTCGTCTGAGTCCTGGGGCTCACGGCCTCCCTTGCGGGTGGCGGCGACCCGACGGGCGGCGGTCGACTTCCCCGCGCCCATGAAGCCGACGAAGACCAGGGCGCGCCCGGGACCGGGAGGAGGGGCGGGGTCCGAGACGGGGGTCGCGTCGGGGGCGGTGCTGGGGGCGGGGTGGGTTAGCCGGTCTTCCATCCGATGCGCCGGCGGTAGGCATCGACGGCCTGGCGGACGTCTTCGATGTGGTCGCCGCCGAACTTCACCCGGTAGGCGTCGGCGAGCACCAGCGCCACCATCGCCTCTCCCACCACCCCCGCGGCGGGGACGGTGCACGAGTCGGTGCGCTCTCGTAGGGCTTCGGCGGGCTGGAGGGTGGCGATGTCGACCGAGCGCAGGGGCTTGGTCAGGGTGGGCAACGGCTTCATGGCGGCGCTGACGATGAGGGGATCACCGGTGGTCATGCCACCCTCCAGGCCGCCGGCGTGATTGGTGTGGCGATGAAAGCCCTGCTCGGGCGTGTGGAAGATCTCGTCGTGGGCCTCCGAGCCCGGCTTGCCCGCTAGGGCGAACCCCTCCCCCAGCCCCACCCCCTTTATGGCCTGGATCGAGCACAGCGCTCCCGCCAGGCGACCGTCCAGACGCTCCTCCCAGGAGACGTGGGAGCCCAGTCCGGGGACCAGCCCGAAGGCGCGCACCTCAAACACCCCGCCCAGGGACTCGTTGGCGCGCCGCTGGACGTTTATGTGCTCGACCATCTCCCGCGTGGCCTCAGGGTCCAGGCAGCGCACGGGGGAACCGTCGACCGCGGCGAAGTCCTCAAGGCTCAGGGGCTCCGGGCGCGACGGGGCGCTGACCGCGCCGATCTGGGTCACGTGGGAGACGACGTGGACGCCGAGAGCGCCGAGGAAGGCGCGCAGCAGGCCGCCGCCGGCCACACGGGCGGCGGTCTCGCGGGCGCTGGCCCGCTCGAGCACGTTGCGCACGTCGGTGAAGCGGTACTTCTGCACGCCGACGAGGTCGGCGTGGCCGGGACGGGGAAGGTGGACCTCGGCGACTTCGGACTGCACCGGCCAGGGACTCATGCGCTCCTCCCAGTTGGCGTAGTCGCGGTTGGCGACATCGAGGGCGACCGGTCCGCCCAGCGTACGGCCGTGGCGCACCCCGGCGGTCACCTCGGCGCGATCGCGCTCGATCTTCATGCGTCCGCCCCGGCCGTGGCCGAGCTGGCGTCGGGCCATGTCCCGGTTCAGATCGTCGGGGGTAACGGGCAGGCCGGCGGGCAGACCCTCGACGATGCAGGTCAGACCCGGGCCGTGGGACTCCCCGGCGGTGATCAGGCGCAGGCGCATGCCGGGAAGCTTAGGCGGCGCAGGTCCGGCCGACCGGGGAGGTCGCTCGTCTCAGCCGGGGGGCTCCTCCTGGCGCTCGCAGCGGTGCTCGCGAAGCAGGACTGCCGAGTTGGGCCCGGGCAGGCGAAAGCCCTCGAAGCGAAACGGACTGGTCTGGGCGCTCTCTGAGTCGCCGTGGTCCCACTCAAGCGCCACGATGTACTCCCGAAAGCTCGACACGGGGGCCACCGGTGGCCAGTCGGCGCGCACCCACCCGTGGCCGGGTACGTTGACCGACGCCACGTCGGCACCGCAGCGCCGACACAGGCTACGTGGGAGTGCAGGCTGGGGCACCGGCCGAAGCTCACCCGCCCGCGACCTGCTCGCGCTGGTGGGCCTGGGCGTCGTGGTCGGCGAGGCGCTGTCCGGTGCCCTCACACCACGGACAGGTCAGCGTCTGGGACTCCCCTCCCAAGCCGGAGATGACCCGCCCGCTGCCGCGGCAGGCGGTGCACGGCGTCGCGGTGGCCTGCTCCTCGGCGGGGCGATCGGTGTCTCGAGCCATGGCGCGACGAGCCTAGCGCCTGAGGGGACACCGGCCAACGACGACACGGGCGGGGCCCAACCCCGGTAACCACCCCCACACTGCCTCCTAACTCCCCCTAACCGCCCTCCCACCACCCTTCACTCATGAGTGTGGGCCGCCCACTGCCCGACGCCGACGCCGACGCCCACGCCGCGTTGGCGGACGCCCCCGACCGCCCGAGCCGGCGCTTCGTCCGCAGCGAAGCGGCGACCAGCCCCCAGCCCCTCGCCGGACTGTCGATCATCCTGCCCTGCCTGGATGAGGAGGAGAGCGTCGGGCACGCGATTGCGCGGGCTCGCGAGGTGGCGCGACGCGTCGCCGAGCAGTACGAGATCATCGTGGTCGACGATGGCAGCCAGGACGCGACCACCGTGATCGCCGCCGCCGAGCCTGGAGTGCGGGTGATCCGCCATCCCCTCCACCGTGGCTACGGGGCTGCCCTGCGCAGCGGATTGGGGGCCGCCCGCATGCCCTACGTCTTCGTGGCCGACGCCGACCTCCAGTTCAACCTCGACCAGATCGACCGCTTCCTACCCGCCCTTGCGAGTGCCGACGTGGTGGTCGGGCGACGTGCCCACCACTCGGGATCGTGGGCGCAACGCCTGCGGTGGTGGAGGTGGACGCGGATGGCGCGAGGAATGTTCGCTCTGTCGGTGCACGATCCGGGCTGTGGGCTGAAGCTCATGCGCCGTGAGGCGGTCGGGGATCTCGAGCTCTCAAGCTCCGGGGCGGCGGTGAGCCCGGAGCTGCTCGTACGCTGTCACCGGGCCGGGGTGCGGGTGGCCGAGGTGCCGGTATCCCAGGGCCCCCGCCGGGCGGGCGCGCGTCGTCACCCCCGCCTGACCGGCGCCCGCGGCACCCTTAGGGAGCTCAGGGCCCTGCGCGAGGTGCTGAGGGCCCCGGCCGCCGAGCGGCCCTGATGGAGCTGCTGACCGAGCCCCCGGCGCCTGCGGCCGCGCCGGAGCCCATCGCGGCGCCCGGGGCCCGCCGGCGTGCCCCGGCGGTATGGATCGCCCTGGCCGCGATCACGCTGCTGGCCGGGGCGCTGCGCCTGGTCTCGCTGCGATCGGTCCCCAACGACCCGTTCTATGACGCCGCCGTGCGCAGCATGACTCTGTCTCTGCATAACTTCTTCTTCGGGGCCTATGAGCCGGGGGCAAGCGTGTCGATCGACAAGCCCCCGCTTGACCTGTGGCTGCAGGTGATCAGCGTCAAGGCGTTCGGCTTCGGGGCGGTGGCGCTCAAGCTCCCCGAGGCGCTGGGGGGCACCGTTGCCGTTCCCCTGTTGTTCTGGGCGCTGCGGCGCTGCTTCGGCGACGCGAGCGCGCTCATGGGCGCACTGGTGCTCGCCGTCCTGCCCACCGCGGTCATGACCTCGCGCAGCGACACCATGGACGCGGTGATGATGGCGCTGACGGTGATCGCCTTGGGGCTGGTCGTCCACGCCGGTCTGACCGGGCGGGTGCGCTGGCTCTACGCAGCAGCGGTCGCTCTGGGGCTGGCCTTCAACGTAAAGCTCCTGGAGGCGCTCATCCCCCTCCCCGCCCTGCTCGCGCTCGCCGCCCTGGCGCTACCCGGCACGCGCCGGTTTCGCACGCTGCACATCGCGGGAGCCGGAGCGCTCTACGTGGTCATCGCCCTGTCCTGGCTGACCGCCACGCTGGCGTTCCCCGCCCACGACCGGCCGTTTGCCATCGGCTCTACCAACGGCAGCGCCTGGGATGCCGCCTTTGTGTTCAACGGCTATGACCGCATCGCCAAGCCCGCGCGGGAGTCAGACGCCTCCATCGCCGCCGGCCACCAGGTCCATCATCGCCAGGCCACCTCAGACCGCGAGGTCGCCCTCGACCACCAGGCCATCGCCCCCCCGGCCGCGCTGCGCCTGCTCGACCGGATCGGCCCGCTTTCGGGTCGGCGCCTGGGCTTCGTGCTCCTCAGCGCCCTGCTGCTGGGTATTCCGGCGCTGGTCTCGCGCGCGCGCCGGCGCGCTGCCCCGTCGGCGGATGCCGAGGACGGCGACCCGGTCGGCGCTGAGCACCGACGACGCCTGCAGCGCGCGGGTGCACTGGCCATCCTCGTGTGGCTGGTGGAGGGCACGCTGCTGTTCACGGTGATGGCGCGTCTGCATCCCCGCTACGTGGAGGCGTTTACCCCCGCGGTGGCCGCCGCCGCGGGGGTCGGACTCGTCTGGGCCGTGGGCGAGAGCCGGCGCGCGCGCCTGACGCTGGTGGCCGTCCTCGCCGTGCTCGCCCCGTATGCCTTCTACCTCCACAGCGGCCCGACGCTCGACGCCTGGATAACCGTCCTGGCGGCTGTCATCGCCGGGACCGCCGCCATCCTGGTCACCCGCCGGCTGTGGGGGCGCAGCGGACCGGCACTGGCGCTCGGCGCGGGGGCGGTGGCCTGTCTGGCCCTGCCGGTGGCCGTGTCGCTGGGGGTCATCCGCGACTCGGACTCCGATGCCGGCCATCCGGGGTACATGCGCCCCGGCGACCTGGCCCATCTGAGCGCCTACCTGCGCTCCCACCGCGCCGGCGCGCGCTATGAGGTGGCCGCCACCTCGGCCACCCAGGCGGGCTCGCTGATCGTCTCAGACGCTCAGCCCGTCCTCATCCTCACCACCTACGACGGTCAGGGGATCGTGTCGGTGGACGAGCTCAGCCGCCTGGTGGCCCAGGGCCAGGTCCGCTACGCGCTGGTCGTGGGCAGCTGTCGGATCCCCAGGCCCCGTCTACCCCAGTGCTCGGCTCCGGGGCGCTGGGTGCTGGCCCACGGCACCAACGTCTCCGCCGAGGCGGGCCTGGCCCACTCATCGTTACTCTGGCGCCTGTCGAGCCGGTAGCTTCCCCAAGCCATGGAAGGCTCTCCCGCCCTGCGCATCCTCGTCGTCGACGACGAGTCCTCTCTGCGCGAGCTCGTCACCCGTTCCTTCTCCCGCGAGGGCCACGAGGTGATGGCCGTCCCCGACGGACGCGCGGCCATCGACCGGGCCAGCACCGAGCACTTCGACGTGGTACTGCTGGATGTGGCCCTGGGCCAGGGGCCCAACGGCTATGAGGTGTGTCGCACGCTGAGGGCCCGGCGTAACGTGGTGCCCATCATCATGCTCACCGCCCTGGACTCCGAGGCCGACGCCGTCCAGGGGTTGGAGGCCGGAGCCGACGACTACGTCACCAAGCCGTTCGGGCTGGCCGAGCTGCGCAGCCGCATTCGCGCCGTCCTGCGCCGCTCGGGCCCGCGGGCGCTGGGCGATGAGATCCTGGCGGTGGGCCCCATCAAGCTCGACCGCAGCCACCGGGAGGTCAGCGTGGGCGGCGAACCGGTGCGTCTGACCTTCTCGGAGTTCGAGCTGCTGGCGCGGCTGATGTCAGAGCCCGGACGCCTGCTCAATCGCCAGGAGCTGCTGCGCGCCATCTGGGGCGACAGCGCCTACCGCGACCCGCGCGCCATCGACGTCCACATTCGCCACCTGCGCGAGAAGCTCGAGGCCCAGCCCGACGACCCGCGCCTGATCCTCACCGTGCGTGGGGCGGGCTACCGCTTCCAGGAGCCCTGATCGGTGCGCCGCCTGCTCGGGGTCGGCCTGCGGCCGCGGCTGCTGGCGGCACTGGTCCTCACGGCGGCGATCACCCTGGGCGTGGCGGCCATCGCCCTGCTGGGACCCCTCGAGCAGCGCCTGCAGGCCGACACCACCTCTTCGCTGGTCACCGCCGCCCTGGAGGTGGCGCCGAGCCTCACCGACGCCGTCACCCTGACCGGTGGGCTCGATCAGGGTGAGATTGCCCGCACCGCCCACGACCTGGCGCGTCGCACGGGTGCCCGGGTGGCGTTGGTGGACGCCGGCGGCGGGCGGGTGTTCGACACCGACGACGAGGCGGTGGACCCCTTCGACGACGTGCGCCTCGCCCTCGCCCGCGGGCACACCGTCCACGACGTCCGCTTCGGGCGCCTGCGCGTGATCGTCCCCCTGCGCATCCTGGGCCGGCGCTATGCGCTGGCCGTGCGCAAGCGCCTCACCGACGTCTCGGCCGCCAACCGGGTGGTGCGCGACGCCTTCCTCAAGGCAGCGGCGGTCGGCCTGCTCATCGCCCTGCTGCTGGGCATCGGATTGTCGCGCACCCTGCTGCGGCGTCTGCAGCGCCTGCGCGACGCCGCCCGCGAGCTTGAGAACCAGGGACTGGATGCTCCCGCTCCGGTCGACCAGACGCGCGACGAGGTCGGCGACCTGGGCCGCACCTTTGCCTCCATGCAGTCGCGCCTGCGCCGCCAGGAGGCGGCCCGACGCGCCTTCGTGGCCACCGCCTCCCACGAGCTGCGCACCCCCCTGGCCTCACTGGACGGGATGCTCGAGCTCCTGGCCGAGGACCTCAACTACGAGCCGCTGGATCTCGAAGACGCCCGTCAGCGCACCATTCAGGCGCGCGAGCAGTCCCGGCGCCTGAGCCACCTGGCGGCCGACCTGCTCGACCTCAGCCGCCTGGACGCGGTGGTGGAGCTGCGCAGCGAGCCGGTGGAACTGGCCGAGCTGGCCCGGGCGGTGATGGCCGAGTTCGAACGTCGCGCCGAGGATGGCTCGAACCCTCTGGCTTCCGAGGCTCCCGACCATCCCGTCTGGGCCCTGGGCGACCCGGGAAGCATTGCCCGCATCGTGCGCATCCTCATCGACAACGCCCTGCGCATGTCCCCACCCGGAGCCCCGGTGACGGTGGAGATCGCCGACTCCGGCGAGCGCCCGCGGCTGCGCGTGCGCGACCACGGACCCGGGGTGGCCGCCCGCGACCGCGATGTCATCTTCGAGCGCTTCCAGCGCGGGAGCACGACCTCAGGCGAGGGCTTCGGTCTGGGTCTGGCCATCGGACGCGAGCTCAGTACCCGCATGGGCGCCACCCTGGAGCTCGCCGAGGTCGACGCCGGCGCCTGCTTCGTCCTGAGCCTGGTACCTGCGCCGGTCACCGCGGCGGTGGCGGGGGCATGATGGAGCAGCCCCCGCTGGCACCCGACGACGTGACCGAGCTTGCCCGCCAGGCCCGCACGGCGGGTCGGCTGGGAATCGACACCGAATTCATGGGCGAGGGGCGCTACCGCACCCTGCTGTGCGTGGTCCAGATAGCGGTGCCGGTGGCCGACGGCCTGCGCGTGGAGGTCATAGACGCCCTGGACGAGCGCCTTGACCCCGGCCCACTGGCCGAGGTGCTCGCCGACCCCGCCGTGGAGGTCGTCCTTCACTCCGGACGCCAGGACGTCGCCCTCCTGCGGCGCGTGTGGCACACCGAGATCCGCGGCCTGTTCGATACCCAGGTGGCGGCGGGCTTCGCCGGGCTGCGCGCCCAGGCGGGATATGAGTCCCTGCTGCGCGAAGTGCTCGACGTGCGCCTGCCCAAGACCGCCAGCTACACCCGCTGGGACCGGCGGCCGCTCACGGCCGAGCAGCTGCGCTACGCCCGCGAGGACGTCTTGCACCTGCTCGACGCGGCCCGCGCGCTGCGCGCGACGCTCGAGCGCCGGGGGCGCCTGGAGTGGGCGCTCGAGGAGTGCCGGGCCCTGGAGAGTGCCAGCGACGAGCGCGACCCCGACAGCCTGTTTGCCCGACTGCCGCGGGTCGCCGGGCTCGATCCCGGGGTGCGAGCAGTTGCCCGCGAGCTTGTGGCCTGGCGCGAGGACGTCGCGCGGGCCCAGGACCGCCCGGCCAGCACCGTGCTCAACGACTCAGCCCTGGTGGAGGTCGCCCGCCGGCGACCGCGCTCACCCGGCGATCTCGAGCAGGTGCGCGGCGTGAGCCCGGGAGCCCTGCGCCGTCGGGGAGCCGACCTGCTCGAGGCCGTCGAGCGCGGGCGAAAGCGCCCGCCCATCCCCGGCAACGGTGCCCGGCGCGCGCGCCCCGCCGACTCAGACGCCCCCCTGATCGCCCTCGGCGAGTCGCTGATCCGCACCCGCGCCCTGGAGGCGGTGGTGGCCTACGAGCTGCTCGCCGCCCGCGCCGAGCTCGAGGAGGTGGTGGTCTCCCGGCGCACCCACGCCCCCGAGCCCGACGTGCGGGCACTGCGGGGCTGGCGGCGTGGTCTGGTGGGCGCAGAGCTGCTCGAGCTTCTGGACGGACGCCAGGCGCTGAGGGTGGGGCCCGACCTGCGCGTACTGGTGGAGCGCCGCGGAGACTAGTCCGCCGGTGGCGCCGCTGGCCGGCCACCCCGCCACCGCGCTCAGACGTTGAGAAAGTGGATCCCCAGCCCGGTGAGCAGGTGCTGGGCGCTGCTGTTGAGCCGGGTGAGATCCCCCGTCCACACCAGGACCCCGTAGGCGACGAGGACCGCCCCGCCGGCGGCCACGATCAGGCCGTAGTGGCGCTTGACCACCGCGAACACGCCCGCCATGCGCGAGAACGCCAGGGCGGTGAGCAGGAAGGGCACCGCCAGCCCCGCCGAGTAGAAGGCCAGCAGCAGCGCTCCGCGGCCGGCCGAGCCCGACACGCCGGCGGCGATCACGATGGCCGACAGGGTAGGCCCCACGCACGGGGTCCAGGCCACGGCAAAGGCGGCGCCGGCCACCAGCGGACCGCCGCGCCCGGCGCGCGCCATCAACGCGTCGACGTGCCACTCGCGGTTGAGGCGCACCACGAGCAGGCTGGCCACGAAGAACACGCCCATCGCCACGAGCAGGGCGCCCGAGACCTTCTCGAGCACCGCGCGGTGGGCAGACAGCGCCTGGCCCAGCCCGGTGGCGGTCAGGCCCAAGAGGATGAAGATGGTCGAGAAGCTGGCGATGAACAGCAGGCTGGGAGCCAGCACCCGTCGGGCCGGGGCGCCGTCCAGCTCGGGCACCGCCACCCCGGTGACCGCCGACAGGTAGCCGGGTACGAGCGGCAGCACGCAGGGCGACAGAAAGGACACCGTCCCGGCCGCCAGCGCGGCCAGGACCCCGACCCCGGCGGCGGGGTCGCTGGTGAGTGAGGTGGCGATCACCGGCCCGAGCATTCCCTGATTATGGACTCAGGGCCTCCCCGCCTCCCCACTCACGGCGGCCCGGGCCAGCTCAGCCACCAGCCGGTCGACCGCCGGGCGGTCCTCGGGCCCGCGGCTGCGGTAGACGAAGCGCAGGCGCAGCTCAGCGTCAAAGACGGCGTCACCGCCCAGCTGAAGGGAGTCCTGCTCCAGGCGCCCGGGGCGGGCGCCGGCGCCCAGCAGCCGGGCATAGCGCCACCACACGCGGGGATCCAGCCACACCCGGGCCACCGACGCCCGCCCCAGCCCCAGGGCTCCGTAGAGCTCACGGTCGGGGTCGGCGTAGAGCTCAACGTCGGCGCCGAGCTCCTCGCGGTGGCGGGCCAACAGGGCGGGCGCCGCGAAGCTCACGCACACGAGCCTTCCCGCCAGCTGCGCCCGGTGGCGACGCACCTCGACCAGGTGCGCGCGACAGGGCAGTCAGCCCAGATGGCGCAGGAAGATGAGCAGCGTCGCCTGACCGCGCAGGTCGCCCAGGCCGACTTCGCGCCCGTCGGGGGTGAGCAGCGTCAGGTCAAGCGGCAGGCACTCACCGAGGGCGACAGGGCTCACGCGACGTCGTGCTCGTGGGCGCGAAAGTAGGTGACCATCGGGTGGACGTACTCGTCAAAGCGCGGGCAGCGCACCCCGGCGGCGGCGAGCACGTCGTTGGCCACCCGGGTGTCAAAGCGCACGGGATGGTTGAGGTAGCGCACCGACTCGCGGGGGATGCCCGCGAACAGCCGGCGCACCGCCTCCAGGCGCAGGGACTCCTGCACGAGGGTGGCGGGAACCCGGTAGCTGGGCTCGCGCCCGGAGTACTCGCGCGCCAGCAGCCGGGTCATCTCCCGGGCGGTGAGGGGGTCGGGATCGACGAGGTGAAGGGTCTCCCCCACCGCGCTGTCGTCGCGGGTGACGGCGGCGATCGCGTCGACGACGAAGTCGATCGGCACCACGTTGAACAGGGCGCCCGACCGGCCGGTCTGGGGCAGGGGAAGGCCCTGGCGGGTCAAGCGGGAGATGAGACGCAGCAGGAAGTAGGGACCGTCGAACTTCTGGGTCTGCCCCGTGCCCGAATCTCCCACCACGATGGCCGGCCGGTAGATGGTGGTGGGGATCTGGGCGCGGCGCTCGCGCACCCACACCTCGGCCTGGAACTTGGTGGACTCGTAGTGGTTCTTGAACGGCTGACCGAAGACGAGCTCGTGCTCATAGACCACCCCCCGACGCAGCCCGGCCACGTAGGCGGTGCTCACGTAGTGCAGGCGCTCCAGGCCCGGGGCGGCCAGGCACAGGTCGAGCACATGGCCGGTACCGTCGACGTTGACGCGCTGGGCGACCTCGAGGGGCACGGCGAGGTCATAGATGGCGGCGAGATGGTAGGCGTGGGTCATCTCGCCCGCGAGGCGCTCGAAGTCGTGGTCAGAGAGCCCCAGGCGCTGCTGGGAGATGTCGCCGGTGAGCACCTCGATGCGCTCGCCACCCAGGGCGCCGGCGCGGGTCCGCGCGAGCTGGGCCATGGCGGGCTCGACGAGGACCACCGCGCGCGCCCGCGGCTCCTGGGCGAGCAGGGTGCCCAGCAGGCGGGTGGCGATGAAGCCGGGAAAGCCGGTGAGAAAGTAGACGGGTTCGGTCATGCAGGCAAACAGCAGGAGAATTATGAGGGGGGCTGCGCCCCCCGACGACCACCGACGAACTGGGTGAGACCACTGCGGCGCTGCGCGATGGCGTCAAAGCGCCGATCGGCCAGGGCCCCGACCAACTCGTCGCGGCCGAACATGGTCACACCGGTGAGCACCCGGACGGCACCATCCACTGCTCGCCATCGGCGAGGCAGGCGACTCAGGCTGGTGAACAGGGCGATGTGACCACCCGGCGCGAGCACCCGGGCCATCTCGGCGAGGGCGCGCATGGGCTCGCCGAACAGGTTCAGGGCGGCAAAGCAGCACACGGCGTCCAGGCGACCGTCGCCGAAGGGCAGGTCGCCGGCGTCGGCGCGCAGGTAGCCGACGTTGCCCGCGCGGGTGTCGGTGACGGCGCGGTCGAGCATCGTCGGCGAGGCGTCCAGGCCCACCACCAGGCCGCGAGGTCCGACCGCCGCGGCGAAGTCCCGCGAGAAGTTCCCAGGGCCGCAGGCCACGTCAAGCACCGTCTGGCCCGAGCGCAGGTCCAGGAGATCGCGAGCGATGGCGTACTCGTCGGCCATGCCCGGTCCCAGCACGCCCTTGGCCAGTCGCCCCATCGCCGGGCGCCACAGATGCTCATAGACCTGGGGCAGGGCCCGGGTGAGCATCAGGCTTTGACCCAGGCCGGGCGACGCGGGCGCTCGGTGGCCGATGAGGTCAAGGTAGCCGTGCGCCACGTCGGGGTCGCGGGGGCGCCGGGAGGGCTCCAGCAGCGCCCACGCCCCTCGGTGGGCCGCGCCGAGCCGCGCGGGAGGCCGTGCCCCGCGGGTCGCGCCGAAGCCCCGAGCGGTAGCCATCCTCTTATCCTATAAAGGTCCTACCCGCCGAGCCGAGGAGAGCGCCGCCCATGGAGGACACCAATACGGTCACCGCCGAGGGGCTGGCCGCGCTGAACGCCGAGCTCGAGGGCCTTGAGGGTCCGGGACGGCGCGAGATCGCCGACCGCATCAAGGTGGCGCGCGAGTGGGGAGACCTCAAGGAGAACAGCGAGTACCACGACGCCAAGAACGATCAGGCCCACCTGGAGACCAAGATCGCCCGGCTGCGCGAGAAGATCTCCCGGGCCGAGGTGGTGGCCACCACCGCCTCGCACGACACCGTCAGCTTTGGGGCCACCGTGGTGGTGTGCGACGAGAAGGGCGTGCAGCAGACGTGGCGGATCGTCAGCTCCCACGAGGCCTCGCCGACCGAGGGGCGTCTGTCGGTGGACTCCCCCGTGGCCCGCGCCCTGGCTGGTTCTCGGGCGGGTGATGAGGCCTCGATCCCCCTCCCCCGGGGGGAGCGGCGCCTGACCGTGGTCAGCGTGAGCTGAGAGGTCCGGTCAGCGGCCGTGGCGCGGGCCTCCTAAGAGAATTCTGACCGAGCTCTTAGCCGCGTTGAACAGGCTCCGGTGAAGATGGGCGCTCCTTCGCCTCGGGGGTTCGCCCACCATGACCAGCACCGACTGAGAGTCGGTCGAGCAATCGGTTCAGGTGCGCACCGAGGCCGGGGCGCTGACCCGGCGCTCGGCCTCGGGCAGGAGCAGGGGGGCGCCAAAGGAGGCCTGCAGCAGGGCCCCACCGCCCGGGGCGTTGCGGGCGCGCACCCAGCCGCCGTGGGCCTCGGCGGCCTGGCGCACGATCGCCAGTCCCAGCCCCGATCCGGGCAGAGCGCGCGCGTCGTCAGCCCGGTAGAAGCGATCAAAGACGAAGGGCAGGTCCTCGGGGGCAAAGCCGGCTCCACGGTCGCGGACGCTGAGCACGCCCCCGGTGAGGGTGACGTCGATGGCCTCCCCGGGCGGGCCCCACTTGACGGCGTTGTCGATGAGGTTGGCCACCGCCCGGCTGATCTGCTCGGGCACTCCACGCACGACGGTGCGCTCGAGCTCGGCCGCCACCCGCCGGTCGCCCGCCCGCCGGCGCGCGCGCGCGACCGCCGCTTCGACGATCGCGTCGAGCTCTGTGTCGTCTGAGTCCTGCCCGGGCTCGGCGCCCCGGGCCAGTTCGACCACGTCACCCACCAGGGCGGTGAGCGCGTCGAGCTCGTCGATGATGTCGGCGCGCAGGTTGGCGCGATCAGCGCCACTCAGGCGGTCAGCGTCGCTGAGGACCTGGATGTTGGCGCGCAGGCTGGCGATGGGGGTGCGCAGCTCGTGGGAGGCGTCGGCCACCAGGTGGCGCTGGGCTTCGATCGAGCGCTCGAGGGCATCCAGGGTGGCGTTGAACGACAGCGCCAGGCGCGCCAGCTCGTCACGGCCTCTGACCTCCAGGCGCCGCGACGGGGAGGGGCCACCGGGCTCGGTGGTGAGGGCCTCGGTGTGCCGCGTGAAGCGTGAGATGGGCGCCAGCGCCGAGCGGGCCACCAGCACCCCCACCAGCGCCGCGATGGCGATGCCCGCGGCGCCGATGAGCGCGATGACCAGCAGCAGCTCGCGCAGGACCCGGTCGGTCTCGGTCAGGGGACGCACGATCTGCAGGGCCGCCCCCCGGGGGGTGGCGCTGATGAGCTCGCGCAGGTGGACGTGGTCGACGGTGACGTCTGTGAAGTAGCGCCCGCGCCCGGTGCGCGCCACCGCCATCACGCGCGGGTCCACGGGCAGGGCCTGGCCCTCGTCGGGCGGACGGCTCGTGCTGCCGTCGGGGGCGACGAACTGGATGAAGCCCGACGCCCCTCCGAAGGGAGTGGAGGAGCGCTGGTCAAACAGGCCGGGTCCCCGGCGGCGGTGGCGGCGACCGCCCAGGCGGGGGTCTCGGCGGCCAAACGGGATGTCGCGCGCGCCGGCGAAGGGGGGCCGATCAGGGCTGCTCAACGGGCGGGCGAGGTCGCTGAGGGAGCGGTCGATCTGTCCGCGCAGCGCCGAGTGGTCGGCGGCGTAGACGGCGATGGCCACCCCGACGACCACCACGGCGACGGCGGCCGCGGCGGTCGCTCCCAGGCGGGTGCGCAGCGTCAACCGCTCGGCTCCCGCAGGGTATAGCCCACTCCGCGCACGGTGCGGATGAGGTCCGGAGCGCCCAGCTCGGCGAGCTTGCGCCGCAGGTAGCCCACGTACACGCGCAGCGAGTTTGAGCCGGGGCCGAAGTCATAGCCCCACACCCGCTCGTAGATGACTGACCGCGACAGCACCCGCCGCGGGTTGCGCAGGAGCAGCTCCAGCAGCTGAAACTCGGTGCGGGTGAGGTCTACGGAGCGACCATCGAAGGTCGCTCCGTGGGCTCCGCGATCAAGCTCCAGTCCCCCGAAGCGCAGGCGCTCACCGTCGGAGTCCCCGGCGCGGCGCAGCAACGAGCGCAGCCGGGCCTTGAGCTCCTCGACGTCAAACGGCTTGACCAGATAGTCATCGGCACCGGCGTCCAGCCCGGCCACCCGATCGGCGACGGAGTCACGAGCGGTGAGCATGAGCACCGGCGTGCGGTCGCCACTGGCGCGCAGGCGGCGACAGACCTCCACGCCGTCGAGGTCGGGCATGAGCACGTCGAGGATCAACGCATCGGCAGACAACTTCTGGGCGTCGATCAGCCCCTGCGTCCCGCTCGGGGCCAGGTGGATCTCATAGCCGGCCAGGCGCAGGGCACGCCCGACCGCCTCGCGCACGGCGCGATCGTCGTCTATGACCAGGATCCGCATCGTCTTCATCCTCGACCCCCAGGCTAAGGGCAAGGTAGGAGGCAGCGCTGCTCGAGCGGTGGCGAAGCTTCGGGGGTCCTGGGGACCGATCACCCACGCCACCCCCAAAGGGCCCGGACCCAGCCGGGGCGGGCCGATCAGCCGGTGCCGGGGCCCGACACGCCGGACCCGGCCAGGGCGACCTCGGCGTGAGCCCCGGGCGCGGCGACCGTCGCCGCCTGGCCCTCCGTGCGCCCCGCCTCATGGACCCGGGTGCGCAGGGGCACCTCCTGAAGCAGCCAAGACAGGGCGAAGGCCATGGCCGCAAAGGCCATCCCCCACAGGAACACGCCGTGCAGCGCGACGGTGAAGGCGTCCAGAAAGGCGCGATGGATCGCCGGCGGCAGCTGGCGGGCCTGGGCGGGGTTGAGGTGCACGCCTCCCGACAGGCGGTTGCCCACCCCAGCCGGCAGGTGGGTCAGGCGAGCGGCCAGGCGCGTGGCGAAGATCGAACCCAGGATCGCCACGCCGAAGGATCCGCCCACCGAGCGAAAGAAGGTGGCAGTCGAGGTGGCGACCCCGATGTCGCCGGGATCGGCGTTGTTCTGAACGACGAGGACGAGGACCTGCAGCACCAGGCCGATGCCGACGCCCACCACCAGCATGTACAGCGAGGCCAGCCAGTGAGGCGTGCTCACGTCCAGACGCGAGAGCAGGTACATGCCCACCACGAGGATGGCGCTGCCGGCGATCGGAAACGGGCGATAACGCCCGATCCGGCTGATCGTCCGCCCCGACGCGATGCTCGCCACCAGCAGGCCGACGATGAGCGGCAGCATCTGCAGGCCCGAGCTGGTGGGGCTGGCTCCGTAGACGAGTTGGAGGAAGAGGGGGATGAAGATGATCGCCCCGAACATGGCCAGCCCGATCAGGAACGCCATCCCCCCGGCGACGTTGAACGTGCGCGAGCCAAACAGTCCGAGCGGCACGATGGGCTCGCGGGCGCGACGCTCCCGGGCGACAAAGGCGAGCAGCAGGGTGACGCCCCCGACGCCCAGGGCGATGATCGGGGCCGAGCCCCAGGCGTACTCGTTGCCCCCCCAGGTGGTGAGCAGGATCAGGGCACTGACCCCCGCGGTGAGCAGCACAGCGCCCAGGTAGTCGACATGGTGGCGCTGGCGCGCGACGGGCAGGTGCAGGCGCAGGGCAACCACAGCGATGGCCAACGCCCCGATGGGCATGTTCACGTAGAACACCCAGCGCCAGGACAGGTTGTCTACGAAGAAGCCCCCCAGCAGCGGCCCGGCCACCGAGGCGACGGCGAACACCGAGCCGATCAGCCCCATGTAGCGCCCTCGCTCGCGAGGGGGCACGATGTCACCGATGATCGCCTGGGCGCCGACCATCAGCCCCCCGGCGCCGACCCCCTGCAGGGCGCGAAAGGCGATCAGCTGTCCCAGCGTCTGGCTGAGCCCGGCCAGCATCGATCCGGTGAGGAAGATGAGGATGGCCGCCATGAACACCGGCTTGCGGCCGTACATGTCGCCCAGCTTGCCGTAGAGCGGAGTCGAGGCGGTCGAGGCCAACAGGTAGGAGGTCACCACCCAGGACAGGTGGTTCAGGCCGCCGAGGTCTCCGACGATGGTGGGCAGCGCGGTGGAGACGATCGTCTGATCCAGCGCCGCCAGGAGCATCCCGAGCATCAGCGCCCCGAAGATGGTGGCCAGGGCGCGACCCACCGGGGCGGTCTGGGAGCTGCGGTCAAAAACGGTGTCAGAGGTGCTCAAAGTCGCCCGCAGGGTAGCGGGGAAACCCAGCAGGTCGGGGGACGCAGCGCCTCAGGCAGAGCCCTAAGGCGAGCGCCCAGAGCCGGACGACGCGCCGAGCTTGTCGGCAACGGCAGGATGAGGGCGTCGGGAGGAGACGAGGTTGGCGGCGCTCATGCCCACGGCAAACACGGTCAGATCGACGCAGTCAAGGCCGTAGCGCTCGCCGAGGGCGCGGGCCATGACCTCCTCGGTGAGATGCCCCGAGTCCAGCAGCGCCTGCTCGGGCGTGCCTCCCGATGTACGCGAGGTGGCCAGGGCGTCGTCGACGCGCTCGCGGGTCGCCAGTCCCAGCTCGACGATCACGTCGGTGAGAAAGCGAGAGGACCCCGAGCGCGGAGACGGCGAGTGCAGGCCGTCCCAGTGGGCCTCGGGCTCAGCGGCCAGAGCTCCCTCGATGTCGGGGGAGCCGATGGCGGCCAGGGCGCGAAGGTGCGGGGCTGTCTGCTCCCGGCTCATGACGGTCGCCGCTCCGCCGGGGACAGATCAGCGAGGTGGCGGGTGCCCGCGCGCGCCGGCGCGCATGGCCTCCAGGGGGGCGGGCACACCCGTCCACAGCTCAAAGGACAGGGCGCCCTGGCGGACGAGCACCTCGAGACCGTCGACCGTGCGCGTCCCCCGCCGGCGGGCGGCGTCGAGCAGCTCGGTCGGCCCCTGCCGGTACACCATGTCCACGACGCATCCATAGCTACCCAGGTCATCGGCCCTGAGGGGCAGTGCCTTGAACGTCTGCCCGGGATCGCCTCGGCCGATCGAGGTGCAGTTGACGAGCAGGTCGGCGGGGTGGGCTCGGCTCACCGGTGAGGCGCCGAGGGCGCGGGCGAGACCGACGCCACGCTGGGCGCTGCGGTTCCACACCGACACGGCGGCGGCCCCCGCGTCAAGGAGTGCCCAGGTGACCGCGCGCGCGCTGCCTCCCGCCCCGAGGACGAGCGCCGTGGCGCCGGTCACCGGCTGGCCGAGGGCGGCGAGCAGGCCGGGAGCGTCTGTGTTCTCAGCGCTGACTCCGCGTGAGGGGTCAAAGGTGAGGGTGTTGGCGGCTCCGATGGCGCGTGCGCAAGCCGTCGCGGTGTCGGCCAGGGCGAGGGCCGCCTCCTTGTGGGGCACTGTCACGTTGGCGCCTCGGAAGCCGGCGCCGCCCAGCGCCCGGGCGGTCTCGGTGAACAGCTCGGCCGGCACCGGCAGCAGCTGGTAGCGCCAGCCGGTCAGGCCGGCGGCCGCGAAGGCCGCGCCATGCATCGCGGGCGAGCGACTGTGGGCCACCGGCCAGCCCAGCACCCCCAGACGGCGCCCGGCAGCCAAGGGCCCGTCAGCGGCCGCAGTTGCGCGTCGGCGAGGTGCCGCCCCTGGTGGCCCGGGCGGTGGCATAGCGAGCGGCGTCGCGCTGAAACTGGGCAAAGCTCGAGGAGAACACGTGCTCGCCGCACCCGCCCGCCTTGACCACGAAGTAGAGGTAGGGCACGTGGGCGGGGTGGGCCGCGGCGATCAGCGAAGGCAGGCCGGGATTGCCGATGGGGGTGGGCGGCAGTCCCCGGTGCAGCCGGGTGTTGTAGGGGGAGGGGTTGCGCAGCTGGGAGACGGTCAGCGCCCCGTTGTAGTAGTTCAGCCCGAAGCGCAGGGTGGCGTCGATGCCCAACGGCATCCGATCGTGCAGGCGGTTGTAGATGACCGCGGCGATCAGCGGTCGGTCACGGGCGACCTGGGCCTCGCCCTCGACCATGGAGGCGATGGTGAGGACGTCGTAGGAAGTGAGGTGCTTATGGCGGGCATAGGACAGGCTCACGGTGCCGAATGCCCGTTTGAACGCCTGAAGCTGCTCGGCCACGAGCCGGGTGGCGGGGGCGGCGACGGGGAGGTCGTAGGTGGCGGGAAAGAGGAAGCCCTCGAGGGTGTTGGTGTGAGCCGGTGCTCCGTAGTGGCCAGGGGCCAACAGAGGCGAGCGCGCCGACGCGCTGAGATAGCTGCCCCGCACGCCGTCGGCACGGGCCAGGGCGGTGATCTGGCGTCGGGTGCGCCCCTCGGGGATGGTCACCTTGATGATCTGCGGGGGCGGAGGTCGCTGAGTCAGCGCCGTGATGGCGTCGCCGTAGCTCATGTCCCGGGCGAGGACGAAGTGCCCGGAGCGCAGATCGCCGCGCTTGCCGTCGATGGCCGCGCGCAGGGAGAAGAAGAAGCCCGAGGAGACCACGTGGTCGGCGGCGAGGATGGAGCCCACCTTGCTCGCCCCCGCCCCGGCGGGGATGGTGACATCGACGCGGCTGTGGCCCACGGCGCCCTTCAGGGGCTGAAACAGCGAGATCAGAAACCACAGCAGGGCGAGCACCAGCACGAGGGGGATCAGTGCCAGCAGGCGCCGACGTCGTCGTCCTCGATGGTGCTCGGGCGCGCTGCTCAGCCGGACCGGACGGGCGCCCCCGGCGCCGGTGCGCCGGCCACCGCGCTGGAGGTGGGCCAGCCGGGAGGGATCAAAGCGCGATCTGGCTCCGGGAGGCCGCGCGGAGGAGACCCCGGCGTCGGGGGAGGCGCTGGCGGTGGAGCGCGTCACCGTCCGCGGATCCCGAAATCGAGGCAGGCGCTCGCCGGAGGAGACGGTGCGCCGGCCAGGGGAGGCGCGTCCGGAAGGGACGGTTGGCTCGGATGCGACGGTTGGCTCGAGAGGAACGGTTGGCTCGAGAGGGACGGTTCGCTCGGGAGGCCCTCCCACCGAGGGCATCTCAGGGAGCACACGCTCGTGGGGCTCGGGCTCCTCGAGAAGCGGTCCCGGTGGCGTGATGGGCTCGGGCTCAGGGGGCGCGATGGGCTCGGGCTCAAGGGGCGCGACCGGCTCGGGCTCGGCCTCATACGCATGCTCGGGTGGCGCCATCGGCTCGGGCTCGGCCTCATACGCATGCTCGGGTGGCGCCATCGGCTCGGGCTCGGGCTCATACGCATGCTCGGGTGGCGCCATCGGCTCGGGCTCGGGCTCATAGGCGTGCTCGGCCACCGGCTCAGGCATCGGCTCGGGCTCATACTCGGGCTCGGGTGGCGCCATCGCCTCGGGCTCGACCGCGTGCTCCACCACGGGCTCATGGCGAGGCTCGGGTGGACCCCGGACCGGCTCGACCAGCTCGGCGTGCTCGACCACCGGCTCGGGTGACGCGATGGCGTCGGGCACAGCCATCGCCTCTGCGGGCGCGCGCTCGACGGGCTCGTCGTAGGTCGGACGTCCGGCTGCGGCGCGGCGGGCCGCGCGCTCGGCACGCTCGCGCTCACGCTCCTCGGGAGTGCGCTCGTGCGGTGGATCGGTATGACGAAACGGCGTCATGGCACTGGGCGGTCGGCGATGCAAGACAGACGAGGTCCGTTGACCCTAACGGGCGCCAGCGACGACGGTCATCCCGAAGGCGTGGTAGGTGACGTCGACGAGCGCCTGCGTGCCAGCCAGCTCTCCAGCAGATGGGCGGCGGCGCGCGAGTCCTCAGAGGCCGAGCGCCCACCGCTGCGCTGGGCCAGGCGGGTGGTGAAGCGCTCGTCGTGGAGCTCCACCACCACACCGGGCCCCAGGCGCCGGCCCAGCCGGGCCGCAAACCCCCGCGCCTCCAGGGTCTGCGCGCTATCGCCGCCTGACAGCGACAGGGGCAGCCCGACCACCACCTGCTCGACGTCATGCTGGGCCACCAGAGACTGAAGCGCACTCAGCCCTCGCCGGCTGGCGGGGGCCGTGACCGCCTCGATCGGGGTGGCCAGCGTCTGGGTGGGATCGCTCAGCGCACACCCACAGCGAGCACTTCCGTAGTCCAGGGCCAGGACCCTCATCGGCTCAGGCCCGTACCTGGCGACCGTGTCCGCGCCGAGCCTTACCCGCGCAGGGCGACATCGATGGCCTCGCGTGCAGCCTGGAGGGCCTCGGGCAGACGGCCGGGGTCGCGGCCGCCGGCCTGGGCCATGGTGTCCCGCCCGCCTCCGCCACCCCCGGTGACCTGGGCGGCGACCTTGACGATCGCCCCCGCGCGCACGCCGCGGGCAACCAGCGCCGGGGCCACGCTGGCCACCAGGTGAACCCGGGCAGGACTGCCCGCCTCCACACAGCCCAGGACGATCGCCGCATCGGGGAGCTGGCCCTTGACGCGGTCGATGAGCGCCAGCAGCGCCCGGGCGTCGGGGGCCGTCACCGCCTCGGTGAGCACGCGCGCGCCGGAGATCTCCCGTGCCCGGGCGGCCAGCTCGGCGGCATCCACCCCCGACCCGTTGACGGCGCCCGCCCGCTGGGCTCGCTCGAGCTCGCGGCGCTGGAGCTCGCGCGCGCGCACTATCTCCAGCGCCTCCTCGGGCCGGGTGCGCAGGGTGGCGGCGATCTCCCCGAGCACGCCGTCGTGGCGGCGCAGGAGAGCGAGCGCCGCCGGCCCGGTGAGCGCCTCGATACGCCGCACGTTGGCGGCGCTGGATGTCTCTGAGACCACGCGCATCACTCCGATCTCCGCGGTGGTCCGCACGTGGGTGCCACCGCATAGCTCGCGCGAGAAGTCGCCCTCCCCTACCTCGACCATGCGCACCACCGCGCCGTACTTCTCCCCGAACAGTGCCATCGCACCCAGGGCGCGCGCCTCGTCCAGCGTGGTGATGATGGGCCGGACCGGGTGGTTCTCGAGGATCCAGCGGTTGACCTCGTCCTCGACGTCGCCCAGCTCCCCGGCGCTCAACCCCTGGCTGTGGGAGAAGTCAAAGCGCAGCTTGTCGGGCCCCACGTAGGAGCCGGCCTGGCGCACGTGGCCGCCCAGGCGCCGGCGCAGCGCCGCCTGCAGCAGATGGGTGGCGGTGTGGTTGGCCTCGGTGGCATGACGGGCGCCCCGGTCCACGCGGGCGGTGACGCGCTCGCCCTTCCGAGGGGGGCCGTCAGACAGCGCCACCGCCAACGCCTGGTCGTCATCGAGGCGATAGACGTCCTCGACACGTCCGCGCCACCCCCCGCTCTCGCCCTCGATCACCCCGACGTCTGACACCTGCCCGCCCCCCTGGGCATAGAAGGGCGACTCGGCCAGCTTGATGAGCACGCGCCCACTCTCCTCGACGCCTCCCTCCCCCTTAACATCATCAAAGGCAGCCACGGTGGTGGGCTGCACCACCGTCTCATAGCCCGTGAAGCGCGTGGGGGCGCCGACCGTGCGGGCCAGCTCGCGCGCCGCCTCGCGCTCGCTGGCTGGGGTGGCCTGCGTCGAGGCCGCCCCCGCCCGGGCACGGGCGCGCTGGGCGTCCATCAGGGTGTCAAAGCCCGCCTCGTCGACGGCCAGCCCCTGCTCGGACAGAAGCTCCCGGGTCAGGTGGAAGGGAAATCCGTACGTGTCGTGCAGGGCGAAGGCGTCGGCGGCTGAGATACCCGGGCGCCCGCCCTCGCGCGCGCGGGCGATGAGCTCCTCGAGCATGCGGGTGCCCTGCTCCAGAGTGCGCCCGAAGCCCTGCTCCTCCCCCGCCAGCCACTTGGCGATGGCGGCGCGCTGCTCGGAAAGCTCGGGGTAGGTCGACGCCATGAGCCCCTCCACACACTCGGCGAAGCGGGCCAGGAAGCCGGGCTGGAGGCCCAGCGCGCGCCCCTGCTGGATGGCCCGGCGCATGATGCGCCGCAGCACGTAGCCGCGATCCTCGTTGGAGGGCACCACCCCGTCGGCGATGAGAAAGGTCATCCCCCGGGTGTGGTCGGCGAGGATGCGCAGGGCGCGGGTGGTGGCGAAGTCCTCACCGTAGCGGCGCCCCGACAGCTCCTCGCCGAGCTCGATCAGCGGGCGAAACTGGTCGGTCTCAAACACCGACGGCGTGCCCTGCAGCAGCGAGGCCATCCGGTTGAGGCCCAGCCCGGTGTCGATGCTGCGTGCGGGCAGCGGGGTCAGGGTTCCCGGCGGGCCCTGGTCGAAAGCCATGAACACCAGGTTCCAGTACTCCAGGAAGCGCTCGTTCTCACCGCCCGGGCGGTCCTCGGGGGAGCCGAACTGCGGTCCGCGGTCGAGGTAGAGCTCTGAGCACGGGCCGCAGGGTCCGGTGGGGCCGGCCTGCCAGAAATTCTCCGAGCGGGGTAGGGCGACGATCCGCTCGCGCGGAACTCCGACGGCGAGCCACGCCTCGATGGCCTCCTCGTCGGGCCCCAGGCCCAGCTCGTCGTCGCCGGCGAACACGGTGATCCAGATGTCTTGTGGTTGCAGACCGAAGCCCTGTAGGGACAGCTCCCAGGCGAGCTCGATGGCGCGATCCTTGAAGTAGTCGCCCACCGAGAAGTTGCCGAGCATCTCAAAGAAGGTGAGGTGACGGGCGGTCGCGCCCACGTTGTCGATGTCGACTGTTCTAAAGCACTTCTGCACGCTGGTCAGGCGCGGGCTGGGGGGCTGCTCGCGCCCCTGGAAGTAGGGTCCCAGCGGCTGCATCCCCGCGGTGGTGAGCAGCACCGACGGGTCGTGGGCGGGCGGTACGAGCGAGGCCGAGGGCAGTAGCTGATGACCGCGCTCCTCGAAGAACGCAAGGAAGGTGGCGCGGATCTCGTCGGAGGTCATGGTCGCAAGCAGTCTAGGTTTAGGCGGCGCATCCGCGCCGAAGACAAGGAGGGGGTGGCGGGGGTCAGGCGATGGTGCCGTGGCCGACGATCACGTCACCGGCGAGCAGGCAGGCGAGCTGGCCGGGGGCCGCGCCGCCGGTGACAGGCGCGTCGTCGTCGAGCGCGAGGCGCAGCTCGCGGTGCTCACCGGGGGATGCGCCCGCGGGGATCAGGCGAGCGGTAAGGGGGCGGGCGCGGTAGCGCAGGCGCACCCCGTCGGCGACGGCGGCCGGACGGTGCAGGGTGACGTTGCGGAGCCTCACCGTGTCGGTCTCGAGCTCCTCGACTGCGCCCACGGTGACGGTGTTGGCGCCGGCGTCGGTGGCCAGGACGTAGAGGGGATCTCGTCCTCCCAGCCCCAGGCCGCGGCGCTGACCCACCGTGTAGGCGTGGTGGCCGCGGTGGCGCCCGAGCACGAGTCCCTGGCGGTCGACGATGGCGCCGGGACGCTCGTGGAGACCGCCGTGGCGGGCCAAAAAGGCGGCGCGCCCGGTGCCCGCCAGGAAGCACAGGTCCTGGGAGTCCGGACGGCCGGCCACCGGTAGTCCCGCCTCGGCGGCGAGCTCGCGCACCCGGGGCTTGAGCAGCTCTCCCAGGGGAAAGGACAGGCGCGCCAGCGAGGCGGGCGCCAGGGCGGCGAGCATGTAGCTCTGATCCTTGGCCGGATCGACGGCGCCGCGCAGCAGGGGCGCGGGACCACTGTGGTCAAGGCGAGCGTAATGGCCGGTGGCCAGCGCTCTGGCGCCGATGCGGTCAGCCAGCTCGAGCATGCCGTCGAGGCGCACCTCGCCGTTGCAGCGCACGCAGGGGTTGGGGGTCAGACCGGCGGCGTGGTCGACGAGCCAGGGGTCCACCACGCCGGCGCGAAACTCGGCGCGCAGGTCGAGGGTGAGGTGGGGCAGGCCCAGGTCGTGGGCCAGGGCGCGCGCCTGGCGTACCGCCTGGGCCGAGCAGCAGCTGCGCTCGCCGTCGTTGGCGGGGTCGGCCCACAGCTCGAGGGTCACCGCGACGGGCTCGGCGCCAGTCCGGGTCGTGAGCAGCGCCGCCACCGCGCTGTCGACGCCGCCGCTCATCGCCACCAGGACCCGCGCGGACACGGGCGCGAGGCGGGCGCGGGCGCGGGCGGCGGCGCCCAGGGCGCGGTGCAGGGCATCGGCGGCGAGCTCGGCGGCGTGACGCTTGGCGGGACTCAGGCCGCCGAGCTCGGCGACGAGGTCGTCGGGCCCGAGGCGGGCCGCGTCGAGGAGGGTTCTTCCCCGGGCCAGGCTCACCGCGGCGCTGGCCGCCGCCAGGGTGGCCCCACACCCCGAGGCGTCAAAGCCGGCGTCGGTGACGTGCTCGGCGTCGGTGCAGGCCAGGGAGATGCGCACCAGGTCCCCGCAGGCGCCCCCGCCGGCCGCGCCGGAGAAGGCGTCCTCGGGGATGTGCCCGCGCCGGTGGGGATGGGTGAGGTGCTGGGCCAGCGCCGTTGCGAACGGGTCGCGCGGGTCGGGCGGGTCGGGCGGCTCGAGCGGTCGGTGAGCCTCGGTCATGCTCGGGGCAGGGGGGCGAGGCCCAGCTCGCGCAGCTGGGCGGCGTCCACCGGCGCCGGGGCGCCGGTCAGGGGATCGCTGCCGCTGGCGGTCTTGGGAAAGGCGATGACGTCGCGGATGGAGTCGCGTCCGGCGAGCAGGGCGACGATGCGGTCCACGCCAAAGGCGATTCCGCCGTGGGGTGGGGCGCCGTAGCGCAAGGCGTCGAGCAGGAAGCCGAAGCGGGCCTGGGCCTCCTCGGCCGACAGGCCCAGGGCGTCAAAGACCTGGCGCTGGACCTCGGCGGTGTGGATGCGGATGGAGCCCCCGCCGATCTCCCAGCCGTCGACCACCAGGTCATAGCCTCGGGAGCGCAGCGCCCCGGGATCGGCAAAGGAGCCGGTGGGCGCGGTGAACGGGTGGTGCAGGGGATCCCAGCGCTGCCCCGCCTCGTCCCAGTCGAACATGGGAAAGTCCACGACCCAGGTGAGCGCGTGCTCTCCCGCGGGTATGAGGCCGAAGCGGCGGGCGAGGACGAGACGCAGATCGCCCAGGGCCCGCGCCGCCACCGGGGGGCGATCGGCGACGAAGAGCAGGAGGTCTCCGTCGTGGGCGTTCAGGTCGGCGTTGACGGCGGCGATCTGCCGGGCGGTGAAGAATTTGGCCAGGTTCGAACGCCACGTTGCCTCCTCCCCCACGTAGATCGGCGCCACGGCGCGTGCCCCGGCGGGCCGGACGTGCTCGTTGAGGGCCTCGAGCTCGCTGCGCGACAGCTCCCGGGCCCCGGCGTTGAGGGCGCGGACGACACCCCCGGCAGCCAGCACCGACTCGAACACCTTGAACTCGCTGCCGACAACACGATGGGAGACGTCAGCGATCTCCAGGCCGAAGCGAGTGTCGGGGCGGTCTGAGCCGTAGCGCAGCATCGCCTCGTCGTAGGTCAGACGCGGCCAGGGCGGGGGACGCAGGCCGAGGTCGCTGATCGCGAGCACGGGGGCCATGACCTCCTCCACCAGGGCGATGACGTCCTCCTCCTCGACAAAGGCCATCTCGATGTCGAGCTGGGTGAACTCGGGCTGGCGGTCGGCGCGCTGGTCCTCGTCGCGAAAGCAGCGCGCGATCTGGTAGTAGCGCTCATAGCCGGCGATCATCAGCATCTGCTTGAACAGCTGGGGTGACTGGGGCAACGCGTAGAACGAGCCCGGCGCCGACCGCGCCGGCACCAGGAAGTCGCGCGCCCCCTCGGGCGTGGAGCGGGTGAGGATCGGCGTCTCCATCTCCAGGAAGTCGCGCTCCTCCAACTGCCGGCGCATGGTGCGGATGACCTCATGGCGCAGGAGCATGGCCTCGCGCATCGGCTCGCGGCGCAGGTCCAGGGCGCGGTGGCGCAGGCGCAGCAGCTCGTCGACGCTTGAGTCCTCATCGATGGAAAAGGGAGGTGTGTCGGCGCCGGCAAGGTGGTCGACCTCGGTGACCTCGATCTCGATCTCACCGGTGGGCAGCGCCGGATTGACGTTGGCGCCGTCGCGGCGCGCCACCCGACCGGCGACGCTGATCACGTGCTCGGGGCGCAGACGGTGGGCCAGGGCGTGGGCCTCGGGGGCGCGGTCGGGGTGAAAGACGAGCTGGACGATCCCCGAGCGGTCGCGAAGGTCGATGAACACGAGGCCGCCGTGATCGCGGCGCCGGTGCACCCAGCCGGCCAGGCGCACCTCACGGTCGGCGTCGGCGCCGGTCAGTGACCCACACCAGGCCTCGCGGTAGGAGTTGGGGCGCGGCGGTCTCACCAGGGGCCACGCAGTCCGCGCAGGGCCCGCGCCACGACCGCGTCGGCGGGCACGGTCTCCTGCTCGGTGCTCTGCATGTCGCGCAGGACGGTGTCGCGGGCGCCGAGGATGGCCACGAAGCGAGCCCCGAGACGGTCAGCGTGCTTGAGCTGACCCTTCAGGGACCGTCCGGCCAGCTCCATCTGGGCGGTCAGCCCGGCACGCCGGGCGGCGGTCACCGTGGCGAAGGCATCGCCCCGGCGGCCATCCTCGTCGATGGCCACGTAGAGCTCCACCGGAGGGGCGGCTGGGTGCTCCTCCCCAGCGGCGAGCAGGATGCGCTCGACGCCGGCCGCCCATCCCACCCCGGCGGTAGCGGGCCCCCCCAGCCGCTCCACCAGTCCGTCGTAGCGACCGCCGCCGCCCACGCCGCTCTGGGCCCCCAGGGAGTCGCTTGAGAACTCAAACACCGTGCGCGTGTAGTAGTCAAGACCCCGCACCAGGGTGGAGTCCAGCTCGTAGGAGACGGCGGCCTCGTCGAGCAGCGAGCACACCTCGGCGAAGTGCTCGGCATCGGCGGCGTCGAGGCGGTCGACCAGGCGCGGCGCCGTCGCCATGACCTGACGGGTGCCGGAGTGATCGGAGTCAAAGGCGCGTAGCGGGTTGAGCTCGATACGGGCGCGGACCTCATCGGCGAGGGCGTCGGAGTGGGCGCGCAGGTGGGCCTGAAGCTCTGCCCGGTATTGGTTACGGGTGGCGGCAGCGCCCAGGCTCGACAGGCGCAGGCGCAGATCACGGGCCCCCAACGCGTCGAGCAGGAGCGCCAGCAGGACGATCGACTCGGCATCGAGGGCCGGGTCATCTGAGCCCAGCGCCTCGGCTCCCACCTGCCAGAACTGGCGGTAGCGACCGGCCTGGGCGCGCTCGTGGCGAAAGAAGCTCGACAGGTACCAGAGCTTCACAGGCTGGGGGAGCTTGTGCATCCCGTGCTCGGCGTAGGCGCGACACACGGGGGCGGTGCCCTCGGGGCGCAGCGTCAGCGAGCGCCCCCCGCCGTCATCGAAGCTGTACATCTCCTTCTGAACGATGTCGGTGGACTCCCCCACCCCCCGCGCAAACAGCTCGGTGGCCTCGAAGGCCGGGGTCTCGATGCGCTCATAGCCGGCCGCTTCCAGCAGCTCGCGTGCCCGCGACTCGACCGCCGCACGCGCGGCCGACTGCGCGGGCAGGACGTCAAAGGTCCCGCGCGGCGCCTGCAGCCGCCTGCTCACCGGCCGGCCGTGAGCTCTGTGAGAAAGGGGTTGGTGGCCGCCTCGGTGCCGAGCGTGGTGATGCCCATGTGGCCCGGGTAGACGGTGGTCTGGGCATCGAAGCGATCGACGAGCCCGGCGATTGACCGGATCAGGGTGGGTCCGTCGCCGCCGGGGAGGTCGGTGCGTCCCACCGAGCCCTGAAAGAGGACGTCTCCGGAGAACAGGGCGCCCTCGGCTTCTATCGCGTAGGTGACGTGGCCGGGGCTGTGGCCCGGCGTGAACAGCACCTCGATGTCCATCCCCGCCAGCGTCAGGCGCTCCCCGCCTGACACCGTCTCGTCGGCGTCATAGCTCTCAAAAGGTCCGAAGCCCGGCCAGGGAACGAAGCTCATGATGTCGGCGAGCACGGCTACTTCGAGGACCGGGCAGTACACGGGGGCGCCGGTGGCGCGGGCGATGGGGGCGACGGCGCCGATGTGATCGAAGTGGGTGTGGGTGAGCAGGATCGCCTCAAGGCTCACCCCCAGGGAGGCGATGGCGCCGAGCAAGCGCTCGGCTTCCTCACCGGGGTCGATGAGCAGGGCCCGATTGCTTTCGGGCAGGCGGGCCAGGTAGCAGTTCTCCTGCACCGGACCGACGGTGAACATGCGCACGTCCATCAGCGCGGCTTGGGGCGGGTACGCCGACGGTGCAGGAACAGCTCGAGGTAGTAGCCCATGGGGATGTAGATGAGCAGGATCACCGGCAGCAGGAGCAGGGCCTGCACCACCGGAGTCTTCAGCACCAAGATGCTCAGGGCGAACAGGAACAGGGCGGCCGCCAGCCCGCGGGTCGTCGCCGAGCGCCAGGTGGGGGGCCGGTTAGCGCGTTCCATGCGCCTGGCTCGCGCGTCAGCGGCGCCCGAGCCCGCACCGGAGCCGGAGCCGGAGCGCTTCTCAGCCTCCAGGGGGCGCCGGCCGGTGCGCCCGCGCGACTCCACCATGCCCGCGGCGTTGCCGCGGTGCTTGGTGCTGCGTCGCTTGCGCTTGGTCGGTGCCATCGGCTCACAAGCCTAGAGCGTTCTCCAGTACGTGGCGCGTGGGGTCAAAGCCGGTCAGGGGCAGGTCTACGGGGAAGTCGACGAGTGCCGCACGAGGGGCCAGCCCGACAAGCTCGGCCGAGGCCACGGGGGCGTGGCGGCGCACCTCCTCGACGATGTGGGCCAGGGGCAGACGGGCGGGGTCTTCGACGTTCATGGACACCTGCACGGCCCCGTGTGCAGTGCTGTCGGGGGAGGCGAGCGCGACGGCGATGGCCCGCAGGCCGGGACGCCCATCGGCTCCCCCCTCTCGTATGCGCCCCGCGATCCGCCGGGCGTCTTCAACGGTGGCCGGTGCTTTGAGCACGACGTTGAAGGCGACGAGGGGCGCACGCGCGCCGACGAGGACCGCGCCGGCCCGGGGATGCAGGTGGAGCGGTCCGAAGTCGGGGGTGAGATCGTGGCGATCCAGCCGATCGCCCAGGCCGGCGCGCCCACCGCGGCGCAGATCGGCGCGTGCTCTGCCGGCCGCCAGGGGCCCGTAAAGAAAGACGGGAAGATGGCACTCGCTGGCGATTGCATCGGCGGCGAGCAGCGCCTCGGCGCAGGCCGCCCCGCGGTGGGCGGACTCGAGGTAGACGATGGGCACGACATCGATGGCCCCCACGTGGGGGTGGGCTCCTCTGGGCGTGTTGAGATCGATGGCCCTGACCGCCGCCCGGGCTCCGGCGAGCAAGGCGGGAGCCAGCGTGCCCGGAGCGCCCGCGAGGGTGTAGACCGAGCGATGGTGGTCGCCGTCGCTGTGAACATCGAGCAGCCGCACCCCGGGTGCGGCGGCGAAGACGTCACGTATGGCCGCGATGACGTCGGCGTCGCGGCCCTCGGAGACGTTGGGGATGGCGAGAAGCACGAGAAAGCTTGGATTGTCGCGGGCTGGCGTATGCGCCGTGCCGCGCGGAGGTTGGGCCAGGGCCGGGGCTTTGAGCAGGCACCCAGGGACTCGGTCGGGAGGCTGGGCGCCGGTTAGACTGATGCGTTCCCGCCGGAGTAGCTCAGTCGGTTAGAGCAGCGGAATCATAATCCGCGTGTCGGGGGTTCGAGTCCCTCCTCCGGCATCACCGAAATCCGGTATCCGAAATTTTGCATTCTCGGTCGAGCGTACTTGGGCGTCATGTCTACCGGTTTCGATGGCCGGTAGGCCGGTGATTCGCGGTCCTCAGGCTTGTGGGCATCCCGCCGACCTCTAGCCATTCTGCTCCGTCCGCCGCGACGGCGGCTAGCTGCCGGCGCCTGGGCGAAGACGGGCCGCGTTCCGAGCGGCCTCCTGACGCAACTTCCGGCCCCATGACCGTCAGAGCAAGGGGGACGCAGGGAACCGACACCTCGCCGGAGCGCGTGACGCCCATGATGGACGTGCTCGCCCGGAGAATCTGCCGCCGCCGGCCGACGCCACCTTTGGCCGGTGCTGGGTATCCACTTCGCTCCCCCGGTTCCAGGAAGGGCCTGGCTATGCGGCTGATTTGCCGGTGAGAGCCTTGTAGGGGTGCGGTTCGGCGGCGAGCGCACCCTCCAGCAGGCGGTAGAACAGCA
>JAABUZ0100002436.1_pt1 | contig 30830 bp, 32 predicted proteins | sample 5562091 | NCBI WGS metagenome assembly JAABUZ01 (sample SAMN12813069, study PRJNA571459) | rock metagenome | isolation source: Antarctica rocks | place: Antarctica: Victoria Land, Linnaeus Terrace sud | collected 2015-12-21
GTGGTGTTCCATTTCGATCGTTGGTGGAACCCCGCAGTCGAGGCCCAAGCCGAAGACCGTGCCCACCGCATCGGGCAGACCCGCCCGGTGCAGGTGTTCGCCTATCTCACGCCGGACAGCATCGAGCGGCGAATCGGCGAGATTTTGGACGAGAAGCGCGCGTTGTTCACCGACATCATCGAAAACGTGACAACGGCGAGCCTGCGCCGGCTGGACCTGCCGGCATTGCTGCGCGCCGTACACGGCCACCCGGCCTGGTGTTCTGAACCAAACGGATGATTCACAACGGGGCTAAACCTGACGCGCTTTCACCTGCGTTCTTGGAAGTGCCGTGCCGAAAGCCGTGGACGATTGCCAACCCGGTGTCGCTTGGTGGAGGGTCGGAGAAGCAGGTTGGCGGTGCGGCTCGATCGTTATCACATTCATTTTCGCTTGACGCGTAACGCGTCGATGTTACGCTTGTCCTCTTGAATGTTACTTCGAGTGACATCTGAGCCTAAACGTCACAGGAGATGGCGTCGGCGACCGGGAAACGTCGCAATGGATGGGCGATCGAACGATCAAGTACCCAGAGAGCCGCGCGCCGCGAGCGTGGGCGAGCCCAAACCCGCCCTGGCCTTTGACAGGCTGTGCAAGGGCTTCGACGGCATCCCGGTGCTGCGCGAGATCACGGCGCGCTTCATGCCCGGGACGGTCAACGTGCTGGCGGGCGAGAACGGCGCCGGCAAATCGACGCTGTTCAAGATCATATCGGGGCAACTCGCGCCCGACAGCGGCACCGTTACCATCAAGAGCGTGCCGGTCCACACCTTCGATCCGCGTCACGCCCGCGGCCTCGGCGTTTCCATCATCCCGCAGGAGCTGCTGCCGATCCCGGACATGAAGGTCTGGCAGAACCTTCTGGTCGGCCGCGAGCGCACCTTCGCGCTAGGCTTCCTGCGGCGACGCGAGATGGTGACGGAGGCAGGGCGCCTCCTGGCCGAGTTCAATCTCGACATCGACCCGGAACTGCCGATGCGCCGCCTCGGCGTCGCCGCCACGCAGATGATCGAGATCATCAAGGCGACCTCGCGCGACAGCGACCTCGTGCTGATGGACGAGCCGAGCTCCTCCCTGAGCTCACGCGAAACCGATGAGCTGTTCCGCGCCATCCGGATGCTGCGCTCGCGCGGCACCTGCATCCTCTATACCAGCCATCGCATGGAGGAGATCGAGCAGATCTCCGACACGGTGGCGATCATGCGCGACGGCGCCTTCATCCGCCAGGCGCCGACGTCCTCCCTCACCGAACGCCAGATCATCGCCGATATGGTGGGGCGCGACATCGAGGACCTGTTCCCGGACCGGATGGTCGGCATCGGGCGCAAACCCGTGCTTGAACTGCGCGACTTCAAGGTCGCCGGCTACGCGGCCCGCACCTCCTTCACGGTCCATGCGGGCGAGATCCTCGGCCTCGGTGGCCTCGTCGGCGCCGGCCGCAGCGAGCTGCTCGAGGCGATCTTCGGGTTGCGCAAGGCCGAGGGTGTCGTCACGCTCGACGGGGTTCCTGTCGCGCGCTCCTCGCCCGCCGAGGCGATCCGGCGGGGCATCGCCTTCGTGCCGGAGGACCGCAAGCTCGCTGGCGTACTGACCTCGCTGTCGATCCTCGACAACGTCACGCTTCCCCATCTCGGCGGCTTCACTGGCGCGGGCGGTTTCGTCGACGACGCCGCCCGCCGCGCCCGCACACTTGACGTGCTCAAGCGCACACGGACCAAATATGCCCGGCTCGGGCAAGCGGTGGCGCATCTCAGCGGTGGCAACCAGCAGAAGATCGCACTGGCGCGCTGGCTCGTCACCGGCACGCCGCGCCTCCTCATCCTGGACGAGCCCACGCGCGGCATCGACGTCGGGGCGCGCAGCGAGATCTATCGCCTCATCCACGACCTCGCCGGATCCGGCGTCGCGGTCCTGCTCGCTTCCTCGGACATGCCCGAGCTCATCAATCTCAGTCACCGCATCCTGGTGATGCGGGCCGGCGCCGTCGTTGCGGAACTCACGCGCGACGCGGTGAACCAGGAGGATATCCTTCGGCTGGCCATGGGAAAGACACGAGATGCAGCCTGATCGCGCCACCATTTCGTCGGCAGACCTCGCATCGGCGGCGCTGGCCAAGCCCAAGGTCGACATCAAGGCACTGCTGCTGCGCTACGCCTTGGTCCTGCTGCTCTTCGTCTTCGTGGGCGTGCTCGGCGCCTCCAACGCCAGCTTCTTCACGCTGTCGAACTTCAACGTCGTGCTGCTTCAGGTCTCGACCAACGCGCTGCTCGCCACCGGCGCCACCTATGTCATCCTGACGGGCGGCATCGATCTCTCGGTCGGTAGCGTGGTGGGTCTGTCGGGGGTGGCGGCCGCCATGGTGGCGCAGCGCGACGGGCTACCGTGGACGATGGCGGCCGTCGCGACCGGGGTCGCGGCCGGGGGCGCCATCGGCCTCCTCAACGGCCTCCTGGTGGCGGTGGCCCGCGTGCCGGCCTTCGTGGCGACGCTCGGCACCATGACGATCGCGCTCGGCATCGCCTACGTGCTGAGCGACGGCCAGCCGATTTCCGGCCTGTCCGACGCCTTCCTGTCGGTGAGCGACCAGTTCTATGGCGCGCCCGTGCCGGTGATCCTGATGGTCGTGACCGTGCTGGCGTCGTGGTTACTGCTCTCGCGCACCCGGCTCGGCCTCCACATCTACGCGACCGGTGGCAACCCGCAGGCGGCGCGCGTGGCGGGCGTGAACCTGAGCGGCATCCGACTGACCGTCTACACCGTCAGCGGCCTCCTCGCCGGCCTAGCCGGCGTCGTGCTGGCGTCCCGCGCCACCGCCGGCATCGCCACGACCGGCGCCGGCTACGAGCTCAACGCCATCGCGGCAGCCGTGATCGGCGGCATCAGCCTCATGGGCGGTCGCGGGTCGATCTTCGGCACGGTGTTCGGTTTCATGATCATCGGTGTTCTGGACAACGGCCTGAACATCCTCAACGTCTCGCCCTTCTACCAACTCATCGTCAAGGGCGCGATCATCATCGGCGCAGTCTTCATCGACTCGACGCTGAACCGGAAGGACGATTGAGCCCCGTCGTTCCGTCGCACAACAAGGCTCCTGGGAGAAAACCACGATGACGTTCTCGAAGCGCGCGGGCCTCAAGGCCGCACTCTGCGCTACCGCCGCTCTGCTGCTGGCCACGCCGGCCCTTGCCGACAAGACGAAACCCGTGATCGGCTTCACGGTCTACGACATGTCGTCGTTCATCGCCTGGGGCAAGCAGGGCGCCGACGCCATCACCAAGGCCAACAACGGCACGCTGCTGTGGCAGAGCGCCCACGGCGACGTGAACACGCAGATCTCGCAGATCCAGCAGTTCATCAATCAGAAGGTCGACGTCATCATCATCGCGGCGGTCAATTCCTCGACGCTGGGGCCGCAGATCGAGCAGGCCACCAAGGCCGGCATCCCGGTGGTGGCCACCAATCTCACCATTTCGGGTCCGGAGGCCGCCAATCTCGTCTCCTATGTTGGCCCCAACGATGTCGGGGCCGGCGAGCAGGAAGCCCAGGCGGTCGTCGATGCCCTGAAAGGCAAGGGCAACGTCGTGGTGATGCAGGGTCCGGTCGGCCAGTCGGGCGCCATCGACCGTACCAAGGGCATCCAGAACGTACTGGCCAAGAATCCGGGCATCAAGCTCCTCGCCATGCAGCCGGCCAACTGGGAGCGCACCCAGGCCTACAAGCTGATGCAGGACTGGCTGTCGCGCTACGGCGGGCAGATCGACGGGCTCATCTCCGAGAACGACGACATGGCGATCGGCTCCATCCAGGCCCTCAAGGAGAAGGGACTCGCCGGCAAGATGCCCGTGTCGGGCGTCGACGCCATCAAGGACGGGCTGCGCGCCATCCGCTCCGGCGACATGATCGAGACGAACCTGCAGAACGGCGCGCTCGAACTTGGCATGGCGGTCCAGGTTGCGGTCGACCACCTCAACGGCAAGCCGGTGCCCAAGGAGGCCATGCTGCAGATGCCGAGCATCACTAAGGCCAACGTCGATAAGTACTACGACCAGCTGTTCGACCACGCGGACAAGTTCGTGGAGGGCCTGCCCGAACTCATCAAACAGAACATGGCATCCGGGCAATACGCCAACGAGTGAGCGCCCACGGCGCTCAGGTCCGCTGTGCCGCCTCTGCGCGGCACAACGGATCCGAGAGCGACGGGCAGGGAAGGCGAGACCGGATGAGCGACGCCACGACCAGCACGCCCGACCCGACCCGCAGCGCGCGCGCCATCGAGAACCGGCGCAAGCTCATGCTGGAGCAGATCATCCGTTCCGGGTCGGCCCAGGTGGAGGACTTGGCGTCGCGCTTCGGCGTCAGCCGCATGACGATCCACCGCGACCTCGACGCGCTGACCGAACTCGGCATGGTGCGCAAACAGCACGGCGGCGTCACGCTGCACGAGTCGAGTTCGGTCGAAAGCAGTTTCTCATACCGGGCCCACTCGGCCGAGCGCCAGAAGGCTGCCATCGCCCGTGCCGCGGCGGCGCTCGTTCAGCCAGGGCAGTCCGTAATTCTCGACGAATCCACCACGACCCTATTCATCGCCCCCCACTTGTCGAGCAAGACGCCCCTCACCGTGATCACCAACGGCATCGCCATGATCGACAGGCTGAAGGAGGCCCATGGCATCCAGTTGATCAGCCTCGGGGGCACCTACAACGCGCCCCTCAACGCCTTCTTCGGGCTGATCTGCGAGAACGCCATCGCGTCCCTGCGGGCCAATATCCTGTTCATGTCAACCTCGGCGGTCTATGGCGCTGTCGCCTATCACCAGGATGAGGAAGTGCTGAAGACCAAGCGCGCCCTGATGGGGATCGCCCGCACGAAGGTGCTGATCGTCGACAGCTCGAAGTTCGGCGTCACGGCGCTGCACCGCCTGGCCGGGCTCGACGCCTTCGATGCCGTGATCACCGATGCGGGCCTACAGGCCGCAGACTGCGAGCGCCTGCGCGAGGGCGGCGCCAGGCTGACCGTCATCGACTGCTGACTCCTCCATCCCGACAAGGACGATTTCCGTGCCCGACGCTCTCCACTATGACCAGGCTTTCTCGCTCGACGGCCTGACCGCCCTCATCACCGGCGGGGCGAGCGGCATCGGCTTCGCCATCGCCACTGCCTTCGCGGCGCGGGGCGCCCGCCTGGCCCTGGTCGATCACGATCCCGGCGTCCTCGAGGCTGCGGCTCGGCTCGGCCCGCAGCATGTCGGACTCGTGGTCGACGTCGCCGCCGCGGGTGTTCCGCGCCGCACGGTGGACGAGGTCGCGGCGCGCTTCGGCCGGCTCGACATCCTGGTCAATAACGCAGGCATCGTCCGGCTGGCGCCGGCCTCGGAGGCGAGCCGCGACGACTGGGACCTGACGCTCGCTGTCAATCTCACGGCGCCGTTCCTGTTCGCCCAGGCGGCCGGGCCGCATATGATGGCGCGGGGCTCGGGCCGGATCATCAACATGGCCTCCCAGGCGGCGACCGTGGCGCTCCAGTCCCACGTCGCCTACTGCACCAGCAAGGCGGCGATCGTCGGCATGACCAAGGTGCTGGCGCTCGAATGGGGACCCTACGGCATCACCGTCAATGCCATCAGCCCCACCGTGGTGGAGACCGAGCTCGGTCGGCAGGCCTGGGCCGGCGAGGTCGGCGAGGCCATGAAGAAGCTCATCCCGTCGCGCCGCTTCGCCCAGCCCGAGGAGGTGGCGCTCGCCGCCTTGTACCTCGCGAGCCCGTCCGCCGCGATGGTCAACGGGGCCGACCTCGCCATCGACGGCGGCTACACCATCCAATAGAGAGGCAACGCGCCATGAACCGGATCATCAACGATCCCGACGAGGTCGTCGAGGACGCGCTGTCGGGGCTCAAGGCGGCCCGCCCGGACCTCCTCGCCGCGACATCTCATCCGCGCGTCATCCGGGCCGCGGGCGCGGGCAATGCCGGCCGGGTCGGCATCGTCACGGGTGGCGGATCGGGTCATGAACCGGCCTTCGTGGGTTACGTCGGCCCCGGCCTACTCGACGCCGTGGCGATCGGCGAGGTGTTTGCCTCGCCCACGGCGCGCGCCTTCGAGGCCGCCTTCAAGGCCGCAGATGGCGGTCGCGGCGTTGCCTGCCTTTATGGCAACTACGCCGGCGACAACATGAACGTGAAGATGGCGATCAGGCTCGCCGAGCGCGACGGACTGACGGTCCGGACCGTGGTGGCCAACGACGACGCCGCCTCGGCACCCAAGCACGAGCGCGGCAAGCGACGCGGCGTGGCGGGCGAGATCCTGATGTGGAAGACTGCGGCGGCTTTGGCGGCTGAAGGCGCCGACCTCGAAGCCGTGATCGCAGTGGCGCAGAAGTCCATCGACGCCACGCGCAGCGTCGGCATCGGGCTCTCAGCCTGCACGATCCCGGCGGCCGGCAAGCCCAACTTCACCATCGCGGACGGCACCATGGAGGTTGGGATCGGCCACCATGGCGAGCCGGGCATCGCCGTGGTGCCGACCGAACCGGCGCGGGCCATGGCCACCACCATGATGGACGCAGTGCTGCCGGACCTGCCCTTCGGGCGCGGCGACGACGTGGCGGTGCTGATCTCGGGCCTCGGCGCCACGCCCATGATGGAGCTCTATATCCTTTATGGCCATGTCGCCGAGATCCTGGCCCGGGAGGGCATACGGGTCCGCCACCGTTTCGTCGGCAACTATTTCACCTCGCTCGAGATGATGGGCGCCTCCGTAACGCTGACGCGGCTCGACGGCCAACTCGATCGCCTGCTCGGCGCGCCCGCGCGCTCGATCGGCCTCACCGTGACGGGAAGCGCATGATGGCGGATACGGTGGATCTTCGGGCCGCTGGCCCCATCCTCGACGATATGGTGCGCGCCATCGTCGACAACGTCGCGATGCTCAACGAGCTCGACGGCGCCACCGGCGACGGCGATCACGGCGTCAACATGAGTAAGGGGTTCCGGCGCACTGGCCAGAAGTTGAGCCTCGCGCCGCAGGGGCTCGGCGAGGGTTTCGGCGTCCTGGCGGAAACGCTGCTCGACGAGATCGGTGGCTCCATGGGGCCGCTCTACGGCAGTTTCTTCCTCGACATGTCGACGTTCCTCCGCGGGCGCGCGACGCTCGACCGCGACGGCTTTGCCGCCATGTTACGCGCGGGCGTCGCCGCAGTGGTGGACCTCGGTGAGGGCAAGCCGGGGGACAAGAGCCTGGTCGACGTGCTGGTGCCGTCGCTCGGCGCCTTCGAGGCGGCAGCCGCTCGGGGCGAGAGCTTCTCCGATTGCCTCACGTCGCTCGACGCCGCCGCCGAACGGGGTTTTCAGGCGACGCGCGACCTGGTGGCGAGGATAGGCCGCGCCAGTCGGCTCGGCGAACGTTCGCGCGGCCACCTCGACGCCGGCGCCGCATCCTGCCGTTTGCTCCTGCACACGCTGGCGGCCGGAATGCGGGCGCAACTGGACCGGTGACGCCGGCCGGAAGGACCCGACGGGCGCCGGGCGGTGGCGCGGCTCCACGGCCGCCGGGACTGAACCGACGCCCGGGACGAAGCGCGAAGCGATGGAGGACGAGATGAAGGCCTTGGTACTGGAACGGGCGCACGAACTGAGCCTGCGGGAGATTGATCTGCCGCTCGACGTCGGGCCAGCTGACGTCAGGATCGCGATCGACACCGTCGGGGTCTGCGGCAGCGACGTTCACTATTACACACACGGGCGGATCGGCTCCTTCGTGGTCGAGGCGCCCATGGTGCTCGGGCACGAGGCGGCCGGCACAGTCGTCGAGATCGGTGCGGCCGTGACGAACCTTAAGATGGGCGACCGGGTCTGCATGGAGCCGGGCATCCCGGACCTGTCGTCTCGTGCGTCGAAGCTCGGGATCTACAACGTCGATCCGAAGGTCGTGTTCTGGGCGACGCCGCCCGTCCACGGCGTTCTCACCCCCGAGGTCGTGCATCCTGCCGCCTTCACCTTCAAGCTGCCCGAGAACGTCTCCTTCGCCGAGGCCGCGATGGTTGAGCCCTTCGCGGTCGGCCTCCAGGCCGCCGTCAAGGCCAGAATCCAACCGGGCGACACGGCCGTCGTGACGGGCGCGGGGCCGATCGGCATCATGGCGGCGCTGGCGGCCCTGGCCAGCGGTTGCTCGCGCGTGATCGTCTCCGACCTCGTCGACGAGAAGCTCGCCATCGCGGGCCGCTACCCTGGCATCTCAACGGTGAACGTCCGCAAGGAGCGCCTCGTCGAAGTCGCGGAGCGGGCTACCGACGGCTGGGGCGTCGACGTGGTGATGGAGGCGAGCGGCGCCCCCAAGGCGTTCGACGGCATTCAGGACCTGCTGCGACCGGGCGGTTGCCTTGTGCTGATCGGCATGCCTATCGAGCCGGTCAAACTGGACGTCGCTGCGATCGCCGCCAAGGAGATCCGCATCGAGACCGTATTTCGGTACGCCAACGTGTTCGACCGCGCGCTCGCCATGATTGCGTCCGGCAAGGTCGACCTAAAGCATCTGGTGTCTGAGACGTTCCCGTTCGAGCAGAGCGTCGCCGCCTTCGAGCGCGCCGCGGAAGGGCGTGCTACGGACGTCAAATTGCAAATCAAGATGTGAGATCAAAGATTCGGGATATGCTCCTCCAATCCAAAGAAGTATATAAAGAATATTAAGGACCTGATTATCGAGTTATCACAGCCTGTATTGACAGTATTCGTAGCCGCAGGATTTTTAGTGGTCCATCAACTCTGGGTTGTTCTTGGTTGTGAGGTCGCGCTGTCCCCTCCGCGTCTGGCGATGGTTTTGTGATCCCGGCCGGCCGGGGCCCCGCCTTCAGGGGATGTGAACAGGGCGGACCAGCGCTCGGCCGGCACCAGCATCATGTCGTCCAGCGACGGCGTCGGAGCCGCGCTTTTCGCCAGGCCGATAACTTGGAACATGGCGTTGCGTTCGCCAGGTCGACGGCGCTATCCACCACGAGCGCGGCTTTACCGTGCTCCCCTGCGATTGAGACCGTGTCGCCGGGGCCGACATGGAGGTGCGCCGCCGTCTGCTGCGCGATGAGCACGCCGTCCGGCCGGCCTACCAAGACCGGACCTGGCCGGGGGAGCGCATGAAATAATCTGGTGGGAGTCCGACCACCTCGCCGGCTCCCGCGGTCTCGTTGGTGCCGCCCGCCAGGGCCGTCGCCAAGATAGAGGCCAACCGAGCACACACGATCGGAGGAATGAGGCGGCGCTTGCAGCAAGTGGCTGGAAGGTGTCGACCTTTTGGGAATGCGCGCTCAAAGACCCAGAATGACGCCCTCTGCCGTATATGTCATTGCAGCCTGCTAGGTATTCATCCGGGGCGCGAGCCCCACTGGGGATGCGGGCGTGCACTCCCCGCGCCTTCGCGCCCACCCTTGCGGACCTCTCCAACCGGCGGTGGACCGGAGTTGACCCCTTGCGGACCTTGCGCTTCACCTTATCAAAGGTCAGCTTCGCGGCAGGAGCCGGACACAATACAGGCGGCCGCAACGTCAGCTGGTGGTATCCCATCAAGCGAGCATCGGGCGCCATCTCGAACGACCCGGCATGCGCCCAGGAAGACCGGTGGCCGGAGCGCCAAATAGCCCAATGCTCACCCGACAGCCGCGCCAACTCGGCCACGACGCCAGCGAGGCCGCCGTGGCTTATCGGCGAACCAGGCGCGCGTTTCGGGACTACCCGGCGGCGGTAGGCCTTGCGACGCGCGGTGCGTCTCCCATTCAATTCGTTCGCGCTCTACCAAGGCGTAGGTAAACAGGCCGATTGCGTCGGTTTCACCGTCCCCGTCCAGCCCACGACCTTCAGTCAGAAACATGAAGGCGTCATTGGATCGCTCGAGTGGTTTCACCGCTGTTTGCCATCCTTAGATGGCTGGGACAGGGCGGACCCTGCAACGCTCTTCTCCGACATGCTGGAAGATCGACTTAACTCCTTCCCAGCCAGCGACGCTGATTTGCCGCAGCTTTGATAGCCTCATGTCGCTCGGCATGGGTCGACCCGTGACGGTCGATCTTGCTTGCTACCGATTTGCCAGTGACCACTGCCGTTCTACCGAATGCGACGCGATTGGCGGGCGGTGGAAGCGGCCCGCATACCTATGAGGACGGGGCGGGCGCCCGGGCGCGTCAACAGCATGGGGCCGTTTGCTGAACAAGCCGTGGCTGCAATGCGACGGGATTGCAGAACACGGAAAGCTGCGACCGTCTTGCCGGATGGTGGCTGCGGCCATGACGGGGATCACGCTCCGCATGGACATCGATGGGAGCCCGGCAAGGTGCGCCTGCTAAAATTGTAGGCTTCAATCTCTCCCCGTACCTCCCGCGCGGATCTTCAGCAAATATTAACCAAACCGAGTCTCTATGGACTCGCGCCTTCGGGGCGTATGCCCCTTTTGGGCGTTTCCTCCCTAGACTTGGGCCGCTCCTCGGGGCGGCCTCTTTATATCCAGGATAGGGTTCGCCCGTGCGCCGCCGGTGCTCCTCCCGCGGGCCGAGCCATTCCGCCACCACCGCCCTCCACGTCGTAGGCCATCAGGCGCTGCAGCACTTCCTCGGCCAGCTCTTTCATGAAGTCACCGCCCCCGCGCTTCAGCAGAGCGTCGAGAAATGGCATGGTGTCGTCGGTCATTGTCCTCTGGTTCGTGTTGCGTCTCAGCAACCCGATGCTACCAGAGGCACGGTGCCCACCCAACGGGGCGGCCGGCTCCGTTTATGCGGAACTCCGCCGACCGCCCCTGTCCCTATTTCTCCACCGAGTCCCCGGACACTACCCTGGAGGGTTCGAGGAGCCGAGGAGTACAACGGCCAGGATGGCGGCCAGGACGCTTGGACCGAGGATTTGCCGACGCATTGGAATCACTTGAGGGGGGATCGCGCCATCGAAGCGGGTGCGCCATCCGGCTTCTGGTTCTCGTCGACCACGATCTCGGTCGGAGCCCCCACCAGTGCGTCGGGCTGGCTCACCTCCGCGAACTGCCGCGCGAACAAGGGGTTCTGGCCCCCGTCCTTGTAAACGATCCGGATCGGCTTGACCCCCCTCGCAGCCAGGGCGGCGACTTCGGTCAGGTCTCGGTTGTCCCTCGCGGCAACGGCCTGCTCGACCTGACCGTCCTCGTTCATCGGAGGGCAGGCGGCAAGGGCGTCGAGCCGTGAGCCGGGCTTCGACGTCGCGAAGGCGTAATGCTTATTGCAGACGCCCACAGGCGTCTCGAGCTTTGTCACCTCGAAGTGGTCAGCACCGTGCTTCAGCTCCCGCCAGAACGCGATGTTGGGATCGAGGCGGTGCTTCGCGAGGTTCTCGGCCGTCATGCGGAACGGGAGCGACTGCATCTGGATGCCGCGCTGGCCGCCGGCGAAGGCCTCGCGGACGAGGGCGTAGATTTCCTCGATCTGTGGATCCGTCATCGAGAAGCAGCCGGCCGACGAACAGATGCCATGCACCATGATGGCGGTGCCGGTCCGCCCCCAAGCCCGGTCGTAGGCGTTCGGGAACCCGATGTTGAAGGACAGGTAATATGCCGAGTTCGGGTTCATCTGCCCGGGTGTGATCGTGTAGAATCCCTCTGGGACCTGGCGGTCGCCTTCCCGGATCTTCGGACCGAGCTGCCCCGACCAGCGGCACATCGGGAACGTCTTCAGCAGCGTGTAGCGGCCGTCCACTTTCTGCTTCCAGACCTCGACTTCCGCCTCCTGCTTGTAGGAGCGGATCAGCACCGGCGCGTTCTTCGTGGTGCTCTTGCCGTCCATGAGCGCAAGGGTCTCGGCCGGTATGGGAGCGTAGGCGCGGTAGGCACTCAAGCTGCCCGCCTCCTGGCACCCCGCCAGCAGAGCTGAGGTCATAAGGAGCAGCGATAAGACGGAGGTTGCGCGAAGAGGGCGGCTCGTCCGAACGCTCATCATCGATCATTCCTCTCGGGAGCGGTAGAGACCGCTCGGACATCGCACAGAGAAGTTAAACTCTTAACCGAGCGAGGGACCTTCGGCTCCTGCGCCCTAAAGCCACGAACGAAGTCGACAGCGTCGCGCTGTTCCCTGCCGATGGCCGATCTCGAAGCCGGACCGATGTTCGCGGTACTCCACCCCGACGGGGGTGCGATCAACCCTGAACCGTTTGGGTTTGAGCGTTCCGGATTGCCGCGTTGGAAGGTCAAGCGGGAAAGCGCGCCTGCTCGATAAAAACGGCGGGTAGAGCTTCGAGTCACAGCATGAATGGGACGGAGGAGCGTCCTGTCGGGAAGTGGAGATCGCCGCGGTGGCTCTGCACCGGAGCTCATATGCCTCCAAGCTGAAGGAACCTTGCCAGCTGGAAGGTGGGTTCGAGCTTCGGGTCGCCAAGCCGCGAATGGTTCGGCGACAGCTCCAGCACCGTGAGCCTGCATGTCCAATATATCGCCCGAGATGCAGTCCTGCATCGACGAATGCTTGCGCCGCTACCAGACCGGCCTCGGCATGGCGATGAGCCACTGCCTGGAAGCCGGGGGCAAGCACGTCGCGGCTGGCCACCTCCGGACTATGATGGCCTGCGCCGAGATGTGCCACACCTTGGCGCACCTCATGCTGATCGGCACGGACCACCACAAGCACACCTGCGCGGAGTGCGCCGAGAACTGCGAGGCCTGTGCGAAATCCTACGAGCAGGTGGGCGGCATGGAGGCTTGTGTCCAGCAGTGCCCTAGATGCGTCGATAGCTGCCGCAAGATGGCGCCCGCGGCGCACCGTCCATCTCGTCGAGGTCGTGAGGCCGTGGGCTCTCCGGCGAATGGATCGTCGCTCCGCCAAGCGCAAAGGCATGTTCTAACTTCGGCCTGAACGTCCGGGCAGGCCATCGACCTCCACGGATCTGAAATTGGCTCGCAGAGCAGGGTAGGTGCCTCATGAACGACGCGACTGGAAAGATCGGCGACGCGCTGCTCATGGCGGCGGGCATGTTCTGGCAGACGGGTTGGAGCCTCGTGCTCGGCTTCACCATCTCCGCCCTGCTCCAGGCCATCGTGTCGACGGATCAGATGCGACGCGCGTTCGGGCGCGCCGGGTTTAAGGAGATCGCCACCGCGACGCTCGCCGGTGCCGCGAGCTCGAGTTGCTCCTATGCTTCCGCCGCCATCATGCGCACCCTCTTCAAGAAGGGTGCCGCGCTCGTCACGGCGCTCGCGTTCCTGTTCGCCTCGACGAACCTCGTAATCGAACTCGGGATCATCCTCTATCTGCTCCTGGGCTGGCAGTTCATGCTCGGCGAGTGGATCGGTGGGATCGTGCTCATCGCCATCATGACCCTCCTCGTGAAGCTGACCTACCCGACGAACCTCGTCGAAGCCGCCCGGAGTCACACCGAGGAAGGGAAGGGGCACGAGCACCAAACGATGGCGGTCGAGGGCGCGACCTGGCGGGACAGGCTCACAAACCCGCACACCCGCGTGATGGTGGCCCAGAACTTCGCCATGGAGTGGTCGATGCTCTGGAAGGACCTCATCGCCGGCTTCCTGATCGCCGGCTTCCTGGCCGCCTTCGTGCCGGGGGACGCCTGGAAGATGCTGTTCCTGTCCGGCCAACCGGCATGGCTGCAGATGCCGGTCAACGCGATCGTCGGACCGATCGTCGCCATCGTCACCTTCGTGTGCTCTATCGGTAACGTACCCCTCGCCGCGATCCTGTGGGCCGGGGGAGCGTCGTTCGGCGGGGTGCTGGCGTTCCTCTACGCCGACCTTATCGTACTGCCCCTGCTCGACGTCTACCGCCGCTACTTCGGCTGGCGCATGGCGGCTTATATCGGCGGGATCTTCTTCGTCACGATGGCGGCGGCCGCGCTCGTGATGGACCTGGCCTTCTCGGCGCTCGGCCTCGTGCCCACGCCCAATGAGAACATCCGAGCGCAGCTCACCGACTTCAGCCTCAACTACACATTCTGGCTGAACCTGGTGTTCGGGGCGCTGGCGGTCTACCTGTTCTGGGTCAGCCACAAGCATCCGATGGATCACGGCCACGCCGGACATCACGCCAGCGGGGTGCCGGCGGACGAGCCGGGACCGTCAGCGCCCGCGCACCATCACTGAAGGTCATCATGGCAGCGGGCCTTTGGCGTGATTATCGTAGCAACCGAAGCGGTCGCGCCTAGCGTTCTATGGGCGCGTCCCCGACGTTAGCCCGTATTCCGAGACGGAACGACGCATCACGCCGCGAACCACGGCAATGACCCAACAGGGCGTGCACTATCTCAACGTCGTCTCAGGCGCCGGCACCCGCGTTGACCCCGAAGAACAGGCCGAGCCCGAGCAGCAGGATGAACACCCCCGCGCAGGTCTCGATGCCGCGTACGACGAGATTGCCGCGGGCGGTACTCTCCCCGAAGATCCGGACCGCGAGGCCGCCAGCCAGGACTGCGATGGACGCCAAGCCGCTGGTCGTGATCGCGGTGCCGAGCGACATCGCCAATGTCGCGTAGACGCCCGCGCGGAAGATCCCCTGGGCGAGTGCGAAGACCAGGACCAGGATCGCCCCGGAGCAGGGCCGCAACCCCGCCGCCACCACGGTCATGAGGGCGCTGGTCCACGAGAACCGGTCGCCCAGGGTCTTCGGATCAGGGGCGTGGAAATGGCCACACCCCGGGCCGTGTAGGTGCTCGATTTGCGCGGACCCACCGACGGCGGGGTGATCTTGAATATGCGCGTGGCCGTGATCCGCGCAGGCATGACCATCCGCATGATGGGCGTGTTCCGTCACCGGATGTCGCGTTAGAATGATCGAGTCGGAACGTATGGCGTGCTGCAGGCGCCAGGCCGCGAGGAAGCCGCTGCCCTTGCGCCACACGAGCCAAAGCCCGAGAAGCGCGATGCCGGCGTAGCTGAGGCTCTCGACGATTCGGGCTGCGTCCTTCATGCCCTGCGCCGTTGCATGGAAGACCAGCGCCAGGATGCCGACCAGCACGATAGCCACGAGCCCTTGCAGCGCTGCGGCCAGAAAAGAGATGATCACACCGCGCTTCAATGCCCTCTCATTGGCGAACATGTAGGATGCCACCACGGCCTTGCCGTGCCCGGGACCCGCGGCATGGAGCACGCCATAGAGGAAGCTAAGGCCCGACAGGAGCCAGAGGGCGGAGCCGTCGGCCTTGGAGGCGCGTACGGCTCCGGACAGCAGCTGCTCGAACTTCGCCTGCTCTGCTAGCAGCCAACCCGAGATGCCGGTCGCGCTGCCGCCGCCCTCGGAGATCCCGAGGCTGAACGGGTTATGCGCCTGGGCCCACGCGGGGTCCCGGGTGACGAGCCACGCAAGCGTCGCCAACCCGAGGCTCAGGAGGAGCCGCGACTTAAGTGTGCTCATGTGCGATTCACTTCCGGGGTCAGGGACAGGCGACGATCGCGCGTTCGGCGAGCTTGATGCCGAAATCCGACCCAGGCGACAGGTTGGTGAAGAACGACTCGTTGAGCTTCTGCGTGTCGGACGGATCGAGCGCCTTGGGCTTGAACACCGAGGCGGAGCATCCACCCGGGGCCCCTTGCAGGGTGACGGGGTTCTTGTCGGCCAAGCTGAAGGCCACGAAGTAGGTCGGATCGTAGACCGACATGGTCAGCGCCCGGCCCGCGCTGGCCGGCGCCTTGAGGGGCAGGGTGAAATGGAGCGTAACGAGCTTGTCGTCGCCTTCCTCCGACCAGTAATCGACGGGCTCGCCGAACTCGCTCTGCTTGCCGGACGACTTCACGACCGTGAAGTAGGCAAACTCGGCGAGCGATTCCACGTTGGTCTTAGCCAAAGGGGCGAGCTGTTCCTTGGTCAGAACCTGCCCCGGCTGCCCCAGGCCCTGGGTGATGAAGGCCGAGTACATGTCGTCGAACTTCCACGCGTGGCGGACTCCGGTGACGTGTCCGTCCGGTCCGAACAGGACCTCCTCGGTGGCCGTCACGAAGACGTGCGGGTGAGCCTGGGCGGCCGTGGCGGAAGCCGCCACCACCGCGGCCACGGCCGCGTAGCGAAGCCGCGACCTCAGGCGAACGTTCAACGACGTGTCTCCGCTCGGGGAGCCAAGGCCCGCGTACCGCCGACTCGGCGGTACGCGGGGATCCATCCGATCCCCATGCGGCGAAGCACCGCCTCGCCGCAAAGGTGATGCCACAGCACCGCGGCGACATGGACCGCGACGAGCGCCAGCAACCCCTTGAAGAGGGTAACGTGCACGACGCTCATGGGCCACCAAAGGTAGGACGCGACGGCACCGGCGACGCCCTCGCAGATCAGGACGGCGTAGAACGCGACATGGACCAGACTCGCCACCCGCGGTGCCCAAGCACCAGCGGCGGAGTCGGTGGCCGGAACAGGCGCGCCGGCCCACAGCCGGTAGGCCAATCGGACAACCATGGCCGCGGTCAACAGGAGTCCGAGCCTGTTGTGCATGGTGTGGAGCACGAGGTCGGCCGGATTTTGCCGTTGTCCGATCATGTGCATTGTGTGGGTGCGCACGATGGCACCGCTCGTGCCGTATTGCTCGACCACGAGCGCCGCGACGAGCCAGTGCAGCGCGACCTGCACGCGGGAGTAAGCCGCCGATCGTGTCACCCCGACGCGCTCCGGGCGGGCCGCGTCGGAGGCGGCATCAGCCGTGAAGCCGTCCTCGCGCGCGTCGGGCGTCATGGACGAAATCGGCATGTCGGCGCTGGAGGCCGAGCCCCTTACTTGCCGTTCCTGGCCAGCCACTCCTTCATCTCGGCGATTTCCTTCTCCTGGGCAGCGACGATGTCCTGGGCCATCTTGTGGAGCGTGGGGTCCTTTCCGAACTGTAGCTCGACCTTCGCCATGTCGATGGCGCCCTGGTGATGGGGCATCATCATCATCACGAAGTCCTTGTCGGTGTTGCCGGTCGGCTTGACGTCCATGTTGGTCATCATCTTCGACATGGAGGCGGAGAAGGCCTTGCTGGAGGCGCTGTCGCCGGTCGCTGCTGTCTTGGTCATGTCCATCTTCATGTCTTCCGCCACGGCGAGGGACGGAACGCCGAGCAGGCCGATGACGGCCATCGTCGCCAAGAACTTCATCGCAAATACTCCTTGGAAGGGCTGAGCCGCCGCGATCGCGACGCGCGTCCAACCGATGTTCGAGTGTGCCAACCAGTCATCCGGCGCCTTTGCCGACGCACGTGAGGGCCGTCAGGCTGCCGCACGGACCAGGGTCGCGTCGTAGCCGGCGGCGGAGATCGCCCGGGCTATCCGCTCGGCCGCGCCTTCGAAGGCGCTCTCGACCCTGACCTCTCCCGCCTTTAAGTCGACGTCGACGCGTGCCGAAGCGTCCACGCCGTGGACGGCCTCCGTCACGGCCCGGACGCAATGACCGCAGCTCATCTTGGTAACCTTGTACAGCATGGCGTGACACTCCTGCTCGAATCCGGCCGAAGATGCAGGCTTCCATCGTGGCAAGGTCAAGAGAAAAACGGCATGGACGCCCCTCACCCTGCCAAGTGGGAAGTCCATGTCCGGTGTCGTCCACGAACCCGAAAAAGCCGCCCGTGCGCAACAGGTCGCCCCGATGGGCTCAGGCCGAGGTTTGGCGCTGCGCCGCAGCCGAGCCAGCTACCGGCGGCGGTCGTCAGAACGCATCGTATTGTACGGTGGTCATCATGCCGGCCGCCATATGGTAGAGGTTGTGGCAGTGAAAGGCCCAGCGTCCCGGGTTGTCGGCGTCGAAAGCGACCGTCACGGTCTGCATGGGCGGCACCAGCACGGTATCGCGCACCGCGCCCGAGAAGCGCCGCCCGTTGGCCGCGACAACTTGGAAAGCATGCCCGTGCAGGTGCATCGGATGCGACATCATGGTTCGGTTCGTCATGACCAGTTCGACGCGCTGCCCCTTGGTCACCATCAGCGGCTTGTCATCTCCGTAAGCCAGGCCGTTCAGCCCCCAGACGTAGCCCTTCATCGCGCCGGTCAGGTCGATGTGATGCACCCGATCGGCCGGCTTCGGCGCGAGGGGCGCCGCGGCGCGCAAGCTCTGCTCGAGCTCGAAATTCAGCGGCGCGACGGCCCGCGGGGCCAAGTCGGGCAATTTCTGCACCTGGCCGCCCGTGGTCGCCAGCACGATCCCGGTCCGCTTGCGCTCACCTTCGAGCCCGGCGAGCACGGGCACGGCGGTCTGACCCGCGGCGAGCTGAAAGTCGAGATCGAGGCGCTGGGCGATGGCGACCGGGAACACCGAGCCGGACATCGCCTGCACCGGACGCCCGTCCACCGCGACGAGATCGGCGCGGACCCCGCCCAGATCGATCTGAAAGTTGCTAGAGGCCGAAGCGTTGATGACGCGCAGGAGGATGCGACCGCGCGGCTCGACCCGCACCACGAGCGGATCGGCGAGGGTGCGATCGTTCGCGAGGAACGCGTCGAAAACGACGTCGTTCAGGGCCATCGACATGCCGGCCGGCCCCGGGCCGGCGGACTGGCTCGTCGCCATGCCGGACATGCCCGCCATGGCGTCCCGAGAGCCGCCAGCAACCCCCGCCTTGGCCTCGCCCATAGACATTCCCGGCATCGCGTCCATGCCCTGCATGCGGTTTCCGGCCATCCCGGCTTTCTGGTCCAAGCCCTGTCCCGCCGTGGAGGAGGTGGCACGGCGCAGGCCGGCGTAGATCTCCTCCGGGCTCTTGAACGAGAAGTCGTGCAGCATCAGCACGACCTCCTGCCGGTCTGCCGCGCCGCCCCTGTCGCGGATGATCAGGGGGGCGCTCATCAGCGACTGCTCCTGCAGCCCCTGGTGCGAGTGCATCCAGAACGTGCCCGGGAAACTCAGCGGAAAGTCGTACTCGGCGCTTCCGCCCGGCGTCACGGCCGGCGCTGAAACGCCTGGGACACCGTCCTGCCTGTAGGGCGGCGTCAGGCCGTGCCAGTGGATCAGCGTGTCGACGCCGGCATCGTTGCGCAACGTCGCCCGGAACGGCGTGCCGACCTCGGTGATCAGCCCATGCGTGCCGTCGGGTTGCGTGATGCCGAACACGGTCGCGGCTCGCCCGTTGACGTCCAGCGTGCGGCGCCCGGCCGTCAACGTGGTGGTCGAAGCCGCCCGAGCCGCCTCCGTGAATGGCAGAAGCGGTGAAGCCAACCCGCCTAACGCGCTCAAAGCGGCAGTGGCCAGCAGGCCACGCCGATCGATCAGCGACACCATGGTCCTTCTTTCTTCAATTGCACGGCTTCGAGCGAGCCGGCCTGACTTCGACGCAACTCATCGGCCAATGCTACGGCAACCTTGGTGCTGCTCGCCATGCCGGATAGCAGTTCATCTGGCGAACGTTCCTCGGCCTCATCGCAGCGAAAGCTGCCGGGTTCCACCATGGCTAGGTCAAGCGGAAATCCTCGTCGTTCCCCTTGACCTTACCATAGTGGGAAGCCCCATTTCGTACCGGCAACGCACCGGAAGCACCCAAATGGCCACAGCCGCCGCCCTCGAGTCCCGACGCCCCGCGGCCGCCGATGCGGTGAACGACAACATCGCGTTCGACATCGAAGGCATGAGCTGCGCATCCTGCGTGGCCAGAGTCGAGCGCACGATCCGCGCGCTGCCCGGGGTCGCGGAGGTCAGCGTGAACTTCGCCACGGAACGGGCCAGCGTCGCGCCGGTGCCTGGATCCGCGGTCGACACCGGCGCCGTCGAGGCCGCCGTCAAGGCTGCCGGCTATGCCGCCACCTCGGTCCGGCCAACCGCTGCGGCGACCGGCAGTGAGGATGCGCCTCGAACGGCGTCCGTTTCCGCGGAGGACCGACGGGAGGCAAGCGCCCGTCGCGACGGCATCAGGGTGTTGTGGGCCGCGGCGCTGTCCTTGCCTCTCATCCTCCCGATGATCCCGATGCTGCTCGGCACCGACGTCGCCCTGCCGGGGTGGCTGCAACTCGCCTTAGCCACGCCCGTCCAGTTCTGGCTGGGCTGGCGGTTCTACCGCGCCGGTTGGGCTGCAGCGAAGGCCGGGTCCGGCAACATGGACCTCCTCGTCGCTATTGGTACGACGGCCGCCTACGGCCTGAGCGCCTACCTCCTTGCGACGGCGCATGCCGGGCACGCGCCCCACCTCTACTTCGAGGCGTCGAGCGTCGTCATCACGCTGGTGCTCCTCGGCAAGTGGCTCGAAGGCCGGGCGAAGCGGCAGACCGGCGCGGCCATCCGCGCGCTGGGTGCCCTCGCGCCGGAGCGCGCCCGCGTCCGCCGGGCGGACGGCACGGAGGTCGATGTCGCCGCGATCGGTCTGCGCGTGGGCGACCTCGTCGTCGTGCGACCCGGCGAACGCATCGCGGTCGACGGCACGGTACGCGAGGGGGAGAGCGCGGTCGACGAGTCCATGCTCACGGGCGAGAGCATGCCGATCCACAAAGCGGCCGGTGATCGGGTGACTGGCGGCGCCCTGAACGGCGACGGTCTGCTCCTCCTGGAGACGACCGCGGTCGGCACGGAGACGACGCTGGCCCGCATCGTTCGACTGGTCGAGGACGCCCAGGCCGGCAAGGCGCCGATCCAGCGCCTCGTCGATCGGGTCAGCGCGGTCTTCGTTCCCGTGGTCATGGCGATCGCGCTCGCGACGCTGGTCGGCTGGCTACTCGCCGGGGGTGGCGTCGAGGCTGCGGTCATCGACGCCGTCGCGGTCCTGGTGATCGCCTGCCCTTGCGCGCTCGGCCTCGCCACCCCCACGGCCATCATGGCCGGCACCGGGGCGGCGGCCCGCGCCGGGATCCTGATCAAGGACGCGGAGGCGCTGGAAATCGCCCACCGGGTCGACGTCGTCGCTTTCGACAAGACCGGCACGCTCACCGAGGGCAAGCCCGCCCTCGTGGCGATCATGCCTGCGCCCGAGGGCGGCCTGTCGGTGGACGACCTGCTGCGCCTCGCGGCGGCCGTGCAGGCCGGAAGCGAGCACCCGCTCGCCCGTGCCGTGGTGACGGAAGCCGCCGGTCGGCAGCTCGCGGTTCCGTCGGCCACGATGGTGCGAGCCCTGCCGGGCCGCGGCGTGACCGCCATCGTCGAGGGTCGGACGCTGCACCTCGGCAGCGCACGGCTCATGGCGGAGGCCGGAGCCGACAGCGCCCCGATGCACAGCGCGTCCGCGGCCCTCGCGGCCGACGGGCGGACCGTGTCCTGGCTGGCGGAGACCGCCGAGGGCACGGCCAGGCCCCGCCTGCTCGGCCTGCTCGCCTTCGGCGACGCGCTCAAGCCTTCGGCGCGGGACGCCGTCGTGGCAATCGAAAAGGCGGGGCTGCGGACGGTCCTCGTCACAGGTGACAACCAGGGTGCCGCGAACGCCGCGGCGCGTGCGCTCAGCATCCGCGAGGTCGTGGCCGAGGTGCTGCCGGGCGACAAGGCCGAAGCCGTCATGACGCTCAAGCGCCGCGGCGTCACGGTGGCAATGGTGGGCGATGGCGTCAACGACGCGCCGGCCCTCGCGGCCGCCGACGTCGGGATGGCCATGTCGACCGGAACCGATGTCGCCATGCAGGCGGCCGCGATCACGCTGATGCGCGGCGACCCCCGCCTCGTGGCCGACGCGCTCGACATCTCGCGCCGAACCTATCGGAAGATCCAGCAAGGGCTGTTTTGGGCCTTCGTCTACAACGTGGTCGGCATCCCGCTCGCGGCGTCCGGCCATCTCGACCCCGTGGTGGCGGGCGCCGCCATGGCGCTGTCGTCGGTGAGCGTGGTCGCAAACGCCCTCCTGCTCCGACGCTGGCGACCGCGGTCCGGCGCTGCCCTGGCCGAAGCTCGCGGGAGGCCGGCGTGAACATCGGCGACGCCTCCAGGGCATCGGGCGTATCCGCCAAGATGATCCGCTACTACGAGGCGAACGGCCTCATCCAGACCGCGGCGCGAACCGGCAGCGGATATCGGCAGTACGACGAAGCGGACGTCCATACGTTGTGCTTCATCCGTCGGGCGCGCGACCTGGGCTTCTCGGTCGATCAGATCGCCGGCTTGCTGGGGCTGTGGCGCGACAAGGCGCGCGCCAGCGCGGACGTCAAGCGCATGGCCCTGGACCACGTGACGGCGCTCGAGGCCAAGGCGGCCGAGATCCAGGCGATGAGCCGGACGTTGCGCCATCTCGCCGACAGTTGCCATGGCAACGACCGCCCCCAGTGCCCAATCATCGACAACCTCGCGCAATTCTCCGAAAGCATCGGTGGACCGGTCTCGGCCAGAACGGGGTGACGAAGGCGCACGATGTTTTATCCCCATCCATAGGCGTATCGTTCTCTCCGAGAGGTGCCGGTAGGCTGGACACCTGCCTTGATTCGTTGCCTTCTTCAGACCGTTACCACCCGGGTCCCGCATAGTTCCTTACCGCCGTCGCCGCGCCAGCCTGGTCGAACGTCGAGGCAGACGAGGGACACGTTCAATGCCAGCCGAGATCTCCACGGGCCCGCATACGAACACCGATGACTTGATCGCGGCGCTGGCTGAGGACCTGACGGTTCGGTGGCCATTGAATCGCGTTCTTGGCATTGCAATGTTAGTTGGCGCGCTCATCGCGGGGACGCTGTTCGTTCTGAGTCTGGGTTTCCGGCCCGATTTTCGCCAAGCCGTGCAGACGGTCCGCTTCTCCTTCAAATTCGTCGTTACCGTGACACTTGCTATCACGGCCATGGGGTTGCTCCTGCGTATGGCGCGCCCAGCCGCTCCGCTCAGGCCGTGGAGCCGGGCGCTGGCCGCTGCTCCGGTTCTATTAGGCCTTGCTGTGCTTGCGGAACTCTTTGCCATGCCGGAAACAACGTGGGGAGCCCGATTGGTCGGCAGCAATGCACTCGTGTGTCTCGTTGCTATTCCGCTTCTGGCAACTGGACCGCTTGCCTGCTTACTGGTCGCCCTACGGCACGGAGCGCCCATGCGGCCGGGCCTCACGGGAGCGGTCGCCGGGCTCGCGGCCAGCGGCATCGCAGCGCCCTTCTATGCCTCACATTGTCCCGACGATAGTCCATTGTTCGTAGCAACTTGGTATTCGATTGCGACCGGACTGATCGTGCTCGTCGGCTGTGCCGCAGGAACGAAATGGCTTAAATGGTAAGCTAACCTCCCTTATTCACCGGGGTGGTGATCCGTCTCCTTCCTGGGGGTGGCCGATGTCGTTGGCGTGCGGGTCCGATGGGCGCGGAACGCGGGCGGTCGGTGCTTTCATGTGAGGGCGGCGTTGCAGGAAGTAGTGGGCTTGGGCGTGAGGGGCTCGGCCCCGTCGATCAGATCCACCGCCTGAGCAAGGCGGTCGAGAGGCCGGCGATGAGGTCGGCCTCGGGACACGCGGCCGCGAAGGCGATACGCACGCGATGCCGGGTTTTCACCACTCTGGCGGCAACCTTAAGCAGGCGGAGACGAAGGGTCGTGAACTCGGCCCTCGCGAGGTCGCGGATCTTGGGAAGAGCGTCCCTCACGTCCAGCATGAGCCAGTAGGCGGCCGTGTGCAGCACGATGCGGACCTGGTTGGCGAGCGCCGAGCGGCACGAGGTGCGGTCGGATCGCAACTGGGTTTTGTGGAGCTTGATCAGGTTCTCGGCCTGGCCTCGAGCACAATACAGGCTCTCGCAGATCCACTCGGGCGAGCCGCGCTCGATGTTGGTGACGACGAAACGGACGTCGAGGCCCAGGCGGATGGCCTCGATGCGCGCCACGGCGCGACGCTCCCGGTTCCATGAACCGGCTCTGTGCCGGGCCTCGGCGTAGCCGCGCACCACGGGCTTGTCGCCGATCGCGCGCTCGGTGCGGACGGCATCGGCGGTGTCCTCGACCTTCTTCGACAGCGGCTTCGAGCCCCGCAGGCCGAAGACGTATTGCAGGCCGTTGTCCTCGCACCACGCCATGGCCTCGGGGCGGGCATAGTGGCTGTCGCCGCGGAACAGGATGCGGGTCTTGGGCCAGCGGGCGCGGATGCGCCGGACGAGGCGGCGCAGATGGGCTCGCACTTCGACGCCCGACGGCGTCTTGCCCGGGCGCAGCACCACGGCGACGGGTCGGCTGCGCTCGGTATCGTAGACGTGGATGGGCAGGAAGCACCGCTCGTCGTAGTGGGCGTTAAACAGCGACAGCTGCTGGTGGCCGTGGACGACGTCGCAGGTATCGTCGATGTCGAGCGTCACCGCCTCGGGCTCCCGCGGGTAGGAGCCATCCAGGCGTCCACCAGGGCGTAGGTGAGCCGGATCACGTCGCGAAGGCGCGGGGCGTTCTCCAGCCGCGACAGGGTCGGCTGCGAGCACAGGTCGCTGCCACTGTCGGGCAGCCGGCCGCAGGCGAGCCTGAAGGCGGGGTCGGTGCGCAGGGCGTCGAGATCATCGGCGTCCTCGTACCCGCAGCAGATCGCAAAGACGCGGGCGCGGATCATGTCGGCGAAGCTGTGGGTGACACGGGTCGGATCGCGCCGGTCCGGGATCAGCCGGGCCAGCCGCTCGGCGATCCCAAGGCGCCGCTCCGCCAGGGAAAGCAGCATCACGCCGCCGTCTGATGTGAGGCGACCTCCGTCGAAGGCGGCTGTGACTTTCTTCCGCCCGATGGCTGGAAAGCCGAAGGACGGGACCGTATCGTTGACCATGGCGGGCGGAGCAGCCTTGGGACCCTGGCCGGCAGAGCCGGTCAGGGAAGGCTGCGGAGGGGTGGCAGCGTGTGGATCGGGAAGGTGTTGGTGTCAGCAACCAAACACTACGCTCAGTCAACAGCTTAGGCTACGTCCGCCACCGTCCCGACAACCCTCCGGCGAATAAGACGGGCTAATGATCGTTCGGCTCCGTCGGTCGCCGACGACGCATCTCTCGCCGCGGCCGAGACTGTGGGTCTGCTGGACCACCGCGCCTCCGGCCGCCCGGCTCGGATAAGCCATGAATAGTTGGCCGAGTTCGACCTACTTGTTGAGAAGTGCCCCGACGTTGAGAGGGACGGCGTGGTGCGCCGGCGCCGTGCCGACAAGGCGGTTGTCGAGCGGCGTTTCTGATGTGACCTTCGCGCGCCCAGCAACGCCGGCGGCCGAGGAATGGGGGGACACCTCGAGCAGAAGGGAAGGGGTCTTGCGCACAGACATTATGGAACGTCCATGATCCAACCGCTTGACATTCGGGTCAAAAATAGATTCGCTTAATGAAGATTATGGAACATAACGCTTTCTATCTGACTGTCATAGCAGGTATTTCTACATCTGCGTGAACCGTCGGCTCGGGTCGGCCAGCCCAAACGAAGTGCCAAACCGCACCCTGTGCGACCGATTGCACGACGTGCGGCCACAAGGCAACGATGCACATCCCATTCGGGTCGCGAACCGAAGGATAGATGATGCCGTTCAGCCCGCGCTCTCGCGTAGCGGCCGCGAGGGCGTTGCCGGCCGGGTAGCCGATCGCAGGATCTGCATCGAGAGCGCGGTGACCGCGCCGGTCCCGCAAATCGCAGAACTCCCCTGCCATGCTCGAGAACATCTCAGCATACGACACGGTCGCGTTGAAGTCGCCGGCATCGGCCAGGAACTTCGTCATATGGTAGCCGACCTCCGCGACACACGTCTCGACAGAGAGCGCCGCATACCAGGCCCCCCGGTCGGCGCCATTGAAGCGATTCGGCTCGCGCGGCTTGGCGTAGACGAAGCTCGTATTGATAAATCGGGCGTGAGGAACGCCATGGACGAGCTCTCCGGATGGGAGTCCCTCACTGCCGCGCTCTTCTGTAACGAGCCGCGCGCTGGTCGCACCTTCGATCTCGGCCAGATCATGCATTTCGTCCGCGTCGACGAGCCCGAGCAGGACCGGGTCGCGCAAGCGCGCCGTCGAGACGAGCCGCACCGTGCGAGGGAAAGCCTCTCGGACGATCGGTACACCGTCGAGGAGGCTCGGATCAGAGCCCGCCACGGACCGCATCGATATAGCGGCGCGTCTCCAGCATGCGCGGAATGCCGCCGTGGATCATCGCCTCGATCGGCGAGAGCCGATCAAAAATCGGTCCACGATTGGTCAACCGAGGCCAGCGGTCGGCCATTGAGTCGGCGAACAGCAGATGCAGGCCTTTGAAGACGCCGACCATCGCCGACACGCGGGTCAGCTGGTCTTGCGTGAGGGCGCCGTCCCAACGACCTGCCTTGATGCGGTCCCAGGTACTGCTCGAGACCCCAAGGAGTGTGGCCGCTTCGCTGTTGCTTAGCTCCCATTTCGTGGCAAGCCGAACGTAGGCCTTCAGCGCAGCGGGGGATAAACGATCGCGGTCGGCGTCTGCGGCGAACGTCTGAAGCTTCCTGGTTCCAGGGTCCCCTGCCCCCGATAGGTGCGCTTGGTTTCGCATGTCACGTCTCCTGACGAGGATATATACGTCAATCGACGAGAGATCAATGCGGTGTGTTGGCACTGATCGGCCGGTCGCACATAAGAGCCGTCTCGGCGGCCTCTTATCTCAGTTCCAGCAAGCCGGGTTGGGCCATGTCGCACAATCATGGGTCGGCAATGGCCCGAACCAGCCGGTGTCACCGCAGCAGCTGCAAACCGTCTTCGGCGAGGATCAGGTGCAAGGGATGGCAAGCCAGGCCGGTATGCAGCCCGGCGATTTCTTGTCCCAACTCAGTCAGCACCTGCCGACCGCGGTGAATGGCATGACGCCGAGTGGGCAACTGCCGGATGAAGGTACGATGTCGGTCTGAGCCGTACGACGACGACTAGCTCTAGTCCGCGAGAGCGCCCGAAACTCCCGAGGTGAACATCATGGTCAATCGTTTGGCGGCGGCGCTTCTCGCGGCTTCGTTCGCCTTCCCCTGCGTGCCAAGCGCGGCGCTGGCCGACAATCAGCTGGGCTACCAGCTTTTGTCCGCCGATCAGGCCGCGAGACTGCCACGCAGTGGGGGCGCCCTCGGCATGGACGTCGGCCGCGGGCAAGTCATCAATAGCGGCGGCATGACAAGGGACGGTGCTGATGATGTCGGGCGGGCTATTCGGCTCTTCTTCGTGTCCAGACGCTTCGGGGACGTCCTTGGGACTGCGCTCTACGAGCACTCCGGCGGCTTCACGCTTTGCGTCCTGAGCATCGTGCTCGCCTACGCGCTGATCGTGCCCATCTTGCGCTCGGTGCCGGCGAACCTCGTCGCCTCCGCCGATGCACGTCGCTGAGCGGTTCGGCCAAGCGTCCGACCCATGATAGGAGTCGGTTCTGTCCCCTACAGCGTTCGGAACCGCAGCAAACCGTTCACCATGGCGAGAGTAAGGCGACCAGGACATCGCCGGTACCAGGAAGTCGAGGATTTCAGACCAGGTCTGTCGTCGCGGGCACCGCTCGCTCCGTCCTCGTATCTGAAGGCCGCTGGCCAGAGCCGAACTGCCGTGCCCTGCCCTGCCCTGCCCGGTCAGTGGACTTGGCGAACCATCGGCTCGCGATCTCAGATGCGGCCCTGCTTCGCCTTTTCGACGAAGCGCTCGGCCGCGCCCTGGCCCAGGAGTTCCACGCCCGCGTCGCCGTCCTTGACCCCGGCCTGCTTGAGCAGGCCTGCGGCCGCCTCCGTGTGGCCGATTACTTTAAGATGAGCGAAGACGTCGTGGACGAAGGCGACCGCGGCAGCCTCGTTCGCCAGCGCGTCCGCGCCCTTGGCCCCGACGACGAGCGCGACCGCGTCGAACAGCACCGAGGGCCCGCCCGCGAGCTGGAAATCGGCCTCGATCGGCTTTCCGTCCGCACCCATCACACCGCCGACCTTGGGCGCGACGACCTTAAGCTGGCCGCCCGCCTTCTCGACGGCAGCCTTGAGCCCCGCCACGACGACCGCTTCGGCACCCTCGGATACGAGGCATCCGACCATGCGTCCTTGCAGCGTCGGCTTGGCCTTGGCGAGGATGCTGAGCGCGGAGGAGGGCTTGAGGTCGGTCCGCGCCTGCTTCGTCGTGGAGGCGGGCTTGACCGGGTCGCGATAGCCCAGGCCGTCCGCGATCCGCTCGGCGATGCGAGGGTCCACATTGGCGAGCTGGCCAAGCATCCGACCGCGCACCGCCTTCGTTTCCACCTTGCTCAGCTCGAACGTGATGGCGGCGACGATATGGTCCTGCTCAGGCTTGGTCTGGCTATAGAAGAACTGCCGCGCCTGGCTGTAGTGGTCGGCGAAGCTATCCGAGCGGACGCGCAGCTTGTCGCCTTCCTCGTGCGCCGGGAAGGACCGGTAGCCCCGCTTCGGGTCCTCGCGCGCTCTCTCGCCGCCGAGCGCGCTCGGCTCATAAGTCACCCGGCCGGGCTGCGGGCTCATCTGGTGGAACCCGTCGCGCTGGAAGTTGTGCATCGGGTGCGCGATCCTGATGGAAACAAACTGCAGGCCGTTTGCTACGCCTCGGAGTGATTCATCCAATTTCCGATTGGGTCGAGGGCTCCGAAAGCGCCTCGGAAGCGGACGTCTCAGTAATCGTGCGTCGGCCCGGATGATCTCGCGTCCGTCTCACCGATCGTGTGCTCAGTCTCACGGAATGTGCGTCGAAGCCGACCTCCAGTTTCAGCTAATGTGCGTCGGAAATGGCCCATCATTGCGCGTCGGGCCGATCATCATTGCGCGTCGCTACAGCTAGGCCGTGATCTCGATGCGGGTCAGGTCGACCCGGCGGCGTCGCTTCTCGTCGCGCGGGTCGTCGGTCGGCAGCGCGTCCATCAGACGGGCTTCCCCCGCGAAGAGTTCGGCCACGAGCGCGCGGGCACTGGACACTTCTCGACGTGAAATCAACAAGTTGCATTCGCTTTCAGAAGGGGTTCCGGTTCGACGCTTGTTCACACTCCGCCTTCCTCCGCCGCTTCCGGTTCGTAAAAGGCACCCAAGTTGCACTCGGGATCATGCAGAATGCCTGGGTTGGACAAGCTCCCACGAGACGGAACAAAACGGTGGCACAAGCCCTGACAAACCACGTCATCGGAATTCTGAAAACCGCCTATAAGCGCCATATTGGCATTGGCGCTCTATTGCTGAATGTATGCTTCACACTCGACCTCGACCGCGGCACCCTGGGCGAGGCCATTGACACCAACTGCCATCCGAACCGGTAGGCGGTCTGGCTTAAAGTACTTCACGTACACGGCGTTGAACGAAGGCACGTTCTTCATATCTGACAGAGAGACATTGCACCTGTAGACGTCGTTCATGGAGGCGCCTGCGAGCTTGAGGTGATCGGCTACCGCTTGCATCGCGTTTGTCGCCTGTACCGAGAAATCACTCGGCAATGTACCGTCCGGTGCCACGCCAAGCACGCCTGACGTGTAGACCGAGTTTCCGATCCGCACGGCTGCAGAGAATGGTCTTCCATTCTCTGCAGGAAAGAACTGAGTGCTCGGCGAAGCTATCACCGGCGTGGCGAGCGCAGAGGACAGGATCACAGAAACTACTAGCGTTAACTTGGGCATTTAGATCTCCGGGGAAGCTAAACGGCCGCCCAGCTCAGTCAGACGACCGCAGGTGTTCGGTTGCAGGGAAGCCGAAACGCGAAGGTATTTAGTTCCAGGGCGTTGGTCCGGTCACGGGTTCGTACTGCCGCTACCCTGCCTAGTCCGCGCGAACGGAGACGGGTGCTGCCCTGAAGGAGGCTGGGAGCCGGGGAGGGTTGGATCGGGTGCTTGGCTGACCGGAGGGGTGCCGAGATGGTCAGCAAGCTGCGACCCGTCGAAACCCTCGGTAAAGCTGTGTTCCACCTCGGGCAGCATCGTCGAGTTCCACTCATTCCACGCGGCTGTCAACTTCTCGTACATGTCCGGGCGCCGTTCCTTCATGTTGGCACGCTCGAGTGGGTCGGTGACGACGTTGAACAGAAATGTGTTGTCCAGGATCTTCAGGTACTTCCAATCTCCTATGCGCGCTGCGCGCTGCCAAAGAGACTTGTAGCGCCAGAACAGGCTGCGCTCGACCACCGGAGCGCCCTCGGCCAAGTGCGGCAGCAGGTTCATGCCGTCGAGCGGGTAGCGCGGATCGGACGCGACGCCGGCCGCGGCGAGCAGCGTGGGCATCCAGTCCATGTTGGCTGTTACCTGCTCGCTGATATGCCCGGCAAGGATGTGCGCTGGCCAGGAGATGATGGCGGGAACGCGCAAGCCCCCTTCCAACAGTTCGGTCTTGCGCCCCGAGAACGGCCAGGTGTCGGCAAAGCGCTCGCCGCCGTTATCGCTGGTGAAGACCACGATAGTGTCGCGCGCGATCCCGCCATCCCTCAATGCTTGCAACACGCGGCCGACCTGCACGTCCATCAGCGCGATCATCCGCCGATAGGTTTCCTGCGAGCCGCCATCCCAGTCGATCGGGTCGCGACCGCGCAGGCGTTCTGCCTCGGCACGGTCATCCGGCCCCTCCCAGGGTCAGTGCGGCGCGTTGAAATGCAGGCTGAGCAGGAAGGGCCGGCCCGCCCGGGCGTAGTCACCGATTACGCGTACGGCCCGGTCGCCGAACAGGGTCGTGCTGTAGCCGTCCTGCTCGGTCCGCTCGTCTTCTTCCCAAAAATCCGGGGCCCCGTTGCGGCCAGTATGCTGGAAATAGTCCAGCGTGCCACCGCGAAAGCCATAGAAGTGCTCGTAACCGCTCTTGAGCGGCCCAAAGTCTGGCGGGTTGCCCAGATGCCACTTGCCCACCAACGTGGTGCTGTAGCCGGCCTGCCGCAGCAGCGAGGGCAGAGTGGGATGGTCTGGCGGCAGGCCGATGCCTCGGCGCGTGGGGCCGGAAATGGGCTCCTCTAGCAGGCCGCTGAAAAAGGGCTCCCCGGTTTGACCGTGCTGTGATTCACTGATCTCCGGTTCACGGGAGGTGGTCAGTGCGCGGACAGGACAGCCGGAGCGGTTCGCTGTTTTCCTATGTGG
>JAABUZ0100002439.1_pt1 | contig 30819 bp, 32 predicted proteins | sample 5562091 | NCBI WGS metagenome assembly JAABUZ01 (sample SAMN12813069, study PRJNA571459) | rock metagenome | isolation source: Antarctica rocks | place: Antarctica: Victoria Land, Linnaeus Terrace sud | collected 2015-12-21
ATCCCACCAGAGGTCTCCTGTTCTCGTAGTCGTCAAACCACAAGAATGGCGGGACCTCTGGCTCATGTGTGGGATCTATGGAGTGGTACCCCTCCTGAGCACGCCCCCCGCTTCATCGCGTAGAGCCGGTTATCGGTTGTCTTATCAGGCGCAGCCTGACACCCAGGAAGAGCTGGTTTGGGCCGACGAGGCCGCCGCCGAGCTGCTCGCAGGCGACGGCGGTTGGGCCAGCGACAGCGACGCTTGGGACAAGGCGCCGAGCCAGTTGGAGCTGGTCGACCTCGACGCAGCGCTCATCGCCGCCTTCCTCGACCCTCGAGCGAGTCGCACAACAGCGTCGGGATCCGCAACGTCCGCCCGGTGGCCGTGCACTCGCTGTTCCGCTTCGCAGCGCTGCGCGAACCGGCGCAGGCCGGGCGGATAACTGGCCTGCGCTGCGGAGACATCGCCTGGACCAACGGAGCGCGCGTCTCCTGCCGGGGCAAACGGGGAAGGCATCGGCGCACGAAGAGCTCTGCCCGGGGGACCATCCTCCGGCCACTCAAGAGGTGAGCGCCTTGGAAGCTTCAGGCTGATTCGGGCCTGAGCGACTTGAGGCCGGCAGGCTTGCCTGCAGAGGAACGACCATGGGCTGCCCCGGGCCGCTTTGTCCCGTTGGCTGCCCCCGCCCCAGGCACTGGTTTACCGTTCCCTGACACCGGCAGGGAACGCGGCTGGTCAAAGGTCATCAGGCCCGTGAGGTAGGCAACCCGCTTTGCCAGGTCGAACAGGCGCTCCTCGGCCCACTCTGAGCGCTCCTCCGTCAGGGTGGCAATGTCGGTGAACTCGTCACCGGTGGCGTCGGCCAAGCTGACCAGGTCGTCGCGTATCGCCTGCTGAGCGTCCTCCAGGCGGGACAGGGAGGCGAGAATGGCTTTGTGGGACTCGACGACCTGGTCCATGACGTCGCGGACCATCTCGCTCATCGACGCAGCCACCTCGGTGACCATCTGGTTGACCAGACCTACTTGGCTCATCGCTGCCTCCTGAGGTCGCCCATTGCCGGATTGGCGTGGCCGAAGGTCTACGGGCACGACCTGGCGCCCCCGTCCACTCTGGTCGCCAACACCGGAGCTAACCGCGCCGCGCTCCAACGGGCGAGCCCCAGCTCCGGCCCGGCGACCTCCATTGGGCTCGGCTCGCGCACCGACTTGCCTGGTTGGCCGTGGACCAGCGGCCCACACTATGTCGCAGCTCGAGAAGCGACCACCACAGACGACCCCGCACTCTGGGCAACGGCACGAGTCTTTTCCGGCCACCATGATGTGGCCGCACCCGGGACGGATCTGAGGGCCGAACTCTTGGCACCGTCCCATGCGGGGCCATCATAGACTGCTCAGACGCACTGCCTCCGTCGCTTGCATCCTCGGTGGTGGCCATACAGTTGTCGATCCCCGTCAAGATGCCGCGGTGGGGCGCCGGTGACCGATCGGCGAGCCTTCCTGCGGCGATGACCTTGGCTATCCGGTCGGCAGCCCGGCCGTCCCCAGCGTTGTACATCGCTTTGCGAACGCACCAGGCTCTTCTGGCCAGCCCGCACCGCCGGGAATGTACGCTCTATGGGACGGGGCAACTGAAGGAGGCAGTACGACACCATTTGCTCCGTTCATCGTAGCAGTGGGGACAGCGGCGGGAATGACGCCTCTCATCATCGCCCTCATGCGGCGCCTCCAAGTCGTCGACTACCCCTCAGCTCGGTCGAGCCACCTCACGCCCACGCTGCGGGGAGGAGGCATATCGGTCCTGGTCGCGGCGTCGGCCGCCTTGGTGCTCCCAACCGCGGCCCGTTCTATCGATAGGATTGTGTTGGGTGTCGCTGCCGCCGCCTTTGGCGTTGTCGGCTTAGTGGAGGACATCCATGGTGTCCGCCCCATCAGCCGGCTCGGTATTCAAGTTGTCTTTGCGGCGGTCGCCGCTCCCCTCCTGTTGCGAAGTATGGGGCTGTCGCTCACCTGGCAATTGGCTGCGACACTAGTGGTTATCGCCTGGCTGATAGCTTACGTCAACGCCTTCAACTTCATGGACGGCATCAACGGGATCGCCGCTGCACAGGTGATCGTCGCCGGAATGGCCTGGACGTTGATCGGCTATTCTCGCCATGTTCAGATCCTGACCATCGGAGGGATCGCGGTAGTCGGGGCTGCTCTCGGCTTCGCCCCTTTCAACTTTCCACGTGCCCGGATCTTCCTCGGAGATGTCGGCAGTTACTTCCTTGGGGCGTGGCTGGGCGCGTTGGCTGTTCTCGGTATCCGAGCCGGCATTCCCGCTGAAGCTGTTCTGGCCCCTCTCTGCGTGTATCTCGCAGATACCGGTACCACCCTCTTGCACCGTGCTTTTAATAGTGAGCCCTGGTACCGGCCGCACCGCAGCCATGCCTACCAGCGCCTCATCGACCTCGGCTGGACTCACACTCGGACTACTACTCTCGTCGCCCTAGCGATAGCGGCCTGTAGCGCGCTTGGCGCAGTCAGCCTAAGCTCGTCGCTGCCGGGGCGGACGACTGCTGACGTTGCCTTGGTCACCGTACTGTCGGCGTACCTAGCTAGCCCCTATTACGTCGAATGTCGACGCCGTAGGACCACGGCACGGCACCAATGAGGGTCCTGGCCATTACGTCATTCTTGCCACCGCGAGATGGATGTTCCTCGCGCTCACTGCTCCGATTTGGCACAGGGCTGCTCATCGCTGAGCGGTCGTCGCCGTATTCCGGCCCACTCGTGATGCACGTGAACGGTCGAGCGAATGAAGTTGACCACCCGCTGGGCTACGTACGGATCGTGCGACGCCGCAAATGGGTCGTGCTTGTTACCGTAGCCGCGTTGATTACTGCCGCCTCACTTTTCGCGTTCCTCCAGACCCCAACGTACACAGCCACCGCCGAGGTCCTGCTGCAGCCGCCGCAGAACTTCAGTCTCACTTCGGCGGGCGTTACCCAACCACTCTCTCCCAGTGACGTCCAGACCCAGGTCCAGCTCCTTACCAGCGCCCCAGTGAAGGCGGCGGTAGCCAAGGACCTGGGTGCCGCGCCGCCAGTCATGGTCAGCCCAGTCGGTCAAACCAACGTGATCGAAGTGCAGGCAGGCAATGAAAACCCGCGCCGTGCCGCGAGGACGGCAAATGCCTACGCAAACGCTGCATTCCGCCAGAGTCAGGCCCTCAGTAGCCTAACGACAGCGGCAAATCAGCTTCAGATCAAGGTCAACATTCTTGATGGGCAGATCAAGGATATCACGAGCCGCCTCTCGGCAGCGTCAGTCAGGGATCAAGCCAGCCTGATGGCCCAGCGGGACAGCCTACTTACTCAGGACACCTCCCTTAAGACCCAACTTAGCCAAATTCAGCTGGCTGTCAGCGCCAACGATGGCGGGGCTCAACTCGTTACGCCAGCCACCTCCCCGACCTCACCGAGCTCACCGCGGCCGGCTCGCGACGTTCTCATTGCCCTGGTGGTAGGCCTCCTCTTGGGCGTGAGCCTGGCATTCCTGCGCGAATACCTCGATGACTCGATCAGGACGAAGGAAGATCTGGAGCTGGCTACGCCAGGAACTCCTGCCCTAGGGCTCATCCCGGTGGTAGCCGACTGGAAGGACCATACGGCGGCGACCGTCGTCTCCCTGGCCGAGCCTTCCTCGGCAGCCGCCGAGGCATACCGCACCCTTCGGACCTCGATCCAGTATGTGGGGCTCGACCGTCCAGTCAGTACCCTTCAGGTGACGAGCGCGGCGGCCTTCGAGGGCAAGAGCACCACCCTGGCCAATCTGGCCGTGGCGTTGGCCAACGCCGGTCAAGACGTGGTGGTGGTCTGCTGCGACTTGCGAAGGCCACGACTCCATGACTTCTTCGGAGTCAAGAACGACGTAGGATTCACCTCCGTGCTGCTAGGGGAGGCGCCGCTGTTCTCTGCCCTTCAAGATGTACCGGGCACTGACCATCTCCAGATACTCCCCTCCGGCCCGATCCCTTCGGATCCTTCCGAGCTGTTGTAGGGACAACGCACCGTGGAGATCCTGACCGTCCTGGCCTCCGAGGCCGACATAGTGCTGATCGACAGCCCGCCGGTCCTTCCCGTCACCGATGCCGCTGTGCTCTCGACGCGAATCGACGCAGTGCTGGTCGTGGCAGCCGCTGGGCGAACCAAGCGCCGAGACCTTGCCCGAGCCACCGAGCTACTCAGGCAGGTCGATGCACCAGTCATGGCGCGGTACTCAACGGAGTGGCCGAGGGAGGAACGTACGGCTACCGCTACGTTGCTTCCCCCCCCGGCGGGAACGGTTCGGGCCCCGGACGACGTAGGCCGGCGGCAGTTGCTCAACGCTGAGCGCGAACCATTAGCCATTTTGGTCATGCATACCGCCCCTGCAGCTTTGGCTGGACATGACGGTGGCTAGTGGACTGCTGCGCCTGTTGACGGTTTCTCCCCGAGGAGTCAGCAAGTGGGCTGCGGGCCATCGGCGCCTGCTCCAGGCCGTCGGTGATGCTCTGGCCTGGAAATTTCGCTGAGCTGCGCCGATGCCCTCCGCTATGACCTGCATCTGGGTCTCATCAGCGCTACCGGCCTAATCGCCATTCTCCCGTTGGCGGTGTCCGCTCAGGTACTCAGCGGCGTGGCCGTCGGTCTCTATCGCGGACAATGGCGCTTCGGCAGCTTCGACGAGGTAGCCGCATTGGCCTTCTCGGCCAGCGCCACCACTGCCTTGTTGTTTGCGATCGACGCATTGGTCATCCATCCCCGGATGATCCCGGCTGGCGCCGTCTTGGCTGGCGGCTTCCTGGCCTTGGTGGCTATGGCCGCGGCCCGTTACCTGTGGCGGCTGCGCCTTGAGTACCGCCAACGTCCGCATGACGACGGTCGCGCTCGACTGTTGGTCTTCGGTGCCGGGGACGGAGGGGCCCAAGTGCTCACCGCCCTGCTCCGCGATCCGGACAGCCCCTACATGCCAGTCGGCCTGCTCGATGATGACCGCTCCAAGCGCAACCGGCGGATGTTGGGTATCCAGGTGCTCGGCGACCGCCACCGCCTGGCTGCCGCGGCAGCGGAGACCCAAGCTGACACCCTCCTCATCGCCATCCCCAAGGCTGGCGCCGACATCGTGAGTGACCTCTACGACCTGGCTACCGAGGCCGGACTGAGGGTCAAGGTGCTCCCGCCGGTCGCCGAGCTCTATCGCGACCAGGTCGGCGTGGGCGACATCCGCGACGTCACCGAGGAGGATCTGCTCGGACGGCGCCCGGTCCTAACTGATGTGGCGTCCATCGCCGGGTACCTCACCGGCAAGCGAGTCTTGGTCACCGGTGCCGGAGGCTCCATAGGTTCCGAACTGTGCCGCCAGATCTACTGCTATGCCCCAGCCGAGCTGATCATGCTGGACCGCGACGAGTCGGCGCTCCACGGGGTCCAACTGTCGATCCACGGTAAGGCGGTGATGGACTCCCCCGCCCTGGTGCTGGCCGACATCCGCGACCAGGACGCTATTGAGGCGATCTTTGACGTGCGCCGTCCACAGGTGGTATTTCACGCTGCCGCTCTCAAGCACCTCTCTCTCTTGAGCGTCATCCGGCCGAGGCGATCAAATCCAACATTTGGGGAACGCTCAATGTACTCGAGGCGGCCAGGGAGGCCGGAGTCCAGAGATTCGTCAACATCTCCACCGACAAGGCAGCCGACCCGGCCAGCGTCCTCGGCTATTCCAAGCATATCGCCGAGCGGCTCACCGCTGAGGTGGCTCAGCACGCGCCCGGCGTCTTCGTCAGTGTCCGCTTTGGCAATGTCCTGGGTAGCCGCGGCTCGATGTTGGTCACGTTCCGTGCCCAGGTGCAGGCAGGCGGTCCCTTGACAGTTACCGACCGAGACGCCACCCGTTTTTTCATGACTATCCGTGAAGCGGTGGAATTGGTCATCCAGGCAGCCGCCTTGGGAAGTTCAGGTGAGACGCTGGTTCTGGACATGGGCCAGCCAGTCAGCATCGACCAGGTCGCCCACAGGCTGGCTGCCCGGGCGGATCGACCGATAAAGATCGTGTACACCGGTCTGCGGCCCGGGGAAAAGTGTCATGAGGTTCGCTTCAGCACCGGCGAGGTCGACGCTCGGCCGGTTCACCCGCTCATCTCACACGTACGTGTGTCACCCCTGAGTGCGGCGGCGGCACGACAGCTTCAGCCCGAGAAGCTATCGCGGGCCGAAACCCTGCATGATCTCTGCTCTGCCGATCCCAGCATGACCGAAGACTGTACCTGACTCTCCCAGGGTTGAGGAGGCAGTAGCGGGGTTCGGCGAGGGTTATGCGGAGCGAGGCCAGAGGGGGGTGGTGTTCTGGCGCCGACGCCACATCAACAGGGCGGTACCGGCCGCGATGAGCGATAGGGCCGCCGCCACCAGGGCAATGACGTCCAAGCCCGTGAAAGCCAACCCGCCATGGGGCGCCGCGACGGACGGGGCAGCGCCAACTGACGGCAGGGGTGCGAGCGTGACCGGCGCGCTGGTTGCCGGGAGACTGGTGACTGTGGTGGTCCCTGGATAGGGATTATCTTGGGCCAGGGCCGGCCCAGCCCCCACCAGCAGAGAAGCCAACAGGATCGGAGCCAGCAGCAAATAGGCCATTCGCCGTCTCATGGGACGATTCCTCCTTGTCCGCCTGGTTGGCGGGTACCGTCACCCTAGCCCAGTGGTGAGGTCCCATCACCTGCGAACGCCCCAATGCGGATCGAGCGTCGACGCCCATGGCATTGCCAGGTTCGCCGGCCCGGTCACCGACCAGCCGGGGGCATGAAGATGGATCACCAGGTCGGTCGGGTAGAGGCGCGGCTGGGGGACAAGACGCAATCGAAGCCCACCGTGCCGGACCGCCCCCACCACGATGGTCTGGAAGTCGACCGAGCCCTGCTGGCCGGCGGCGACGGCCAGCGGTCCCTGGTTGAGCCTGAGCCCTGACTCGGCAACACTGGCCATCTGGACGGAACCGGCCGGGCCCCACCAGTAGATGCGGGCTACGTAGTTCCCGGGGCTGAACGAGTTGATGTGGTCAGGGCCAAGTTGATAGGAGGCTGGTCGCCCGGTCGGCGCTGTGTTCGTAACAATGACCCTGCTGTGGACGACGGCGTCACCCTTGGCGTCGATGGTCACGTCAAGGACGTCGCTGGTCCGTACGTAATAGTCGAGCTTGGTGGCCGTGGCGTTCTCGACCGCCATGGTGAAGGTGCGGTCCGCCTCGGTGACTGCTGGGTCCCCGCTCGCACCAGCGGCGGCGATACTGGCCTCCACGTGCGAGTCGGCGCTCCAGACCTGTAGATGACGCCCGTCGGCGGCTTGGCCGAAGGCCCGGGCCAGGGACAGGGTATCGACGGCTCCGGAGTCAATCCGCTTGGCAGCCGCGGCGGCCACGGCACCGATCTCCTCATGGCGCGCCACCTGGTCACCAGTGGGCTCTTTGGCGTAGAGAACATTGAGCAGCAGGTCGCCGGCATTGGCCGCGCTTACCGGCTCGGACACCCCCGAAACCGATACTGGACCGGTCACCGCCAGCAGATCGGCGAGGGCCGGGACGTCGATGCCGATCACACCGTCGACTCTCTTGCTGGTGGCCTGGGCATACATGGCGGCCATGGTCCGAGCGCTCCAGGCGAAGTCAGCCGGAGCGTTCACCGATTGCCAGAGCTGGGTGGGCTCGAGGCCTGCGAATATGGCCTGCGTGCCAGCCGGCACGGCCACGGCGGCTGGTCTGGTGAGGGTGAGATCGCTGATGTGACCGGGCTGGCCCACCGAGATGCCACCTCTGTCGACGTGCAGGATGGCATAAGACAGGACCATTCCCTGGTCCCGCATCTCAGCGTTGTTCTCTCCGGCCAGCAGGTAGGTGCGTGGCCCGTCGGCGCCTAAGAGCAAGGACGCGGCGCCCAGCGCCTGGCTGGCACCCGATAGCCGTGTGCTGACCGACGTGACCTTGGAATCGAAGCTTTGCCGAGCAGTGCCGAGGCTGCTCCACAAGCCGCTGGGCGAACGCGCCAGGGCTCGCAGCCCGGCAGACGTGCTGGCCATCTGAGCCCGTAGTGTTTCCATCTTGTCGAGGGGGACTCGGCCGGGCTGAGTCGGCCCACTTAGGTGTCCAACCGTGTCGATGAGGCCGCGGCCCAGCGTCGCCGCCCTGTTCGCATCGGACACCAGCGTGGCCAGTCCGTTTCGCTGAGTGGCCACGCCAGGGACGAATCGGGCCAAGTCGAGTGGGATCGAAGATCGAATCTGGACCTGGGCGCCGGTCAGGTCGCCCTGAGCCCGGTCGAGCTTGTCGATCGCAGCGGCCCGACCCACCTGGGTAGATAGGGTCGGCTCCTCCGCCACCACCTGGTCGAACAGGACACGGGCGGCACTGACCGAGTTCCGCACGTGAACCACCGTCCGCACAACGGTGGCCACGGCCAGGGCCAGGGCCAGGGCCAATAGGCCGAGGCTGCCCAAAACGATCACCCTGCGGGGGCGCCCGTGGGGCGGAGGTGAGGTGGCCCGAGCCCGGCCGGTCCCTGAGACAGGACGTGACAGTGGGTGACCAGTGGAGGACCATGAGGACTCCCGGTTGCTGCCGGCGGGTCGTCGATGAAGCCGGTCCGGCACGGTCCATGACGATCGCCCTCGCCGGTCAGGCTGCCTGGCAGGCGCCCGCAAGGCGCGTCTCGAAGGCTGCGGCCAACTGCGCCGCCCGGAGGACCGCCGTCGGAACCGACGCAACCACCGATGCCATCGTCGCCTGACCGACGATACAAGGGACGAAGTCTGGGACACTAAGGGCACTCGACACTGGGGTGGCTGGGCCTATGGCAGGTACTGAGCCTCAAGCGGCCGCCCCGCCAGCAGTAGCCTCGGCTCTCACAGGCCGAGCCTAACGGGAACTGGAGCACAGGGCGGCCCAGCCGGTAGGTTCCGATATGAGGTGCCCCGCACGTGACCGTTTCGACCCCGCCGGTGCGCTCACCATCGCCGGGTCACTGACTCTCCTGCCGGGTCACTGACTCTCCTGCCGGGGCCGGCGTCCAGTCCGACCTCAATACCTTCTCGGCCCTGGGCGTGCTCGCCACCACCGCCATCACCACCGTCACCGCCCGGGACGCCCTCGGCGTGAGGGCCGTCCACGTGGTCCCCCGAGGTGGTGAGGGCCCAGGTGGAAGCGGTGCTCGACGAGCCGGCCGTGGTGTCGGTCAAGACGGGGATGCTGGCCACCGCCGAGACGGCACCGATGGCCGGGGCCCAGACTGTGACGGTGGTAAGGTAAGCATGACGCCCGGCCAATGCCTCTATCCGCCAGGCGCCAACACGATCCAGGTGGTGGTCATCTCGCGCAATCCCGTCCTCGTCTGCGTCAGCATTGGCGTCACCATCATCGCCCGCATAACTGCTGGTACCAGCACGAGTACCAACAGCACGGTGTCCACCTCTGTCCGCGGGTTCGTGGGCGGCACGGTCACCAATGCACTTCGTCGCGCTGGCCTGGTCGACCACCGCAGTGGGCCCCCGGCTTCCAATGATTCGACCCTCTGCCGAGATCGCCCCATGCAGTGCATCCCATCCGCCTCAGGTCCAGACCCAACAAATCGGCCCCCGCCGTGTCCTCTCCAACAGGAGGATCATCAAATGGGCATCAACGAGTACAACATCACCAGCCGACGGCTCTTGCCCCGCCACGCCCACTCCATTGAGCGATGGCGGAGGCGCCAGCAAGGGGGTAGGCCAACGACAGCCTGACTATTCCTGAGTGACGGGGGATCCAACAGAGGGGTCAGATTTCAACCGTTGCAGGGGGGTCAGATTTCACCCGCTATTGACAACAGTCTCACCCGATCGCCGAGACACCCAGGGTTGGGTAGCACGCGGGCCTGGCCAACGAGGTGAGATGCTTCACACTCAGCACCCTTTGTAGTCACAATTGACGACTAGATACCCGACTGCGATATTAGGACACTCAAGTAACGGGGCTTGTCCCAAGCTAGTAATATTGTGAGGCGACGTATGTGATGCGAGTCGTGGTGGTGGGGCAAGGCTACGTCGGCCTGCCGCTGGCCATGCGGGCGGTCGAGGTAGGCCACACGGTGGTGGGCTACGAGTACGAGCCGGCCCGGGTACTCCGACTGGAGGGCAGCGAGTCCTACGTGGAGGACGTCCGCTGCGCCCAGCTGACCGCAGCCCTGGCCACTGGTCGCTACCTGCCGTCCTCGGACGAGCAGGCGTGCCACGGTTTTGACATGGCACTGGTCACCGTGCCCACTCCGCTGAGGGACGGGGCTCCTGACCTCTCATTCATCGAGGTGGCCGGCCGGACCCTGGCCCGCTACCTGCGACCGGGAACCTGCGTGGTGCTGGAGTCGACAACCTACCCAGGCACCACGGAGGAGCTCCTCGCGCCCGCGCTGGAAGAAGGATCGGGTCTGGTGGCCGGCACCGACTTCCACCTCGGCTACAGCCCCGAGCGGGTCGACCCGGGCAACCGCACCTGGGGCCTGTGCAACACCCCCAAGGTTGTATCCGGTGTCGACGGCCCCTCCTTGGCGGTGGTCAAGGCCTTCTACGACACGCTCGTCGAGCACACCGTGGGGGTGTCGTCCACTCGGGTGGCCGAGCTGGTCAAGCTAATGGAGAACACCTTCCGCCACGTCAACATCGCCCTGGCCAACGAGCTGGCTATATTCGCCGCCGAGCTCAAGATTGACATGTGGGAGGCGCTGGAGGCGGCCGCCACGAAACCCTACGGATACATGCGCTTCAATCCAGGTCCGGGTGTGGGCGGCCACTGTCTGCCCATCGACCCCACCTACCTGTCCTGGCGGGTCAAACGGTCACTCGGCCATAATTTCCGGTTCGTGGAACTGGCCAACGACGTCAACGACCACATGCCAGATTACGTCGTTCGCCGGCTGACCCTGGCCCTCAACCGTCAGTCAAAGGCGGTCAGAGGCAGCCGGATCCTCTTGCTGGGTCTCGCCTACAAGCCCAACACCAGCGACGCCCGGGAGTCACCCGCCCTGGTGGTAGCCGAGCGCCTGTTGGCCCTGGGCGCCGAGGTCCGGGCCGTCGACCCCCACGTGGACGACGACCACATCGACAAGCGGGTGGTCCGGACCGTTATCTCGCCCGAAGAGGTAGCTGCCGCCGACGCCGTCGTGGTGCTCACCGATCACGACAGCTTCGACTACACCCTGGTGGCCGCTGGTGCCCGCTACGTGTTGGACACCCGCGGCCGCCTCACCGGTGACACGGTCGAGCACTTGTAATCACGCGGTGAACCAGGCGGTTTAGGAACGAATGATGGGCTACCGCGCCTGGACCCTGGTACTTGCAACTCCGGGCTGACGAACGTGCCCGGGCCCGGCACCGTAACCGTAGCGCTCGCCGCCGTAGCGATAGCCGTAGCGGTTCTCGCTCGTGATCCCATTGAGCACCGTTCCCACGACAGGGGCCTCGACCTGGCCCAGCAGCTCCAATGACCGGGCGAGCTCACGCCGGGTGGTGGTCCCAGATGAGACCACCATCAGGGTGGCGTCCATGCGAGGAGCCAGCACCACCGCGTCGGTCACCGGTAGAACGGGGGGGGTGTCGATCAGGACGAGGTCGGCCATCGCGGACAAAGCGCCTAGCACCTCTACCAGACGTGCGCTGGACAGTAGCTCGGAAGGGTTGGAGGGCTTGGCCCCCGAAGCCAATAGTACGAGTCCCTCCTGGTCGGGGACTTGCTGAAGGGCCTCGGACAGAGGTATCTGTCCTGCCAACACCGTGGTGAGACCGACCTGGTTGGAAAGGCCAAAGAAGTGGTGGATGCGGGGCCGTCGTAGGTCACAGCAGACCACTGCCACTCGCTGGCCAGCTCCCGCCAGGGCCACGGCCAAGTTGGCCAGGGTGGTGGTCTTGCCCTCGGCGCTCTTGGGACTGGTCACCAGCAGTGTTCGCAGCCGTCTATCCAGGGAGAGAAACTGCACCGAGGTGCGCAGGCTGCGGTAGGCCTCGGCGGTGGCCGACTGGGGACGCGTCGCCGTGACCAGGTCGGTCTTGGTCTCGTCCCTCCAGTTGGCGATGGCGGGGATGAGGCCAAGGACGGGGAGGCCGGGCTGGGCCAGGTCCAAGTCGTCCTTACCGGTGAGGGTGTCGTCCAGACGCTCGCGCACGAAGGCCAGAGCAATGCCGAGAACCAAGCCTCCAACCAGGCCAAGCAGTCCGTTACGGATTGGGTTGGGGCTGGCCGGCGACCTGGGCGCCCCGGCCGGTCGGAGGAGCTGTACCCCTCCGGCCCCTACAGTGGCCTCGGTCCGTAGCGAGTCTTCCTGCTGTTGGAGGAGTCCGACCTGGGTGCTGAGGGAGGTCGTCTGGGGATTGGCTCCCGGAGGCGCGGAGCCGGGCTTGAACGCGGCGGCGATCTGGGCTTTCAGCCCGTCGATCTGGCCCTGGATGACCGTGGCCGCTCTCAGATAGCTGTTGGCCACCTCGGTCTGTCGTTCCTTGATATAGGCATTGGCGTAGGAATTGGCCACCCGTGCCGCCTCCGCTCGGGTACCGCTGGTGGCACTCACCACCATGATGTCGGTGCCGGTGGGGTTGCTGCCCGAGACCGGTGGCGCTATCCCTAGCTGCTGGCGGACCAGATCGGCCACGCTCGGGCTTTGCAGTCGCTGGATCTCGTCGTCGATGTTGACCGGCGTGGCCGAGGCATTGCCCAGGAAGGACTGGGTAGGGGAACTGACGAGGAGCAACTTGGCCTGGGCTTGGTACGTCGGGCTCTGGGTCTCGGACAATCCGATGGCCACACCGATGGCGATGACCGTCACCAGCAGGACCGTCCACTTGCGGCGGCGCAAGGTATGTAGGTACTCGACGAACTGAGTGGAGAATGTCGGCTCGATCCCGGCAGGCATGGCGAGATGCTAGTGGGCATTCACTGGTGAAGGTTCGGTCGTCGCCGGGTCGTGGCCGGCCCAGTCGGGTTCCGGCGTCACCGGCAGTTGCCTACCGGGATGGCGCTCGGACCATCCCAGGCCAAGGAGAGGGACGAGGATGATGATCACCTGCATGCGCTCGCGGACCGTCGTGCCAAAGTTGGCAATGAACAGACCGAGGACGGCGGTTAGAGCCAGAGCCGGCACTACGTATAGTAGGACCTCCCGGCCTCGTCGTCGCCGGGCCTCCCGCAAGCCGCGCCACAGGCTGGGTAGCAGGAACCACCATACGGCCACGTCGGGGAGGGCGGCGAGTTGACGAGCCCCGCTGAGCTGCCACGGTGCCGGACCCAGCAAGAAGAAGGTGGCGCCCTTCGGCAGGTAGCTGGCTGCTTGGGCCGGGGTCGACACACTGGCCTCGGGCAGGAAACCGCTGGCCGCCGAGTTGCTGCTGTCGGTGCGGATATTATTGATCTTTTGTAGGTTGCTTTGCGTGACCAGTTGATAGCCGGAGTAGCCCAGGCCGGCGCCGAGCACCAGGGCTACGACCAGGGTCAGCGTTCCCAAGCCACTGGCCAACCCGCCCATCGATTGGCGGCGTCCGGCGGCGATGGCCACTGCCAGCGCCCCGGCCATCACGATGCCCACGTCGGCTCGGAAGGTGACCAGGAGCGCGAGGGCAGCGCCCATCACGACCAATGGGCCAACGCTGGCACGCCGGATGAGGCGTGTGGCACAGGCCATGGCTACTGCCATCAGGAAATAGACGCCAGCTTCCCGCAGGAGCTGAGAGCCCCAGATCAGGAACCCAGGAAGCAAGGTGGCCACGACAGGGACGGGGCGGCTGGCGGCCCGGCCCAGGTGGCGGTAGGTGGCGTCCGACAGCAGTGGGATGATGGCCGCAGCCATGGCCGCGTTGACGACCAGGCCGACCTGTGGATGGGGTCCAACACCCACGAATAGAGCCCCCAGCAAGTAGGTGAAGCCGCTCTTGCCCGACGGAAAGAACGACACGCCGGGCATTGGGTCCCGATTTGTCCAATGCTGGAACAAACCCAGGGCGCCCCTCGAGTAGAAGTGGGCATCGGGGCCGAAGTAGCCGGTAAGGGTGCTGCTCGAGAAGATGGCCAGGCCGATGGCCAGGTGGAGCGCAAAGGCAGCGAGGGTCCAGCCGAGTACCCAACGCCGGAGCGAGGGATCGGAGCGAGGGGTGAGGGCCCGGGCACCGGCGAGAAGAGCCAGCAGCAGAACCAACCCAGGCACGACAACGGCTGCTATCAGAGGCTGGTAGACGACAATGCCGCCCAAGGACACTGTGGCTGCCGCGGTCAGGAGGCCCAAGGCCAATCGCCCCCGACTACCGGCCAACCCCTGGCCCGTAGACCGCATCACCAGCTCAGCGTAGCAACACCCGACCCGCTGGTAGCGGGGTGACAGCCGCAGCCGCCTCCTTCTTCATTGCCGGCATAGCGGATCCACAGCAAGTGGTCACGCATGATGGCCGTTAGCTCGGTGGGCCAAGATGAACAGGCCAGCCTCGTCCCGCACTGCGTCGACCACGAGCCCGGCGTCCCTATACCACGAACGGACATCTTCCCAGAGGAAGCGCCGCTCAATGGGGGCACTGAGGCGATCGAAGGTGTCCAGCCACAGTGAGCGCAGGTGCTTTCCCTGGTAGGTGGCGAGGGGTAGGCGTCGGGAGCCATGACCCAGCCGGCCGCCCAAGAGCGAGCCTGGAAAGACCACCGTTATCCATAGGAGGGCGGCCAGGGGAAGGGCCAGGAGCCGGACCAGGGGGGCCGGCATCCCCGTCGTGATCCTCCGCAGCGCACTGGCGACTCGCAGGCCTACCGCCCGCAGGCCCCAGCCTCGAGGTCGGCTGTACAGGTATACGAGCAATATACCCCCGGGCTGCAGCAGGCCAACAAGTGCACGAAAACCTCCCCGGGGTTCTTCAAGGTGGTGGAGGACCCCTAGGCAGGAGACGAATCCGAAGGACTCGGGGGCAAAGGGCGCATGGCACAGGTCGGACCTGAGCACGACCGTGTTAGCGGTGCCGGCGAGGTTGGCCGCCGCTGCCTGTACAGCGTCAGATCCGTCGAGAGCTACCAGAGCAGCTAGGTGGTTGGCCGTGAACAGGCTATAGCGACCCTTGCCACAACCGGCGTCCAGGCCCACCCGGTCCGCCAGGCGGGAGAGGTCGACGTCGGCGAAGTACCAGCGCCAATAGTCCTCGTCCTCGGGGTGAATCTGATGGAACCGTGTCCACTCGTACCCAAAGGATTCAAAAGTCTTCTGCATGACCGTCGAGAGTGGCTCGCGACGGCCGTCCACATATCCTTCCCCCACCGCCATGAGGTGCCCGGCGGGACACCGGATGCCGTCCTTGCCAGCTTTGACGCGGCCTTGGCAGGTCGGGCAGCGCATGCGCTCCAAGATGAGAGGCGGGATGCGCATGGGCCCGGTAGTGGGGGTCACGGTGCCCTCCGGACTGCTGCGGGAATCAGAGTACGGTACAGATCAGCCGTCGCATTGATGAGTTGCGCCTGACCGAAACGGAGGATGACGTCGGCTCGCCCGGCCCGGGCCAGTCGGCTGCCAAGCTCGGCGTCCGAGAGCACCATGGCGAGACGAGTGGCAAATGTCTCGTCATCTCTCGCCGGGGCCAGGAGGCCGGTCTTCCCGTCGTGGACCACGTGTCGCACGCCGCCTACGTCGGTGGCCACCACTGGACGGCAGGCGGCTAGGGCCTCGATCAGCGCGACTGGCGTCCCCTCGTTGAGGCTGGTGAGCGCCACCACGTCGATGTCGGCCAGCACGGTTGGGAGATCATTGCGCCAACCGACGAAGTGGATACGATCCTCGAGACCCATCCGAGCTGTCTCGGCACGGAGGGTGGATCGCAGCTCGCCGTCGCCCGCAACCACTAGATGAGCTCTTGGGAGACGATTGATAGCTCGGATCAGGGTGGCGTGATCCTTGATGGGGACGAGGCGACCAATTGTCCCGACGAGAGGGACATCCCAATCCACGCCGAGCTCGGCCCGTAGCTGCCCGGTAGGCGTCCCCACAGCTAGGTACGGTTCCAAGTCGACTCCCACCGGCATCACATGGAACTGCGCCGAGCTTCCGATGCCGAGATCGAGCAGTGCATCTCGTATCTCCGGGCTCACGGCCACCAGTGCGTCGGTCCGCCGCGCCAGTTGACGCTCGGTAGCCAAGAAGACTCGCTGGATGGGACGGGAGAAGTAGCCGTCGAGGACGTGCCCATGGAAGGTGTGGACCGTCCTGGGCCTCACCGGGAGTAGAGAAGCGGCCACCCGCCCGATTGTGCCAGCTTTCGCCATATGGGTGTGGAGCAGACTGGCTCCAGTGGCTAAGAGCAGTTTGCGCACGGCAGCCAATGCAGCCACATCCGAGTGCGGTCGGACAGCCCGCGTCAGAGGGAGCCGATGGACAGGAACTGCCGGGTCGCTGAGCTCGCCCTCCGCTGAGGTCGGGAAACCGGCGGCCAAGACGGTTGGGAACTCCCGACCAAGTTCCCGGGTAAGCAAGAGGGCCTGGCGGGCCGGGCCTCCGATGTTGAGACGGGTCAACAAGCGGAGCACGGAGGCGTTCACCAGTCATCCCGACGCAAGAAGCACTCTAAGATGAGCAGAGACCCAAAGGCGCGGCTGTGATGAGCCTGGTCTACCATGTGCTCGCCCATCAGGTCGTCCAGCGCCTCTGGCCACAGGTCGGCCAGGAGCCGGGGACGGAATCTGTCAAGCCCTATGAGACACATTCTTTTCACGGGTTCTGAGCAACCTCCTCTCTCACCGGCTGGTTGATCCATGCCACGTTGGGGATCTCGGGAGCGGCAGGTGGACGATGTCGGAAGCGAAGCGGGTTGGCCTCGTACGCCGCCGACAGAGTCGCTTGGCGCTGTTCGCGGATCTCGGTGGCCGTGCCGAAGTGAACCGATGCGGGGGTATGCAGCGCGATGCCCGAATGGCGATGCACATGATTGTAGTGATCGAAGAATTCTGCACAGAATGCACGGGCGTCTTTGATCGAGCCGAAGCGCTCGGGGAACGCTGGGCAGTACTTGAGTGTCTCGTTTTTCTGCTTCAGCCGGTCGACTTCTCTGCGCTCGGCGCTGCGCCTGGTTCGCTGGTTCCCCCCGAGGGCGGCCAGCGATCCTGCCTCTCGGGCCTTCCTCCATTCGGTGATCTGGGAGCTGTAGAGACCCTCCCGCCGGAGAAATGCTCCTTTGGCGCCCGGTTCGGTCTCCTCGTCGTAGGCGGTCAGGATGGCCAGCTTGTACTCGGGGCTGTAACTCCGTCGGGTGGGCGGTGCGGCCGGATCAGTGTCGTCGTGCACGCCACCATCATGGGCGCGTGTCGCCAAGGTTGTGGAGTTGGTCAAGGTCATGGTCTTCGTGTTCCTGTCTCGCCCGAGAGGGATAAACGGCTACAGCAGGTGTCTCACGTCAGCCTGACACACAGGGGGAGAGCCCAGATTGACCTCGACGTAGACCCCGTAGATCGGTCTCGCACCCCCTGGCCAGCGGAGCACAAATCCCTCCTTGGGGCGCGGGAGTATCTCGGGACAGCCCCCGATGGTGGAGGGCGGCTCGCTGAGACTCGACAACCGCTTGCCGCCGGTGCCCTCACCGACCGGGTCGGCTATCTCACAGATCGCTGACGCCCTGTAGCTATGCTCGGAGGGCTTGACACTGTCGCTCAGTGAGTTTGTCACGGTCTCGCGGGGGGTTTACATTACGGAAGGCATGAGCACGGCCCCCTGCCCTCGAGTTTCGAGCGCCGTCCCCGAACTGCACGCTGGTGGAATTGGCTCGCCGTGATCCCACTCCGTCCGGATCAAGTTGGAGAGGTTCAGCAGGTGACGGAATGAAAGCCATTGTACTCGCAGGCGGAACGGGGAGCCGGCTCAGCGAAGAAACCCAACTGCGGCCAAAGCCAATGGTGGAGATCGGCGGCCGTCCTCTCCTGTGGCACCTTATGCGACTGTATTCCTACTATGGTGTGAACGATTTTATTATTTGCCTTGGATACAAGGGGTACATCATTAAGGAATATTTTGCCAACTACTTCCTGCATATGTGCGACGTCACGTTCGACATTGCAAAGAACTCCATGGAGGTGCATCAGAATGGTGCCGAGCCATGGCGGGTGACACTGATAGACACCGGTGATATTTCCATGACTGGCGGCCGGTTGAAGCGGGTAGTCCGCTACATCGGTGACGAGGACTTCTGCTTCACCTATGGCGACGGGCTCGCCGACATCAACATTCTCGATCTAGTGGCTTGCCACCGCCGCCACGGGAGGCTGGCGACAATGACGGCGGTTCAGCCTCCCGGACGCTTTGGCGCCCTCGAGATGGTTGACGACCAAGTCACGAATTTCGTCGAGAAGCCGCAGGGTGATGGTGGTTGGATCAACGGCGGATTCTTCGTGCTTTCCCCCGGCGTCGAGCAGTATATCGACGGTGACGACAGCATCTGGGAGCAGGAGCCGCTGCAGCGGCTCGCCAAGGAGGGGCAACTCCACGCCTATAAGCATGATGGTTTCTGGGCTGCGATGGACACCTTGCGCGATCGCAACTACCTCGAGGAACTCTGGGGATCGGGCAATGCTCCCTGGGCTCGACGTTGACACTGGCAGCTGCCTTTTGGGGTGGCCGGCGGGTGTTCGTCACCGGCCACACGGGCTTCAAGGGAAGCTGGCTCTGTCTGTGGCTCCAGACGCTCGGATCCGAGGTCACCGGCTACTCCATGGGCGTACCCACGTCACCGAGCTTATTCGAACTGGCGGACATCGCAAGCGGGATGCGGGCCTCTGTCACCGGCGACGTGGCCAATTACGATCAGCTCCGCGCGGCCATCGGTTCGAGTCGCCCCGAGATCGTCTTCCACCTCGCGGCGCAGTCGCTGCTGCGCCGCTCGTATGAGAGGCCGATTGAGACTTACCGCACCAATGTGATGGGCACCGTGAACCTGCTTGAGGCGGTTCGCCAGGAGGGGGGCACGCAGGTGATCATCAACGTCACTACCGACAAGTGCTACGAGAGCCGCGAGTGGGTGTGGGGTTATCGGGAGAACGATCGACTGGGTGGGACCGACCCTTACAGCAACAGCAAGGCATGCGCCGAGTTGGTGAGCGACGCCTACAGAACCTCCTACTTCAACCAGCGCCGGCTTCGCCTGGCCACCGGCCGGGGCGGTAACGTGATCGGTGGCGGGGACTGGGCCACCGAGAGGCTCGTGCCCGACATCATGGCTGCCGCCATGATGGGACGCCCAGTCGAGATCCGCCATCCGGATGCCGTCCGTCCCTGGCAGCACGTGCTTGACTGCCTCAGTGGCTACCTCATGCTGGCGGAGCGGCTGTGGCAGTGCGGAGTCGACGTCGGTGCTTGGAACTTTGGGCCGGAGGAGACCGACAGCCGCTCCGTCCGCTGGGTCGTCGAACGTCTGAGCGTACTGTGGAAGGGTGGCATCCGGTGGCAACCCCAAGGCGGTGACCATCCCCACGAGGCGTACCGGCTCAAGCTCGACTGCTCGAAGGCCCGTGCTGAACTAGGCTGGGGTCCGCGGTGGGACCTCAACAAGACGCTGGAGACCATCGTCGCCTGGTACGAGACGTACCAGGCGGGTGGGGACATCCGGGGCCTGACCGCCGCGCAGATCCGTGCCTATGCCGCCGACAAGATCTGAAGGTGGATTCGGGCCGATGAGCAGGAGAAGTTGCCGGTTCTGCGCCAGTCCCCTGCATTGGGTGGTGGCCGACCTCGGTATGTCGCCATTTGCCAATTCATACGTTACCCAGGAGCAGCTCGGGAGTATGGAGCCCTTTTATCCACTGTGCGCGCTGGTTTGCGAGAACTGTTTCCTAGTGCAGTTGGAAGAGTACGAATCTCCCAGTCACATTTTCACCGATTACGCCTATTTCTCGTCATTTTCGAGTTCTTGGCTATCGCATTGTGACCAGTACGCGCTCCGGATGATCGAGGAGCGAGACCTTGACTCGAGTAGCTGCGTCGTGGAGATTGCCAGCAACGATGGGTACCTGCTACAGAGCTTTGTGCAGCGGGGCGTCCCAGTCCTTGGTATCGAGCCGGCCGTCAATGTAGCCCAAGCAGCGCAGACGAAGGGCGTGTCTACGATTACCGAGTTCTTTGGGGAGAAGATCGCGTCCGAGCTGAGCGATGAATACCGAGCCGACCTGTTGATCGGCAACAACGTCCTTGCCCATGTTCCGGATCTCAACGACTTTGTCGAAGGAATGCATAGACTCTTAAAGTCTGACGGACTGATCACCATGGAGTTCCCGCACTTGTTGCGTCTCTTAGAAGACCGGATTTTCGATACTATTTATCATGAACACGTTTCTTACTTCTCTTTTTCGACCGCCCGGAAGGTGTTCGAAAGACATGGACTTGACATCTTCGATGTGGAGGAGCTCCCCACCCACGGCGGCTCGCTGCGTATCCACGCCACCCACAGCGCAGGCTCTCCCGGGTTGACGCCGCGGGCTCGGCGTTTGCTCAGGAAAGAGGTCGAGCATGGCCTCGGCAATATCGACCGCTACCTGAGCTTTGGCAATGAGGTCAAGAGGGAGAAACGGGCCATTCTGCGATCCCTAATATCCTGGAAGGAGGACGGACTGACGATCGCCGGGTACGGTGCGCCAGCAAAGGGGAACACGCTGCTCAACTATTGCGGGGTCGGTACCGACGTCCTCGACTTCACAGTCGACCGCAACCCCTATAAACAGGGCCGCTACCTTCCGGGAAGCCATATTCCTATCCGCGCTGTCGAGAGCCTACACGAGCACCGACCTGACCTCGTGCTGATCCTTCCATGGAACCTCCGGACCGAGCTCATGAGCGAGCTCACCTTCGTCCACGAGTGGGGAGGGCGCTTGGCGGCGCGCACGCCGGAGCTGGTGATCATCTAGTGATGTTCAGGGCGTCCAGCTTGGAAGGCGTTGTTGTCGTGACGCCTGAGGCGAGGCAAGACGATCGAGGATGGTTCGCCCGCACATTCTGTTACTCAGAGTTTCTCGAGCGGGGGCTCAACCCCGTCATCGAGCAGTGCAGTGTGTCGTTCAACTTGCACGCGCGGACGCTGCGGGGCATGCACTACCAGGCCAGTCCGCACGAGGAATGCAAGCTGGTCCGCTGTCCACGAGGCGCTATCTACGATGTCGTCGTCGATCTGCGGTCCAAATCGCCGACATATCTCGAGTGGTTCGGTGTCGAGCTGACCGAAGCCAACGCCTTGGCGCTGTACATTCCTGAGGGTGTCGCCCACGGTTTCCTCACCGTGGTCGACAACACCGAGGTGCTTTACCAGATGTCTACGTCCTATGTTCCGAGCGCGGCCAAGGGTGTCAGGTGGGACGACCCCGCCTTTGCCGTCGTATGGCCGGAGCAACCGCAGCACCTCTCCGACCGCGACCGGCTCTACCCCGACCTCAACCTGTGAAGCGGGTACTCGTCACCGGAGCCACGGGGTTCGTGGGCCGGCACAGCCTACGGCAGCTGGTGGACCGCTCGTACGAAGTGCACGCCGCAGTGCGCCAGCCGCCTGCGCTTGGCTTCCCGGCGGGCATCACCTGGTACACCGCCGACCTGCTCGAGCCTCGGATAGCGTCGGCGCTGATAGAAGCTGTTCGTCCGAGCCACCTGCTGCACTTCGCGTGGTATACCGAGCATGGTAAGTTCTGGGAGGCGCCGGTCAATATCGATTGGGTAGAAGCGACGCTCCGGCTCACGAGAGCCTTCGCTACTGCAGGAGGTACCCGCGCGGTTCTGGCCGGATCCTGTGCCGAGTACGATCTCGCGCACGGCTTCTGTTCCGATGCGCTGACGCCGCTGCGGCCTGCGAGCTTGTACGGCACGAGCAAGCTTGCCGTGCACACCGTGCTCGCCGGAGCTGCCGACCGGCTCGGCTTCAGCCACGCCTGGGGTCGGGTGTTCTTCCTCTACGGTCCCCACGAACATCCTACCAGGCTGGTGTCCTCGGTGATCCGGAGTCTTTTGCTCGGCGAACCAGCGGCGTGTTCGCACGGTGGACAGTTCCGCGATTTCCTCCATACCGAGGATGTGGCGGCCGCCTTTGTTCACCTGCTCGACAGTGACGTCCAAGGCCCCATAAACATTGCCTCGGGTGTGCCCGTCTCGATCAGAAGCCTTGTGACCAAGCTAGCCGGCATGGTGGGACGCCCCGACCTTCTGCGCCTGGGCGCCGTTCCCGTCTCGCCGGACGAGCCGCCGATGATCGTGGCCGACGTTCGCCGCCTCGAAAAGGAGGTGGGCTGGCAACCCCAGTGGTCCCTCGAATCTGGGCTCCAGGCCACCCTTGAGTGGTGGCAGCAAGAGCTCTTCGCTGGTGGCAGCACAGAGAAGCTGGCATGACTCGCACCGGCACGCATGTCATCGCGTGTACCGCCTGTGGCGAGGATGCACTTTTTCTGCTCCGGGCCCATGACTGGAACCGGCGGCTCTCGGAGACATGGTTCCGGTACCATCAATGCTCCGGTTGCGGGCTCATTCTCCTCGCCAACCCGCCCGCCGACCTCGATCGCTATTATGATGCCGGCTACCACGCCTCGCCGTCTCTGAGAGAGCTGGAACGCCTCGCCCGGAAGGAGTCCTACCAGCTCGACCTCTTGACCCCGCATGTGCAGGAAGGGCGGCTCGTCGAGATTGGGCCGGGTGCCGGAGTGTTCGCCTACCAGGCCCGTCATGCCGGCTTCTCGGTCACTACCATTGAAATGGACGAGGCTTGCTGCAGCCACTTGGAAGCGGTCGTCGGCGTGACGGCACTCCATAATGGACACCCCGAGAAGGTCATCGCCAGCCTTCCACCCAGTAAGGCGGTAGTGCTCTGGCAGTCTCTGGAGCATTTGCCCAACCTTTGCGAGACGCTCGAGGCCATCTTGAAGAACCTGGCCGAAGAAGGCGTGCTGCTGATCGCAACCCCAAATCCCGCGGCCCTCGGGTTCCGACTCATGAAGGCGAGGTGGCCACACATTGACGCTCCCCGCCATCTCCACCTCATTCCCCCTGAGATGCTGACCGGGTGGCTAGCGAGGAGAGGCATGCGGCGGATCGCGCTGAACACCGCCGACCTCGGCGCTCGCAGGTGGAACCGGTTCGCTTGGCAGCGGCTACTGCTGAACAGCGTCCCAACGACGCAAAGCAAGGGTCTAGAGGTGGCTGGGCTCGCGGCCGGGGCCGCGGTGAGCGCATTGCTGTCGACCGTGGAGCTGCGCGGCCGTAACTGCAGTTCTTACACGGCCGTGTTCCGAAAGGGTGCAGGCGTGTGAAACTCTCGGTACTACTCCCAACTCGCAACGGCGGGAGATTCCTGCGCGACTGCATCAGCGCCGTCCTCGCCGATCCCGACCCGGAACTTGAGCTGGTGCTCGCCGACAACGCCAACGATGATGAAACCCCGGCCATACTCCACCAATTTGGCCACGATCCTCGGCTCAAGGTTGTCCGCCAGGACCACCCGGTGCCCGTCACCGAGAACTGGCGATCAGCCCTCATGGCAAGCACCGGCGACTACATGGTAATGATTGGCGACGACGATTACTATCTGCCCGGGTACGCCTCGCGTATCCGGGCTTTGGTCTCCGAGCACCAGTATCCCGACTGCGTTACCTACAATGCCTTCAGCTACGTCTTCCCCTCAGCGATCGACGGCCTCGACGTTAGCCACTATATGGACTCGCATTTCGCGTTCGGCAAGTCGTTCAAGCCCTACCAGCTGTTGGGGCGTGAACTTCAGAGGTCCATTGTCAAGGAGATGTTCCGGTTCCGTCCACTCATACCTCTCAACATACAGACGACATTGATATCTCGTAAGGCCGTCGAGTCGGTGCGGGGGGAGCTGTTCCGGGAACCATTCCCCGATCACTATGCTCTGAATGCACTGCTCCTCACCGTGGATCGTTGGCTCTATGTTCCCGAGCGACTCCTTGTCATCGGAATGTCACGCAAGTCGTTCGGGCACTTCATCTACAGCCACCATGAGGGGGAAGGTCTCCGATACCTCGGCATCGATACCGCCTTCGAACACCGGCTGCCCGGGAACGAGCTGTTGACAGCCATGTACATGTGGCTCCTCCTCCTTAAGCGGGAGTTCCCGGAGGAGCTTGTGGGGACCGAGGTGAGTCGGGAGCACTACGTGGTGAGGCAGATGTGGGCGTGGTACGTGCAGTGGCGATTCGGGTCGCTTTCCGGCTCTGAAGTGATGGCCCGTCTCCGTCTGCTTTCCTGGCGGGACTGCGCCCGGATGTCACGCTTGGCCACCGACCGCCACCTCTTGGAGGCGCTCGCCACGAGGGTCCGTCTCGACCGCTCCGATCGGGCACAGCACCTCTGGTACGGTCTCCGGTCCCTCCCCCATGTCAACACCATCGCGGAGTTCGGGGAATGGCTCCAGCAGAGGGGCATCAACAGCTGACGCCGGGCCGGATGGACCTGACCAAGTTGCGGATCGGCTACGCACCGTGTGACCCCACGTTGCGGCGGCCCGGCGACCGGCGACGTTTCGTTTTCTACGCCGAGCGCCGTGGCCTACAGTTCGAAATCTCAAAGCCGGGCCGCAAGTACGACCTTGTCGTCTTGTCAGCCCGTGCCGACATCACGGCTTGGGCCCGCCTGCCACGGGGTGGGCCGAAGATCGTCTATGAACTCATCGACTCCTACCTTGAAGTGCCCCGATTCCAGGCGAAGAACGTGTTGCGCGGGCCTGCCAAGTTCGTCACGAGGGAGACCAGCCGGCTCGCACTGAGCTACCGCCGCGCCATCGAAGACATGTGCCGCCGAGCCGACGCTGTAGTCTGCAGTACGCCAGAGCAACGAACGTCGATCTCGGCGCTCAACCAGAACACCCACGCGATTCTCGACTTTCACGGCCACCTAATCCGCACCCACAAGCGCCGGTATAGTATTGGCGAACGGCTCAATTTAGTGTGGGAAGGACAGCCGGAGAACTTGGGGAGTCTTGAGCTAGTAGCGCCAGCGCTCGCGGAGCTACGGCAAGAACTCAAGATCTCCTTGCATCTCATCACTGACCTGCAGTACTTCAGGATCTTGGGCCGGTATTGGGCACTGGAAACGGAGAGACGGGTTCGCGCGCTGTTCGCCGACACCTATCTCTACCAGTGGAACGAGGTCATGCTCGCCCCGATCGCCACCAACTGTGACATCGGTATAATACCGCTTCCGGACGACGACCCACTGATGCGAGCCAAGCCCGAGAACAAGCTGCTGCTCCTTTGGCGCATGGGTATTCCGACGGTAGTATCGGACACGCCAGCGTACACCCGAACCATGGCAGCATGTAATCTTAATATGACGTGCCATTCCTCGTCGGATTGGGTCGCTACGCTTCGTCATTTGGCAACCGATGAATCTATTCGGCGGCGAGCGGCAAGAGTAGGTCGGATCTATAGTGAAGATGAGCACGGTGAACAACAACTATTGGCCCGCTGGGACGCAATGTTTGCATCGATAGCTTGAGCCAACTATAGGAGACCGATACCGACCCCGTCGTACCATAATCCGATGTCTCCCATGGTATCGGAAATCGTTAGTCAGTAGGCGGTGTTACCTAACCTGGAACGCCGGTGATCGGGACAGTCGCCGCCGTAGGCCCGGCGCGCCCTAGCCTTATTACATCGGCGGGTTCAAGGGATCGATGCAAAACCTCAGTGAGCTGACCAGAATCAGTCAAGCTCATCGAGGAGGTTGCAGGTGGCCAAGAGGTTGAGTCCGGAGTTGGAACGAGAGATCAGGCGCCTCGCCGCTAAGGGCCACGGGCTCCGTGAGATCGGACGCCTGGTTGAGTGCTCGCACCACGGGGTGACCAACGTGTTGATCCGTCCGCCCAGGCCCACAGCGTCAGCGTGGAATCCGTCACCGGCTCGGCTCTCGCTTGCCGAGCGGGAGGAGATCCGCGCTGGCCTCGAGCGAGAAGACACGTTCACCGCGATCGCCTTGGCGGTCGGACGAGCGGTCTCGACCGTGTCTCGCGAGGTAGCGGCCAAAGGTGGCAGACACGCCTATCGCGCCTGGCAGGCCCATGCTGACGCCGGGCAGCGGGCCAGGCGCCCGAAGAGGCCGAAGCTGGCCTGCAGCCACCTGGCCGCCAAGGTGACCGCGTGGCTCGAGGAGTGGTGGTCGCCGGAAGAGATCGCGCGTCGGTTGCGCATCGAGTTCCCCGACGATCCCATGATGTGGGTGAGCCACGATACGATCTACCAATCGCTGTTCGTCCAGGGCCGAGGTGAGCTCCGCCGGGAGCTGCACCGCTGCCTACGCACTGGCCGCGCTCAGCGCCGTCCCCGCAGCCGGACGGAGAGCCGAGGTCAGATCCCCGACAAGGTCATGATCTCCGACCGGCCAGCCGAGGCCGAGGACCGGGCCGTGCCCGGCCACTGGGAGGGCGACCTCATCATCGGCCAGAACAACCGCTCGGCCGTCGGGACCCTCGTGGAGCGCACCACCCGGTACGTGCTGTTGTTGCATCTGCCCGACGGCCGGGAGGCGCTCAAGGTAAACGAGGCCATGAAGACGGTGATCGCCGACCTACCCACAGAACTGGTTCGCTCGATCACCTGGGATCAAGGCAAGGAGATGTCCAGTCACGTCGCCTTCACGGTCGATACCGGCGTCAGCGTATTCTTCTGCGATCCCCACAGCCCGTGGCAGCGTGGGTCGAACGAGAACACCAATGGTCTGCTTCGCCAGTACATGCCCAAGGGCACGGACCTCTCGGTGCATTCTGCCGACGACCTCGCCCGCTTCGCCCGAAGCCTCAACAACCGTCCACGCGAGACCCTCGGATTTATGAAACCATCGGAGAAGCTCACAGAGCTTCTTGCGTTGACTGCTTGAACCCGCCCACCTTGCCCAGTTCACGGCCCCGTAGCCGGAAGCTGTCCCCTTTGAGAGCCACCGAGGGAACGCAAACGGTCATCGCTTGACATTGTCGGCCGCGGCCGGCCGTCGTCGCCCGGACCCGTAGGAGGAGAAGTCCTTGGTGGGCCCTCGTCGAGTGGGATGCGGAGGCGGATATCGACTTCCCAGCCCGTGACTCGGACCTCTTCGATCACCAGACGCAGGAGCTTCTGGCGTTGGGAGAAGTCGAGTGACTCCATCGCTGCGGTAACCCTCTCGGCGAAGCCGCCGATGCGCTGTCGCAGCCGGTTGTCCTTGGTCAGGGCGTCGCGCTCCTCCGATAGAGCCTGACGCTGACCGTCGAGCGTGCGACGCCGGCCGTCGAGTTCCTTGGCCCGGCGTTGGAGCTCGACCAGCTCGATCACCCCGGCCTGGTAGAGATCGACCAGCCGCCGCCGCTCAGCTTCGGCGGACTCGGACCGGCGTTCAAGGCGGGCGAGTTGGGCACCGAGCAGCTCATCGTCAGGAGCAGGAGCCTGGGCTGTCACTGCGTTCTCGCCGGCCAGCAGGACCTCGGGCCGCAGCAGGGCCTGGCGGACCTGGTCGAAGACGAAGGAGTCCAGGGCGTCGGAGCGGATGTTGCGCTCCCGGCACCGACGGTCCTCGCCGCCGGCCCGCAGCGGGTCGTGGTTGCGGCAGTAGTAGTAACGGTTGAACGTTCCGTTGCGACCCTTCATCTTGTGGCAGCTCACGCCGACGTTGCACACCCCGCAGCGCACCAACGCCCGGAGCAACCAAGCGTCATCATCGGCATTGCGGGAGCTCCACTTGGAGTTGTCCCGGCTTACCCGGCTGGCGGCTTCGAAGACGTCCTCAGCGATGATCACCGGCGCCGGGATCTCGATCCAGTCCTCCCGCGCCCGGGGCACCTGGCGGGTCGCTCGTCCCGGGCGGGGGTCAGGGACCGACTCCGTGCGGTTGTAGTACACCCGTCCGACGTAAGCCTCGTTGCGCAGCAGGCGCCCGATGGTAGAAGTGCCCCACACCGCCCTGGCGCCAGTGGGGGTGGGCACCCCATCGGCGTTGAGCCGCCGGGTGATTTCCCGTGTCGAATGGCCCCCCGCCACGTAGTCATCGAAGATACGCCGAACCACTGCCGCCTCTGGCTCGTATGGCTCAAGACGGGGCGGCCCGTCGGCGGACCGGGGCACTCGGCGGTAGCCGTAGGGAGCCTTCCAGGAGATGACCTCACCGGCCCGGGCTCGCCAGAGCTTGCCCCGGCGATAACGCTCGGCGATCTTGGCCCGCTCATACTCGGCGATGACTCCCTGCACCTGGGTGAGCAGGCGCGCCTGGGGGTCGTCATCGATGACCGGGGCGTCCGCGAAGAACACGGCCACGCCGTGGCGGGCCAGCTCGTCGAGCACGATGACCTGGTAGGCATAGACCCGGGCCAGGCGATCCGGCGACAGGCACCACACCGCGTCGAGCAAGCCAGCCTCGGCCGCGTCCCGCAGCCCGTCGAGGCCGGGGCGGTCCAGGCGGGTGCCGGAGTGACCGTCGTCGAGGAACTCGGCTACCAGCTCATGTCCCTCGGCCGCCACTCGCTCCGCCAGGGCGGCGCGCTGGGAGCCGATGGTGCCCCGGACCTCCTGGGCCTCGGTCGAGACGCGGGCGTAGATGGCGACTCTCATTGCTGTGCCTCCTTGGTGATAGCGGGCTGGTATTGGGTTGCCAGTAACAGCTCATAGCTTGCGGCCAGTGCCTCCAGGCGAGGATCGGCATGAGGCGTCCACGCCGGGCGAATGGCGCCGGCCAGGTGGGCGACGAAGATCGGCTCCGCCGCCGGCCAGGCGATGAGGCCGGCCAGACCCCGGCGCTCGAAGCGACCGGCAGCAACGGTAAGAACCTGGCCGCCGGCCAGCGCCGCCTCGCGCAATACCTCGTAATCGGACTGGGCCGCCTCTGCCGCCGGCCAGAAGGACCTCATCGCCGTCGAGCGCGCTCGACGGTGCGCCGGTGCAACGACACCCCGAACTGCGAGGCCACCGCCTCGGTCAGCTCCGCTCCCGAGCGAGCAGGATCGGCGCCGGCGATGAACTCCACCACTTCGGGGTGAAGCTTCAGCGGCCCCCGCCGCCCCCGGCGCTCGTCCAACAGCCCGGTCATGCCAGCCTCCCCGAACGAGGCGACAACAAGGTAGAACGACGCCCGGGAGTAGCCGTGGGTGGCGGCCGCCGAGCTCACGCTCACGCCGTCGATGATGTGGGTCCGCAGCATCTCGTACTTCACCTGGACCTTGTCCTCGGCCAGGAAGAACGGGGCTCGACCGTCGAAGAGCCCGGCGGTCACGGCCTCCGGCTTGGGATGGACCAGCCCCGCCGTCTCCAGCGCCGCCCTGCGTGTTGCTGCGGTCATCGTCGCCCTCCTCTCCGGTCCAGAATAGTGAGCCACGAACTACCTGTCCAGTATTTACTGCCGCACACTGGCCCCTTTGCGACTCGCAGCAGCACATCTATGAGGCCGTCATACCTAGTAGACTGGGAGTTGCCATCCAGAGCCCTCGATCGGCGGCCGTCATGGCTAGACATAGCGGCCTTCATTCCTAGACATCTCTCCCTTTCACCGGCGATCGTCGCAGACCGCGTAGACGCTGCTCGGGACGGCTGTAGATGCCGGCCCCGGTCGCGTTCAGCCGCAGGGACGCGCTGAAGACGAGCTTTGCGTTCCTCGGTGGCGATTACCTCGGCGTGGTGGACCAAACGATCGATCATGGCGGCCGCCACCGCGTCGTCGCCCAGCACTTCCCCCCAGCGACTGAAGGCCTTGTTGGAGCTCACGATCACACTGGCCCGCTCGTAGCGGGAGCTGATGAGCTGGAAGAACAGCTTGGCCGCCTCGGGCTCGAAGGGGATGTAGCCCACCTCGTCGATGATGATGAGCGGCGTGCGCACCAAGCGGCGCAGCTCTTCTTGTAGTCGCCCGGCATCATGGGCCGCCCCCAATCGGGCCACCCACTGCATGGCGGTGGCGAAGGCCACCCGGTAGCCGGCCAGGGCCGCTCGTACTCCGATGGCAATGCAAAGGTGCGTCTTGCCCGTGCCCGGTGGCCCCAAGAAGATGGCGTTGGCCTTGGCCTCGATGAAGTCCAGGGCGCCCAGATGGGCCACCACCTCGGAACGGACGCTGCGCTGGTGATCGAAGTCGAAGTCCTCCAGGGTCTTGCGGGCCGGGAAGCGAGCGGCGCGGATGCGGGCCTGGCCGCCGTGGGAGGCACGGGCCGAGACCTCCCGCTCCAAGCAGGCGGCCAGGAACTCCTCGTGGCTCCGGGCCTCCTCCCTGGCTCTGGCCCCCAGACGTTCCACCCCACCCAGCAGGGAAGGGGCCTTCATTTGGCGACACAGGTAGGCGAGGTCGCGGGTCCCGGCCATCACGCCATCCCCAGCAACTTGTCGTAGTAGGCCAGGTCCCTGGCCTGTACCTCGGTGTCGGCCGGCGACATCTTGGGAGCCCGAGCCTGAGTGGTCTCGGCCCGGCGGACGCCCTGGGCTCGCCGGGCGGCGTCATGAGCCGGGTCGGTGATGGTGACATGGGTGGCCAGGCAGCGTGGGTGGCGGGCTACCTCTTCTCGTCCCCAGGCGACCGTGACCCAGGAGTCGTCGGCTCGCACGTGGACACGGCGGCCGATGGCCTTGGGATGAACGGAGTAGTCGTTGGTCCGGTGGCGCACCCAGTGATCAGCGGGCAGGCGCAGGTCGGCGCCAAAGGCCATGTCGGGCAGCACCGGGGGCAAGGCCATCATGGCGGCCAGATCCTCGTCGATGCGCTCGGTGGGCCGACAGCCAAGCCCCGAGTGGACCCTGACGTTGGCCTTGGCCTCCAGCCAGTCGCCCAGCTGGGTGTTGAAGTCGTCCCGGTCGGCAAAGTTCCGCCCGGGCATGAAGGACGTCT
>JAABUZ0100002440.1_pt1 | contig 30811 bp, 27 predicted proteins | sample 5562091 | NCBI WGS metagenome assembly JAABUZ01 (sample SAMN12813069, study PRJNA571459) | rock metagenome | isolation source: Antarctica rocks | place: Antarctica: Victoria Land, Linnaeus Terrace sud | collected 2015-12-21
CGTCAAACGCTCAATTATCGCCACGAGGGTCGTCGAAATCAGCTCCGCTTCCGTCGCAATCCACAAGCGTATCTTGCCTCATTGGAACAACGTTTCTTCAGATCAAGTTTGCCATCCTAGAAAAAAAGACCTGCGAGACCTACCAATAAAAAGATCACCCCGACAGCCATTGCTAGTATACGATTGGGCGTCCAGACCATACTAATTTGCCTCCTAATTTTACTACTCATGTGCTACAACTATGTTTGTAATTCCATGTGATACAATCACTAAGAATACGACTACTACAAAATATGATACGATGGAGACGCCCGAAAAGATTACATTTAAGCTTTAAAATACAAGAATTCCCTCTTATGAATGTATCTATATTTGGGTATATTTACGGAAACTTTTCTCGGCGGCTAGTCGTGATAATAGACAGAATGTTTTCAATAAAAAGAATGAAGCGGAGAATAAATGATATGAAATATGAAGAGTTTATCGGACAGGTAAGGCATCGTGCGCGTCTCGCGTCCCCAAATGATGCGGAGAAGGCGACGAAAGCAACGCTTGAGACGCTCGCAGGGCGTCTGGCAGGTAACGAGGCACAGCAGCTTGCCGCACAACTCCCACCGCAACTTGCAGAGTACTTGCAGCCGTTCTATGCAGGCATTGGTGATCGCTACTCGCTAGATGAGTTCTTCCGCCGGATCAGTGAACGAGAAGGCGTGGACGTTTCAGAAGCCACTTTTCATGCCCGCGTCGTCTGTGGCTTATTGAGTGAAGTCGTATCGGTAGGCGAGATTGAGGATGTGCGTGCCCAACTTCCCCCCGACTTCGCCAAGCTGTTTGAAGTGGAAAATGAAGGGGAGATTCCGGAGCTAGGCAAGGAAGGTTCAGAATAATAAGTTTCACCACAATGATGAGAGACTTGCGCACAACATGTTATGAAGAGAGCTATAGACTGATAAATATAATAGCCTTAGAAGTGTCAGATAGAAACAAAGGAGACTGAGTGTAGTTCAGTCTCCTTTTATGCCTTTGTATCATCTGGAACGCTCTCAATGAGTTCAGATGCGTTCACACCGAGGACTTTAGCGATCTTGCCGAGCGTTGTTGTTGTGACCTCACGGTAAGGATTGCGCCAAATTGCCTGAATAGTTTTATACGCCATATTTGCTTCACGTGACAATCTGGACATACTGTATCCCTTCGCTATTGCCACTTCACGTATTTTCAAGCGCACCATAGAGCTTCAATCCTTGCCACAAGATGGACGGATTGTAACAAACTACTACGCTTGGCAGAACTACGTTTGTAATGCCAGTACATAACGTGGTAGTATGTTAGGTACTGGTATCAGAGTACAGTACACATAATCGACAGAAGTGGAAGGAACAACATACTATCTTTGTTTGTGTGGATAGGACACTGCAAGGGACACAGCAGATAGGGTCTTTAAACGAACATCAAAGTATATGTCTATTGAATTTTACATTATTTTCTGCTACACTAATTGCTGTCCGGCAAACGGTTTCGTCAATGTAACCTCGTTTGGGCAAACGGTTTCACTGTTTCACACAAACGGAAACATATCTGTTGATGGATTTTCGTGACAGAGGAGCTATCTGCATATGCAGTTTCGAGTCGCTCTACAGGCGGCTTTGTAGAAGTGACTAAGTTCCCGTAGCTCAGTGGATAGAGCACCGGTCTCCGGAACCGGGTGCGCAGGTTCAATTCCTGTCGGGAACGCCCCCTGAACCCAGGTCAAATCTGGGTTCATAAATGTCTGACGGCTCGTCATATCCGTTCTTCTGCAAGAAACTCCAGAACCATCCCGCTTAACAGCGCTGGTTGAGAGAGCATAGGACGATGTCCACTGTTGGGTACCGTAATGAATGTGGCGTGAGGAAGCGCCTCGTGCAGTCCATAACCTAACGAGATAGGAAGTAGAACGTCATGCTCACCCCAGATGATAAGCGTTGGCGCGGTGATAGCAGCGAGTTCGGCGCGAAAATCGCTGTCGATCATCTCCAGTGCTCCTTGCCAGAAGAGGCGCAATCGTGATCGTAAGAGATCGCGCGCCAGTGCTAAAGGGTAGCGACCATTGCAGCGTTGAAAGAACGAATGTGTTGAGCGTGCAATAAGCGTAGGAAGTGTTGTCTGCAATGGAATACCTGCTGCGCTGACCAGCACCAGGCGCTTGACCATCTCTGGAGCAGAGGCTGCCAGATGAATAGCTATCGCACCACCCATCGACTGACCCATAAGATGCACCGACGAGAGATTCATACCCCGTAACCACATCGCTAATAGAGGAGCCATCTCACGTAGTCGCCAGGGTTGTTGACCCGCTAATCTACTGCGTCCGTAACCAGGGAGATCGACTACGAAGACTTGATGCTCTTGAGCGAGGTAAGGGAGCACGCGCTGCCAGATATGCCCTGAGACGCCATAGCCATGAATGAGCACAAGAGGGGAACCTGTACCAGTAGTAAAGTAGTGAAGGCGATGCCCTGCAATAGTCGCGATATGCGCTGTTGTTCTAAGAGTTTGCCCTGTTGACGACATGTCGGCATTGTATCACACAACTGGCCTGTTATCATCATTTTACTATGCGAGGGTGATATGTAAAGGAAAAAATCAGATTAGCATAAAATCGTGTGAGAAGTTGATATTAAGCTACGTAATACATGCATGCAATAATTGCTCAATCTTCCTTCTGTTCATGACGGGCCAGCGTCGGCATCCAGTCTATAACTGGTAGATAGCATGAAGGGAGAACGCCGCTCCTGGCAATATGATGGTTTCCTGTTTTGTGGGTAAACCAGTCGTTCCTTAAGTCAACTGTATTTTCTGAGGAGGACATGATGCTCAAGAAATCCAAACCGCGATTTCTGGCCGTTAGCTTTTCTCTCCTATCGGTGCTGCTCCTGCTGCTCAGTGCCTGTGGTCCGCAGGGCACGCCAACATCCCAATCGGGCAGCAACAATGGCACGCCTGTAAAGGGCGGCACCTGGATTGATGACATTCCTAACGAGCCGGACTCGTTGATTCCTAATGGGGGATCGCAAACGTTCAATGTCATCGTTGACCAGACACTATTCGCGCCGCTCTTTGTCGGCGACAAAGATGGTAAAATTAATGCTGGTATAGTGTCGGAAGTCCCTACTGCTTCGAACGGTGATATCAGTGCCGACCTGAAAACCTGGACGTTTAAGCTCAAACCAAACCTGAAATGGTCTGACGGACAGCCACTTAACGCTGCCGATATCGACTACGCGTGGAAGCTCTATGACAATCCCAAGTTTGGCGCTTACAACACGAGTGGCTTCAATCTGATCACCTCTGCTGATGTATCTGCGGATAAGCAAGCGATAACGTTCCATCTGAAATCGCCATTCGCGCCGTTCCTCGCCTCGTGGACGGATGCTCAGGCTGCGCCACTGCCTGCGCATGTCTGGAGTAAAATTGCTCCAGAGTCGCTGCTGAAATCTAAGGAAAACCTGTTCCCGTCGGTTTCGAGCGGTCCTTTCATGATGAGCGAGAGCAAACCTGGCGATCACTACACGGTCGTTCGCAACCCGAACTACTATCGTGCTTCCGAGGGCCTACCCCACCTCGACAAAATCGTCTTCAAGCCTGTGGCCGATCAGAATACAATCCTTAAGGATTTTCAATCCGGTGCTGCCACGTCATCCTGGTTCCTGGACGTGAGTAAAGCAAATGCGTATAAGAAAATTCCGAACTATACCGCACATGCCAGCACTGTAGCTTCAAACTTCGAAATGATGGTCATCAACTTCAAAAATCCCATTCTGGCGAATAATCGTGAGGTCCGCCAGGCGATGGCGATGGCGATTGACCACAATACCATGATTAAAAATGCTCGTTTGGGGTTGGCCCAGCCACAGTGCACGCCTCAAGGAAAGGCATTCAATCCTGGATACCAGGCGGATGCTCCTTGCCCGAAGTTCGATCCTGCTGCTGCCAATCAGATGCTCGATCAGGCTGGTTGGACGAAGGGTTCCGATGGTGTTCGTTCAAAGAACGGGCAGCGGTTGGAGTTCCATTATTCGACAACCTCTGGTAAGCCGTGGCGTCAAACCGACGAGGAGATCATCCAGTCAAACTTCAAGGATATCGGTATCAAGCTCGACATTCAAAACTATCCGGCCAGCACGTTCTTTGGTCAATTCTTGCCTGGCGGCAAGCATGATCTGGCGGAATTTGAACAGACACCGACCTACGATCCCGATGACGAAACCTTAATTGGTAGCGATCAGATTCCTGGCCCCAATGGCGGTGGTGGCAACTACAGCTTCTACAGCAACAAGCAGGTTGATGCCCTTCTCAAGCAAGAGCAGCAGAGCGCTACCCCAAGCGTGCGCCAGGCTGCCTTCAATAAGCTCCATCAGATCTACCTGACCGACTACCCGTTTATTGTTCTGTATGGTCCATCGGACCTTTCGCTGAGTAAGAATACGACGCGCAACTACACTCCTGGTCCCGAGGGAGCCTCCGAGACGGTCAACGTCTGGGATTGGTGGTGCACAGGCGGTCAGTGCTAATGGCCTTTAATAAGCGATTTCTCTGATCGTTAGAGTGTTAGTGTGTAAAAATGCCTCTAGTTGGATAACTTCATGTATCCAACTGGAGGCACTCTTGTACAATACGCAAGCTCTGTTGACGTAAGTAGAAAACGTGATACACTATGGTTACTGTTTTTCCGTCTTCTTTTTCTTTAGATTGGAGGCGTTCATGGGAAGATACATTCTCAGGCGATTGTTGCAGGCAATTCCTCTACTGATCTTAATTTCCATCTTCATGTTCCTCCTGATACATGCGTTACCAGGGGGACCAGATGCGGTAATATTTAATCCTCATCTGGATGCAGCGGGGCGCGCCGCCTTGCGTGCTCGTTTCGGTCTCGATCAGCCCCTACCTATTCAGTATGTCAAGTGGTTGGGAAATACGCTGACAGGTAATTTCGGCTTCTCATTTGCCACAAGTCAACCAGTATCAGACATTCTTTCTCAGCGTTTTCCTGCGACGCTCGAACTGTTTGTTTCTGCTCTGCTTATAGCGCTGGTACTTGCGATCTTCCTGGGAGTTATGTCCGCCGTTCGGCAAAATTCAGCGGTTGACTATGTTCTGACAACGCTCTCTTACTTTGGTATTGCAATGCCAGCATTTCTCCTCGGGCTCTTTCTACAAGACATTTTCGGAGTTCAGTTGCACCTGCTTCCAGTTTCAGGAACAAGCACGCTTGGTGTAACCTACGACGCCTTCAATAGCGTCTACGATAGAGTCTTGCATCTTATCCTGCCAGTAATAGCCCTGGCAACGCTCTTTATCGCGGGGTGGAGTCGCTATATGCGTTCCAGTACGATTGATGTGCTGAAGCAGGATTATATGCGTACCGCTCGTGCGAAGGGTGTGAATCCCAGGGACATGCTCGTACGTCACGCACTGCGCAACGCAATAATTCCACTGATTACTGTTGTTGCAATCGAATTTGGCTCTGTGGCTGGTGGCGCGACAATTACAGAGGGAATCTTTAACTGGCCTGGCATGGGGTCTCTTTTCCTCGATTCCCTCGATAAGCGCGATTTTCCGGTACTCCTGTCAATGTTGATAATTAGTGCTGTGTTTGTGATTTTGTTCAACCTGATAGCGGACATTCTCTATGCGGTTATGGACCCGCGCATCCGCTACTCGTAGCTCGAAGAGGAAGGAGATATCTGTGGACATATCCGAACAGCTTAACACTGCTGTTACACAGGACGAGCTTGAGCCAGTTATGGAACTGACTCCCGCTCTGGTGCAAAAGCGCCGAAGCCAGGGACGTATCATCTTTGACCGTTTTGTTCGTAACAGAGCAGCCATCGCTGGTGCGCTGGCCTTGATTTTCCTGTTCCTCTTATGCTTTCTGGGGCCGATAGTAACGGGTCACAACCTGCCTGATGCGCTTCATACTTCTGACGCTTCACTCTCTCCATCGCTGAGATATCCATTTGGAACCGATGATGTGGGGCGTGACCAGTTCGCTCGTGCGATGGCTGGAGGTCAGGTCTCGCTTCTAGTAGGTCTCAGCTCTATGCTTGTTGCCCTTTTTCTTGGTGTAGGCATAGGAGCACTTGCAGGGTTCTATGGAGGCATTATTGACAACCTCCTCATGCGTTTGACAGATGTTGTGCTAGCGGTGCCGCTCTACCTGCTGCTCTTTGTCCTCTCCGCTTCTTTTAGTGATGGCTCACCGAGAAGCATTATCTTCCTCATAGCTATCTTCGGCTGGACCTCTGCTGCACGCCTGGTGCGCGGAGAGTTTTTGGCGATGAAAGAACGTGAGTATGTTCTTGCGGCTCGCACCATCGGCGCGAAAAACTTCCGTCTGATGTTTCGTCATATCCTCCCTAATGCAGCAGGGCCAATCATCGTGAATGCCACACTGCTGATCGGTACAAATATCATTCTTGAATCAGTTTTGAGCTACTTCGGTTTCGGGCTGCACCCTCCCACTGCAAGTTGGGGAAATATGGTCGCTGACGGGCAAGGTCTCTTTGATGTTGCGCCCTGGCTCGTGTTTGCCCCTGGTTTGCTTATCATCATCACAGTGCTAAGTGTTAACCTTGTCGGCGATGGCCTGCGCGATGCACTAGACCCTTACATGACTGAGCGTTAACATAGACTATTGTAAAAGGAGTCACGACTTTGGGAGAGTATCTGCTAGATGTGCAGGACCTCAAGACCTACTTCAAAACCAAAGGTGGCAGGGTGCATGCGGTAGATGGGGTGAGCTTCGCGATCAGGCCAGGTGAGAAAGTAGCGATTGTGGGAGAGAGCGGATGTGGAAAAAGTGTCACAGCTCTCTCTATTATGAAATTGGTCGCACAGCCGCCCGGTGAGTATGCTGGTGGCAGCATCCTCTTTGAAGATAAAGACCTTCTTGAAACGCAAGAAAGTGCTATGCGCAAACTGCGCGGTAAGCAAATTGGCATGATCTTTCAGGACCCGATGACCTGTCTCAATCCAACGATGTCGATTGGCAAACAGATTGCTGAAGGATTACGGATTCATTTGAAGCTCAGCGAAGGTGAAGCACGGAAACGGGCCATATCCCTGTTAGAACAGGTAGGTATTCCGGCTGCGGCTGAGCGCATTAATGCGTATCCTCATCAGTTCAGTGGCGGGATGCGTCAACGTGTGATGATCGCGATTGCCCTGGCGTGCAATCCCAAACTGCTGATTGCCGATGAACCTACCACAGCTCTGGATGTGACGGTGCAGGCACAGATTTTAGAGCTTATCAGTAGCATATGTAACGAGTTTGGTACATCCTTGATTTTGATTACGCACGATCTTGGCGTGGTCGCGGGTACGGCTGATCGGGTAATCGTAATGTATGCTGGCAGAGTTGTTGAGGAAGCCCCAACCGAGGAGTTATTTGCCAATCCCCGCCATCCCTACACCCTTGGTCTTTTAGCCTCTGTGCCTCGCCTGGACGAGAAGCGACAGGCTGAATTGAAAACTATCGAAGGTGCACCCCCTGATTTGTTGAAACCACCTCCGGGATGTCCCTTTATGCCTCGCTGTCTGTTTGCCCGTAGTATCTGTCGTACTATGCCTCCGCTCGATCCTCTGCAAGGTAATGCTACTCATCGCAAAGCCTGCTGGCCTGACATCACAGACCCGAGGGAACAGGCTTACGCGGAACGTCGACGCCTGGCGCGAGTCGAGGCGCAGAAGGCTATTACCGCTGAAGCTGCGAAGGCGTTGTAAGGAGGAAGAAGATGGCGGATACACTGGTTGCGAACAAGACATTGATTGATGTACGTGATCTCAAAATGTATTTTCCTCTGACAAGCGGTATCATTCTACAGCGCACAGTGGGATATGTGCGTGCCGTTGATGGTATTAGCTTTAGCATCGAACGTGGACAGACGCTTGGCCTTGTAGGAGAGAGCGGATCAGGAAAGACGACTATTGGGCGTACCATTATACGGCTCTATAAACCGACTGCTGGGCAAATTCTCTTTAAGGACAAAGACCTGGCAACGCTGCAAGGAGAGCAACTGCGAAATGTACGCCGAGAGGCGCAAATGATATTCCAGGACCCCTATGCCTCGCTCAATCCGCGTTTCACCATTGGCTCGCTGATTGCTGAACCAATGCAAATCTACAAGATGGGTTCGACTCAAGAACTGCGTGACAGGACCGTAGAATTGCTGCGCGTTGTGGGTCTGCGTTCCGAGTACATTGACCGTTACCCTCACGAGTTCAGTGGTGGACAGCGGCAGCGCATCGCGGTTGCCCGCGCCCTTTCGATCAATCCTGAGTTTGTGATTGCCGACGAACCCGTCTCGGCTCTCGATGTCTCGGTGCGCGCGCAGGTGCTAAACCTGCTGCAACACCTGCAACAGCAATTCAACCTGACCTACCTGTTTGTCTCGCACGACCTGAGCGTGGTACGTCACGTGGCAGATCGTATCGCTGTGATGTACCTCGGCAAGATCGTCGAGGTATCAGATCGTGACGAGCTCTATGCCGCTCCGAAACATCCCTACACAAAGGCGTTGCTCTCAGCTGTTCCTATTCCTGATCCAAAGTTGGAGAGGAGACGAAAGCGCATCATCCTTTCTGGTGATCTTCCCAGTCCAATCAACATCCCCTCCGGGTGTCGTTTTCACACGCGCTGCCCAATGGCACAGCAAATCTGCCGCGAGGTCGAGCCAGCCTTTGAGTTGAAAGAGGGACGAGAACACTACTCTGCGTGCCACTTTGCGGAAAAAGTAACGCCTCCGGTGGCTTAAGTAGTCCTTCCCGCCTTTTCTCCAGGGTTGGCTCGGGGAGCCTTTCAAGAGAATACATTGGATGTTGTGCGAGCCTGAGGCTCGCACAACATCCAATGTATTCTCTTGAAAGGCTCCCCGAGCTGGCATACATCTCTCTATAACCATTGACATTATGCCTGGTCAAGGCTATGCTATTTCTATAGACTGAGCTACATGGTCATAAACGAGCATTTATACATACATAGAGAAGAGGGATAAACGATGGATATTCGACGCGTAGGGGGGCAAATCGCATTGCTTGTCCTTTCGCTCTTAGGCATAGGCATCTCTATCTATTTGACTGTTGTACACTATGACAACGCTCCTCTGGTGTGTTCTGCCAGCGGAATCGTTGATTGCGCGCGTGTCCTATCCAGCCCCTACTCTGTTGTTCCAGGAACCACCTCTATTCCGATTTCTGTTCCTGGCCTCGGTTGGTGCGTCATAATGGCTGCCCTGGCAATCGGTGCATGGCGTATATGGCCCGAGCGACGAAGCCTGCTTATAGCAGAACTGGTATGGGCATTATCTGGACTGGTTACGGTGCTCTATCTCGTGTATGTAGAACTGGTGCGTCTGCATACTATCTGCGCGTGGTGTACTGCTCTCCACGTTGTCATTCTCCTCATGTTTCTTTTCACCATCCTGCAAATACAGAGACCAGAGCCTGAAGCGGAACTCGAACCGGAGGAAGAGAAACCATCCGTAGCCGCAAAACGTGGTTAAAGTAGGACGTAAGCTTCTTCACCTAGTGTATTGTAATGCGGCAAGCCATCCAGCCAGATGAGCGCAAGTGAGTCGAGTTAGCCGCGATCAAGCGGCGTTTCTGGCTGCATTTGAATAGTTCGCTGGATCAGGTACTCTTCTGCACCTGCGCCGTTCTCTTTAGCTTCATGGGGAGGCTAGGTTATGAAACGCTGGATTCTGCTCATCCTGGCTACCGCTGTTGTTGCCGCAGGCTTTTTTGCGCTCTATGGACCTGTTCAAAACTTGCTGTTTCCGACGCCACCACGAGTCGGGTTGATGCGCACACCAAATAGCGCATATAAGTACGACCTGTGTACTGAGGCATATGCCTTTGCCCGCGCCGCCTCTAATAATCCCTATAAAACGGACTACAGCTTTCTCGATCCTTTTCGCAAAGTAGAGGATACCATTGTTCCCAGATTAATGAGCTACGATGCACAAACGAAAACGGTGAGTTTTGATGTGGACATAAGCGTCAATCACGTCGCAAACTTCCATGAGTCCATTTCACAGGTGCATGAACTAGACGGTATCTCCGTTATGCTGCCTGACGCACAAAACCATCTTCAGCACTCAGGCATTCCACAATTCATCATTAGTTCCTTAGGTACCGGAACAATAGCCGTGCTGGACTATACCTGTCCAAATCAATGGGTATGGAAACAATAGAGGTAGAAAATAGACGAAAAACACATTGGGCATACTCCTCGATGTGTTTTTCGTCTGGTGTAGATTACCTACTATGGAAGTACCTGCTGTACTACCTCTGCGGTGCTCTCTTTTGAGGAAAGCACCGCGATTCTATCGCCTGCTTTGACCCATCCCTCTTTCAATACGCGCGTCATAATACCCGCTTTAAAGACCTTCTTACCGTTCTCTTTGAAGGTAACGGCATTGAGCAGGCTCGGGTTGATGCCATTTAACTGTTGGCATGGCTTGCGCACCTCTGTCGCCTCGACCACGGCGGTGCCAACGGCTAACTGTGTTCCCTCCGGTAGTCGCATTATAGCGATGCCTTCGACGGTAATGTTCTCGCCCATCATGCCGGGACCGATGCGGATATTTTCTTGTGCTAGTTCCTGAAAGGCTGACGCATCAACGATAAGGACCTGTCGCACGTTGCGCCTCGTAGGATATTTCTTAGCGAGGTAGCGATGGCGCACGAACTTGCCCGCGTGATAATCGCCCTCAACGCCTAGATCGGCTAAGAGATGGATCGTGTCCACTACTGGCTTAGGCAGTCCTGGTTCGGCGTTACGACAGACTGCGAGAACTGTGCCTGTCGTGGTTGTGAAAGCTTCACTCATCGTCGCTTATTCCCACTTAAATGTACGTATGGCGATGGCGAGGACAATCACTGCCCAGACTGAGAGCACGAGCAGTGGATATCCTAGAAACGCCGCGCCTCTCGTCATCGTCGCTTGTAGTGCCTGTGTGAGTGCTGTGGCTGGCAACAGTTCTGCGATTGCCGCTACTGGCAGGGGAAGGCGACTCAAAGGTAGTACGCCGCCACCAAGAAAGACGAAGACGAGAAACAAGGCATTCGCACCAGCCAGTGTCAACTCGGCGCGTAGTGCCCCTGCCATTGCGAGTCCGAGTGCGGTGAAGGTGACGGTACCAAGCGCGATTGCAAGCAGGGTCAGGAGTGGAGAGCCTGCGGGCCGCCAGCCATAAAGCACCACTGCCACACCTACAAGTAGAAGAACCTGTATTACCTCAAGAATAAGGATGGAGATGACCTTCGCCATAATCAGTCCACTGCGCGGTAGAGGCGAACTGCCGAGCCGTTTCAGGACGCCATAATATCGCTCATAGGCGGTGGCTATGCCAAGGTTGACCATACCAGCCGCCATGATCGCTATGGCAAGTATCCCTGGTAAGAGAAAATTGATGGCGCTGCCGTTGACCGATGGGACGATGTTAAGCGAGGTGAAGAAGATGAGCAGCATCATCGGTACAATCAGAGTGACGAGCACATTCTCGCCGCGCCGAAGCGTGAGAAGCAGTTCAAACTGCACCTGCGTGAGTATCTGGCGAAGCAAAGGTGCTGCTTTGCTGCTTCCCGTCTGATAGTCAATGGTATTGGTTGTCTGATGTGTTGTCATATTTATTCTCGAACCTCCGATCCTGTGAGGCGCAGGAACAGGTCTTCCAATGAGCCATGCCCTACGCGCAGTTCAGAGAGTGTAATGTCGTGATCACGCAGCCATGCTGTGAGTTCCGCGAGGAGCGCTGGCACAGTATCTGTCTCGATTACGTAACTGCCAGGGCGCACCTCTTCTGCCTTATGTGCTGATGGAAGTGCCGCTAGCGCTACGCAATCCAATCCGCTAGGGGCGACGAAGCGGACGACCGTCGCGTTTTGCGTTCCCGTCATGTTGCCTGGCGTGTCTAGAGCGATGAGCCGCCCATGGTCGATAATGGCGACGCGGTCTGCAAGACGTTCCGCCTCATCCATCAGGTGAGTCGTGAGCAGAACGGTGCATCCATTCCGCTTCAGGTCACGGATGATTTCCCATGTGGCAAGGCGTGCCTGCGGATCCATCCCTGCGGTTGGTTCATCCATAAAGACAAGAGTGGGATTGCCAATTAATGCCACTGCGAGGGCGAGACGGCGTTTCTGTCCCCCCGAGAGTCGGCGACAGCGCGTCTTTGCCACAGTTAAGAGGCCCACGCGTTCGAGGAGCGCGTCGATATCCTGGGGATGCTCATAGTAGCCCGCGAAGAGGCGCAGAACCTCACGTGCTGTCAACGCGGGGTAGAGACCGTCTTGTTGTAGCACAACCCCGATGTGTGGTTTAAGTGCCTGTGCTTCACGAATGGGATCGCGCCCCAACACGCTAATAATGCCCCGATCGGGCGAGCGATAGCCCTCAAGCGTCTCGACGATGGTTGTCTTCCCGGCACCATTAGGTCCCAACAAGGCGAAGACCTCACCGCGACGAACGGTAAACTGTACATCATCAACGACTCGTGTCGAGCCGTAACTTTTGCTAAAATGTTCAACGACGATAGCCTCATTGCCTCGCGCATACCGATCATATGCCGACTGTGTGAATTGATAGGCCGCCGTTGTCTGCGCGTCAGCAGACATAAAAATGCTCCTTCATAAGAGAGTTATGATAGTTTCTCTGTATAGAGTACAGCAGTTATGCGCTGCTGGCAAGTCTGACTTTGTTTCTCATGTCTTGCCAGACGGAAAGGCTTTCTTCATTTCTAACCTGCTTAGATTACTGTTTTTTCATTCTAACACATTTCGTGTGATATTTAACTCTCAAGTTCGTCAGTATTAATATAGATCATTTACTATATGGTTTTGTTGTCAGGGAGGCTAGAAGAAAATTGTCCATCCATATTGTCACCAATTTCTCCTCTTTTCAAGAAAACTGCTCCCATCCTTGCTAAAGTTCCGCATTCCCTGCGGAATTTTTCTTTATACTTGTTGTTAGGAGGTGTACATAATGCCAACATCTGACGCATATGACAAAATTGATCGCTTACAGCAGTTACAACTACTCTTCTGGCGCAACCCAACAAAGAAGCTTCGCACAACTGAGATTGCCGAAGAGCTAGGAGTAAGTGACGACACCATCAGCAGAGACCTGAATAGACTTTCGATTGAGGGTCGGCTTCCAGTGACAAAAGATGGGACGCAGTTCTGGAGACTAGCAGAGGGTGCAAACTTTGAACTGTTACCCATGAAGATGCATTTGGAAGAGGCCGTAGCACTCTATCTGGCTGGACGGCTTCTTTCTCAGATTCATGATGAACGCAACGATCACGTTATATTCGCACTACGCAAGCTCATCACTGCTATGCCGCCAACTATCGCTCCTCATCAGCATGCAATTGTAGACATGGCGCAACAACGACAGGAAGGCCGCGAAGAAGACAGGTCGAGCATTTTCAAGGCACTGGCTCAGGGCTGGGCACTTCGCCGGGTCGTTCGTCTAAGGTATGCACCACCACATAAGAGAACGTTCGAGTGCCGCTTCGCGCCCTATCTGCTTGAACCATCAGCTATTGGACGCACTTTTTACGCCATTGGTCACAGCACGCCGCCAGACGATTACCGCACCTACAAGTTCGAGCGCATAGAGTACGCCGAACTGACCACAGATAGCTTCGATGTCCGATCTGATTTTAACGGTCCTGCATTACTCAGGCGTGCATGGGGAGTGATGTATGGAGATGAAGAACCTGTCAAGGTCCGGCTACACTTTAGCCATTTCGTGACACCGCGAGTCAAAGAGACTGTATGGCACCCATCACAGGAGATCAAAGATACGCCCAATGGCTGCGAATTGATAGTGCAGATCGGCGACATGCTAGAGATAGAGAACTGGATACGCGGCTGGGGAGCGGACTGTGAGGTGCTGGAACCGCAGGAACTGCGCGAGAAGATGGTGAAAGAGGCGCGTAGACTCGCACATATGTATGGTGTTCTCTCTCAAACTACTTCGTCACTTGATGAGCCTGACACAGGTCTACTATCAAAGGTATTTGGAGGATAGTCTTGATGCTAGCAGAACACAATTTTAACTTACGACCGTTTCAGCAAGAGGTCTTTGATTGCATTATGAAAGGAAAGAAGCGTGTCATACTTCAAGCTCCTACTGGGGCGGGTAAGACACAAGCTGCACTCGCTCCATTCATTCATCACTTGGGACATAAAGCAGATAGGGAGTTTCCTTACGAAAGGCTTCCTTTAACGTGTCGGTATGCTGTTCCAATGCGAACGCTCGCGAATCAGTTTTATCGTGATTATCACGACCTCGCGAAGCTTATAGATGATGCAATGCCAACACGTCTCGAAGACGAGTATAAAGAGATAGGACGAGTTGCTGTTTCTATTCAGACAGGTGAACAATCAAACGATGCCCAGATGGAATCGGCCCTCACATTTTGCACAATAGACCAACTACTTGCTGGTTCAATTGCTATTCCTTATGGCTTAGGAAAAAACTTAGCAAACATCAATGTTGCTGCTGTTGCAGGTTCCTACCTTATCCTTGATGAATTCCATCTCTACCCGCTCATGCGTGCGGGAAAAAGTTGCTTTGGAGCACTTACCACGACGATAAAAATGCTCAGTCTATTGAAGGAAATAACTCCCTTTGTGTTGATGACCGCGACATTTTCCAGTACCTTACTGAATAGGCTAGCAAAATTACTTGATGCAGAGGTCGTCACGGTTACGGACCCGAACGAACTAGCAGCTATAGCAGATGGTCGGATACGCATGTTTGAACGATCCTCTTTAGATATGAATGCACAAACAATCTTATCTCAACACAAGCACTGCTCGCTAGTCGTCTGCAATACGGTAGCGCGAGCACAAAAAATGTGGAGCGATCTGAAAGAAGAGACAAAGAGAGACAAGCACAACATAGACGTTGTTTTGCTGCATAGTCGCTTTACGGAGCAACGCCGTGAGAAAGTAGCAAAAGACGTTGAACGCGAGTTGGGTCCGGCTCCCAAAGACAAGAGTTGTGGTTGGGAAAATGGCAATTATTATGGTCGCAACATCATCGTAGTGGCAACGCAAGTCATTGAGGTAGGCTTAAATATTTCGGTAGAGACGCTTCATACTGAAATAGCTCCTGCGAGTAGCATCATTCAGCGTGCCGGACGGTGCGCTCGCTTCAAGAATCAACAGGGAAGGGTAATCATTTATCCACTTACTTCGGATACTGAAAAGAAGAAGACTTCATATCTTCCTTATGATAACAGTATATGTGAGGCTACCTGGGGGGCATTGGAGCGTGTTGACCAAAAAGTCGTTGGCTTCAACGAAGAGCAGGAACTCATTAACAAGGTGCATGAGGAGAGCGACAAAGAGATGCTCAAGCTCTACGATGACAATCATGGAAAAATCTTTGACATGATTGTTGAAAGCTTCAATAAAAATGATTCTGGTGTCTCTTCTGAACTTATTAGGGATGTGGTACAGGTCCAAGTACTTATTCATGATACACCTAATGATTCCAGTAATGGCATAACAGAAACGCCTTGGCTCTGGCAAAGCTTCTCCATGCATCCTCGATCACTAGAAAAGTGGTTCAAATCCATTAACCAGGCGAAGGAGCAGGGAAAACTCACTGACGTTGAGTGGATATGTCTCAAGGCGGAGACGTATATGGAAGGTGATCCTAACGAACCAGATAATAAACTTAAAATGAAATGTAAGTGGGTGGAGATCACAAATACCTCGCTGCTGATGTCGGCAGCGATGGTTGTTGTACCAAGCAGACTAGCTCACTATAATGATGACATTGGCTTTATGCTGCTTGATGGTACATCTGACGGTGGAACGTACCAAAGCGTGAAACGCCCGATTGTTGAAGATCAAGAGGCGTACAAAGGGTCGCGGCAGCAAAGTTACCTAGAACATATCACAGGGCTTGTCACTGCATACAACAGCCATCTCTACAGCGAAACACGTTATGTCATGGCGAAATTGGAAAAAGCCATGCATTTATCGGAAGGGATTATCGATCATGCTATACGATTAGCTATTGCCTGTCATGATCTCGGTAAGCTCGATAGACAGTGGCAACAATGGGCAAGGACATGGCAGCCCTTTGTGATGAAAATGTTGAACAATACTACGTATCAACTCCCCGATAAGGATTTTCTTTTTGCCAAGACCGAATATGACTATTCCAAGCGGCAGAGAGAGTGGCAGAAACAAATATGGCCTAAGCGTCCCCATCATGCCTGTGAGAGTGTCATGCTTGGCAGGAAACTTATTGGAATGAGCCTTGGCGTTACGAAAATAGAAGGCGCGGGGAAAGAAAAGCAGCCATTACTCCGTGCTGTATGTGGTGCCATTGCTCGTCATCATACCTCTCAAGCATACCAGTACAGCACAGCACATCTTGATAAAGTTGCTTTGAACGCCATTGATGAGGCATTGAAAGGGGCACGTTCAAACAAGCCTTGGAGCTACGATTTGTTACACCTAAGTATGAACATCGACAAGGGTGATGATCTCACATCGCCAGAAAACCCAACGCCCCTTATCACTAGACCTGACAATGATGGTGATTTTGAGAATACATTGGAAACCCTGCTCTACTTCGTGATTGTTCGTGCTCTCCGTTTGGCAGATCAACGGGCATAACAAATTTTTGTAGATTATCTTATCTATGGAGTGATAAATATGAACACGCAAACCTACTATATCGAAAAAACGAGTGATACTTCGGCAGATACATTACTCGCAGTTGGTTTCGCCGAGCTGCTACGACAGCTACTACACCAGTTGGGAAAAACGAGCAAAGGACTGCTGATACAGAACTGTGGCTCTCACTATCAAATACATATGCCTGCTCTCATTAACGAGGACGATATACAGAAAATAGAACGGGCTCTTCCTCTCGTTCGACCTCTTATATCTGAGAAGCAGATTGTAAAGCAGGCCAAGTTGGGATGGGACATTGAGAGCTTCGGCTTTCCCTATGACACACAGCAACAGCAGAGCAAAGCCTACTACGAAGCCCGAAAACTATTATCTGGTAATCAAAAAAGACCTGAAGCTCTGTTCCAGAAGAAACTCTCTGCTGAACTTCAAAAGGTAGAGAATTTAAGGCCGAGACCCGAATACATGCATTATCAGGCAATCAGCCAAATGAAAGTAGTTGATACATTTAACGAATTAACCCGCCGTTGGTACACATTAACTGCTGAACAGACGCACTATCTATTACACATACTCTTCATGCTCTTTGGTGCCAGACAGAATGATATGCCCTCGGCCATTGCGCAGTGGCAGCGATTTGCGAAAGAGCAACAGATTGGTGGAAATTTGCAGGTGACTGCTCTCCAAGTCATTAATCCGACAACAGGCAAAGGGGCGAACCGTCCTAGAGCAGGAGAATTGATCTTGGGGAATCAAGATAGCTTCTGGCCTCTGGAATTGCTGAAATTCTCAGGATTTATGTATGCCGCAGCTCCCTTTGTTGTGCAGGAGAGTAAGGATCGCAAAACGTATGTCTTGCAACCGAACAAGATGGAGCTTAGCAGACTAAAAACTCTCATGGACGATTTCCGTAAGGTCTGCTGGTCTAGTACTGCAGTGAAGCTCGATATTATGGCATCCCTACGCTTTACTCAAGCTCTTATAGAGCATAGACGAAAGTTTTTTGTATCAGAAGAGAAGGAAGATGATCCATTTGATGAGAAAGAGCTTTTCAGTACTGCTCAAGGGTTTGAAGTTGGCCTCTACAAGGATTTGGGGAGTGCTTATGCCACGATGAATGTAGCATCAATAAATATCCCTCATTGGCTACCATCAATAGACGATATTGATGATGCTGAAGTAGTATCTAATTTCCTTGCAGAGCATGTACGAATTATCCAGGATATTCAGGATAGTAGAGGTAAAGAGGGTTCCGAGGAGTACGAGTTGCTACGCTTCTACCGCGATTTCCTCTCTGGATACGACCTGCGTCCCTTCTGGAAATTTACCGCAGCTTATGCTAGTTATTTGATGAGCCAGCGCGAACATGAGAAAAATCCCAAGCGACATATTCAACAACTGAGTTATGAAGGATTGGAGACAGTGATAATGAACACACAAAGCGATAACACAAAGCTAACAGACATCACGGGCAACCCAGGGTTTCAACATATTGCCAAGGCCATTCGCTATTCAACGGTCATTCCGCAACGTGAGAAGGCCAGGGGGGAAGAGCGAGTCTATGAGATACGCTACGGTCTCGGTCAAGAACTGATGCGTAAAGGGCGTTATCGTAACGAATTCATGATGGCTCTCAATGAGTTTTTGCACCTCTACAACGCCGAGAATGCGCGCGTAGAAGAGAAGGCAAAAGATGGCAAGAGACCTAAGTATTTTCGTAGTAACGTGGTCTATACAGACATAGATGAGGTAACACGACTTGTTGATGAGTTTAAGTCACCAGAACTTATCTGCTCCATGCTAGTTGCATATGGCTATGCAGCTAATCCTCGCAAAGCAGAAAAATCAGATGCTGTTAGTGGGTTTACATCAGATGATTCTAGTGGTGAATCAGGCACTTCGCCTTCTGATGATGAGGAATAGATACCTCGCACTTTTTAGATGTCTACAAGAAAAGAAGGAGTATATACCGCATGAAAAATCCAATTGCATCCCTTTCCATCGCTGCTCGTGCTACGCTCAATATGCATAGTCTTAACAACGAAGGCGGTGAAGGAAATCAAATTCAGACCCGTATGGTCGAGATTGTCGGTAATGACGGTAATTTGCATAGCGTCAACGCTATCTCTGGTGACATGCTCAAGCACGTCTTGATGGAGCATTTCTACCAGCAAGCTCGCGCCCATCACCTTAACCTGTGTCAGAGCTGTCAGCGTTTCAATGTCAACCGTATCAACGCTGATAAGGGGTTTATTAGCAGTGCTTCCAAGAAAGATTTTGAGTTCGTCGATCAAGTGCTTAGAGAATGTGCTATTGACGACGTTGCGGGCTTTCTGGTGACGGAAGGACGTTCGACGCCACGTAAATCTGTCAGTGAGTTCGGTTGGGTGTTGGGCTTGCCAGAGAGAGTCCGTACTGATAGCTATTTCCATGCGAAGTATGTATCAGAGCGTGGCGAAGAAAAGCGAACAGCAGACGCCGATGGTCAGAAAACAGGGGCGAATCTAGGACAAAGTATCTTCCATCGCCCTGCGTCTAGTGGCATTTATGCTATTGTCTGCCATCTGGAATTGGCACGCATTGGCTACAATGACATTAAACAAGACTACGCTATTGATAATGAGGAGGAGCGGCAGAAACGCGCTTCGCTGCTCCTGGAAAGTCTTCTCTATTCCTTCATCGAGTTGAATGGGGCTATGCGCTCGACACAGCTTCCCCATCTTGTCTCGCTAGAGGGCGTGATTACAACGAGTACTGGTGTGACTCCTGCACCTTTGATTAGCCCTTTGATGGGTGGTGAGGAGGAGCCTCGTGCATATAGAACGCAGCTTGAGGGGATTGTTACAGCCCTGAACAGAAGCGGTGAAGAGACTGTCAAACTGCACACCTTCGACACCATCAGCGATTTCGCGGGCCAGATGCGTACTTTGATTGACTCAAGTTCACCATTGAGAATGGTTGTTGGGCGCTAGCTGATAAAGGATGGCCTTGTATGTGGATTGTTGCTCGTTACTTGCCGGTAGCCCCCTTTTCGCTCAAGCCTGCGGCAGCTACCTCATCGGGGGGCAAGACATTGCTTGCCCCCACACCGTATGCGATCAAGATGGCACTTCTGGATACTGCCATCCGTACAATGGGAGTCGCGGAGGGGGAACGCATGTTTCCCCTTCTACGCGATCTCTCTGTTCGGATAACTTTACCTGAAGAAATTCTGGTATTCAAAAGTTTCAGTAAAATCTGGAGACCATTTGAGTCGAAGGAGCCTAAAAAGAAAGAAGAGACCGTCGAGGAATTCAAGGCACGTCAGCTTGAGAAGATCGAAGAGAAACGAGCGGAAGGGAAATATCCCCTTTCTTCAACTATTGCCTATCGTGAGTACGTCTATTATCGGGACGCGTTCCAACTAGCCTTTGCCACTCCCGAAGATACATCCCTTCCACAAGAACTACAGCAATTGCTGCTGGGCATCAATTACTTTGGCAAGCGCGGCGGGTTTGTGCAGATTGCGGAGGTGCCACGCCTGATGGAACAGTTGCCAGGAGAGCGGTTCGTTGATCTGACGCAGGATGGGCTACAAGAGTTTCATGTAGATGGAACGCTGCAAATGCTTGATGACTGCGGGAAGACGCTCACGTTCCAGCGTGCCAATATCTACAACTCAGACCGTATCACGCTAGGTAAAGAGCGTATTGTGCGTCATGTCGTATTGCCATATCGCCTCACACGCTCTAGCCGTAGTTACAGTTGGTATCAATACATAGCAGAAGAGAGGTGATGTACATGGCTGCTCTGACGACATATCACTTTCTCTTTAAGGTAGAGGTAGTTACTCCACTAGAGCTTGATGAGCATAGCGGTTCAGCATTACGTGGGAATTTGTTTGAGGCGGTATGGAGGCGTTTTTGTACCAATAAAGCATCTGCTACCTGCGCCGAATGTCCTCTGCATAGCATGTGTCCTGTAAGTGCCCTGGTGGCACCACTGCGTGAAGAGAATCCACGTGGTCGAGATATACCTCGTCCATATATTATTCTGCCCCCACTGGCAGAGGCGAGACGGTACGCTCCTGGTGAGCAGTTAAGCTTTGGGCTGACCCTTTTTGGTAATATCGTACAGCTACTTCCATATATTATCATGTCGGTCGGGACGCTAGAAGAGTGTGGCCTGGGACGCAAACTGAAAGAACATGGTGGACAGCGTGGGCGGTTCAAGGTCAAACGAATTGAGTCTCATAATCCTCTTAGTGCCGAACGTCAGGTGCTCTATGAGGCAGGAAAACCATTAGTTGGCGTGCCCACACTTTCTGTGACAACGGCAGGAGTACAGGAGAAGGCTGCCACATTACCTGTAGAGAAGGTTACGCTCAATTTTCTCACGCCTACACGTATTACGGACCAGGACCACCTTCTTCATCATGCTGAGTTCCGCCCTTTGATACACCGTCTCCTCGAACGCCTGTCTGCATTGGAAGATGCATATGGTATTGGAGATGAACGAATTACCTTTGAGCGGCAAAGTTTCATTGAGTGTGCCGAGCATGTGAAGTGCGTAGATGACGTTACACGTTGGGAAGAGGTGCAAAGTTACTCGCATCGTACAAAACGTCTTACTCCAATTGGTGGACTCGTGGGAAAAGCAGCATTTGCTGGTGATCTCACGCCCTTTCGTGAGTTGTTGACATGGGGAGAACTGGTGCATATAGGTAAAAGTTGTGTGAAAGGGAATGGGTGGTACAAGATAGAACAGTAAGTCAGCAGGGCGAGGACAAGCCATCGCCCTGGAGCACTTCCCGATTTTGCAACAGCCCTGGTTCAAATTCCGCATTCGTTGCGGAATTTTTCTTTACACTGTAATTTAGGTAGCTATTCTGTGCTATCAGTTAACGATGTAAAGAAAGGTCTAGTACACATGGAACTTATCGTAGAAGGAAAAGGCTCATTTCTCGGAAAGCATCAGGGGCGGTTACGGGTTACACGCGAGCAGAAGACGGTGACAGAGGTGCCGCTGATTCATCTCAAGCAGGTTCTTATCATTGATAACGGCGTCGGCATCTCCAGTGATGTGATTCGGGTGTGTAGTGAGGAAGGTATTCCGATTCATTTTCTTTCCGGTCGAGGTCAACCCGTCGCGGGATTGTACTCGGCAGGTTTGACAGGGACAGTTCTTACACGGCGCGCACAGTTGCTGTCCTACGAAAATGTCACAGGCGTTGCGGTCGCCAGGGCCTTTGTGGCCGGAAAACTGGAAAATCAAGCCAACTTGTTGCGCTACATGGCAAAGTATCGCAAGGAGACCGATGTTGCTCTGCATGAAGAGATGATGCTTGTCGCTATCGAAATGCGGGATTATCTCTATGAACTAGAGCAACTCACAGCGGAGAAGATCGAGACGATTCGAGAGCAGATACTTTCTGTCGAAGGTCGAGCCGCCCAACGCTACTGGGCCACTATCGGACGCATCCTGCCTGCTGAACTCTCATGGCCCGGTCGTGAAACGAGAGGTGCGACCGATGCCTTTAACTCCGCGCTTAATTACGGATACGGCATCCTGTATTCCCAGGTGGAGCAAGCTCTCGTTCTAGCCGGACTTGATCCATACGGCGGATTCTTGCATGCCGACCGACCTGGGAAACCTAGCCTCGTCCTTGATCTCATTGAGGAGTTTCGGCAAACGATTGTTGACCGAACGATCATCGGTATGGTGAATAAGCATATTGTCATTGAGCAGGATGAAGAGCAGCATTTGAGCGAGACGACCCGTAAGAAGATCGCAGAAAAGGTACGAGAGCGTTTCGAGAGCACCGAATTGTACGAAAAGAAGAGACAGGCTTTGCGCTTCATTTTGCAAAGCCAGGCGCGTCACCTTGCTCTCTTCGTGCGCGGCGAACGAGAACAGTACGTCCCCTTTGTGGCTGGATGGTGAAATGCGTTGTCTGCTCATTTACGATATTGCCCATGACGGTGTACGAACAAAGGTTGCCGATGCATGTCTCGATTATGGCCTGGAACGGATTCAGTACAGTGCCTTCATTGGCGAACTGAGCAACATACACCAGCGGGAGCTTTTGTTGAAGATCAAAAATCGCCTCGGAAAACATGGGGCAAGTATCCAGCTCTTTCCACTGGACGAGAAGTGCTGGTCCAGTCGCCGTGTGATTGAACAAGAAGAGAAGGAAGTTTAGTATGTCGAGTTGGCTCCTGGAGGTCACAGACCTCAAGCAGTATACCTGTTGTCCACGTATCGTCTTTTACCGCCATTGTCTGCCAAATATTCGACCGATTACCTACCTGATGGAAGAGGGTATTCGCAGCCATGAAGAGGAAGAGAACCGCGAAGAGCGGCGTAGCCTGCGTCATTATGGTATCAGCAGTGGCGACCGTGTTTTTCATCTCGCGCTCCAATCAACGCAGCTCGGCTTGTCTGGTCGTGTAGACCTTGCCATCGCCACCCCATCGCGCGCTGCTCCCAATGCGGAGGCAATCGTTGTCGAATATAAGCTATCCGAGCAAAAGGCGGGTGCGCATTTTACACTCCAACTGGCGGCCTACGCGTTACTGCTAGAGGAAGCCTGGGGAATACCAGTTAGACGAGGTTTCCTCTACTCCATCCCACTAAGGCGAGCCGAGGCGATACCAATCACGCCACACCTACGGAAAAAGGTGGTACAGACAGTAGACCAGATCAAACAGATGGTAGAGCGCGAGATCATGCCACCGCCACCTGCATCTCAGTACCGTTGTGTCACCTGCGAGTTTCGCCGTTTCTGCAACGACGTAGTTTGACCATAGCCCGCGAAAAGGCTGCTCCACGCAGCTTTTTCGCAAACCAAAAGGATACCGTTATTTTGAGATACTGTTATGCTCCTCCTACTCATCCAAAGTATATCTTCTTCGTCAGATTGTGCTCAAAAGCGAGACAAACGCTTTCGCAAATCGCCCCTGATTTTCAGCAAAAATCAAGTTGCGAACAGCAGTGCTTTTGGGTTATACTAGGACGTGAAGAGGGTCAAAAACGACCCATTGAGAGCCATCAGAAAGCCTCTTCTTCCATGAAACCATCAAAAACACTAAGCCGCAGTTTTGTGACATGGGCGGGGGTTTCAGAGGTCTCGACCCGAGAGAGGGTACTGCAAGAATTGAAATGGAGTCGTCCTCGTCCTTTGGGCGTCCAGGTTTCAGAGGTCTCGACCCGAGAGAGGGTACTGCAAGACAAAGCTTGACGCGTCTTATTTTTTCGAGCATAGGAGTTTCAGAGGTCTCGACCCGAGAGAGGGTACTGCAAGCTCAATAAAGACTGTTTTACAGGGTCAAAAAGACGGTTTCAGAGGTCTCGACCCGAGAGAGGGTACTGCAAGACGCGAATGAATGTTGCGGGCCTCTGAGTTGGTCAGGGTTTCAGAGGTCTCGACCCGAGAGAGGGTACTGCAAGGTAGCTGTGCGAACTCGGTTCAGTTCCGAGACGGGGAGTTTCAGAGGTCTCGACCCGAGAGAGGGTACTGCAAGTTTCCTACCATTGCGGTATATCTTTTGATTGTTTGGTTTCAGAGGTCTCGACCCGAGAGAGGGTACTGCAAGTTCTCAAACCGTTTGCTCATGTCTTCGCCAAACAGGTTTCAGAGGTCTCGACCCGAGAGAGGGTACTGCAAGATCTGCTCTATAAGGTGCTACGCAAGATTATGGACGGTTTCAGAGGTCTCGACCCGAGAGAGGGTACTGCAAGAGGTCATGGGGGCTGACGCTGGCGTCTGGGATGCCTGGGTTTCAGAGGTCTCGACCCGAGAGAGGGTACTGCAAGCGGCGAACACTGCAATGCTGCCAGACCAGATTTTGATGTTTCAGAGGTCTCGACCCGAGAGAGGGTACTGCAAGTGCTCATCAACGTGGCGCGTGCATCGCGCGACCTGCTGTTTCAGAGGTCTCGACCCGAGAGAGGGTACTGCAAGTCGCCACGCTTGATAGGTTGCGTGACGAATGGATAGTTTCAGAGGTCTCGACCCGAGAGAGGGTACTGCAAGACGGGCTGACGCTTTGCGCTCGGTGCCTGCGGCGGGTTTCAGAGGTCTCGACCCGAGAGAGGGTACTGCAAGAGTGACCTCATTATGGGACGAGAGTGAATGAGAAATGGTTTCAGAGGTCTCGACCCGAGAGAGGGTACTGCAAGGCAAGACGACTATGAGTTGGATGAACGGGTCCAGCATGGGTTTCAGAGGTCTCGACCCGAGAGAGGGTACTGCAAGTTGCTTTTCTTCTGATGATCGGTGTGCTTGCGCTGCTGTTTCAGAGGTCTCGACCCGAGAGAGGGTACTGCAAGGTACTATGTTCCTGGTCATGCAGCAGCACCGAACACGGTTTCAGAGGTCTCGACCCGAGAGAGGGTACTGCAAGCCTAAATGCTCTGTCCCCTGGAACACCAGCATAATGTTGTTTCAGAGGTCTCGACCCGAGAGAGGGTACTGCAAGTCTATCGCCCGACGTAGGTAGCCACACGGATTAGAAGAGGTTTCAGAGGTCTCGACCCGAGAGAGGGTACTGCAAGAGGGCATCGCGTTTCACGTCATCCCAGAGCATGCTCGTTTCAGAGGTCTCGACCCGAGAGAGGGTACTGCAAGTTTTCTGAAGAATGTAGTATACTCTCGTGCAATCGCGTTTCAGAGGTCTCGACCCGAGAGAGGGTACTGCAAGTCAATCTCGTCCGCGTCATGGGCATGATTGGCACAGGTTTCAGAGGTCTCGACCCGAGAGAGGGTACTGCAAGTTTCTCATCACGCGCGAGAGGAGATATGCTCATCCAGGTTTCAGAGGTCTCGACCCGAGAGAGGGTACTGCAAGGAAACAGCGTACAGATCGAGCCGTTCAGGTCGTTGTTTCAGAGGTCTCGACCCGAGAGAGGGTACTGCAAGGTAACACGTCATTGGTAGGCATATTGCCTCCTCTGTTTCAGAGGTCTCGACCCGAGAGAGGGTACTGCAAGGATAACCTCACAATGGGAGGCGGAACCGCATTACTGGTTTCAGAGGTCTCGACCCGAGAGAGGGTACTGCAAGGACTGAGGAGAGGTTCGTGTAGGGCGAAACGCGATTTGTTTCAGAGGTCTCGACCCGAGAGAGGGTACTGCAAGAATGTCGTGTTTCATCGTGTCACGTTGCCAGTTGCGCGTTTCAGAGGTCTCGACCCGAGAGAGGGTACTGCAAGAGGCGTCAATGTCGGCTTTCCGCTCAAGCTGTACCAGGTTTCAGAGGTCTCGACCCGAGAGAGGGTACTGCAAGTCTTGATATTTTAGCGATATCGCTATATACTTAGAAGTTTCAGAGGTCTCGACCCGAGAGAGGGTACTGCAAGAGATATAGTGTAGGGATTCAGTGCCTCTCTTGAGGTAGTTTCAGAGGTCTCGACCCGAGAGAGGGTACTGCAAGGATAACCTCACAATGGGAGGCGGAACCGCATTACTGAGTTTCAGAGGTCTCGACCCGAGAGAGGGTACTGCAAGTTGAGGATGCCTTGAAAGCAGCGGAAGATCGAAAAAAGTTTCAGAGGTCTCGACCCGAGAGAGGGTACTGCAAGGTTTCGGGCGGATATCAGATCTTCTGGTGTCCGTCCGGTTTCAGAGGTCTCGACCCGAGAGAGGGTACTGCAAGCCAGCAACTCAGCCACGCGGTCTCTGGAGTTGAGTCGTGTTTCAGAGGTCTCGACCCGAGAGAGGGTACTGCAAGACCAGTCCCTCTTACACGGCCTGAAACAGAGCGAGGTTTCAGAGGTCTCGACCCGAGAGAGGGTACTGCAAGCGGAATGGGACCGTGATTGGTACACATTTGCCAAGTTGTTTCAGAGGTCTCGACCCGAGAGAGGGTACTGCAAGGAAACAGCGTACAGATCGAGCCGTTCAGGTCGTTGAGTTTCAGAGGTCTCGACCCGAGAGAGGGTACTGCAAGAAAGAAGTGGCCTATCTGCAAGACCGCATCTTTGAAGGTTTCAGAGGTCTCGACCCGAGAGAGGGTACTGCAAGCGCGGAAATGAGCGGCATCTACACGAAAGAAGAGATGGAGTTTCAGAGGTCTCGACCCGAGAGAGGGTACTGCAAGTGTGGTATGCCTTTGCACAGGCAAAGGTCATTCATGCCGTTTCAGAGGTCTCGACCCGAGAGAGGGTACTGCAAGCTGGTGGACGCATGCCGATGCCTGCCTTGGTCGAGAGCGTTTCAGAGGTCTCGACCCGAGAGAGGGTACTGCAAGGGCGGCTCTCTCATCGGCCCACGCGAATGAATGTTGCGTTTCAGAGGTCTCGACCCGAGAGAGGGTCCTGCAAGAACGCAGGCGCAGGTGCCACGCTGGACAGAACGGTGGCGTTTCAGAGGTCTCGACCCGAGAGAGGGTCCTGCAAGTACAAATCACGATCTCGCGGTTGAGCGATCTGCATCGTTTCAGAGGTCTCGACCCGAGAGAGGGTACTGCAAGAGCCTTACTCTTTGATAACCGCCGTGAAGGTCTGGTGTTTCAGAGGTCTCGACCCGAGAGAGGGTACTGCAAGATCCAAGAATGCCTCGTTGGTAGATCGACGTGCGAGCGTTTCAGAGGTCTCGACCCGAGAGAGGGTACTGCAAGTGATCGTAGGCCGCCATCGGTTCACAGATACGTGAGGTTTCAGAGGTCTCGACCCGAGAGAGGGTACTGCAAGACACTGTTGATAGATCATGTCGGCAGGGTCATACGGCGTTTCAGAGGTCTCGACCCGAGAGAGGGTACTGCAAGGCTATCAGCTCAAGGCAAGCGGCCACGTCGTCTATCGTTTCAGAGGTCTCGACCCGAGAGAGGGTACTGCAAGCCGATAACCGGCACTTTCCACGTTGAACATGCCTGTGTTTCAGAGGTCTCGACCCGAGAGAGGGTACTGCAAGGAAACAGCGTACAGATCGAGCCGTTCAGGTCGTTGAGTTTCAGAGGTCTCGACCCGAGAGAGGGTACTGCAAGTTGCAGATTGAACCGCATGTTCTTGTCGATGTACCACGTTTCAGAGGTCTCGACCCGAGAGAGGGTACTGCAAGATTCCACGTGTTCTGAGCTGCCGAGTCGGTGTTCTAGTTTCAGAGGTCTCGACCCGAGAGAGGGTACTGCAAGTAAAAAGCTATGTGCCTGGACATGTCTCGACCCTGCTGTTTCAGAGGTCTCGACCCGAGAGAGGGTACTGCAAGGTCAAGTGATCTATAATAGGTTTTGCTGGCAACTGTGTTTCAGAGGTCTCGACCCGAGAGAGGGTCCTGCAAGTCATCCATTGACGCAATCGGGCCAGATTGAACGACGTTTCAGAGGTCTCGACCCGAGAGAGGGTCCTGCAAGATCCTGCTACAAACGAGGGAAGCATCATACTCTCGATTTGTTTCAGAGGTCTCGACCCGAGAGAGGGTACTGCAAGGCACGAAAGGACTATGACCATGTCAGAGAGGCATGGTTTCAGAGGTCTCGACCCGAGAGAGGGTACTGCAAGAATACCTCGACCGCAGCCTTGGCCTGATCCATCTTGAGTTTCAGAGGTCTCGACCCGAGAGAGGGTACTGCAAGGTTGGACCTTGGGACGTTGGCTGTTGGTAGAAGCTGGTTTCAGAGGTCTCGACCCGAGAGAGGGTACTGCAAGTCCCTTGTGCTTGACGCTTTTCCGCAGCGTAGAGATCAGTTTCAGAGGTCTCGACCCGAGAGAGGGTACTGCAAGAAAAACTCTCCATGAAGCGTATGAACCGCTTCATGGGGTTTCAGAGGTCTCGACCCGAGAGAGGGTACTGCAAGCATTATGTGAGCCAATGACGATACAGGAAAAATTGAGTTTCAGAGGTCTCGACCCGAGAGAGGGTACTGCAAGCTGTACGCGTCTTGCCCCAACCTCGACCACTGAGAAGTTTCAGAGGTCTCGACCCGAGAGAGGGTACTGCAAGAGCAATCAGCACTTCTTGAGAGTAGCGCATCTGCTGTTTCAGAGGTCTCGACCCGAGAGAGGGTACTGCAAGCTACAGGCTCTATGGTGTCCGCCATCATTCAAAAGGTTTCAGAGGTCTCGACCCGAGAGAGGGTACTGCAAGCTCGCCCACCAGGGCCATCCTCACCAAAATAGGATGCAGTTTCAGAGGTCTCGACCCGAGAGAGGGTCCTGCAAGATCGCGTCGGCGGCAGGGGTGCATCTCACCGATGTGGAGTTTCAGAGGTCTCGACCCGAGAGAGGGTACTGCAAGGCTACTGGTGGCGATATACGGATGGTTCATCTGCTGGTTTCAGAGGTCTCGACCCGAGAGAGGGTACTGCAAGTACTTCGTATCCTCCACGACTCATGTTCACATCCGGGTTTCAGAGGTCTCGACCCGAGAGAGGGTACTGCAAGCTCCCAACAGCAGTGCCAGCAACACTCATCGCAGGAGTTTCAGAGGTCTCGACCCGAGAGAGGGTACTGCAAGCGTCCAGAGCTTTTCGTGAGTGCGCCACCGCTGCTCAGTTTCAGAGGTCTCGACCCGAGAGAGGGTCCTGCAAGTACGACAGTCTCATCTTTCACCAGCGCGATCTGCTGCGTTTCAGAGGTCTCGACCCGAGAGAGGGTACTGCAAGTTCGGCGAATTGTTTGTGCTCTCAGGCTCCGAACGCTGTTTCAGAGGTCTCGACCCGAGAGAGGGTACTGCAAGTACAGGCTCTATGGTGTCCGCCATCATTCAAAAGGTGTTTCAGAGGTCTCGACCCGAGAGAGGGTACTGCAAGACACTTCAGCAGCTCCAAGCACGCCGATGGCTCGGTTGTTTCAGAGGTCTCGACCCGAGAGAGGGTACTGCAAGGTGCAAGAGCGGCATCGCGTTCGGTCTTGAGCGTGTCGTTTCAGAGGTCTCGACCCGAGAGAGGGTACTGCAAGTTGTACGTCTTGGTTCTGGCGTCGTAGACACATTTGAGGTTTCAGAGGTCTCGACCCGAGAGAGGGTACTGCAAGTACGATTTCGGCAATGGTATCAGGCTGGAACACCCCGTTTCAGAGGTCTCGACCCGAGAGAGGGTACTGCAAGTAGTACCGATGGTCTTGTCTGTGGTTGAGAAGCCTCAGTTTCAGAGGTCTCGACCCGAGAGAGGGTACTGCAAGACAAGATATCGAGAAAGCAGCTCTCGACGCCTTGTGTGGTTTCAGAGGTCTCGACCCGAGAGAGGGTACTGCAAGATCCGAGTACGACGGTATCCTTGTACCGGTTGCGGCTTGTTTCAGAGGTCTCGACCCGAGAGAGGGTACTGCAAGACAGTCTGGCTCGACGTTCCGGCATTAGTACATATTGTTTCAGAGGTCTCGACCCGAGAGAGGGTCCTGCAAGAGGTGTTCAACGAGCGTATCTAACAAGGCTGAAAGATGTTTCAGAGGTCTCGACCCGAGAGAGGGTACTGCAAGGACACAGTGGAACGGATATCTGATGCGCTTTGCTTGGTTTCAGAGGTCTCGACCCGAGAGAGGGTACTGCAAGTGTGAGAAAGGTATCCTGCTTCAACAGGTGCGATACACCGTTTCAGAGGTCTCGACCCGAGAGAGGGTACTGCAAGGTGTAGTAAAGATCAGCACAAAGGCGCTTTGCGATGCAGTTTCAGAGGTCTCGACCCGAGAGAGGGTACTGCAAGTATAAAAATGGCTGTGAGAGAGCCACCGATAATGTAGTTTCAGAGGTCTCGACCCGAGAGAGGGTACTGCAAGTGTGAAAATATGTACATATGCGAGGAGAAGCTCGACGTTTCAGAGGTCTCGACCCGAGAGAGGGTACTGCAAGCTCGACTGACGCCGTGATACGTGTCTTGGTATTCAAGTTTCAGAGGTCTCGACCCGAGAGAGGGTACTGCAAGAACCCGTCAACGCGTTAGCAACGCATACTGCCTATGTTTCAGAGGTCTCGACCCGAGAGAGGGTCCTGCAAGATGACTATCACACACGGCCAGAGCATTCACATTCGTCGTTTCAGAGGTCTCGACCCGAGAGAGGGTACTGAACTTCCCCTGATTTCGTGGAGTAGGGAAAGATTTGAGATATACTACTCCTAAGAAAGAGGGTGAGCAAAGATGAAGAAAGCGCAACGCACCTACACGATCGAATTCAAGCGAGAAGCCGTGCGG